>Ga0185299_10004210_pt1 | contig 17689 bp, 14 predicted proteins | sample PaiPotPPA55metaG_FD_128002 | JGI IMG/M metagenome (GOLD analysis project Ga0185299, IMG submission 128002) | Iron sulfur acid spring bacterial and archeal communities from Banff, Canada, to study Microbial Dark Matter (Phase II) - Paint Pots PPA... ...
CCATGCCGCGAGCATCTCGTCCAGCAGCTGCTTCTGCACTGCCGGCGTGCGCACCTCGACGAAGCTCCACGGTGTGGTGTGGTGCGGCGCCGGTGCGGTGATCGCCGCAGCTACTGCGCGCTCTACCGGCTCCGGCGCCACCGCGTCCGTGGTGAACGACCTGATGGTGCGTCGGGCGTAGACGGCCTCTGCGCGTCCGAGGGCCCGAGCCTCAGCGGTGCCGAGTGCGAACAGGTCGTCCTCGCTCGGCCGCAGCAGCGCCCGCGCGCCCGGTCCCGGATCTTCGGAGACCAGCGCGCCGAGGCCGCGCACCAGCGCCACCGGCACGCCGTCGACCTTGCCCTTGACCAGTTCGCCCGCCGCCGCCAGTTCGTCCGCCACGGCCGTGACGGTCACCGCGAGCTCGTTGCCGTGCGAATCCTTCGCGCCGCGCAGGTCCTGCACCGGCTGCAGGTACGCGGCGCCGATGGCCTGATCGACCAGACCGGCCCGCCATACCCGGCCGAACGTGTCCGAGATGATCACGCCGACGCGCACCCCGTGCGTCCGGGCCAGCGAGTCGGAGAGCTCGCGGGCGCTGCGGTCCGGGTCCTCCGGCAGCAGCAGCACGGTGCCGGGCTCGGTGTTCGAGGCGTCCACCCCGGCCGCCGCCATCACCAGGCCGAGCCGGTTCTCCACGATGCGCAGGCTGCCGCGGGCCGCGACCAGCCGCACCGTCTCCTCGTCGATCGCCGCCTCGCGGTCCGCGGCGCGGCGCAGCCTGCCCTCCGCCTTCGAGACCACCTTCGAGGTGACGACCAGGACGTCGCCGTCCGCGAGCCGCAGGCCGCCCGAGGACGCCGGCGCGTCGAGGGCCGAGCCGAGCAGCTGCCCGAGGTCGCTGCCCGCCGCGATCTCGGGCAGGCCGAGCACGGGGTACACGGAGACCGAGCTCGCGGGGCCGGGGTTCGCCGGGGACGAGTTCTGGGGGGATGCGATGGGTGCGGTCATCGGGCCAGCTCCCGGGCGAAGTCGAGCGCGGCAGTGGCCATCGCGGTGGTCCGGTCCAAGTCCGTCATCAGCAGCGGCACCGCTCGGCAGCGGATGCCCGCCTGCTCCACCAGCGGCACGTGCGCGGCGTCCGTCTCGTGCACCAGCCAGCCGTCCAGCAGGTCGCCACCGTGGTACGCGGCCACCGCCGAGGGGGTCGTCTGCACGCCCTCCGCGGCCAGCACCTTGTCCGCCATACCGCGCACCGGCGCCGTCCCGACGATCGGGGACAGGCCGACCACGGGCGCCTTCGCCGCGATTACCGCGTCCCTTATGCCCTTGCCCGAACCGCCGACGGCCAGGATCGCGCCGATCGAGACCACCGGGTTCGACGGCGGCAGCAGCACGACGTCCGCCGTCGCGATCGCCTCGAGCACCCCGGGCGCCGGCCTGGCCTCGTCCGCGCCGACGAACACGATCTGCTCGGCCGCGGGCGCGTGCAGCCGCACCCAGTACTCCTGGAAGTGCACCGCCGTGCGCTTGCCCTCCTCGGTTCGGATGACGACGTGGGTCTCGGCCCGGTCGTCCGTCGCGGGCAGCAGCCGCACCCCGGGCTGCCAGCGCGCGCACAGCGCCGCGGTCACCTCGGAGAGCGGGTAGCCGGCCTCCATCATCTGGGTGCGCACCAGATGGGTGGCGATGTCCTTGTCGCCGAGGGTGAACCAGTCGGGGCCCACGCCGTATTCGGCCAGCTCCCGCGCGACGCCGAAGCTCTCCTCGTCCCGGCCCCAGCGCTGCTCCGGGTGGATGCCGCCGCCGAGGGTGTACATGACGGTGTCCAGGTCGGCGCACACCCGCAGCCCGTGCAGGGTGATGTCGTCGCCGACGTTGCCGATGACCGTCACGTCCGCCCCTGGCGCCGCCAGGCGCAGTCCCTCGAGGAATCGGGCGCCGCCGACGCCGCCGGCGAGGACGGCGATCTTCAGGCCGTCGGTGTCACTGCTCTGCAAAGCGCTCACGATCCGAGCTTATGTCACGCCGGGAAACGCGCTTCCTCCACCACGACATAGATCCCCGGGCCCGCCATCGCCACCGCGCGCGGCGCGTCGGAGGGGGCGAGCAGCAGCACGCCCGAGGGCCCGGCCCGGTGCACCCTGGCCCGGGTGCCCGGCGGCAGCAGGTAGGAGGTGCGCAGCCCGGCGAGGTCGGCGTCCGCCTCGGGCCGCAGTGCGAGCCCGGCCGCTATCGCCGCCGCCGCGCTGCCGAGCTGCGCCGTGCTCGGCGGCTGCGGGGCGGGCGCGCCGAGCTGCGGGTGCGGCTGCGCGTCGTGCAGCACCGCCGCGAGGTCGGGCGTGATGGTGGCGGCGGGCGCGGCGGGCGCTGCGGCGAGGGTACGCGGAGGCATCTGAGGCTTCCCGTCTGTCTGTCGGGCGGCTGGCTGGCGGAGGGAGGTCCCGATCCGCGCGGCCGGCTCGTACGAATACAGCGCTCGTACGACTGAAGCGGCCCGGACGGGTCAGCTACAGCGACGACAACAGCTGCGGGAAAGCAGCGCGGGCACGCTCGTACCGCGCCCGGACGCGAGGGTCCGGCGCTCGGCGAAGGAGACAGAGTGCCCGCTCATGATTGGACGAGAGTAGCATGCGCGGCCGCCGTCCGCGGCGTTCCTCCGGCGTCCGAAACGCCGCCGGAAACCACGCCCTCACCCACCGTGGTCAGCAGGTTGTTCACTCGTTCGGGTGCAATTCGTCGGACGGATCATCCTCGGCGCCCTCGTCGCCGCCCGTCACGGCGCCGCAGGTGGAGCCGGGGCCGGCGGAGCCGTCGCGGCCCGCTCGGCACTGCTCCCTCCGAGTGAATCAGTCCTCCGCTATCAGATCCCGGCTTGACTCTCCGGGAACGACGCGCGTGTAATTTCCCTCAGGCCACCGGATTGTGACGACTCGTCACGAACAGTGGCCGCGGCTGGATCCACTTCGGCAAACAGGATGGACACAGGACGAGTGCGGCACGGGAGGCGAGGACGATGACCGAGGTCTTCCCGCTGTTCGGCGGCTTCGACGAGGAGCTGAGCTGGCAGGAGCGCGCCCTGTGCGCGCAGACCGATCCCGAGTCCTTCTTCCCGGAGAAGGGCGGGTCCACCCGCGAGGCCAAGCGCGTCTGCCTGGCCTGCGAGGTCAAGGCCGAGTGCCTGGAGTACGCGCTGGCCCACGACGAGCGCTTCGGCATCTGGGGCGGCCTGTCCGAACGCGAGCGCAGGCGCTTGAAGAAGAAAGCCGCATAAAGGGCGCATCGCCTTCCGAAAGCCGACCGTACAACCGTCTCGGAACTCGACCTCTGCCTCCCGCGACCAGTCGCGCAGCGGGCCTGCGAAAGCACAAATACAGACAATTCCGCCGAGGGGGCCCCGGTTTCCGGCTCCGTCTACTAGGGTGGGGCAACCGCCGTCGGCCCGCGCCCAGCGTTGCCGAGGCGCGGTGGAAACCGCCGTCGAGACCCGGGTCGTCGCCTCGCATGTCACAGTTCGCACCGCCGACGCGCTCCCGCGCGTACGCCGCCAACCCGCACGAAGCGCTGCGCCGTCATGTCGTCACCGCCGTCCTGGTCAGCCACGACGGCGAGCGCTGGCTTCCCTCCGTGATCGAGGCGCTGCTCGGCCAGCAACGGCCGGTGCAGCGGATCATCGCCGTGGACACCGGCTCGCGCGACCGCTCCGCCGAACTCCTCCGTGCGGCCCTCGGCCCCGAGCTCGTGCTCGACCGCAAGCGGTCCACCGGCTACGGCTCCGCCGTCTCCTTCGGCCTGAAGAACTCGGCGCCGGTCGGCTACGACGAGGTCGGCTACGACGCGGACGCCCCGGTCGAATGGGTCTGGCTGCTGCACGACGACAGCGCACCCTCCCCGGACTGCCTCGGCCAGCTGCTGCTGACCGCCGAGGAGTTCGCCGAGGCGCACCCGCGCGAGCAGGTCGCCGTCGTCGGCCCCAAGGTGCACGGCTGGTACGACCGGCGCCAGCTGCTCGAGGTCGGCGTCACCGTCGCGAGCAACGGCCGCCGCTGGACCGGTCTGGAACGCGGCGAGCACGACCAGGGCCAGTACGACGAGGTACGCCCGGTGCTGTCCGTCGGCTCGGCCGGCATGCTGGTCCGCCGCGACGTGTGGGACCAGCTCAAAGGCTTCGACCGGGCCATCTCGCTCTTCCGCGACGACCTCGACTTCTGCTGGCGGGCCAACAACGCCGGCTACAAGGTGCTGGTCGCGCCAGAGGCCGTGGTCCGGCACGCCGAGGCCTCGGCCCGCGAGCGCCGGCACATCCACGCCGGACCGAACCGGCCGCACCTGCTCGACCGCACCCACGCGCTCTACACGGTCGCCGTCGACAAGCCGACGCTCTTCTGGCCCTTCCTCTACCTGCGCCTCGTCCTCGGCACCTTCTTCCGGGTGCTCGGGCACGTGATCGCGAAGAGCCCGGGCAAGGCCTCCGACGAGTTCTTCGCCCTGCTCGGCTTCGCCGCCCGGCCGGACCGGATACTGCGGGGCCGTGCGGCCCGCCGAAAATTCCGTGAGGCCGACCCCCTCGAAGTGGCCATGCTGCTGCCGCCGCGCGGCGCGCTCACCCGGGCCGCGGTCGACTCCATCTGGACCCAGATCCGCGGCGACAAGGCGCTCGAGGGCGGCGGCGGGGTCACCGCCTCCCGGCACGGCACGGTGGAGTCCGGACCGGTCTCCGAAGAGGCCGAGGCCCTGGAGACCGACTCCTTCGCCCTGCTCAAGAAGCTGGCCCGGCAGCCGATCATCGCGGTCGGCCTCGGCCTGACCGTGGTCTCCCTGATCGCCGGGCGCAGCCTGCTCCTCGGCAGCAGCCTCGCGGGCGGCGCGCTGCTGCCGACCCCCGGCGGGGCCGGCGACCTGTGGCACGAGTACATCTCCGCCTGGCACGGCGTCGGCCTCGGCACCAACGCCGACGCCCCCGCGTACCTCGCGCTGCTCGCGCTGCTCGCCACGATCCTGTTCGGCAAGGCCAGCCTCGCCGTCCTCGTCCTGCTGATCGGCTCCGTGCCGCTGGCCGGCCTGAGCGCCTCCTACGCATTCCGCCGGGTCACCGATTCGCACGTGCTGCGGATCTGGGGCGGCTACGCCTACGGCCTGCTCGCCGTCTCGCTCGGCGCGGTGGCCACCGGCCGGCTCGGCTCCGCGGTGGCGGTCGCGCTGCTCCCGCTGATCGTCACCAGCGCCGCCAACGCGATCGGCGGTCCAGGCCGGGTCGGTTCCACCCGCTCCGCCTGGACCTGCGCCTTCCTGCTCATGCTGGCCACCGCGTTCGCCCCGGTGATCTGGCTGCTCGCGGCCGTGTTCGGGGTGCTCTCCCTGGTCACGGTGGCCTGGCGGGTCCGCTCCAACGTGCTCGTCGGCGGCATCCGGATGGCGATCATCCTTGGTACGCCGATGATCGTGCTCGCGCCCTGGTCGCTCAAGCTGCTCGAGCACCCCAGCGGTTTCCTGACCGAGATCGGCGCCAGCGGCTACGGCCTCGACTCGCCCACGTCCAGCCCGCTCGGCCTGCTGCTCGGCGACCCGGGCGGCCCGGGCACCTACCCGTACTGGTTCGGCGCCGGACTGCTGCTCACCGCCCTGGCCGCGCTGCTGCGCGGCACCCGCCGCCGGGTCGTGGTCTCCGCCTGGATGATCACCCTGCTCGGCTTCTTCTCCGCGCTCATCCTCACCCGGACGACGGTCAGCGCCTCGGACTCGGCGGTCGCCGTGGTGCCGTGGCCCGGAGTGTCCACCGCGCTGCTCGGCTTCGGCCTGATCACCGCGACCGTGGTCGGCGCGGAGGGCGCGCGCGAGCGCATCGCGGGAGCCGAGTTCGGCTGGCGGCAGCCCGTCAGCGTGCTGGTGACCGCCGCCGCGGTGCTCACGCCGGTGGCCGCGGGCGCCTGGTGGCTGGTGCGCGGCGCCGACGGCCCGATCGGCCGGATCAGCGCGGGCCTGCCGCAGTACCTCGCGGCCGAGGACGAGAGCGCCCTGCAGGTACGCACCCTGACGCTCACCGCGGGTGCGAACGGCACCGTCGCCTACACCGTCGCCCGCGGCTCCGGGCCGACGATCGGCGACGCGGACATCCACATGACGACCGATCAGACCCGCAAGCTGGACACCGTGGTCGGCAACCTGCTCTCGGGCGGCGGCGGTAATGCGGCGCAGAGCCTGGCGAGCCTGGACATCGGCTACGTGTGGGCCGCGTCCTCGGTGCCGACGACGATCACCCACGCGCTCGGCAGCACCTCGGGCCTGACCGCGGACACGCTCACCTCGAGCACCGGCAGCGTGACCGAGTACTGGAAGATCAACGGAACGGTCGGCCGGGTGACGATGCAGGACGCCAAGGGCTCCGCGATCACCCTGCAGTACCAGTGCTCCGGGTCCCAGACGAATCCGGGCAGTGCGCCGGCGGGTTCGGGATCGGTCTGCTCCCAGGACGTCTCGGCGCAGGTCTCCGTGCCAGACGGCTCGAGCGGCCGGGTGCTGGTGCTCGCCGAGCAGGCGAACGGCGGCTGGACCGCGAAGGAGAACGGCCAGACCCTGACGGCCACCACCCTCTCGAACGGACTGCAGGCCTGGACGCTGCCCTCCGGCCCGGGCACCGTGACGATCGGATACCAGTCGTACACGCACACCTTCCTGCTGATCGGCGAGGCCCTGGCGTTCGCGGTGGCGACCATCATGGCGCTGCCCTTCGGGCGCAGGCCCGAGGACGCGCCCGACGAGGAGGACGAGTACGCGCAGGCCGCGGAGGCGGCCGAGACCGGCGGCGGTGGCCGTCGGGGGACGCGTGGCGCGCAGCAGTTGGCTGAGGAGGACTTGGCGGCAGCGCAGGGCGCGTCGCCGGACGCCGGAGAGACCGCGCGGCCCGGCGTGCCGGAGCCCGAGCCGGAATACGAGCCGGCGTACCAACAGCAACAGTCATACGAGCCCGCATACGAAGAGGCTCCGATTCCCGAGCCCGTGCCGGTTCCCATGCCGGCCCAGGCCCAGGCGCCCGCAGCGGAGAGCTATGCCCCCGAGGGGTACGCGGCCGAGAGCTACCCGGGTTACGACGAGCCGGGCGGCACGTCAGGGGCGTACCAGGCTCCTGTCTACGAGACCGCGCAGGCAGTCAGCGCGGAGCTCTACCCGCAGGAGGGCGACGCGCAGTACGGCAGCGGCAGCTATGGCACCGGGGAGTACGCGTCTGGCGAGTACGCCTCTGGGGAGTACGGCTACGAATCCGGTGGCTATCAGGGCAATCAGTACACCGACCCGCAGTATCAGAGCGCCGGGTACGAGCAGCCGTATGAGCAGCAGCCGTATCAGCAACAGCCCTATGAGCAGCAGTCATACGAGTCGCAACAGTACGAGCAGCCGCAATACGAACAGCCCTACCAGCAACAGCAGCCGTATGAGCAGCAGCAGCAGTACGAGCAGCCCTACCAGCAGCCGTACGAACAGCAGCCGTACGAGGCGTACCAGCCCCAGCCGTACCAAGAGCAGCCGTACCAAGAGCAGCAGCAGTACCCGGAACAGCAGTACCCGCAGGAGCAGCAATATCCGCAGGAACAGCAGTACCCGGGCCAGTACGCGCCGGAGAACAACGCCGAGCAGCAGTACCCCGAGTTCGAGCAGTACCCGGGTTATGACGCGCAAGAGCAGCAGCACGGTCAGGAAGGTTGGGGCCGGTGAACGACAAGCAGAAGCAATCCCGGCTCGGCCCGGTCGCGGGCGTCGGTCGACGAGTGCAGGTGGCCGGCGTGGTCATCGCGGCGCTCGTGATCGGCGTGGGCTACGGCTTCGCCAAGCCGGCCGCAAGCTCCGCCTCCTCGGCCGGCGCCTCGGCGACGCAGTCCACGACGACGCCGATCAGCAGCGCGACCGAGGTGTGTCCGCTGGTCAAGGACAACGCCGCGACGAACATCACGACCTTCAGTCCCAATACGGTCTCGGCCTCCGGCACCTCCACCGAGACCGTCAACCAGCTGAGCGGCGGCAACGGTCTGCTGAACGCGGGCAAGCCGGGCGCGTTGGCGATCGCCACCGGCGTCTCGGGCGCGTCCGCCTCGGCCTCGACCCAGGACATCTCGAATCCGGTGATCGCGAAGGCCGCCGGATCCTATGCGCCAGGGTTCACCGTCACCGAGACCGCGCCCTCCGGCTCGACGTCCAGCGACAAGGGCCTGGCCTCGACGAACTGCACGAGCCCGGACACCGAGTTCTGGTTCGTCGGCCTCGGCACCGACTCCTCGCCGTACGCGATGCTCAACCTCGCCAACTCGGACAACGTGGCGGCCAGCGTCACGATCACGATGTACACCGCGAGCGGGGAGCTGGTCTCGAGCGCGGCGCAGGCCCTGCAGGGCCTGACCATCCCGGCGGGCTCGCAGCAGTCCGAGCTGGTCAACACGCTCGACACGCAGAAGCAGGGTGCGCCCTACGCGCTGCACGTGGTCGTCACGGCGGGCCGGGTGTCCGCCTCGGTGCTCGACTGGGACGGCAACGGCAACGGGCGTGACTTCATCGGCAGCCAGAAGTCCGCGACCGCGCTGGTCTTCCCCGGCATCCCGCAGGAGGAGGACAACGAGAAGGTCCAGCTGAGCCTGCTCTCCCCGAACGGCGCCGCGAGCGTCGCGCTGCGCTGGGTCGGCAAGTCGACCATCCCCCCGGCGGTGAGCTCCGAGTTCTCCGGGAACCTGGTGCAGGGCAAGGTGACGACGGTCGACCTGAGCCAGGTGCCGACCGCGGGCGAGTACGCCGCCCTCGAGGTGTGCGGGTCCAACAGCGCCAACGACCAGTGCCTGCCGGTGACCTCGAACGGCACAGTCGTGCCGATCGTCGGCGAGGTCAAGATCACCCAGTCGGACGGGAACGGGCAGGACACCGCGTACACCAACCCGGTGCAGGCGCTGAGCGGCGACGGCATCGTCGCGGACACCTCCTCGTCTCTGCCGAGCGTGCTGACCCTGACCAACACCGGCAGCCAGGCGGCGCAGGTCAAGCTGACCGAGACCGGGAGCGGCAGCACCCCGTCGCCGATCACGGCCACGGTGTCGGTGCCCGCCGGGAACACGGTGGGCGCCACGCTCGCGGGCCTCAAGGGGTCGAGCTCCTTCGCGCTCACGGTCACGCCGCTGGGCGGCGCGCAGGACGTCTACGCGGCGCGGATCGAGGGAACGGGCAGCCAGATCACCATCCAGCCGCTGATCACGGCGGCGGAGTCGGTCACGATCCCGGCCGTCGGCCAGGACACCTCGGGCCTGGTGCCGCAGAACTGAGAGGTGCCGCAGAACTGAGAACCGACGGCTCGTCGGGTCCGCTGAGCCGGGCCCGACGCCGTCCGTCCGGCCTCAGTCCTCGTCATCCGCCTCGGGGTCGATGATCTCCGGGTCGAGGCCGAGCAGTTCGGCGACCTGCTCCACCACCACCTCGTACACCAGCGGCACCAGCTCAGCCTGGGTCGCGGCCCGCACCTCGGTCGGACGACGGTAGACGACGATCCGGTCCGGCTCTCCGCGGGCGGCCCTGATGGCCCGGCCGAGCGGAACCGGATCGGCCGACCAGAACTCGGCGCCCGGCGGCGGGACCTGCTCGACCGCGAACTCGACCGCCGCGAGCTGCGGCCAGCGCTGCTCCAGCCGTTCGACCGCGTCGAGCACGAGGTCGTCGAACTTCTCCGCCCGGGTCAGGCTCAGCGGCAGCTCGGCCGGCGCCAACGGCCCGCGCAGTCCCCGCCCGCGGCGGTCGCGCGTCTTGCGGCGGCGCGGCTGCCCGGGCGGCGGTGAAGGGGTACCCGACTTACTGTGCACGCCACTGACAGTAATACACCGCAAGCGCATCGGGTCGCGGCTTCGCCCCTGGCGCCCGGCAGGTAATCCTGGGGCCCGTCTGAAAAGTATCGCCGGGGCCGCGACGCTACTTTCCAGACGGGCCCCGCGCCCCACTTTGTGTGAAGAACGACGGGCGCGGCGTATGGCCGCCCGGCCCCCTATCGCAATACACTCGCGCACGTGAGCCTTGTCCGTCGCTGTTCGCGCACCGCCTGTGGTCGCCAGGCGGTGGCCACGCTGACCTATGTCTACGCGGACTCGACCGCGGTGCTCGGACCGCTCGCCACCTACGCCGAGCCGCACTGCTACGACCTGTGCGCCGAGCACTCGGAGCGGCTGACCGCCCCGCGCGGCTGGCAGATCGTCAGGCTCTCCCCGCCCGAGTCCGGCCGCCGCGCCCCCTCGACCGACGACCTCGAGGCGCTGGCCATCGCCGTGCGCGAGGCGGCGCGTGCACCGCAGCCCGCGCCGTCCCCGGCCGCCGACCCGTCGGCCCGGGTGGTGCGGCAGGGCGACAAGCCGCCGCGGCGCGGCCATCTGCGGCCGGTCGACGACTCGGACGGCTCCGCGTTCACGGCCAACCGGTAGGCTCTGGCGGGACGGACCCCACCGACCGAAACGGAGCCCGAGACATCGTGACCGCCCCGCACCCGACCGCAGGCGACCTGACCCACCTGGTGAAGGCGTACGACGTCCGCGGCACCGTTCCCGACCAGCTCGACGAGTCGATCGCCGAGGCACTCGGCGCGGCCTTCGTCCGGGTGACCGGGGCCGAGGCCATCGCCATCGGCTGGGACATGCGCCCGTCCTCGCCCGACCTGTCCGACGCCTTCGCGCGCGGCGCGGCCGGCCAGGGCGCCGACGTGGTGAAGATCGGCCTGGCCTCCACCGACGAGCTGTACTTCGCCGCCGGACACCTGAACCTGCCCGGCGCGATGTTCACCGCGAGCCACAACCCGGCGCGCTACAACGGCATCAAGATGTGCCGGGCCGGCGCCGCGCCGATCGGCCAGGACACCGGCCTGTCCGAGATCCGCGAGCTGGCCGCGCGCGAGCTCGCCGCCCCAGGCTCGGTCTTCGCGGCGGCGGACAAGCAGGGCACGGTCACCGAGCGGGACCTGCTGACCGCCTACGCCGCGCACCTGCGCACGCTGGTGGACCTCAGCGAGATCCGCCCGCTCAAGGTGGTCGTCGACGCCGGCAACGGGATGGGCGGCCACACGGTCCCCACCGTCTTCCACGGCCTGCCGCTCGACCTCGTCCCGATGTACTTCGAGCTCGACGGCACCTTCCCGAACCACGAGGCCAACCCGCTCGACCCGAAGAACCTGGTCGACCTGCAGAAGCGGGTCGTCGAGGAGGGCGCCGACCTCGGCCTCGCCTTCGACGGCGACGCGGACCGCTGCTTCGTGGTGGACGAGAGGGGCGAGCCGGTCTCCCCGTCCTCCATCACCGCCCTGGTCGCGGTGCGCGAGCTGGCCAAGCACCCCGGCTCCACGATCATCCACAACCTGATCACCTCTCAGGCGGTGCCGGAGATCGTGCGCGAGCACGGCGGCGTCCCGGTGCGCACCCGCGTCGGCCACTCCTTCATCAAGCAGGAGATGGCGAACACCGGAGCGGTCTTCGGCGGCGAGCACTCCGCGCACTACTACTTCGCCGACTTCTGGAACGCCGACACCGGCATGCTGGCCGCGATGCACGTGCTCGCCGCCCTCGGCGGGCAGCAGTTGCCGCTGTCCGAGCTGACCGCCGAGTACGCGCGCTACGCCGCGTCCGGTGAGATCAACTCGCAGGTCTCCGACCAGGCCGGGCGCAGCGCCGCGGTACGCGCCGCGTTCGCCGGCCGTCCCGACGTGACCATCGACGACCTCGATGGGATGACCGTGGCGGGCGAGGGCTGGTGGTTCAACCTGCGTCCGTCCAACACCGAACCGCTGCTGCGCCTGAACGTGGAGGCGCGCACCGCCGACGAGGTCGCCGCCCTGCGCGACGAGGTCCTCGCCATCGTCCGCTCTCCGGAGGCCTGAGTGAACAGCGGCAGGACCCTGATTGAGCCGGCGTCCGCACCCTGGAGGTCCGAGTGAGCAGGACCCTGATTGAGCCGGCGTCCGCACCCTGGAGGTCCGAGTGAGCAGGACCCTGATTGAGCCGGCGTCCGCACCCTGGAGGTCTGAATGAGTACGCTGATCGAACCGACCCTGCTGGAGATCCTGGCCTGCCCGGCCTGCCACTCCCCGCTGCGCGAGGACGTCGAGGCGAGCGAGCTGGTCTGCACCGACACCGGCTGCGCACTCGCCTACCCGGTGCGCGACCACATCCCGGTGCTGCTGATCGACGAGGCGCGGAAGGCCGCGTAACCCCGGTGAGCGCGAACCCCGAGGAGCTCCTGGCCGATCCGCAGGCCCTGGAGGAGAGCGATCACGGCGGCACGCTTCGGCTGGCCGCCATGGGCGGAGCCCGGATCCGCCGCGCCGCCGCGCTGCGCGAGGTCGATCCGGCCGCCGACGAGGCCTTGCGCGCGGTGGCCGGCGAAGGCCGGCCCCGGGCGCTCATCCTGGTCGGCTACGGCACCGGCGCGACCGTGGCCTCGCTGATCTCGGCCGTGGTCGGCTCGGGGTCCAACGTGCCCATCCTGTCCGTGCCGGGGCCCGTGCTGCCCGGCTGGATCGGCCCGCTCGACCTGGTCGTCGTCGCGTCCACCACCGGGCGCTCCCCGGAGCTCGCCGCCGCGCTGACCGAGGCCGGCCGCCGTGGTTGCCGCGTCGTCGTGGTGGCCCCGCCCGCCTCCCCGGTGGGCCGGCTCGCCGCGCCCGCGCGCGCCGCGCTGCTCGGCATGGCGGACGAGGCCGCGCCGGTCTGGGCCCGGCTGTGGTCGGTGGCGATCCCGGTGCTGCTCGCGGCCGAGGCCGCGGGCGTGCTGCCGGCCCAGCCCTACGAGGCGGCGGCCGCGGCGGCCGACGACGCGGCGGTGCGTTTCCGGCCGAGCCAGGAGACGTTCGTCAACCCGGCCAAGGAGATCGCGCTGCGCTGCGCCGAGCGGCCGGTGGCGGTCTGGGCCGGCGGCGCCGTCGCCAACATCGCGGCCGGACGGCTGGCCGACCAGGCGGCGCTGCGGGCCGGGCGCCCGGTGCTGCACGCCGCGCTGCCCGACCTGGGCCGCGGCCAGCTCGGCCTGCTCGACGGCAAGTCCGCGGCCTCCGCGTCCGCAGACCTCTTCCACGACCCGGAGATCGACGGGCCGCGCGCCGGCGGCAGCGCCCCGGCCTTCGTGCTGCTCGCCGAGGAGGGCGTGGATCCGCGCTCCGAGGTGGTCGAGGCGATGGTGCGCGAGCGCGACCTTCCGCTCAGCACGGTGACCGCCGAGCAGCCGAGTCCGCTGGAACGCGCCGCCTACCTGCTCGCCCTCGCCGACTTCACCGCCGGCTACCTGGCGATCGCCGTCTCGGCCGGTCCGGACCAAGGGAAGTCGATCGAGGAGTTCCGGGTCCGCACGGCCCAGTGACGGCGTTCGTTTACTAACTAGTCGATAACGCGAGCGGTGAGTCAGGGTTCGTGGGCGATAGACTGCTCATGAGAAAAGACGTAAGCGAGGCAGCGAGAATTCTGGGGGCAGTCGGGCATGGCGGACGGCGCAGTCTGGGTCACGTTCTCGAGCATCGAGGACGCAGCGGCGCAGACAGGTTTGACCAACCGAACCGTGCAGGCGATGCTCGACGATCTTTACCAGCGACTTCAGCCGCTTTTCGCGGCCTGGAGCGGCGCCGCCTCGGAGAATTTCCAGTTCCAGCATTCGCAGTGGGTGCAGGCCTCGGACGACCTCAACACCGTGCTTGGCCACATAGCCGCGCTGCTCATGGAAACACACGGGGCATATATCGAGGCCGAGTCGAGCGTCGCCCAGCTCTGGGAGTGATCCCGCCCGCCTCCTGACGCGATGTCATCGCGGTGGTTAGACTCGCGCAACGTAGTGCCCTGCCTACTAGCGTGGAGGACTGGTCTGATGACCAAGGTCGGTGTGCTGACCGATTACAAGGTGCGGGACCTCTCATTGGCCGCCTTCGGCCGCAAGGAGATCCGGCTCGCCGAGCATGAGATGCCGGGCCTGATGGCGGTGCGTCGCGAATACGCCGACTCCAGACCTTTGGCCGGCGCCCGGATCACCGGCTCGCTGCACATGACCGTGCAGACGGCCGTGCTGATCGAGACCCTCACCGCGCTCGGCGCGCAGGTGCGCTGGGCCTCCTGTAACATCTTCTCCACCCAGGACCACGCGGCCGCGGCCATCGCCGTCGGCCCGGACGGCACCCCGGAGCAGCCGCGCGGCGTGCCGGTCTTCGCCTGGAAGGGGGAGACGCTCGAGGAGTACTGGTGGTGCACCGAGCAGGCGCTGACCTGGCCGGATGCTCAGACCCCGAACATGATCCTGGACGACGGCGGGGACGCGACGCTGTTCGTGCACAGGGGCGCCGAGTTCGAGAAGGCCGGCGCGATCCCGGACGGCGCCGCCGACGACCCGGAGGAATGGCAGGTCGTTCTGGCGACCCTGCGCAAGTCGCTCGCCGCCGACCCGACCAAGTGGACGCGGGTGGTGGACTCGATCATGGGCGTGACGGAGGAGACCACCACCGGCGTGCACCGGCTCTACGAGATGGCCGCGGCCGGCAACCTGCGCTTCCCGGCGATCAACGTCAACGACGCGGTCACCAAGTCCAAGTTCGACAACAAGTACGGCTGCCGGCACTCGCTCATCGACGGCATCAACCGGGCCACCGACGTGCTGATCGGCGGCAAGGTCGCGGTGGTCTGCGGCTACGGCGACGTCGGCAAGGGCTGCGCCGAGTCGCTGCGCGGCCAGGGCGCCCGGGTCGTGGTCACCGAGATCGACCCGATCTGCGCGCTGCAGGCCGCGATGGACGGCTACCAGGTCACCACTCTCGAGGAGGTCGTCGGCCTCGGCGACATCTTCGTCACCTGCACCGGAAACCGGGACATCATCCTGGCCGAGCACATGGCCCGGATGAAGCACCAGGCGATCGTGGGCAACATCGGGCACTTCGACAACGAGATCGACATGGCCGGCCTGGCCAAGCTCCCCGGCATCGTGCGCGAGGAGATCAAGCCGCAGGTGCACGAGTGGCGATTCGCGGACGGGCACACGGTGATCGTGCTCTCCGAAGGCCGGCTGCTGAACCTCGGGAACGCCACCGGACACCCCTCGTTCGTGATGTCCAACTCCTTCGCGAACCAGGTGCTCGCGCAGATCGAGCTGTTCACCAAGCCGGACGACTACCCGGTGGGGGTCTACACCCTGCCGAAGCAGCTCGACGAGCGCGTCGCGCGGCTGCACCTGGACGCGCTCGGGGTGAAGCTCACGACGCTGACCGAGCGCCAGTCCGGCTACCTCGGGATCCCGGTAGAGGGGCCGTATAAGCCCGATACGTACCGTTATTAGGATCGCTGACGCCGATCTCCCTGCGGTATCGCTCCGCCGTCACGGCCACCAGGTACTGGTACGGCGCCACGCCGGGCGGCGGGGCGGGCGTGACGTAGCCCGCGACCTGCCTGGCCAGCTCCTCGGTCAGGTCGGCCGCGGCGGAGCGGTCGAGCTCGAAGACGCGGGAGAGTAGCTGACGTGCCGCCAGGATCAGTCCGGGCGGCACGTCCTGTACCCGAGCCTGCCCGGCCCACTGGGCGAGCCCGGGGTGGGGCGGCATCGGCATCGTGCCGCGGCCGCCTTCGCTGCGTTCGCGCACGACGATCGTTCCGGCGAGCAGGTCGCCGAGTCGACGGCCCTGGCGGGAACAGGCCACCGCGACGGCGCCGGGCAGCCCGAGCAGGATCAGCACCGGAAGCCCGCTGATGAGCGTGATCGGCAGGCCGATGTCGGCGAACAGGAAGGTGAGCGCGCGCACCAATGCGTGCCGGAAGCGCTCGGGCCCGCCGTCGAGGCGCACCACGCGCAGTCCGGCGGCGAGTTTGCCGACCGAGCGTCCTGAACTGACCGTCTCGCAGATCAGCGGATAGCCGACCGTGATGAGCAGTAGTGAGACGATCTGCAGTCCGGCGATGGTGTCGGCAGAGGCGCCGGAACCGGCCATGGCCTTCATGATCTGGTAGCAGGTCTCGTAGAGCACGGCCATGAGCAGCACATCGAGCAGGAGCGCGACGGCCCGGCTACCGAGGCGCGCGGGACGTAGTTCGAGGGCGACGCCCTCCGCCACCACCAGTTCGGACACTGCAGCTCCCACCCCTCGGTCCCGAGTACGCAGACGCCAACCTACGGCAACGCGACCCTGGTCTGGAACCGTCCGGCGCCGATAGCGTGTGCCCGTGGACATAGACGCGTTCGTGGTGAGGAACGCTCCCAAGTGGAACAGGCTCAACCGGCTGGCCCGGCAGCGCCGCCTCACCGTGGGGGAAGTGGACGAACTGCTCGCGCTGCACCAGGCGACGGCGCGGGACCTGTCCGTGGTGCGCACCAATCTGCCCGATGCCGAGATGGTCGGCCGGCTGTCCGGCACGCTGGCGGCCTCCCGGGCCGCGTTGACCGCGCCCAGGGTGGCGCGCTGGGCCGTGCTGGGCGCGTTCTTCGCGGAGAAACTGCCGGCCGCGCTCTACCGCGCGCGCTGGTGGTGGGGGACGACCGCGATCGCCGCGCTGTTGCTGGCGCTGGTGATGGGCATCTGGCTGGTGCACGACCCGACCGCGCGAAACGCGTTGGAGACGCCGGACTATGTGCAGCAGCTGACCAAGCCCGGCGGCGACTTCGAGACCTACTACAGGTCAGCGCCGGCCCGGGACTTCGCCTTCAGGGTCTGGACGAACAACTTCTTCATCTCCTGGGAGGCCCTGTTCTCCGGGATCCTGCTGGGCATCCCGGTGCTGCCGATGCTCTTCGTCAACAGCGCGAACATCGCCTTGGACGGCTCCTATATGGTCTCGGCCGGCCGTGGTGACGTCTTCTTCGAGCTGATCCTGCCGCACGGACTGCTGGAGCTGACGTCGGTCTTCATCGCGGCGGGGGTAGGTCTCAAGCTCGGCTGGACGCTTATCGCGCCGGGGGCGAGGTCTCGGGTGACTGCGCTGCAACAGGAGGGGCGAATCACCGGGGTGGTGGCGATCGGGATGGTCCTGACCCTCGCGTGCTCCGGATTCCTCGAGGCGTTCGTGACTCCGTCAGGCCTGCCGGCCTGGGCGCGGATCGGTATCGGCGCCGCGGTCGAGGCCGCGTTCCTGGCCTACGTCTTCGTCCTGGGACGACGCGCCTATCTGCGTGGCGAGACCGGAGACCTCAGCGCAGTCGACCAGATCGACGAGCTCCCGAGGGTCGCCTAGCCCCGGGCGGGTACGCCCGAACCCCCGGCGCCAAGGGGATCTGACGTCACGTCACCTGTGGATTGGCCAGATGAGTCCCCCATGGTGCATACTTTCAAACATCGCCGCGGAACACGGGCCGGAAGGTCTGGGAACCGGGTCGCTTGACTCGAGAGGGTCGGATGGCTAAGGTGGAAGGGTTGCGGTCAAGCGGGTCGCACGCTGAAAGCTCGAAAGTTTCACTCTAGAGCCCAGGCGAACGGAACGCAAGAGGCAATCGCCGACTGTGGTAAGGTTTACCGCAGAAGGAAAAAGCAGAAAAACAAAATGCAGTAAACGCAGTAGCACCGGTCACCGAAGCGGATCGCAAGATTCGTGAACGTGGTGAGTGTGTCTGTTTCTTGAGAACTCAACAGTGTGTCATTTGTTTACGATGCCAAATTTTTGCGGTCTTTTTGACTGCGAGTTGGCTGAAAGATCCCGACCCCCGTCGGGATGTATGTCAGTCAGGTCTTGAATTCTTTTTTGGAGAGTTTGATCCTGGC
>Ga0185299_10004212_pt1 | contig 17687 bp, 10 predicted proteins | sample PaiPotPPA55metaG_FD_128002 | JGI IMG/M metagenome (GOLD analysis project Ga0185299, IMG submission 128002) | Iron sulfur acid spring bacterial and archeal communities from Banff, Canada, to study Microbial Dark Matter (Phase II) - Paint Pots PPA... ...
AAACCCAGCGTCATATTGATCACCATCGATACCCTGCGTGCCGACCACGTGGGATATTATGGAGCGCACACCGTCAAGACTCCAACCCTTGATGCGCTGGCTCGCGACGGTGTCGTGTTTGAGCGGGCGATCTCGCAGGTCCCACTGACTTGGCCTTCGCATGCGGTGATACTGACCGGCACTTACCCCTTTCAGAATGGCGTGCAGGATTTCACCGGGCAGCCGCTGGCGCAGCAATTTCGCACCGTGTCGCAGGCTTTCCAGCAGGCGGGTTACGCCACCGGGGCCGTGGTCAGCGCCTTCGTTCTCGACCGAAGTTGGGGGCTGGCGCGCGGCTTCGACTTTTATGATGACGCGTTTTCCGCGGAAACCTTCGAGAAAAAAGATGCCGGGCTGGTAGACCGTCGCGCCGGGGAGAGCGTAGCGCATACCATCGCATGGCTGAAGAAAACTCCGCGACGTCCGTTTTTTCTCTGGCTGCATCTTTACGACCCGCACAGCCCGTACGATCCCCCCGAACCCTACCTCTCGGAGTACCGCAGCCACCTCTACGATGGCGAGATCGCCTACGCAGATCACGAACTCGGAAACCTGATGTCCTGGCTCAAGCAGAACCACCTTTATGATTCGTCGCTGATTGTCGCACTAAGCGATCACGGCGAGTCTCTGGGGGAACATGGCGAAGACGAGCACGGGTTCTTTGTGTACAACGCCACGGTGCATGTGCCTCTGATCGTGAAACCGCCCGCCGGGAGCGGCATTGCGACCGGCCGGCACGGCGAGCCCGTGGAGACCGCTGCCGTGGCCCCGACGCTTCTGCAACTGGCGGGCGTGAAGGATCCGGTTGATAAAATTTATGCACAGTTCCAGTCGCATGCTTTGTTAGGCACGAGCTACACAGGCGTGGCCAAGCAGACAGGGTCTCTACTGGCGAAAGATCCCGCCTACAGCGAGACTTTTTATCCCTTCAGTTCTTTCGGTTGGAGTCCGCTGCACGCGCTCGAGAGTGAACGCTTTCACTTTATCGAGGCGCCCAAACCAGAGTTGTACGATCTTGAAAGCGATCCCGGAGAGACCCGGAATATTGCCGCCGAGCAACCCGCCACAGTTGCCGTGCTTCGGGAAAAGATGCAGGCACTTCTGGCCCACAATCCGTTCACGCGCCAGGATGCGGGTGCTGGAAATCTAAGTCCCGACGCGCAGGAAAAATTACGCGCTCTGGGCTACTTCGGATTTCGTGCCGCCGTTTCCGCAGAGTCGCTCAAACAGGGGCTCGCCGATCCCAAGGACAAGCTGTGGGAGTTTAATTCCATCCTGAAAGCGCAGGACGCTTTTCAGCGCAAGGAGGACGATCAAGCAGAGGCTATTCTCTCCGACGTCCAGCAAAAGGATCCGCAAATCTACGTGATTCCATTTCTGCTGGGCGAGTCGTCTTTGCGACGCCAGAACTGGGAACGCGCAGCCGATCAACTGCAACGCTGCCTCGAATTAAATCCAAACTTCGACAACGCCATGACCGGCTTGGCGCGGGCCTTGGCGCAGCTCGGTCGCGCGGACGAAGCGAAAAGCTGGCTCAACAAAGCCTTGCAGAGCAACCCGCAAAACTACCGGGCCTGGTATCAAATGGGGTTGCTGGATGAGAGGACTGATCCGGCGGCAGCCCAGTCCGCATATGAAAAAACAATTGCCATCCAGCCTAATTTTTCTGCCGGCCAGCGCGAACTGGGGATGCTTCTTTTCCAGCAGAAGAACTATGCCACCGCGGCGCCACCCATGGAGAAAGCGATCGAGCTCGGACTGGAAGATGCGCACCTGCACAACTTCCTCGGCATTTGTTATAACCGGACGAATCGGACTTTAAAAGCCGTCCGTGAGTTTCAGCGTGCTATTGAGCTTGATCCGAAACTGGCGGAAGCTCACCTGAACCTGGCCTATGCCCATCAACTCTTGCACCATCCAAAAGCGGCGCATGAGGAATACGCAGCTGCCTGCAAGCTCGACGCAACATTCTGCAAATTCGCGCCTGCGAACTGACTCGTGCGCCAAGTTACTCGCTTTGACGACTCTTTCACAACCGTCGACCAGCTCACTACTGGTCGCTCGCTCTCAGTCGTCGGGCTGCCGCCCGCTCCCGATCCGCGTCGGCCTGCTGTCCTAGCTGGACGTACGCATCGGCCAGAAACCTGTGCGGCTCGGGCGATGTCGGCTGAAGCTCTGCTGCTGTAACCAGATTCGGCACGGCGGCCGCGGGATTTCCCGACAGCGCCAGGGCTCGCCCCAGAAGCAAGTGCGCGCCGTAATGCTTCGGCCTGAGGTCGATGACTTTCGTGTACTCCGAAATAGCGTCCGGCAAGCGGTCAGCTCGCGCATACGCAGTCGCCAGCGAGAAGCGCGCTTCCGCCCAGTTCGGAGAGCGCTCCACCGCAGTCTCAAACTGGACCGCCGCCGCCGCGAAATCTCCGGTCTCGAACAGCGCCGAGCCGAATTGGTATCGCGGAACGGTTAAGTCCGGACGCATTTCCACGGCCTTGCGCAATATCGGTAACGCCTTCTCGTAGTTCTTCAGCGAACTCAGGGCTGTACCGAGTTGAAGATAAGCGATCGGCAGATTAGGTTCCAGCCCGATCACCTGCTCGAGCAGCGGCACCGCCTCCGCGAAGCGCATTTCCTCTTTCAACATTTCCGCGCGGTGCAACAAATTCACAACCTCAACCTTGTCCTTGGGATCGGCCCCGGTGTCCTTAATGCCAGGCATGCTTGAAGCGCTGCTATCGGTGGCCACATATCCCAGCGCGTTCAGTCTTTCCTGGAGATCGGGATCGGTGCTCACTTTCGGCGCTCCTTTTGCGGTGCCAGTCTTCTGCCGGAACGCATCGAGCTGGCCGGCCAGTGTGCCGGTGACTGCTACGGACGTAGCGGATAGATTATGCTCCGCCTTCGGATCCGCGGATTGGTCATACAGTTCCTTGTGCGGCGCCTCAATGAACAGATACTTTCCTGTTCGCAGCGCCCGCAGCGAACTCCATCCAAAAGTACGGTGCGGATAATCGCTTTCCGCGTAAGCCGGGCGATCGTGAGCCGTTTCAGGAGCCTTGCCAGTCGCCGTTCCTGCCTGGCCCGCGGGAGCAGACTTCAGCATCGTCGGCTTCAACATCGTCGGCTCGAACATGCTCAGAAGAGATTTCCCCTGCACGTCATGAGGAATCGCAATCCCCACCGCCTCCAAGATGGTCGGCAGGACATCGACCAACCCCGCGCGGCTCTCGATCCGTTTTCCCGCGGAACGCTCTCGCGGCAGCTTGAACAGCAGCGGCACGCGAATGGTCTCATCGTAGAGAAAAATCCCGTGTGTGGTCTCTCCGTGATCCCCCAGGGCCTCGCCGTGATCGGCCATGACGGCAATCAGCGCGCCGTCATAAAGCCCCCGCGCGCGCAACTGACTCAGCAATTTGCCCACCGCCGAATCTTCATAAGCAATCTCCCCGTCGTAGGGCGCAGAAGCGTACCGGCTCTTGTACGGCTCAGGAGGATCATAGGGATCATGCGCGTCGTAAAGATGCACCCAGATAAAGAACGGCCCTCTCTGATGCACGTTCAACCATGCCAGCGCGTGCGCTACCACCTCGCCGCCGCGCCGTTCAATGGCCTGGTATCGATCTTCTCCCGCGCGCCGGCGGTGGAACCCGGCATCGTAGGTGTCGAATCCGCGGTCAAAACCGGGAGCCGACCGCGCCTCAGGATCAAGGACCAGAGAGCCGACAAACGCCGCCGTATGATATCCGTTACCTCGAAGAATATAAGGAGCGTAAGGCAGGTCCTCCGCCAGCGGCACGCCGAAATCGTTTACTTGATGAAACTGCGGATACGTACCGGTGAGGATGGTCGCATGTGACGCAGTAGTTAGCGGAACTTGGGAGTACGCGCGGGTGAAAACCACGGACTGGCGCGCCAAAGCATCAAGGTTCGGCGTGAGTCCGCGCTCGGAGCCCAGAAAACCCATTCGGTCCGCGCGCGTCGTGTCCAGCGTAATCAGAATGACGTTGGGAAGCACGTTCTTGAGAGGTTGAACTGCGGGACGTTGAGGCGCGGCGGTGCCAGTCATTGCACTTACCATCAAGCAAAGAACGCACAGCAAGCCGCGTGTCAGGAACCGTGTCAGAAACATAGAGTACAAAAAGTTTATCATCGGGAGTTAGGGCTGTTTACCGTCGATGGAGCGACGGGCGTCTCGCCCGTCCCGCCGGACGGCTAAGCGGCCGGGCAGGGACCCCCGGCTCTGACAAGTTTGGATCGACAGCAGCAGGGTCACTGGGGGTTTGTGGGCGCAGTCGCGTTCCCCTGCAACCGCTTCAGCAGCTCTCGCGCCTTTGGCGAAAACGGCGAGTCGGGAAAAGCCTTGAGATAGGCCTCGAGTTGGCTGATCGCCTCGGGCGCGCGTCTCTGTTGCAGATACAAATTCACCAATTGCAGATACACCTGCGACATCTTGGGATCAAGCTGCAGCGCACTTTGCAAACTCTTCTCCGCCAGCTCAGGCTGGCCGGTGAGCGAATATAGCCTTCCCTGGAGGAAGTGGCCGAACGCAGAATCCTGCTGCCGCCGCAGTCCGTCTTCGATCTCGCGTTCGGCGGCTGGGTACCGCTGAGTCAACAAAAACACGTTGGCGAGATTGAAGTACAGTTGTGCGTCATTCTGATTTCCCTTGAGGGCTGCTTCAAACTGGGCTTGGGCCGCCTCGAAGTTCTTCCGGCCCAGATATGCGGAGCCGAGGTTGTTGTGAGCTGGATAAAAGTCCGGCGAATAACTCAGAGCCTTCTCGTAATGCTGGATCGCGTCGTCTGTCTTGCCCTGGTGGTCCGCTTCCACACCCTTGTCAAACTCCTTGCGCGTCTTCTTCGGAAATCGCCGGTTGTAGTCGGCGGGATCTATCAGGTATGGGTTGCTGCCCTCCACTCGTCCCGGCAGGGGATCTTTCTTGGCATTGGGGCGCGGCACCAGCGTGAGCTGCACGATGTTAGTAGTCGAAGAGTCCGGGTTCAGATCTGTCGTCTCGCTGGCAGGCTCATAAGCATCGTCATCGACCGAAACCCGATACGAGTTGGCGATCAGGGCATAGAAGCCGAAGCGTCCCTGGTCATTGCAGTATGCGCTCCCAACGGGAGAGCCGCGCATTTCCAGCGAAACCAGTACCGGGTGTGCAGGAAAGTCGCCTCTCAACACTCGGACAGTGCCGATAATCTTTCCCAGTTGGTTCTGCTGGGCAGAGAGCTGCTGGGGAATGGTGAGGGATGCAAAAAGCACGGACCACAACAGAACGCGGGATCCTGTGTCCATCGCGACACCCCGACAAAGAATACCACCGGCAAAGGAAAAAGGGCTTGTTCCTGACCAGCAGGAACAAGCCCTGACACAAGTCAGTCTTCGGTTAGAAGCTGATCTTCACGCCGAACTGCAACTCACGCGGATTGAGAGTGGCAGCAGCCTGACCGAAATTGGAGCGAGTGAAGTTGTTGTGCGCTCCTCCGCCCACCGCTGCGAGGAGGAAGTTGGTGCGGTTGAACACGTTGAAACCGTTGGCATCGAACTTCATGCCAACCCTTTCCGTGAATTTGAAGGTCTTCGACAACGTCATATCGGCATACCAGGCGCCCGGACCCACAAACGAGTTGCGGCCCAGGTTGCCTGTGCACCCCAGACATGGCGTGGAGAATGTAACCCCCGGAGACGCGTACTGGTAGCTGGTGGTGCCGTCCGGGTTCGTTATCGCATTTTGTCCCCACCCGTTCGCCCACGAGCTATGAGAGACACCACCGATACGCGACGAGGTCGAGTTGGGCCGGTCGTTGGTGCCACCGTCCAAGTTGAAATCGCCACCAGTGTTTGCACAGTTCCCGTCGTTAACGTCAGCTTGGGTACAGATCCCCTTTGGATTGTTTGTTGGATCGACGAGGGTAATTTCCCCTACGCTTCGCGACGCCGAAATTGTGGGCTCCCAATGCGCCCCGGATTGAAAGGCCCAAATGCCGTTATACGACCAGCCGCCCAGAATCGCCCCGGCGGCTCCCTTCAAGTTCTGCCCTGGCAGCTGGTAAACATAGTTGACAACCAGACGGTGCCGGACGTCGTAGATCGAGTCGCCGCGATCCAGACCCGGATCCGTGTTCGTCGTTGTGTAGCCCTCGCCGGCGGCGGCACCGTTGGCGGTGGTGGCGCCGCTGTGCCAAGTCGAGCCGTTATCAATCGAGTGGCTGTACGTGTAGTCCACGTTGAAGAGCAACCCGTGAGACATCTGGTGTTTAACCGAGGCCTGCAGCGAGTTGTAATTGGAGTTGACTGCGTTCTCCCAGGCACGCAACTTGAGGTAGTTCGGGTTCAAGCGGCCACCCGTGCCTGTCCGCGTGATGCCGAAGTTGTCGACTACCTGAACGCCTGCGGGCAGCTCAGTACCGGGTAAGCGGTTGACGTCCTCAGCCCGGAAGAGCTTGTGGCCGGCCGTCCCTACATACTTCACGTCAACTACCGTCTTAGGCAGGATTTCACGCTGTATGCCGAAATGGAAGTTGTACACGTAAGGATCGCGGACACCCTTTGGGAAGACGACTCCGGTCAGATTCGCCTTGTTGGGATTGCTCGGATCCCAGCCGGTGATGTTGCCCTGGGCCTGCGGTTGTCCAGCAGGGCCCTGGTTGGGGTTGGTCGGCGGCCCAGTAAAGGTCGGAGCGACCGCGGGGTTTTGCTGGCAAACGCCGGTCGGCGGCCCGCCGGTGCACGTGGAAGGTCCATATACCACGTCGTTCGCTTGCTGCCCAACCCCGCCACCGAGGATCTCGTCGAAGGAGTAGTAGGGAAGGTTCCAGCGAGAGTTGGAAAGCGGGTTGTATAGGGTGCCCTCGTAGGCTATGCCGAAACCGCCGCGAATAGAGGTTTTGCCATCGCCAAACACATCCCAGGCAAAGCCGACGCGAGGTCCAAAGTTGTTGTGGTCGCCCTGTCCCAAAGTAGCGGATGGGGCGAAGCCACCCGGTCCGCAGCCGGAACCCACGAGCGGAACCAGCGTTGGATTTACTTTGGTGCAATCATATTTAACACCGTTGATTGTATTGACCGTTCCCGCCGGCACGTTGGCATTCCGAATCTGATCGACAAGATTCGAACCCGGGCCGACGATGAACGTAGTTGCGTAATTAGCCTCTTCGTGGTGACGCTGATAGAGGTCATATCGCAGACCGAGGTTCAGAGTCAGCCGCTTGCTCACCTTCCAGTCATCCTGGAAATAACCTCCGAACTCGATATTACGCCAGTGCCGGAAGTTGTCACTCAGTTGGGCGGAAGGATTCGGGTTGTACGAAGAGACCGGGCAGGGTGCTTTGCAAATTCCGGGATCGACGCCATTGACCTGCAGGTAAGGTGCGTCGCCGGCGAAGAAGACCTGATCGTAGAAGTAGTAGGAGGGACGAGCAATGTTGAACTCGCTGTTTTCGATGTTGCGCCGGAAGTCCACCCCCGCCTTCATGTTGTGATTTCCGTGACTGATCGAGACCATGTCGGAGTACGTGTAAATATTCTCCTTGAACGCCTGCGGATAGCCGTTGTAGGAGCCGAAGAAGGCCGTCCCATCGGAAAAACCAATCGACGGCACGCCGCTATCCTTGACCGTGAGGATCGTGTTGTTCTGCGTGTAGCCGACCCGCAACTCGTTCAGGACGGTCGGGCTGAAGGTATGCACAAAGCTCAAGGATCCCGTCGGGAACAGGCCACGAGTTGGGTTGGCGAAGCCGCGAGTACAGGATGAGGTGGGGCAAGCGCCGAATGTGTCCGTGTCCCGCAGGTAGTTGAAGTTGACGTACATGCGGTTGTTGGCGTTCCAGTTGTAGTCCAGCCGGATCGATCCTTCTTTTCCGTTGAACAAGTTGCCGAGGCTTTGCGTCTGGGTTCCGAAAGTAGAAACGCTAGTCTCCTGGATCGCGTCCGTACGAACGATCGGCTTGGTTCCGGCAGCAGGGGTAGCCAGCCCACCGCCGCAACCATCGGCTGTCGCGTTCGCCTGATCCCCCGCCGTGACACCAAAAATGTTAGCCCATTTCTGCGCCATCAGCGTAGTTCCACCGAAATTACTCGCCGAGCACAAAAATCCTGTGAAGTCATTGGCGCCAAGATGCACGCCATTGTATTTGTTGCCCTTATTCCAGTGTGTCACGTACGTATTCGAATTAAACAACCCTGCGCTGTTGCCGGGGTTGGCGGGTGCGAAGTCCTTGTACAACAGCGCCGCCGTCGAGTTCGTCGGGTTAGCAGTGAGGTTGGCGGCGGTATCGGCATTGATGACGGCATCGCGCCACGCTTTCGTTTCCTGCAAGATCGTTGTCGGCACGGCGTTAGTTTTGAACCGGTCGTCCTGCAAAGAGAGGAAGAAGAACAGCTTGTCCTTGATAATCGGGCCGCCGAAAGTAAGGCCGAACTGGTTGAAATGCAGGGGCGATCTTTTCACGCCGCTCTGATTATTGAAGAAATAGTTGGCATCGAGTGCATTGTTGCGGATGTATTCCCAGCCGCTGCCATGCCAGGTATTGGTGCCAGACTTGGTGACTAGATTGACCGTGCCGCCGGCGCTACTTCCGTACTGTGCCGACAGGTTCAACCCCAGCTGCTGGAATTCCTCGACCGTGTCCTCGATCGGCGTGTTGACGACGCCACCGCTTAAGCCCTTGTTCGACACGCCATTCACGAGGAACCCGTTGAAGTCCTCGCGCAAGCCATTGACGACAGTAAAGTGGCCGTTTTCGAAGTCAACGCCCATCACATTCACCGCGCCGGTGCTCAATTGCATCAGGTCGAACACGTTGCGGCCGTTCAAAGGCAGACTGTTGATCTGCGTCGAACTGACCGTCGTAGCTAGCCTCGAATCTTCGGTGTTGACGGCGGACGCTTCACCCGTGACCTCGACCACTTCCGAAGCCTTACCGATGAGCATCTTGAAGTCCACGTGCGCGATGGTGCCGGCGTTTGCGGTGACACCGGCATTGGACACCGTCTTGAAGCCCGAAGCTTCAACTGTTATTTTGTAAACGCCGGGGGGCACCTCCTTCACCGTGTAGTTACCGCTCGAATTGGTCGTGGCGAAAAGGTTCAGGTCGATTGCCGGATTGCTGACCTGAATCTTAGCGTTCCCGATCGCGGCGCCGGTTGGATCGGTCACGGTGCCAGTAAACTGGCCGAACTGTACCTGCGCGAATGCGCTGAAGGTCAGTGCCAGCACGGCAAACACTACGAGGCAAAACTGCAATCTTTTCATTACCTACCCCCTGGAAGTCGTGGCGCGTAGCATGCACGGAAATTTTCTGTTGCAAACCCTTGTCGCGAACCGATGTTGCCAAACTCTCGTGTTGCCAAACTCTCGTTGCGGCCTGGGCTCTTTACAATTCCATCAACCGAGTAGGGTCGCCGCATCACCTGCTACTGCGAAGTGCGCAGAATTCTGCGCCACGAACTACTGTTTTGTCAACCATGTTGCTGATTCTGTTGAGCGAACCGGGTGGAAGGCGTTGAAAAAACCACTCGCTCGCACCGGAAACAGCAACACCTAGTACCTTCGAGCTAGGATCGCACTTCTTGAACCAAACAACACTGCCCAATGTTTCAAATACTTACGGGCGCAATGCCCACTATTCCTATGACTAACTGAAGATCGAAATGCGCTCGGCTACCAAATTCCGTAGATCGCCACTGTTCCCGGCCCTCCAAAGTCTTTTCCTAGTCAGTGCTTGGCCGTAACCGGTGTGTGCCTTCAGAATTTCTTTCCGGGAGTTCTTCCAATCACACCACTCCCCTCTTTGACGACGAGTTCCTGGTCCGCCGCCTCCGGCCCCAGTTTGTCGACCTGTCCACTCGGCCACCGAATGACAATCGCATCGACTCTCCTCGCGGCGCCCAATCCGAAATGGACGCGCGGGTCGCTCGAACTCTCAAAGCTGCTTCCGGCGCGCACCTCCACATAGCGAGTCGATCCCTCGACCGTGATCTCGATCTTTGCGCCGAAGCCATCGCGGTTCGACTTGCCGCCGATGGTCTTGATCCGCACCCAGTGCCCCGGTGACGGAACTTCGTTCCGCAGCAGAACGGGAGAAGCATCGAGGTTGGTAATCAGCAGATCCTGTCGCCCGCGATTCCAGAAGTCCGCGGTCAGGGCGGCGCGGCCCACATATTTCTTCGCCAGAGCGCCGCCCGCCTTCTCGCCAACTTCTTCGAACTTTCCGTTGTGCAAGTTATGAAACAGAAACGGCCGCTCTGCATATCCCACACCGAAAGACTGTCCTTCTACCTGCGGATCGACGTGACCATTCGCAATGAAAATATCGGGCCATCCGTCGTTGTCGTAGTCGAGAAACTTCGCGCCAAAACCGAGATACGGATTGCTGATGGCTCCAATCCCCGCCGCACCGGCCAGGTCGGTGAACTCGCCATTGTGGTCGTTGTGATAAAGGTTGTTCGCATCATCAGAAAAATTAGTCTTCACAATGTCGGGCCATCCGTCGCGGTCGTAATCGGCCGCGTCAATGCCCATGCCAGCCTGTTCGCGTCCGTCGGAACTGTAAGCCACGCCGGCCTCGGCGCCGACTTCGGTGAATCCACCGTGGCAGTTGTTGTGATAGAGCAGGCTCGGCGAAGAATCATTCGCTACGTAGAGATCGAGGCACCCGTCTTTGTCATAATCCAGCCACAAGACGCCGAGGCCGTAGTAGCTGTCGGTATCGATGCCGAGTTTCTCTGTGACGTCGGTGAAGGTGCCGTCACCGTTATTGTGGTAGAGACGATCGCGCGACCCCTTCAATCCGCGCGGCCCGCAATTGACCGGGATGCCCCGATACTGGCAAAACAGTCCGTTGCCAAATTGCGGCAGGTTGTTGATATCCAGGTCGACATAGTTCGCAACATAGAGATCGAGGTTGCCATCGTTGTCATAGTCGCCGAAGGCCGCGCTCGTTCCCCAGCGATCGGCATTCGCGACGCCGGCTTTCGCGGTGACGTCGGTGAAGGTGCCGTCGTGGTTGTTGCGGTAAAGCGCCGAACCATGGAAGCCCGTGATGTAGACGTCTTCCCATCCGTCGTTGTCGTAGTCGCCGACGGCCACGCCGTAGCCCCACCCGCAAAAATTCAGGCCTGACTTCGCCGACACCTCGGTAAACGTACCATCATGATTATTGTGATAGAGCCGCGGTCGATGGCACTTGCCCGCGCGGTAGTCGGCCAGCGTCGAACCATCGACCAACAGAATGTCCATCCATCCGTCGTTGTCGTAGTCGAACGCGGCGGCGCCTCCACACTGGGTTTCAACGATGTAGAACTTTTCCTGGTCGCCGCAAGTCAGGTGGAAATCAATTCCAGCGGCGCGTGTGACGTCAACGAACAATTGTGGATTTGTCGCGGGAGTCTTCGCGCCCGTTTTCTGAGCTGGCGCCGCAGCCTTCGCTATGGGACCGGTGTTTTTCTGGGTAGTGTTCCTGGGGGCCGCTGTTTGCGTAGCTCCCCGCAAAATCCAGTTGCCGCTTAGTACGATCAGCAGAACTGTCGCCGCAAACGTTACTTGCAACTTTTTCATGTGCCGAATCACTCTCACTGATCGCGCCCGGTGGCCATTCCTGCCGCGGCCGGTTGCGCCTTTTTGAGTTCCGCAAAGCGCTCTCGTTCGCGTAGCGTTTCTTCGGTCTTGCCGAGTTTTTCGAGGACGCGCGCCAGTTGATAATGCGGGCTCGGGTCCTTCGGGTTCAGTTCCGCCGCTTTCCGCAAAGAAGGCTCAGCTTTTGCCGACTGCCCCGCGAGTGCCTGCGCCTTGCCAAGGTCGTACCAGACGTCGGGGTTGCGAGAATCCAGTTCCGTGCCACGCTGCAGATACGTTATGGCTGCATCATATTTTCCGCTCGCGAGCAGCGAGTGTCCTAACGCGCAGACCGCTGCCGGGCTCTCTCCCGACCGGCGCAACTCCTCTTTATACTCGCTAATGGCTTCGTCGTTGCGTCCGAGGCTGAAGTAGGCAAATCCCAGATGGTAGTGTCCGAGTTTAATGGCGGGGTCGAGCTTCAGAGCAGTCTTGAACTCCCCAATCGCCTGCAAACTGCGGTTCGAATTCAAATACGCTCGCCCGAGTAGAGTATGCCAGAGCGCGATTGGAGGGTTGAGCTTGATCGCCGCTTCGAGTTCGTCCGCGGCTCCCGCATAGTCCGGCTCACTCAACAAAACCAACGCCAGGTCAAGATGAATCGCAGAATCTCTCGGGTTCAATTCACCTGCTCGCGTGAGCTGCTCTTGTGCCTGCTTGAGATCGCCGTTTTTGAAGTAGGCCACGCCCAGATAGTGACGGAATTGCGCATCGCGCGGCCAACGTGAAACCGCTTGCTGACCAAGCAGGACTGCGTCTCGCAACTGGCCTGAGTCGAGGTCCTGCAGCAACTGCTGGCGCGTTTGGGCTTGGGTCGGAGGTTGCGCTTGCGCCTCTGGACGTGACAGGCACAGTAAAATCGCTGAAATAAGGACGACTAGGGATGCAAGCCGCCGGAGAAAGCTGGTCATCGCGCCGCCGCGCTCGTCATCGCACTGTTAGTCATCGTAACCTCTGTCATCGTATCGTCTTTGCGCAGCCAGTCGCAACGCGACGGATAGTTCTGGATCGCCGCGCGTTTCGTCGAAAGGAGTTCTTTGATGCACAGCAAAGATTTTCTGCGGATGTTTGCCTACGATTACTGGGCGAATTGCGAATGCCTCGCCGCGATGCGTTCTGCCGGGCCCGTTTCCGCCGAGACGGTGGGACGCATGGCTCATATTCTCTCGGCGCAGAAGCTGTGGCTCGAACGCATTCTGAACCAACCCCAGAGCATTCCGGTCTGGCCCAGTTCAACGATTGAGGATTGCATGGTGCTGACCGACGAGATGTCGGAGGCGTGGCGAAATTACCTTACGCAGCTTGCTACACGGCTCCCGCCCGGCTCGCTCGACGACAAAGTCGAATACCGCAACAGCAAGGGCGAAACTTGGTCGAGTCGTGTGGAAGATGTGCTGATGCACGTGCTTTTTCACTCCGCGTATCATCGCGGGCAGATTGCCCTACAGATGCGCGCTTCCGGCATAGAGCCTGCCTACACCGATTTCATCTATGCCGTGCGCCAAGGGTTCGTGGAGTAGATTAGCGAGAGTTGGAGTAGGTCCCAATACATTCACAGCGATGGACCGTGGAACGATATTGCGCGTCTGGCTGCCGATGGTCGCGGGCTTGTTGGTTCTCGGCTGGATATTCCACTCCGTGCCTGAGCCCTACGGTCCGACGCGTTTGATCGGCCTATTGGTCGCTCTGATCGGCCTCGTGGGCGTGATTCTCTCCCGCTACACGCTCGGCCGGTCGTTCTCCATTGCTCCGAAGGCGACCGCGCTTGTCACCGGCGGCATCTATTCACGGATCCGCAATCCGATTTACATTTCCGGAATGATCTTTCTGATAGGGGTCGCCCTCATCGTGGAACGGCATAAGCTGCTCGCCGTTTTGCTCGTGCTGATTCCAATGCAGATCGTCCGGGCGCGCCGCGAAGCCGCGGTGCTGGAAGCAAAGTTCGGCGACGCCTATCGGGAATACCGCAAACGCACCTGGTTCTGAGGTCTCAGGTCTTAGGTGTTGGGTCTCAGGAAAGACAGCCCTGTCAGACCTGAGACCTGACACCTGACACCTGACACCTTCCTTTCGCTGCTATCATTTCAGCAATGAAATCAGCATCGGCCAAGCTCCTCGCGGCGTTGTTCTGTCTTCTAGTGGCCCACCTCCACGCTGCCGACGAACCCAAACTCAGCCCGCTCCCGGCGCCGGTCTCGAACAATGCGGTTGCCATCTCGCATGACGATTACGGATCCAGGATTTTTTCCTTCATGGGCATCGGTCCGAAAAAAACCTGGGATGCAATCACCGCCAGCGCTTACGAAATGGATCCGGCTACTGGCAGATGGACGGAAAAGCGTCCCGTGCCGGGCGTGGCCGGACGCCTGGCGGCATCGGCGGTAGCGCTCCACGACCAGGTCTTCATTTTCGGAGGCTATGTCGTCGACGCGCAGGGTGGAGAGACCACCGTGTCGGACCTGAATGTCTTTGTCCCGGTTGAGAACCGCTATTATCGCGGTAGAGATATCCCCGTGCCTGTCGACGACGCGGTCGTCGGCCTCTATCGCGACCGTTACATTTTCCTCGTTGGCGGATGGTCGACGTCGAAAGGCGACGCAGTCTCCAACGTCCAGGTGTACGACACCGATAAAGACACCTGGATGCAGGCCACACCGATTCCCGGTACGCCGGTGTTCGGTCACGCGGGCGCCATCCTCGGCGACACTATCGTCTACGTCGACGGCGCTTACAAGAATCCGAGTGGGCCCGATCCCAAGTACGTCGCCTCCAGCGAATGCTGGATGGGAAGAATTCCCAAGAAGGGTGACATCACAAAAATTGAATGGACGAAGCTTCCAGCACATCCCGGCAATGCCCACTATCGCATCGCGGCAGGCGCGGGACCGCTAGAAAAAAAGGCCGGCAGAATCTATTTCTCCGGCGGAACCGACACTCCCTACAACTACAACGGAATCGGCTATAACGGCCAGCCTGCCGAGCCCTCCCCGGTCACCTTCGCTTTTAACATCCATACCCGCGAATGGGAAACCGTCAGCGACAATACTCCCGAGCCCACCATGGATCATCGCGGCCTGCTGGTTACCCACCGCGGCTTGGTCATCGTCGGAGGCATGGAAAAAGGCCAGCAGGTGACCGCCAAAGTGACAGTTGTAAAACCTTCATCCAGGAAGTAACCTTATCGCCGTTTTGACAATCCAGTTATTACATAAATTTCGACATAACAATTCGGAGGCAATCCTATGAGTACCATCATGGAACCGCCCAAAAATAACGCGGCGGCGGAATACATCAATCAGGTTCTCAACCTCGTCAAGTCCAAGAATCCCGCCGAACCAGAATTCCACCAGGCCGTCCTCGAAGTGTTCGAGTCCTTGCGCCCGGTCTTGGATCGCCATCCGGAGTATCGCGAAGCCAAAATTCTCGAACGTATTACGGAGCCCGAACGGGTCCTCATGTTCCGCGTCCCCTGGTTCGATGACAAACGCAATGTGCAAGTCAATCGCGGCTTCCGCATCCAGATGAACAGCGCCATCGGCCCCTACAAGGGTGGACTGCGCTTCCATCCCTCGGTGAACCTTGGCATCCTAAAATTCCTGGCCTTCGAACAAGTGTTCAAAAACTCGCTCACTACGCTGCCCATGGGCGGCGGCAAGGGCGGAAGCGATTTCGATCCGAAAGGCAAGAGCGACAACGAAGTGATGCGCTTCTGCCAAAGCTTCATGACCGAACTACAGCGCCACATCGGCCCTGACACCGACGTCCCCGCGGGCGACATCGGCGTAGGTGGCCGCGAAATCGGATACCTCTTCGGCCAATACAAGCGCCTGCGCAATGAATTCACCGGCGTTCTAACCGGCAAAGGCCTAGCCTGGGGAGGTTCGCTAATTCGTCCCGAGGCCACCGGCTATGGCTGCGTCTACTTCGCCAGCGAGATGCTGAAGACCCGCAGAGACAAACTCGTAGGCAAAGTGTGCCTGGTCTCCGGCAGCGGCAACGTCTCGCAGTACACCGTCGAGAAGCTGCTCGATCTGGGCGCGAAGCCGGTTTCCATGTCCGACTCCGACGGCGCCATCTACGATGCCGACGGCATCGACCGCGAAAAGCTCGCCTTTGTCATGGAGCTAAAGAACAATCGCCGTGGCCGCATCAAGGACTACACCGACGAATTCAAGGGCGCCATCTACAACGCCACTAATAATGATAAGAAGCTCGACCACAACTGGCTCTGGAACATCAAGGCCGATTGCGTGTTCCCAAGCGCCACGCAGAATGAGATCAACGCAAAAGACGCGGCGAACCTAATAAAGAACGGCGTGAAGCTAGTCAGCGAAGGAGCGAACATGCCGAGCACCCTCGAAGCGACCAGAATGTTCCTCGACGCCAAAATCCTCTACGGACCGGCGAAAGCCGCCAACGCCGGCGGCGTAGCCACCTCCGGACTGGAAATGGCGCAGAACAGCGCGCGCATCTCCTGGACCCGCGAAGAAGTCGACGATCGTCTGCACAACATCATGATCGCCATCCACAAAAACTGCTTCGAAACCGCCGAGAAGTACGGCACTCCTGGCAACCTGGTGAACGGCGCCAATATCGCAGGCTTCCTGAAGGTCGCAAACTCGATGCTGGATCAGGGCTTGGTGTAGTCAACTAAACTTACAATGGAGCGCCGGGCGCCCTCGCCCGGCGACGATGCTGACGAACCCCAAAGCTGGCTAGGCGACACGGGTCCAGCAGCGCCACCCCTTCGTTCTCGCAGGCGGTATGGGGGTACGAAAGCCTTCCCAAATTCCATGCCCGCCAAAGATGGGGGGCGAGCGTGGTTGGGGTGCCGTCAATTCTCCATGTCGGAATTCTTCTTGTTCTTGCCGCCCCTGCCGAAGAGCTTCTTGCCCAGCTTCCCTATTCCCTTGGCGCTTCCTTTGCCGATCTTGGCCGCGCCTTTTCCGGTGCCGACTCCGACGTCCTTGCCCGCACCTGCGGCGCCTTTGCCGAGATCTGCGGCAGCGTGGCCAGGATGCAAGGTAACGAGATTGCCGGCGGCTCCGGCAGTGCCTTTGCCCAGGCTCTCCGCCCCTTTGCCTGCGCCTTTGCCAATGTTCTCACCGCCCTTGCCGACTTCCTTGCCGGGGCCGGGCTGAGCCTTATGGTTCTCGACCTTTTCCACGGATTGCGTCTGCGAAGTCCCTTGATCCTGAGGCGAATTCGCGGGGCGTGCCAGTGCGGGCAGACTCAAAAACAACAACACCAAGGTGCATGCCGCCACAAACATCGCGAATTCGGCTTTAATTTTCATTTTCCTTTCTCCTGACGATCACACCCTCATGAATTATTGATGATTCCTACGGCGAGAGGGTTACAAGTTAAGGCCATATTGGACCCGGAGTGTCCTGGTGGCCGGGCGGGGCGCCCGGCGCTCCATTATCTCTACCTTGCTCTCGCCAGCACCAGCGTTACATCATCCGGCTGTTCCTTGTCGCCGATCCAGTCGTCCACGGCGACGGTGACAATTTCGGTGATCCGCTCCAACGGCAAATGGCGATTCTTGCGCACCAGTCGGATCAGCCGCTCCTCGCCGAACTCGCCATAATCGTTTTCCGGCTCGGTCACTCCGTCACTGTAAGCCACCAGCACATCGCCTGGGCGGAGTTGTACGGTCGCTTCCGGAAAACTTAAGTTGTCGAATAAGCCGACCACGGTTCCCCCGCAGCTCAGCAGCTGAGACGACCCATCTTCGGACATCAGGATCGGCGGCAGATGGCCGCCGTTACTGTACGTAAGCCGACGCGTCGCCCCATCATAAATTCCCAAAAACAAAGTCGCATACTTTGCATCCGGAGTACTCTCGTAAAGCTGATGGTTCAGCAACGTCAGGAGCGCCGCTGGAGACGCTTCCGTCCACCTCAACTCAGAAGCCAGCATCAGCCCGGAGCCCACTGCGGCGCCCACCGTGGCTGGTTCGCGCAGCGCTGGTTCGCGCAGCTTTAGATCGCGCAACACCGATCTGTCTTCGATGCTGTACGCCCGCACCGCC
>Ga0185299_10004213_pt1 | contig 17685 bp, 13 predicted proteins | sample PaiPotPPA55metaG_FD_128002 | JGI IMG/M metagenome (GOLD analysis project Ga0185299, IMG submission 128002) | Iron sulfur acid spring bacterial and archeal communities from Banff, Canada, to study Microbial Dark Matter (Phase II) - Paint Pots PPA... ...
GACATGAGCCCTAAACCTCCGGTTGCGGGTATGGTCTTGTATCCCGCGCTATCTATCCCCGTCGAGAAAAAAGACGAGTTCTCGTGTCCTGCTGAGCACGTCGCAGCGTTGGAAGCGTTGCTGCCGCACGTCACGAAGGTGATCACGATAGGGTGGCGCGCAACGGAGGCAGAGTTCTTGGCTAAATTGAAGTTTGCCAGACAGCAACCCTATGCGGGCATCCGCCATGCTATGGATCTGCTGATCGTCACAGCGGGATCGGAGGGTGCCGGGGAAACGCTAGGAAACCTAATCAATGTAGCCGGAGCCACGCCGGAACTTTTCCCGAATCACACAAGAGATGCAGTCGTCTCGGGATTCACAGGCTTGATAAATAACTTGGGAGCGCTGAACAACTTTCTTCGTCGCGGTCCGCAGTAGGCGATGGAATTGCGAACAGTTACAGAGACTTCTGTTCCTGCTCGCGTCTCCACAGCGTCGTTCGACTGGTGCTTGCCGTCACCGGCTCAACGCACTTCGGTGGGGTGAACGCTTGCTGCTGTGCGGATCGCACCATATCCATTTTCGTGCAAGCCGTTGTCGGCGCAGCGAATATGCAGATCAGTTCTCAGTGAGGGCGACAGTGTAACCATGGCGGAGAGAGTGGGATTCTAAACTCGCTCGGTCCTGTAAGTCATGGTAATGCGGACAGTTAGCGATTATAGCCAGTGTTTATGCGGACTTCAAGCGCATTCAGAACTTCCGCCACAGTTTCCACTGTTTCGCTGTTGTCTCCATTTTCGTATCATTCGTATCACTCTCCCAGCGCTCGCCGGGCACAATTTGACACAAAGCGACCTGCACGGTTCACTTCCCGTCATTTAGACGACGGCCCGTTTGCCGATTCCTTGAACTGGGGCGCGATAGTCTCTAGCCTAAACTTCTTAATCGCTCGCAGGTCGAGCTGGCGGGCGCGGTACCCCAACGTACTGAGCATCTCCCGTCTCTCCTGTTCATCCAGCACCACGCGCTTGCCGAGGTCTTCCGCGAACTTGGGATTTCGTTGAATGAAGAATCGGTTTACGATCCCGCGATTGTGTGTAATGACATTCCGTATATCCACAGAGAGCGCAGCTTTCTCCAAATCGGCCTTCTTCGTGAACAGCACAAGATCCAATTTCTTCTCGAAATACTTCGCCAATACGTCGAGGCTCTGATGCGTTAGCTCCATCACAGTTTTCTCCGCAAGGGCGGGGATCAGGTCGCCTGCGATGTGGTGCTCGATGCAGAACCGATACGATGTCTGTTTGTCTGACTGGAGCATCTTCGGGTATTTCTCGTAGATCAGCGTCACCAAGTCAGCAAGGTACGTCAGGAAGCTGTTGACGCCCCGGCAGAAAAGCATCTCTTCGAGAAGCGCCGAGTGAATGTCCATCTGGGCAACAGCGCTCTCGGGCGGAGGCGGATCACCTGGTTTGGGGAACTTTGTGACATCACCGTGGCCGTAATCTGCATTCACGATCATGCGCCACAGGTACGCCTGGAATCCAATCCCCGAATGAAGTTCATTGAGATATTGTGCGAGGGCAGGCGTCACGGGTTGACGTAGACGTTCGAGTCCCGGTACTTCTTTCTTCTTGGTCTCGTCCGCCATTTAGCAACCGTCACTAGGCATGCCTTCGTCCATCCCCAATACCGAAGGTCAATTTGCGCTGGGCGCAGGAATCCCGACGACTTCGGCGAGAACGACCAAGTCGAATACGCCGTCGTGTTCAACCCACGATTTGTAGGTGGTTTTCTGCAAGGTGCCGAGCAGGTCATCGACATATTCGTGGCGACACATAAAACCTTGCAATATCACTCCGTCAACTCTTTCGCCGAAGTCATCTCTTCTCAGAACGTGCCGCGATGTAGTTGCATGCCACAGTTGTGTCTTTATGGGCCAAAAATCGAAGGGCTGGAATAAGGGAACGTTTACGTCGCGGATGTGGTCGCACACTAAGTCTTCAGCCGCCTTGTCGGTACGTGGCGAGAGATAAATCTTCTTGTGCCCCGAGGGCTCCAACACCTGATGATGCCTACCGTTTCGATGGCGGCTCCCGTGAACGCTAAATGATCCAGACACGAAGTGGCGTTTCTGTTCTACCAGATCGAACACCGCGAGATGCCCGTTGGTGGGATGGTCGCCGTACCAACAGATGGCATCGCCGTTATTCAGCTTGAAGATCGCAACTGCCGGATACTTGACACCTTGAATCTCCGCTGAGAATCCCATAAGGACTGCCATTTCTAAAGTCTAGCAAGCCGATCGCATGGAGCGCTGCGAGAAGTGCTTCGGCAGCGGGGAAGCGACATCATCGTAGATCCAATTCGAATCTTTCCATAAGTTCTTGATTCTAACTACGAATCAGCGAGGGCTTGCTCGCCTCGAATATTTGCCCGCATCTTGGACAACGCATTCTCGCAGAATCAACCCGCACAAGCTCTGCTGGAGGAATCGAGGCTCCGCACGACGGACAAATGCTATTCAGCGCGGCGAGAACTTTCGCCAGGTTGATCTTGTTTTTCTGCATCGGCGAATTATAGAGGTTTCGCCTTTTGTTTGGTATCGGACCCGAGGCCAATTTTCGTTGGACCGTTTCAGAGATTGTCCCGAAATTCCAGGACCTTCGCGTTCGGCCCAAGTCTGACCGGGAACAGAGCGCGAGAAAGACGCGTAAAATATAGCTAGAGGAACAAGAATCCGATGGATAAACGAAGGACCAAAGAAGCAAAGGCGCTCTCTACCTGGAAGTATATGATTCACGCTGGCCGGGAACAAGTCAGCCTAGCCGAATTCACTGCTGCGGTAAACCACTTTCAAGGAGGGGGATATTGGGACTTTGAATTTCGGAAGACCTTTGAAGAACTGTCGAGTTCTGCTTCCTTCCGCTAGAATATCCGATTGTGCTTGTCCCGCGATTCCAACCGTTAGCGCTCGGGCGTGCTCCCGAACCTTTCTCTCATCCTGATTGGCTATCCTCCTAAACTCCAGGGCGTCAGTGGCGGGGGAATATTTCAGATCTCTCGAAAAGTAATGCGAGGCCCAGTCGTCGCAATCGCAATCGAGAATAGGCGTCGGTCGCATCTCATCGTAGGCACTCGAATCAAACACTTTCTCGCGTTGGTTCGTGAACTGAAGACTACATGTCCGCGTGGAAGCCTTTGAATCCGTCGGACCAATGGGCGCTACTCCTGAACTGGCTTTACTGTTGGCTGGACGATTTCGTCTTCTTTCATCCCGAAATCTGCGATAAGGCGCTCGGTCAGTTCCTTATATGCGTCAACATGCACGTGGAGCTTTGGGGCTGCGCCCCGCTGAACATACTTCACAGCGGCATCGAAAGGCTGCCGGAGCGTCGGATCATTTTCAATGCGCTCTTCGATCACGTCGGCGAAAGCTTTCTTCTCCAGTACCCACATCATGCGCTCCAAGCATGAGATGCTCATGCTAACAAGCGGCGTCACATCAAGGCCGTTATGCGATTCCGTGCTGAGCTGATCTTTGAATCGTTTGTTCAAATAGGCATTCACGCCCCAACATCCACCGAAATCATCGCGCGTGATGATCACTGGGACAATTTTTGTTATGCCGTTGAGATAATCCGGGACGTCAGCACCCTTGGCCCCAACTCTCTTAACCGCGTTGAGGAGCTGATTTACCCCCTTAGTCACGAGTTTCTCTTCCAAGTAAGCTTTGATCTTTTCGTAATCGCAGGAATGCCGATCCGCCGCCGTGCAAGTAGCCAGCTTTGCCTCGATTAGCACGGCTGTATCACCGCATACGATGATCTGATCGCAAATTTGGTCAGTGCTGTTGATGTATTTTGGGCTCGGGTAAGGCCTATGTAGAGCCGGCGCAGCGTACATCTCGAACATCCACGTCACATATTCTTCAAACACCAATCCCCAATAGCTGAGCCACGGCTCTTTCTTGTCTTTCGGAAGGCTGCGCAGCAGGCGCCAGATAACCGCACTTTCGAGTTTGCCGAGTGCGAACTCGTAATCCAGCATGTACATCTCGTCATTGAACAAGAAATAAGGACGATCTTTCAGAAACTCGAAATCTCCATATCCCAGCGTGTCTTTCGGATTTGGCATGTTGTTGAGCGAAAATGAAACCGTTTCGAACATCTGCTCAAGTGTCGCTTCTGGAACGGTCGTTTTCTTGAACCAGCTCTTACGCAACGTGGCGTCAATGGGCTTGTCATACGTCTGGGTCTGCCGCTCTTGGAGCGCGTGTAGGGCAAATGTCGCTATGAATTCCGCATAGCTGATGATCGGGAACGGAAACACCTTTTGGAATTCCGCTTCGAGGTCAAATTTGAGCAGATTCGTCGGAATCCGTGGAATGATCTTCGTCAGCCAGATATAAAACCGCAGAAAGCTGAAGAGGGGGTCCGTCGCCGACGCGATTTCGTACGTCGGCAAGAATTCGGCAGCGATATTTGCATACCCATCGAGCTCGTTCTCGACAATGACGTGTTTTTTATAAAGTAATTCGCCGGACTTGAGCATCAACTCTCCGAACTGATCGTTCTCCGGGCCTTTCTCAGGAATCTCAGGAACGGGATCTACTGGCTGCAGCCGAACTGTCTCGGCAGCAAGGGAACGCAATTGCCCATTGAAAAACGGAATCCTTCCCTCTTGGTGAAACCACTTGTAGACGTGAGGAACTAGGCTGGGCGGAAACACAATCGTAATGTGTAAGTCTGCGACATTATCTGGGGGAACGGTGCAAGCATCTGGCCCATAGCCGAGACCGACACTCAACTTCGTGCATGCGATCAAGATGCTGGATTTCGGAAACTTAGCAAGCTGAGCTTGAAACTGCTCTTTCGTGATGCGCGGGCCACTCATTAGCTCCGACCACGTCATCCATACTCTCATCTTCACCAGCGGCACGATGTCTCCATTCAAGGAACAATCGACATCAGACGATTTTGGCACCGAGAAATGATTGATGTAAAGCATGGTAATACGGCGGGTGGCCCAAGCTTTTGCTCTTGCGGCATTGCCAACACAGTGGGTGCCCCTCAGTGGGAATGCTGCACGCAAAGACCGATAAAGGCGGGGCCACCCGCCCATCCATCAGAGTCGGTCGAAGCCTCACATATAAAAACTATAACGAGGCTCGATTCTCTGATTCTCTCCACAATGCTTGAGAACGTTGCCCACGCCGTATGCGGCCGTCAAGGTCAATGGCATTCCCCCATCAAACTGTGTGCTATTCCAATTCATCTTGGTTAGCGCAAGGATCTCCTTCGCGTGCGCCGATGGGGTTTGGTCGCCAGCTGCGATCTTGATAGACACCGGCCGCGGAACGTACATGCCCGGGTAGGTCTCAAAGAACGGAACGCTGCCCTTGGTGTACAAGACACCGCTTCGTGCGCTTGTTTGCAGGAACGTCCCGCGCAATGGAGGATAAATTCCGTCTCGATACAAGCGAATATCGGAATCGGTCAGGTGCACAAAATCGTGAACTGCAATTGTCGCATCTTTGACCGCCTTTTTGGCTCCGGCCTCCTCTTCCGGGGAAAAAGGCGAGCTCTTATGAATTACAATGCGGGCCGGCAAAGTGAAATGAACATCCCGATACCGCGCCAGAGCATCCGCGATGAGTCTTCGGCAATCGTCGCCCGAAAGATGGGGCTGCCGGTCATCCTTGGAAAGCGAGGCCGCACCGCCTCGTACCACGACTCCCTCGCCCAGTTCGTTGAAAACCTGCGCCATACTTGTCGTAAGCCGCGAACGATCCAAACTCTCAAAGAAACTGATGCCCACAAAACACGCTGAAAGTTGGGTGGGATCGCGGACTAAACGCCATGGCGTTCCGCCGGCCTTGTAATACAGTGCAGAGAAGATGTTCCAAGCTCGCGTTGCTTCATCCTGAAGCGGCCTCGGTATTCCTGTACGCTTCTGCTTACGCGCTTTCGATTCATCGTAGGTACTCGGCAAGATCAGCTGAATCGGAATGCGAAACTCCATCGTCCGCGCCTTCAGCAAATGATGAATATCTTTCCTTCCCGGACTCTTTCTCTCCTCCGAAAGCAGTTCCAGCAATTCCAGCGGCAACGCACACATGATCACACTTGGATTACTGTTTTCCGCTAGGAACTCGATTTCTTTGGTGAACAACGCAGCCGCTCGCTCAACACGGAGTGCAATGCTCTCGACCGCCCCCACGGTTTCGATTGCTGTGCTAGAAAGAATCCTCGTCCGTGTTGGGTCGGTAGAGAATTCGGAGCAAAACGAACTCGTTGACGTGACCGGAGGAAACGCCGGAAAGAGATTCGGCTGCTTACTCTCCTTCTTGGCAATTCCCTGAGAACACTTTTCGATCCAGCGAGACGTTCCCTCGACTGTCTCTGATGTTCCGATTAACCCAAGACGAACCTCCTTCGGGGACTTAGGAGCTAGAAGGTCGAATGGGCCATGGTCCTTGATGCCGAAGCGGATATCAACATGACGACCCCCGCCACCGAACTCAAGTTCTGGCTCCTCAAGAACGGAAAGATTCATAACTCAAGCTCCGTCTGCTCGTCTTGATCCTCAGCAAACACAGTCTCCTGGCGCTCCTCTTCCTCCCGCTTCACCCAATCCGCGTCATCGAATCCACTGTCCGCAGTGAATTGCATCAGAGGAGAGAATTTGATCAGGTTGTGCTGGCTGAAGAGTGTCTCCTTCTGCAGAAACTCTGCCCACATCACAACTTGGCCATGGACTGCCTGGTTGTTTTCAAGCCGCTTAATCCCGCTTAGCGCTTCCGCACCGAACCGGCTGTCTCGATACCCGTCTTTCGTAAAACGGTAAGTTGGGGCGATCTGTAAAAACCAATTGCCATCCATTTCTAGGAAATGACCGAAGAATGCAACGTGGCGGAAATAAGATGTTCGGTCAGGATCAAGCTTTGACTGGTAACGCCTGAAGACTTCCCGGCTGGCATTCTTCCTTCGGCTTCGGTACCTCCGGGAACGGTCACTGAGATCATCGTTAGCGCGATGAAAGTAAAACTTGTCCATTTTCGAGAAGTGAATATCATCCTCTCGCAACTGGTCCTGCAGCGTCACGTTCAGCAGTTCCACGAACAGCCGCTTGCGGTTAGGGTCAGAAGTCATGGACCACTCAAACGTCAAGTCGGATTCAATGGTGCCTTTTTCAGCGATCTCGCTCCATCTGGAACCGGAGAGATCGTAAAACGAATAAATAGTCGAATTATTAATAGTGAACCCGCGCCAAACCTCGGTTCCAGATGCCCTCGCCGACTCAAACAAGAAATCGAGCGCTTCTTTTTGGGAAGAAAAATGAGTGTGCGCGTGATAGAAGCGCTCCGGGAATTGCTCCACCGGCAGCAGGTCTGTGAAAATCGTCTCTTGCTTCGGCGTCGCCCCAAGATATAACCCACCCTCATTTGGTAGGGCGAGTTTTATAAGTGCATCCTTCGCCAAAAGATTGAAGGAGTTCCGAGCTTTTACGAAATGCAGCTTTCGTGTAGCCCTTCCAATTGGATCGGAAAAATAGTCTTTGACCGACAGCCAGTAGGCCTCATCTGTGCGAGGCCGAGAATACACCACGATGACTGGAAGGTTTCCCTTGAGCCAATAGCGAAGATCCCGTTCGCTACATGTGAATGTCAACTCACTCTCTGTTTCTCCCTCAAACGCCCCGTCTGTCGCCTTGCTCTGAACGGAAATGATGCAGTTAGTGACCTCCGAATCTTCGTTGCGAATCTCCAGGCGTCCGTCTATACCAGCTTCCACGCCGCCGCTCGGATACCAAAGAAAGCCCATTTCCAAGATTCGGCGCTCGATCAGATTGACCCCCCGCGCGCCGATCATGTCTGAATTTCCGATCTTTTTGGGTGCCAGATGCTTCGATTCGGGCATTCCCCCATATTCTATTGCACGAGATGCGCTTCAGATCGATACTTAACCAATTGGGCGTGTGACCCAGGCTTTTGATCTCGCTGGCAGCACCAACACAGTGGGGTGCCCCTCGATACGGTAGTCACTGCTGGGCGCTACGGGCGATTTCAAAGTCAGCTAGAAGCTGAAAAGATCGATAAATGAATCTGGTCATGGTGTCCGATACGCACGGAGCGCGACCTTCGCAGTTTTGGTCCTTCTTGGATCTTCGCCGCGACAGTGGCGGCCGCTCCCTTTGTCGTTTCGATCGAGATCAATCCGGAATCGGCGCGAGTGAAGACGCTGCTGAACGAGATGCTGAGATCGGCGAAACTCCAACCCGCTGTGATCGTTTCGATCTGCGCTCCCATCGTCGTGACGGCGATCCCCTTTTTCGACAACGTCGGCGAGCCGTACTTTGCCGTGAGCACTTCGAGATTTTCCTTCGAGTAAAGGGCGCCAGGAGTCGAAATGTAAACTGCTTCCGGTTGCCAGTGATAAGTCTCGCCGTTACTCCAAGCGTGAGCGCCGGCAATTGAGTCGGGGGATAGTTCAGCGTGACGATTCCCTCGGGGACGGTCTTGCCGGGTCCGGATTGCACGTCATCGTAAAATCTACGATAGCAAAGAACCTGATCTGTACTCTCGTAATCGAAGGATCTCTTCGCTATTTTGAACAGCCTGCACTCCGGGATCGTGAACGACTTCCCGAGTTCCAGGCCGAACACGGTCATGCTCGGCGCCTTCGTTTGCCCTGTTCGGAGGAAACTTTAATCGATCTGAATTTCGAAATCTCCAAACCTTGCGATCTTTGCGGTCGGCAGAATCTTCTGCATCACCTCCACGCCGTTTTCATTCTTGCTATGGATGACCACGATCCCGTGGAATCCCGTTTTCTTGAGGTGGAGGGCGACTTGCTTCCCCGTTCCCTGGACGATGGTGTTGTCCGCAGCATGCATCCAATGGAGATCGTGATCGAGGAAGACGACCTGAAAGTCCTGCGATGATAACTCTCGGATTGCATCCGCAGCCGTCGTGCAGTAAACGGCGTCAGGCACGCGCTCTTTGAACCACGAGATACGCTCCTCCGTGTCCTCAAGTACGAGAACCTTCCAGTCGGTTTGAATTGTGTAGTTCATTGTCCAGACTCGATCACTTCCTCTCCCGCGCCTTTGTGTGTTTCGGGTGTTTACTATCCGCACTAGGGAGCTCGCTGACCTCTTCGGGCGCATTCTGTAGGTAGAACTCGTGAAGCTTGGCTTGGAGTAGCTTCTTGTCGGGGAGCTGCGTCTGGTATTCGGCGATCAGGGCCGGAGATAGGCTGCGACTGAGCGCGTACTCCACCACTTCATCATCCTTGCTGGCGCATAGCAGCACGCCGATGGCTGGCTGCTCGTGGGGCTTGCGCACATCTCGGTCCAAGGCTTCGAGATAGAAGCCGAGCTTGCCTAGATACTCCGGCTCAAACCGGCGTACCTTCAATTCTATGGCTACGAGGCAGTTGAGGCCACGATGGAAGAAGAGCAGGTCCAGCGCAAAATCTCGGCCACCGACTTGCACGGGATACTCCGATCCAACGAAGCAGAAATCACGTCCCAGCTCGATCAAAAAGTCCTTCAGCTTGTCCAGCAGACCACGATGCAGGTCGGCTTCCGCATGGGTCGGCGGCAGACCGAGAAACTCCACGGTATAGGCATCCCGGAAGATGCTGAGGGCTTCCGGGTGCATTTGTCTCACCGCTGGCGAGACTTTTGGCGGATGGAGCACAACACGCTCGAACAAAGCGGCATCGAACTGGCGCTCCAGCTCGCGCTTGCTATACCTCTCCCGGATGGCAAGCCGCAGGTAGAACTCGCGTTCTTCCGGGTGTTTACTCTGCCCGAGAATGACGAGGTGTTGCGACCACGGCAATTGTCTCACCAGTGGTGAGACAATTGCCTCATCTCTGTATGTCTCGTAGAACTGCTTCATTCGGAACAAGTTAGCGCGACTGAAGCCACGAAGGCCGGGCTCCGTTTTGGCGATGTAGACCGCGAGTCGATCTACCGTGCCGTCGCCCCATTCAGCAGCTTCGATCTTGCGGCTGATTGTCGCGCCTAGCTCCCAGTAGAGATCAATCAGCGCAGTGTTGACGGATTGGACCACCTTCTCGCGGGAGGCCGCGATCAGCCGGACCACCTCCGAGAACGTCACTTCGTCCTTTTTCGTTGACTGAAGAGCAGCAGGCGGATTGGATTTGGAGGGCAAGGTTTAGTTCCGTGCTCCATCATAGCCAAAAATCCGCCGGCATAGAGAGGCTATGGCAACGACTCGGTACACAATGGGCCACTTGGAGAGCTGGCCCAACCGGACCATTCCATGCTGTGATCTCCGTTCTTGCCGGGCGTGTCCGCTACTGCGCGCGCGCCCCTCCTTTATTAATGATTAGGTGGCAGCATTCTCCTCGCCCTTCTGCTGCGGCTTCTCCTGTCCGGCTTTAAGGATCGCGGCGGCGGTGGCGAAAATCTTCTGTGCCGATTTCTCCGGGATACTGGCTCCAGCTAACCAGTTCTGAATGTAGCCGCGTGCAAATTCTTCGCCTTCCAATCCGAGCGATGCACAGCAGAGCAGAGCAACAGATTCCGCCTCGACTTCGCGCAAGCTTCGCGGGGTCTGTTCGTCGTCGGACAGCAGGCCTTCTTCTGTGTGGCCTAAAACCACGTGCGCCAGTTCATGGAACATTGTTTTGTGAGGCAGGACAGCAACGGGATTGATGGCAATTTGCTTTCCGGGTGCTGCGTATCCCTGGGCGTTGCCGTTCATCGTCGTAAACTCCACGCGAGTAATTCCAAGGGTGGAAAGCGCCAGCTCTGCATTCCAGTTCGGCGCGGTCGCGGCGGCAACGTCGTTGCCTTCGGTCTGAGACAGTACAAACCAGTTCGGACGGAACACGAAACGGGTAAAGCATTCGCTCTTGCGCGAGTCGTCGCTGTCGGCTGCATCGGCTGCCTGTTGGTTTTCTTCGTCTCGCTTCTTGCCCGTGATAGGCATTACAAGGCTGATCGCCTTCTGTCCCTTCAGGACATGGCGGCCTAGTGCTTTCCAGCCGGGAAACGTGTTGATGGGGCCGGGCTGGATGCCGCGCATTTCGCATTGAATGAGGGCGAGCATTGCATTCCCCAGCGAGTAGTTATGGAACAAGCTGTAAGCGGCAAGGATCTTGCCAGGCTTGGTCACGGCTTCGGTGAGAAGGTTTTCCCAGTTGAGTTCAAGTTTCGTGTTGGTGGTTGGCATCGTGACCGAAGCGAAGCGCGGAGCCGCGTCTTTTGCGGCGAGCACTAGAACTGCAGGGCAGGGATTGACAGGAGGAGCCGAACGGAGCGCGATTCTGGCTGGTCGAAAGGACGAAGAGGATCGATTGATCGCGGAGCGGCCAAGCGGAGCGATGTACCGCTGGTTTCAAGGGAGGGGTGTTGCGGGGCAGGAACAACCCCGCTGGGGGTCGGCGACTGGCAGACAACGCCAATCTACAACCAAGAAAAAAACCCGCGCCAGCGAGGACGCCAGCGCAGGTTTCGCGTTGCTCAGTACTCGCTCGGCAAGTGGATCACGTTGTTGCCGACGTGCAGTGTGATTTCATCCAGCGGAAAATCGGTGTGCTTGATCTCCTTGGTGAACACGATGTTGCCGTTGCCATCGTCGCACGTAAGCGTAGCGGTTCGGTCGGGATGTACGGCGAGCTTCCAGACTTGAAATTCCTCGGTGGCGACAGCCTTGTTGTAGGGCTGGATGGTCGCGATTTCGTCTAGGAGCCAATACGCTCCGCCGTGCTCGGCAACATGCTGTGCGCCGTCGGTGTAGAGAACGTTACGGTTGATCCCATGCCGATACCAGTTTTCACTGCCGGTGAACTGCGCGAGATCGCTTGTGGTGAGAGTCTTCGTCGTCATACTTTGTGCCTCGTTTCTTGAAGTGGCCCCCAGGACGGGGGCGAGAGAGGCAACAAGAACAACCGCGTTGAAGGCGCAGAGTCACAGGCAACCGTGAAATAAATGAGCGGCAGCCCGTAGGGGAGGCTCGTCTTATGTCGCGAAAGTGCCTTGACGCAAGCCTGCGGCTGTTAGGTTGACTCCGAACCCGTCCGCGAGCGGGTCACGGTAAAGAGGCACATGGTCACGAAGACTGCGCGGAGAGATGCGGCGAGAAGAAAGCGATGTCGGTCATGCCATTCCTGTAATTGATCGGGCAAAGGTACTTGTTGCGTGGCCACCCATCACCCAAGTTTAAGCGTTTAAGCAGGCGCGAACACAGTCAGCATCTCTCGGATATAAGTGTCCTGATCCTCTTCCTGGAAGAGAACATGGCGCTGTTTCATCGCTGTTTTGTCCATGCCCCAGAGCATTCGCATCGTGTATGAAGGCGTTCCGGAGATGATGAAAGAGTCGAGGCAAATATGAGGATCTGCCATCCGCTCCTGGATCTCCTTGATCGTTTCATAAAACTGCACTTTGGGATCAGTTGCCCCGATGTTTCTGATGCCTTTCGGGTCTACAAACAAGATGTGTTGGAGGCCCGGCGTGAATAGCCAAACGATGAAATCCGGATGGAAGTTTCCCGCCTCGAAAAATCCCACTCCACGCCCTTTGCTGAGGTTCCGCAGAAGATACAACTCTTTGCCCGCGAAATAATCGGTTTCCCTGTGATGAAAGGCCTTCAAGTCCTCGACAAAACGTCTCTCACCCTTGTTTAGCGGCACCGGGCTAATCTCGACGATTTTCTGGTCTACGTACAGCAGCGGCTCATACAGATGCCGCCCAAACCAAATCGTCTTCATGCCTTGGAACTCCCACGGCTTCAGGTCGCCTTTCTCGATCAATTCCTTGAGTTCAGCAAGCTTCGCGGCAATCTCCTCCTGTGATTTCTCAATCAGAATGCGGTAGTAGCCGCCCTTATCGGGTTCGTCCTTTGAACCGAGGAAGTTCGGGTCGTTTCCCGCCAAATCCTGATATTCGAGATGCGGTAGTTCCCACTCCCGTTTGCGGAAGGTGTAATAGCGTTCGGTGTACTTCTTAAGAAGTGACAGGGCGATGTCTTGCCATAATCGCACCTTTTCGAACGAGTCGAAGGCCAGTTCTTCGGCGGGAATGAGCAGCTGATACCAGGTTTGATCGATGAGCAGAGGTGCGATATTGTCCTGTTTCAGATTCAAGTTGTACCAGCCGCGTTCGGCCTTGAAGCGCTCCAACTCAAAGTACAACCGACTCATGTCAAGAAATGCTACGTGTCCGGCTGTGAGATGGGTCTGGTTGCGTACGGTGTCCGCATCGCCGCCAAGTACGCCTCCCGACTTCAGTGCTTGAATCTTTGGATACCAGTTCAGAACGACCTGATTCTTTTGCAGATAAGAGGTGGCCTTGTCCTTCGCTGGATCGGGCTTCGCGAGCGTAGGGACAGGACCCAGCTTGCGGAACGCGTCGCCGAATTCTGTGCTGACGCCGTTGATCACCTTCTTTAGACGGATCATCTTCAGCTTCTGTGTGCCTAGGTTGTTAATCACAGGTAGCAACAATTCAACGCGGTCGTCGTTCGTTGGCAGACCTTCTTCCTCCAGGAAGTCGCGGAATGTCGCCATATACTCAGCGTCGATGCCGAAGATCGAGAGCGTTTCAAGCTGGTTGATGTGTTTTGGCCGTGTCACGTCGTCAGGAAGTTGCGTTTTGCCGCTACGCTTAAGGCTCATTCCATAGCCCTTAAGCCGCACCCCACGCCCGAAGAGTTGGATAATCTGGGAGCCTTCGGTTTTGCCCACATTCATCAGGCCCATCGTGCTCACCCGCCAACTATTCCAGCCTTCGGTAAATTTCTTCGATCCAATCAGCACATTCACTGTTGAGTGGGGTCTGTTGATCTCGTGAAAGAGCGAGCCGGAAAACTCGCACTCGCCGGTCTGCAACCCGTTTTCTTCGCAGAGAGCGACCAGCTTGGCATCATCTCCTACGTTAATGACACCAAAAGGATCGTTATCGCTGACGCGAAGGGCGACTTCGCCAGTAGCACCTCTTAGGTTCTCAACGTGAAGCAAACCACCGCCAGCCGCGTTAAAGATCGTAGTAAGCGTCTCCTCAAATACCTGGCTTGGCGAGAGCCCAGTCATGTTGATATAGGCGAACCGTCCAGCAAACAAATTCTTTCCGTCTGCGGCAACAAGTCCCTGATTCAGCACCTGCTCGATGCGCTGGATGCTTCCCGCCCTGTCTGCCACGTAGCGCGCGAGGAATTTCAGGATCACTACAATATCGGAAGCGTCTTTCTTTGCGAGTGTAGCCGTTACGCTGCCGCCTACAAATATCCAAAGCGGCTTGTCAATATTAAACGGGCGAAAGGCACCTTCTTGTTCTCGGTATAACCGCTGCTGCTGGTAAAAAGCCAACAAGCAGGCCACTAGATAAAGCTCCAAGTAGTTGGTTTGTGTCGCCTCGTCCAGATTTAAAATCTGATAGTCCTTGCCGAAGCCGTCGCGGTAAAAATAGCGGTATGAATAGTCGAACAGAATGTTCTTGGCGTAGGTATCGGTAAGATTCCTGTTCGCTTTGACGGCTTGGCCGAAGGTTGCCGAATATTCAAAAGAGAATCCCTTTTCGCACAGTGCGCTCCGAAAGCGCATCCATGCGCCTTCCTCGCCACCGGAGGCTCCGCGGTGGCCTTCATCCACCAGGACAAGGTTGTTCCCCTCAAAAGCATCAATGGCGATGGTCTTATCGCCCATCTCGTCCTTGAGTTTGTGGATGTCGAGGATTTCTACTGCCTGCCCCGCGAACAGCCCGCGTCCGTCCTTATTGAAGAGCTCCGCCGAGATCCCCGCTATTTCGAATTCGCGCAAATGTTGCTGGCTCAACCCTTCGTTAGGCGTCAGCAGGATGATGCGGTTCAGTTCCCGGAGCCGTCCGTGCTTTTCCAGGTAGTACTGATATTGGAGAATATTGGCGTGCATTAGCAGCGTCTTGCCGCTGCCTGTGGCGCTCCAGTAGGCAAGCTTGTTGAGCTGCGTCCATGCTTCATTCTGCTCGTCGAACGCTGTAACCTGATCGGCATTGGGCCGGTCGGCGTTGGTATCGGCCACCTGCACGTTGAGCGTCTTTAAGAGTGTTGGCGCGTCATTGAAGTAACGGTCAAGATAAATCTCGGTGAAGATGAGCGTCAGATATTGGAAGTACTTCCATACGATCGGGTCTTCGCCGCGCGTAACACGCCGATCATTCAGGCGCTGGGTATGCTTCACGATGTTCTGATCGTATTCGAGCAGCAGTTCCGTTGGCAGGTAAGTCAGGTTGAACAGTTGTGCCGTGAGGGCGTGATGGAAATGGTGGATGTTGTTCTCGTCCAATCCTTCCAGCTTCTCGTTGCGGAGATGCTCGGCCAAGTCCTCGAAGCGCTTTACTCCGAAGAGCGATAACAGCCACTGGTTGAGTATCAGTTTGTACGCAAACGGCACTTGCGCCTTCTTATGGGGTTTGGCCTTCTTGGCAGCCATGCTTAGAGGCTCTCCGTGTCGAACATCAGGCGATGAAAGTCTTCCTCTATCAGTCGTACCTTCCAGGTGTCGTCTGGCAACTTGAGATTCTCCAGGTTGTTGCCGCCATTCACATAAATCAAATCGAACTCAAAATCCTTTGTGCTGATCTTAAGGCGATCCTTCATCCACACATCCAACACGAGGTTGTCTTGCTCCGGATCTCCAGTGAGCTTCCGCCAAACGATGAGTGTCTTACGACCGTCGGGCGTCAGACCTTCAACCTTCCGGAACCACCACGGTCCACTGGCATCCTGCTTCAGCTTGCCCTTAAGCCGCAGCCTCTTCTCGGTGTCACGCTCGAATTCTGCTGTGAAACTCTGGGTCGCTGCGACGTGGTGGACAGTGAGGCCGACTAGCCAGTTGAAGGTTTCCACGAGATCGACATTGACATCACGCCCCTCGTCGGAGCCTGGTCGCTTGACCTTGAGCGTGTAAGCTGTTGGGTCCGTGAAAGCCTCGCACTTGAGCAGAGACCGACTACGGCGCGTCTCCACCTCAAGCATGTAGCGAAGGACATATTGTTCCCGTAGACCGTCCGGGCCTTGAGCCTGCGGGTTATCTAAAAGCAACTGTTGGGAATCCTCCCGCTTGGTCTCTAAGTTATTAAGTGAATCCTCATACGATTCTAGGCGAATGTACTTGAAGGCATGCGACATTCCTTCGTTGCGCTTCACTGGCGCGCCATCTTTCCATTCTCGCGAGTAGACCACTTTTTTTAGGCGCGGAAGAAGCACTGTATCGAAATGCGCGCCCATCTCAATGAGGATGTATCGGCGAGTGCCTCCGTCCCCACGATTAAGATCAATAACCGCGTGGCCTGTGGTCCCGCTACCAGCGAAGCAATCAAGCACGACGCCAGATGTTCCAATCGAAGCCACATGCAGTGAGTCCCTAGTTGCATATAGCGACTTGGGGAAGTCAAAGGGAGTTCTTCCACCGCCGAAGAGATTCTTCACTACTGCAGTGCCATACTCGGTCGCGGAGTATTTCTTGTCCGTCCAGATCGTAAGCGGGAGGACACCTTCGGCGTTTGGGCGATATTTGTTGTAGACCTGCACCAGGCCCTCTGGATTAGTCTTCACCGACAGTTCCCCAATCTGGGCTCGGGCGGTTTCGATTCCCCACCTCCAACAGCGCTCGCCTCCGCTGGAGTCAACAGGCCAGACAATCGTCTCGCCCTCTTTAGGCTGCTCCAAGAGTTCATACTCTCCAGCACTTACGTTCCATTGCACCTGTGGAATTCGGACAGACTTCGACCCGCAAAATATCGGAAAGAACTGTTTCGGCCGATCCTTGCGCGTTGAACTGGAGCCATCTCGCCTAAAGTTTCTCCACTCAAACGCCCCGTCGTCATCCTTCTGGTCGAACCGCTCTTGCTGTTCGGCAGTGCGGGGAAGTTTTTGGAGACGTCCACTATTTGTTTTGGAGCAGAAAATTGCATATTCGTGGCACTGCGCCATTCCTCGAAGCGTGATTCTGCCTGACGGGTTTGAACGCACGGCTACTGTGCCGAGAACTTGGGTTTCTCCGAAAACGTCTTTGATGATGGTAATAAGTTCAACTAACTGCTGATCGTCGATCGTAGTGCAGAGGATGCCCTCCTCCGACAAAAGCTCTCGGCTGGCGTGGACTTGTCATTACCGAAAACCTCGTCTGCATGCCGACACCCTCTGCTGAAGAAAATGATCGAGGCGGCCTTGAAGTAGCGGAGCGCCGTGTTCTGGATCGCAAAGCGGTGAGTGCAAAGAGAAATCCGGTCTCGGCCCGCGAGGAGATTGCTTTGGTTACCACGACGAACGGAAGCTATAGTCGGCGAAGCACCGACTAACGCATCACTACGCTGCCTGGCGCTGGTATCGGTGGTGAAGTCCTCCGACCTGAGGAATCACTACGATGCGCCCACCTTCTGGCTTCTCCACTACTCGCGACTCCGGAGCGTCCTTGCCTAGCGCTAAATGTGTCCGCGAACGCTGGTAGTAGGCAAAATAACTTTGCAGAATCCGGCGCAACGACCTTTCATTCCACACGATGATGTGGTCCAAACATTCGCGCCGGATGGAACCGATAAGTCGCTCTACGTACGGGTTTTGCCATGGGGATCGCGGTGCGGTAAGCACCTCCTCCATCCCCATGCCTTTCGTCATGGCTAGCCAGTCACCGCCGTAGATCGCATCTCGGTCGCGCAGAAGATATCTGCACCCGTGGTCCCAGG
>Ga0185299_10004215_pt1 | contig 17682 bp, 15 predicted proteins | sample PaiPotPPA55metaG_FD_128002 | JGI IMG/M metagenome (GOLD analysis project Ga0185299, IMG submission 128002) | Iron sulfur acid spring bacterial and archeal communities from Banff, Canada, to study Microbial Dark Matter (Phase II) - Paint Pots PPA... ...
CGCGGGCTTGCGCAATCTGAAATGGACCAACATCAAGCCGCAGGTCGACGAGATCGAGTTTCCCGACAAGCACCGCATCATCCTGCTGTCGGAGGGGCGGCTGGTAAACCTCGGCAACGCCATGGGGCATCCGAGTTTTGTCATGTCGGCCTCTTTCACCAACCAGACGCTGGCGCAGATCGAGCTCTACGCCAACAACAAGGACGGCAAGTACCAGAAGAAGGTCTATGTGCTGCCGAAGTCGCTGGACGAGAAGGTGGCGCGCCTGCATCTGGCCAAGATCGGCGTCAAACTGACGACGCTTCGTCCCGACCAGGCCGACTATATCGGCGTCAAGCCGGAAGGCCCGTTCAAGGCGGATCATTACCGGTATTGACCACCGGCGACGGGGCCGCATTCTGCTGGGCGGCCCCGTCTGAAAGCGGCTAAGGGATCTTCAGTCGCGCGATGTCGAGATTGGCTTGATCGTTGACCTTTTTGAATTTGCCGGCGACCAGCAATTTACTGCTCGGTTGCAGCACCATTGCGTGCACGTAGCCGTCTCCCTTTGGGGCGGCCTCAAAGGATCGGTCCAGGCTGCCATCGGCATGCAGTCGTGCGATCCCGAAACGCACCAGCTTGCCGTTGCCGTTGACGATCAGGAAGTCTCCACCGATGAGCACCTTGCCCCCCGGCAGCAATGCCAGTGCCTGCACCGCGCCGCCATTGCTGTTGATAGGTTCGGCGTTGAAGGCTGGATCCGGAGTTCCATTGGCCCCCAGGCGCGCCATGAAGCCCGGACCGCCCGCCAGCACCTTGCCATCGCCTAGCACGGCCAAGGCGGTGATGGGCGGGGCGGGCGCCGTGAAGTTGAAGCTGGTGTCGAGGCTGCCGTCCGCGTTCAGCCGTGCGATCTGACTGCGTGGTTGACCGTTCACGTGGGTGAAATCGCCGCCTATCAGGATCTTGCCGTCGGGCTGCAGAGCCAGCGACCGGACCGTCCCGTCCGGCGCGGCCTTGAAGTCCCGATCGATGCTGCCGTCGCCTTTCAGCCGCGCAAACCCCCATGCCCCTCCGACCAGCACCTTGCCATCGTTCTGAATGGCCAGCGCCATCGCCCGCGCACCTGACCAGACCCCCTGGGGCTGGGAGAAGCTCGGGTCGAGACTGCCATCGTCTTTCAGCCGGGCGACGCCGTCGTTCCCGCCCATTACGATCTTGCCGTCCGACTGCAACGCCAGCGCGTATATCGTGGCTCCTTGACGAGGCTCCCGGCCCGGGCCCACCGGCAGGGTCGCGCCGTGGAAGTTGGGGTCGGAACTGCCGTCTGCCTTCAGCCGCTGGACCGTAGGTTTGTTTCCGAAGCCGCCGCCCACGACGATCTTGCCGTCCGGCTGGACCGCCATCGCGAATGCTTCGCCGCCCCAGGAGGTGTCGTTTTCCAGTTTCCCATTGAAGGTCGTGTCCACCGGCTGGACCACGTCGTCTGCGATCGCCAAAGCCCTGTCGGCCATGGGAATCCCGTAGCCTGAGACATCGTCCCAACCGGGACTCTCGATGTCGATTGCCGAGCCAACGAGGATGTCCCCCACCTGAGCAGGCGTCAGTGTCGGCCGATAGGAAAGGATGAGTGCAGCAATCCCCGCGACATGGGGCGCCGCCGCCGACGTGCCCTGGAAGGGATTGAGTAACGATGGCGGCAGAGTGGTCTTTACATCATTTGCCGCCGCCAGATCGGGTTTCTTGACTACTCGTCCGCTACCATCAGACGTGAAGATTGGCGTGTTGCCCTCATTATAGAATTTGCGCCGCGGCCCATCGGCAGAACCGGCCCCCATGACGCTCGCGCCGGTAAATACGCCCTTGCTCGCCACGGCCCCGACGGCAAGGACATTTTCCGATCCACCGCGCCCGGATATCTGTCCGTTCGTTCCGACGTCGAGCTTTCCCTCGCCGACGTCGAGACGCAAAAACCGGGGCTGTGACGGCTGCGAAGTCCCGGGTGCGTCGTCCTTCGTCACCAAAATGTAGTCACCGACATCGAAGCAGCGATCCTTTGGGTCCGTTGATCCCCCGCACTCCAGCCCCCGGATATTGGTGGCGTCCAGGTACTCAGCGGGCGCGTTGGCGACATGTACTTGAAATCCGTTGGGGAGAAACTGATTGGATCGCTTAATATAGACCCAAAGTGTGTAGCTGTTCGTCGGGTGGTCCCAGGGATCACTCCAATACAGCCAGATCTGCTGTGTCTTGGCCGTCAAGGTCGCGGCGATGGTTCCCGACGGGAATTTGTTGATCCTGCCGATTCCGAAAGCTGGGGCGCCGCCGCCGTCGACGAAATTCCCTTCCCAGACCCCGGAATTGTTGTATTTGCGATTGCCGGTATTTCCTGCGCTCGCGATGAACAGCACGCCCTTGTTGGCCGTCGCGGCGTTGTAGAGCTTGGCGATCGTGCCGTCCTGAAACGGAGCGTCGAGCGGGTTGGTGATGTCGTCGACGATGATCTTGCAGTTGGCGTCGATGAGTGCCTGGATGTTTAGCACCTGCTGGGAAGGTTGCACGTTGCCGGTCGCGAATCCCAAATTTGCACTGGGCGCCATCTTGTGGACGATCTCCAGCATGGCGAGACCTTCGCCATTGCCTTGGCCCTCCTGTCCATCGATGGACTTGAGCTGAGGCTCGGCGGGGATGTCTTTGGAAAGGCGGGCCGCGGCAAGCGCGCCCTGGCCATTGTCGATGCTGTCCGACATGACGCAGACCTTCACGCCGGCGCCGTCGACGGCAGAGCCGTCCGCTTTCTTGAAGGTGGCGCGGGCGACGTCGGCCTTGTGCCAGGTGTCGCCCTCATCCAACCCCGCCGTTTGCGCCAGGGCGGCCGATGGCAGCGCCTGCCAGCACATGGCCAGGAATAGCGCGCGGCTTGTCCGGCCGAAGCGTTGCGGGTTTTTGCGTGGTGGCTTGTCGAACTTCACGTCGTCCATGGTGGTGCGTATCTCCGGGGGAACAGCCGACCCAAAACTACCACTGGATGAATGGCGGCTGCATGAAACAATTTGCGGATATCGCCCGGAGCTTGTTCGGGCCGCGGAATGCCCCGGCATTATCGTCATGGCCGGGCATAGCCGTCCAAAGGACGGCGTCGCTTCCGCTCGCCACATAGCCGTCCAAAGGACGGCGTCGCTTCCGCTCGCCTATGTCCCGGCTATCCACGTCTTGTCTTGACTAAATGCGCAGAAAAGACGTGGATGCCCGGCCGCACAAGCAGGACTCGGAGACCACCATGGCATCGGAACATGTCGACGTGCTGATCGTCGGCGCTGGCCTGTCCGGCATTGGCGCGGGTTTTCACCTGCAGCAGAACTGTCCGGGCAAGAGCTACGTCATCCTTGAGGGCCGCGACTGCATCGGCGGCACCTGGGACCTGTTCCGCTATCCCGGCATCCGCTCCGACTCGGACATGTTCACGCTCGGCTATTCGTTCAAGCCATGGACCGAGCCGAAGGCAATCGCCGACGGGCCGCGGATTCTGAACTACGTGCGCGAGACCGCAGCCGAAAACGACATCGACAAGAACATCCGCTTCCATCAGCGGGTCAAGCGGGCGTCGTGGTCGACGCCTGATGCGCGCTGGACGGTGGAGGCAGAGCGCAGCCAGGGCGAGGGCGTCCCCGAGATCGTGCGCTTCACCTGCAATTTCCTGTTCATGTGCTCGGGCTATTACAAATACGAGGAAGGCTATACGCCGGAATTTTCCGGCCGCGAAGATTTCTCCGGCCTGATCCTGCATCCGCAGAAATGGCCAGAAAATCTCGACTACGCCGGAAAACGCGTGGTCGTGATCGGCTCGGGCGCCACGGCGGTGACATTGGTGCCGGAAATGTCAAAAGCCGCCAGCCACGTCACCATGCTGCAGCGCTCGCCGACCTATGTGGTTTCGCGCCCGGCGCAGGACCCGGTCGCCAACAAATTGCGGCGCAATCTTCCGGCCAAGCTCGCCTACCATCTGATCCGCTGGCGCAACGTGCTGTGGGGGATGTATTTCTTCCAGCTCTCCAGGCGGAAGCCGGCGCGGGTCAAGCAATTGATCCTCGGCGGCGTCCGCATGGCGCTCGGGCCGGACTACGATATCGCGACCCATTTCACCCCGCGCTACAATCCGTGGGACCAGCGGCTGTGCCTGGTGCCCGATGGCGATCTGTTCAGCGCCATCAGGGAGAAACGCGCCTCCGTCGTGACCAGCGAGATCGACCGCTTCACCCAAAACGGCATCCGGCTGAAGGACGGCAGCGAACTCGAGGCTGATATCATCGTCACCGCCACCGGTCTCGTTCTGCAGGTGCTCGGCGGCATCGAGGTTGCCGTCGACGGCCGCGCGGTCGATTTTTCAAAGACGCTGAACTACAAGGGCATGATGTATTCGGACGTGCCTAATCTAGCGTCATCGTTCGGCTACACCAACGCGTCGTGGACGCTGAAATGCGACCTCACTTGCGAATATGTCTGTCGCCTGATCAATTACATGGACCGGCACCGCTACAAGCAATGTATGCCGCACAATGTCGATCCCAGCGTCACCGAATTGCCGTCGCTGAATTTCTCCTCCGGCTATGTGCAGCGTTCGATCGCGAAAATGCCCAAACAAGGCTCGAAGCGGCCGTGGCGGCTCTATCAGAACTACGCGCTCGATATCGTCACCTTGCGGTTCGGCAAGGTCGATGACGGGGTGATGCGGTATTCGTGAGGGTGAGCTGCGCGGAATCACCAAGAAACCGCCAGGTTCATAAGAGGGTGAGGTCACGACCGGTTCGGAGCTGCGACCTAATCTAGCCCAAGGTGGCCAACACCCGCTCGGCAGCTTTCAGATCTGCCGTATCCGAACCTTCTACGAATTGCTCGAACACCGGCTGCAGCAGCGCCCGGGCGCGCGCGGGATGGCGCTGAGCGGCCAACAGCCTCGCCAGATCGACCGCGGTGCGCAACTCCCATGCGCGCGCGCCCTGACTGCGGCTCAATTCAAGCGACTGCATAAAATGGGCCTCGGCATCGTCAACCCGGGGCTGCGGCATCGAGAGAAGAACGTTGCCCTTCGCACGCAGCAGCTCTGGCACGTAAGAGAGGGCTTGGTCTGCCTGGTCCAGTCTGATCGTCTCGTCGATCAGCGCGATGCCTTGCGCGAGCCGACCGGTCGCCGCAAGTCCTTCGACCAGCGAGATACTGAACGACGAGGCTAGCAGCTTGTAACCGGCGGCGTGGAGTTCCTTCAGGCAGCTCCGCAGGTTTTCAACCCCGCCTGCGGCATCGCCCCGGCGGATGGCCAGTTCCCCTCTAAAACCTCGTCCGACTGCAAGAAAGGGCGTCAGTGAGTGGGATTCGGCATGGGAGATCAGCCAATCCGTGTGCTGTTCGGCGCTCTCGAGATCCCCGCGCCAAAGAAATACCGTAACAGCGCAGTTCAAGGCGATGGATAGCGTTAGCGGGCGACCCATATGTGCGGCGTCCTTGACGGTTTGGCGGGCCAGTTCCGCGGCCTGGGCCGGATGACCTTGCAGCCACAGATTCCTTGCCAGCGTGCCGCCGGCCCAATTGTGGTGATCGAAGCCAAGATGGATCGTGCTGGTCCGCTGCGAAGCTGGTCCCTGTCGACGGGCTGCCTCAAGCTCCATATGCGCGCCGCTGAAGTCACCCATGTGATGAAGCGAAACCCCCAAAATGCAATGCGCGGACGCGATGGCGGCGGAATCCTTGATGGTCCCGGAAACGGTGGCGCTGCGCTTTGCGTAAGAGAGAGCGGTTCTGAAATCTCCGATGCGGTGGTGGAACATGTGCAGCAGGCCGAGCAATTGCAGCTGGTCGGGGGCATCGCCACGTTCTTCGGCGATGGCAAGGCCTCTGCTTATCGCTACGCGCGCCGCCTCGCTTTCCCCGCGGGTGAAGATCAACGACAGTCCCAGCGCGGCCTGAAGATGCATCTCCTCGGACCCACCGCAAGCAGCATCGTCGAGCGTGAGAATCGCTTGCTCCGACCAGCGATAACATTCAGTAAACAGGGACATCGCCAAGAAAACCGGGGCAGCGGCGGCGGCAAGGCCGACGCCGATCTCAACATTGCCATTGGCGCCGAAGCACCATTCCAGAGCCGCGCGGACATTGTTGAGACTGGCAAAGTGCGGCGCGCGTTCCGCCCCGGTCGACAAGGTAGACCATTCGATCCGGGCCTGCTCCAGCCATCGCCGGTAGTAGGTCGCATGGCGCACGGCCAGATCATCGAGCTCCGTATCGTCGATGCTCATTTCGAGGGCGTAAGCGCGCGTGGTGTCGAGGAGCCGGTAGCGCATCATGGCCCCGACGGGACGGGTCGCGACCATCGACTTGGCGACCAGGCTGTCGATGGCGCCGAACACAACCGCTTGATCGACGGTTGCGCTGGTCACGACGGCGAGCGCCGCATCGAGCGTAAAATGTCCAACGAATATAGCGAGCCGGCGAAGCACAACGCGCTCTTGTTCGGAAAGAAGCCCGTAGCTCCAGTCCAGCGTGGCATGCAGCGTCTTTTGACGCGGCGGCGCGGTGCGCGGCCCCACCCACAGCAGCGTCAGGCGCTGGTCGAGGAGGGCGGCGGTCTGATGCAGACCGTAGGCCTCGACCCGTCTTGCGGCCAGCTCGATCGCAAGCGCTACGCCGTCGAGCTTTCGGCAGATGGCGACCACGATTGCGGTTTCCGCGTCGCTGAAGTCGAGGTGCGCGCCACTCGCCATCGCGCGTTCAACAAACAGCCTTGGCGCGGGGAACGTCTGCGCCACCGCCGCCGTGATCCCCGTATCGTCCGGTGGACAAGCAAGCGAATCCAATCGGTAGACGTGCTCGCCATCGACCTGGAGCGCCTCACGACTTGTCGCCAGGATGTGGACCTGCGGCGCGGCCATGAAGATCGCCGACGCCAGGGCTGCCACCGCCTCGATCAGATGCTCGCAGGTATCGAGGATCAAAAAAATTCGCTTGTCCCGCAGATAGGCGATCAGGCTGGGTGTCGCATCGCTGGACTGAACCGACAGCCCCAGCATGGAGGCTACGGCCGTCGCCACCAGGTCGGGATCGCCCAGCATGCTGAGATCGACGAACAGCACGGCGCCGGCAAAAGCCTCGATCAGGTGGTGTCCGACGGCCACGGCGACCGTGGTCTTGCCGACACCGCCGGAGCCGACGATTGTGACAAAGCGATTTGCGTTCAGCCGGGCCGACAGTTTTAGAACATCCTCGTCGCGCCCGACCATTCCGATCAGGCGGGCCGGCAGGTTGGCGTGCGGAAAACTGACGACCGCCGCCGCCAGTATCTGGCCCTGATTGCTTGACCGCGAAATTGGGGCTACAAAGCAGTAGCCGCGCCCGGACATGGTCGTGATGTATCGTGCGCCCTCCCGTCCATCGCCCAGCGCCTTGCGCAGATTGGCGATGTGAAACCGCAAGCTGCCTTCTTCCACGGTGACGTCGGGCCAGACCTGAGCCAATAGATCGTTCTTGCTGACGACCTCATGAGGACGGGACAATAGGGCAATCAAAATGTCGAGCGCGCGTGCGCTCAGTTCCATCGGCGCGCCCGCTTTTGTGAGAAGCCTTTCGCTCGCGATCAGGCTGAAGGGACCAAAGGATAAGACTTCTTTGGCCAGCGCGGCCGGCGTGATCATTGGCGTCGTCTCTCGTAATCGCCAGCCCTCGGGGCTGCATTTTAGCTCAATGCCCAGTTCCCGACCACAGTAACGCAATGAAAATGCAGCGCCCGCGCTCGCGGGAAAGTTGCAGGACCATGCCTTGCATATGGTGGCCGCTCACAATCGCTAACAGCGGCTAACAGCACATAACGAGCAATTTCCCTGGCTTTGCGCAAATGTCGGCACGAGCCGGATGCATTCGAGCGAACCGCAATGGGCCTTCTACAGATCATGTCCAGCCCCCCATTGCACCAGGGAGATTCAAATGTCTGAAGACATCAACCGCGATCGCCGCCGTTTTCTTGGCACGGCTGCCATTACGATTGCCGCCGCCCAGCTCGTCATCAACGGCCCTGCCGATGCACAATCAGGCAAGGCAAAACTGGCCACGATCAAAGCGGGGACGAACACATCGTTCAGTTCGATGAAGCAGATCGATGCCGGCCTTTTGAACGTTGGATATGCCGAAGCCGGCCCAGCCGATGGCCCGCCTGTCATCCTCCTGCACGGCTGGCCCTACGATATTCACAGTTTCGTCGATGTCGCCCCTCTGCTGGCGTCGGCGGGATACCGGGTGATTGTCCCGTATCTGCGCGGCTACGGCACAACGCGGTTTCTTTCCGATGCAACGTTCCGCAATGGTCAGCCGTCGGCGATCGCCCTCGATACCATCGCCCTGATGGACGCGCTCAAGATCGAGAAGGCGACGTTTGCCGGCTTCGATTGGGGCGCGCGCACGGCCGACATCATCGCGGCGCTGTGGCCCGAGCGCTGCAAGGCGCTCGTCTCCGTCAGCGGTTATCTGATCGGCAGCCAGGAGGCCGGCAAGATGCCGCTGCCGCCGAAGGCCGAGCTGCAATGGTGGTACCAATTTTATTTCGCCACCGAACGCGGCCGCGCCGGCTACGATAAATACCGCCACGATTTTTCGAAACTGATCTGGCAGCTTGCTTCGCCGAAATGGGATTTTGATGATGCCACGTTCGATCGCTCGGCTGTGGCCTTCGACAACCCGGATCACGTCGCCATCGTGATCCATAATTATCGCTGGCGGCAGGGCCTCGCCGAGGGCGAGGTGAAATATGACGATCTGGAAAAACGGCTTGCCCAAAACCCGGTCATCGCCGTGCCCACCATCACCATGGAAGGCGATGCCAATGGCGCGCCTCATCCGGAGCCGAGCGCCTATGCCAAGAAGTTCTCGGGCAAATACGCGCACCGGACCATCAAGGGCGGCGTCGGGCACAACCTCCCCCAGGAAGCGCCGCAGGCCTTCGCCGAAGCTGTCATCGAAATTGCAGAGAGTTGATCGATGGCGACTAGCGCCATGAGAAGCAGGAACGCAACCAGGAGAGCACCATGACCCAACTCGAAACAGAACGCACGACGCCCCAAGGCGGCAAAGTCATTTACACGGCCAGGACCCGCACCATCGGCGGGCGGGAAAACGGGGCGTCCCGCAGCTCTGACGGTCGCCTGGACATCAAACTGTCGGTGCCGGGCGCGGTGCGCATCGGGACCAATCCCGAGCAGCTGTTCGCCGCGGGCTGGTCGGCCTGTTTCGAAAGTGCGATCGGGCTCGCGGCCCGCAAGCGGAAGATCGCGCTGCCGGCCGACGTGGCCATCGACGCCGAAGTCGACCTGCACCTCGCCGACAGCGGTTACTTTCTCAGCACCCGCCTCAACATCAGCCTGCCGGGTATCGATCGCGAAGTCGCCCGGAGCCTGGTGGAGGAAGCGGACCAGCTTTGTCCGTACTCGAAAGCGACGCGCGGGAATATCGACGTCGCGATCAATCTGGTTTGAGACAGGCCAGTGCGGAGCTGGCCTGCCGACCGAGCCGCGATGCGACACGGCGATCGCCGTTCACCCGGATCGACAGGCGGGAGGATGATCATGCGCATGCCATCAACCAAGTTCATTGCGTTAGTTGTGCTCGCAGCTGTTGTGCTTCTCACGCTTGCGGAATTTGGCCCAGCGGTACTTAGCGGCAATTGATCGAGCAACGACCATGAACCCCCATCAAACCCACCAGCCAGGTCAAGCCGTTTTCAGATCGATCCTGCCGGAAGAAATCGACTGGAAGCCGTTCACGGCGTTTCCACCATCTGTTCGCCTCGCCGTCCTTGTCGGTCATCCCTCTGAGCCCGGCCCCTACGTGATCAGGGTCAAGGTGCCCTCCGGCGTGAAGCTGATGCCGCACCAGCACCCGGAAGACCGAATCTACACGGTGATGTCAGGCGTCTTTTATATTGGCCTCGGCGATCGGTTCGATGGCGACAAGGTGAAGGCCTATCCGCCGGGCAGCGTCGTCGTTCTGCCGGGCAACACGCCCCACTTTCACTGGGCGAAATCCGGCGAGTACGTCACGCAGGTGACCGCAATCGGGCCGCTCGGACTTGAATATCTGGATCCCGGCGACGATCCGCGCAAGCAGGCCGATCGTGAATCGTCGACTCGATCTCCTCGCTCCAAACCTCGGTGATCGGTGCGCGGTAATTTATGTGAGCAATTTATGTGAGCGGAGTTGAGAGAAGGACCTTTCCACGCCTGGACCTGGGTCGCCAATCTCAAGACTGCCAAAGCCAGAGGAGCCAGACATGAGCAGTACTCAAGTGCGCAGCGAAACTGCAATCGAGACCCCGGAAGCGCGCGGGGTCGACATGAAGCTCGAGATCGTCGTCATCCCCGTTTCGGATGTCGATCGCGCCAAGCGCTTTTACAGCAAGCTGGGTTGGAGGCTTGACGCCGATTTCGCCGCCGGTGACGACTTTCGCGTGATCCAGTTCACGCCGCCTGGCTCCGGCTGCTCGGTCATCTTCGGCAAGAACGTCACCGCGGCGGCACCCGGCTCCGCTCAGGGACTGTACCTGATTGTCTCCGACATCAAGGCCGCCCGCGATGAGCTGCTCGGTCGCGGCGTCGAGATCAGCAAGGTGTTCCACGGCGCCGGCGACGTGTATGCCGGCACGGACGAGCCCTATTTGTTTGGGCGGCTGCGGGTTAGCGGTCCGGATCCCGAGCATCGCAGCTACCGCTCGTTCGCCTCGTTCAACGATCCGGACGGCAACGGCTGGCTGTTCCAGGAGCTCACCGCGCGATTGCCCGGACGCGTTGACGCCGACGTCGCGACCTTCACCTCGTCGACCGAGCTCGCGACCGCGCTCCGACGTGCGGCGGCCGCGCACGGCGAGCACGAGAAGCGGATCGGCCAGCACGATGCGGACTGGCCGGACTGGTACGCCGACTACGTGGTCTGGGAGCAAACCGGCAAGCCGCTGCCGACCTGAGCCGCGGGTACGACGTTATCGTCATCGGCGGCGGCTCGTCGGGCCAGCATATTTGTATGAGGTATCGTATGAGACGGATTGTTTTCGTGTTGGCTGCAGTTGGCGCGCTGACCGGCGTAGTCGCCTCCATGGCCCCCGCATCTGGACAGGCCGATGGAGAGGCCGCCCCGATCTCCGGAGTCAAAATCCCTTCCGGATACCGCGACTGGAGATTGATCTCGGTGGCCCATGAAGAAGGCAAACTCAACGACTTGCGCGCCATTCTGGGCAACGACGTAGCGATCAAGGCCTCCCGGGAAGGCAAGCTCCCATACCCGGACGGTACCATCATCGCCCGGCTCGCGTGGAGTTACGACCCGTTGGAGGAAAGCAGCAAAGCCTTTGGCCGTCTGCAATCGTTCGTGGCCGGGCCACCCAAGAACGGGGTTCAGTTTATGGTCAAGGACTCAAGAAAATACGCCTCAACCGGTGGCTGGGGCTTCGCTCAATTTGACGACGGCAAACCCGCCAGCGAGGCGGTGCAGAGCACCTGCTTTTCCTGCCACGCGACCGTCAAAGCGCGCGACCTGGTCTTCAACCGTTATGCGCCTTGAAGGCCGAACATGGAAACCGCGACATGAGTGACAATCAAATCGCATCCGGTTCGATCAACGAATTGAGTTTGAGGAGAGGAGGCCTATCATGAGCACGGAACAGAAAGTCGTCATCGTTACAGGCGCATCGCAAGGCATCGGCGCGGGGCTCGTAAAGGCGTACCGCGAACGGAATTACCGCGTCATTGCAAACTCGCGATCAATCAAGCCCTCGGACGATCCTGATGTCCTGGCGATTGCCGGAGACATTTCGAACCCGGAGATCGCGCGAAAGGTCGCGGCCGAAGGCCTGCGCCGGTTCGGCCGCATCGACTCGCTGGTCAACAACGCCGGCATCTTCGTCGCCAAGCGTTTCACGGACTACACCGAAGCCGACTTCGCCAACATGCTTGCCGTCAACCTCGCCGGCTTCTTCCATGTCACCCAGGCGGCGATCGCGGCGATGGCGGAACGCGGCTCCGGACACATCGTCAATATCACGACCAGCCTTGTCGACCATGCGAACTCGAACGTCCCATCGGCGCTGGCGTCGCTGACCAAGGGCGGCCTGAATGCCGTCACCAAGTCGCTCGCCATCGAATACGCCAAGCGCGGCGTTCGCGTGAATGCGGTTTCCCCCGGCGTGATCAAGACGCCGATGCATTCGCCGGGAACGCACGAGACGCTCGCGAAGCTTCATCCGATGGGCCGCATGGGCGACATCAAGGACATCGTCGATGCCGTGCTGTTCCTGGAATCGGCCGGCTTTGTCACGGGCGAAATCCTCCATGTCGACGGCGGTCAGAGCGCGGGCCACTGAATTGATGTAGAATGTCAGTGGCAACCTGGCGCCGTGGGCATCGCGATGGCAGAGGCTTACGAAATCGTTGAGCACAGCTATGACGTCGTGATCGTCGGCGCCGGCGGCGCGGGGCTTCGAGCCGCTCTTGGAATGGCATCGTCAGGATTGAAGACGGCTTGCCTGACAAAGGTTTTCCCGACGCGCAGTCATACCGTAGCCGCGCAAGGCGGCATGGCCGCCTCGCTCGGCAATATGGGCGACGGAGACGACTGGCGTTTCCACATGTACGACACGGTCAAGGGTTCCGATTGGCTCGGCGACCAGGACGCCATCGAGTACATGTGCCGGCAGGCGGTGCCCGCGGTGCTGGAACTGGAACATTACGGCGTTCCCTTCTCGCGCACCGAGGATGGCCGGATTTACCAGCGTCCCTTTGGCGGCCAGACCATCGGCTACGGCAAGCACATGGCGCAGCGCACCTGTGCCGCGGCCGATCGAACCGGCCACGCCATCCTGCACACCCTCTACCAGCAGTGCCTGAAGCACAACACCGAGTTCTTTGTCGAATATCTGGCACTCGACCTCTTGATGGACGAAGGCGGCGCTTGCCACGGCCTGCTCGCCTGGAACATGGAGGACGGGGCTCTTCACCGTTTCCGTGCCCATCGCACGGTGCTGGCAACCGGCGGCTACGGCCGCGTGTACTTCTCCTGCACCGCCGCCCACACCTGCACCGGCGACGGCAACGCCATGGCGTTGCGTGCCGGACTGCCGCTGGAGGACATGGAGTTCACGCAATTTCACCCCAGCGGAATCTACGGCTCCGGCTGCCTGATCACCGAGGGCGCGCGCGGCGAGGGCGGGTATTTCACCAATTCCGCGGGCGAGCGATTCATGGAACGCTACGCGCCGAGCGCCAAGGACCTCGCCGGACGCGACGTCGTTTGTCGCGCGATGACGATCGAGATCAACGAGGGACGCGGCTGCGGCCCGCAAAAGGATTACATCGAGCTGCATTTAGAACACCTCGGTGCGAACCTCCTGCATGAGCGTCTGCCCGGCATCAGCGAGACGGCCAAGATTTTCGCCGGCGTCGACGTCACGCGCGAGCCGATCCCGGTGTTGCCGACCGTCCACTACAACATGGGGGGCGTGCCGACCAATCTGCATGGCGAGGTCGTCACGATGCGTGACGGCGATCCCGAAGCGGTCGTGCCCGGATTGATGGCGATCGGGGAGGCCGCCTGCGTCTCGGTTCACGGTGCCAGCCGGCTCGGATCCAACTCGCTGTTGGACATCATCGTGTTTGGCCGAGCGGCGGCATATCGGGTGACCGAGACCATGCGGCCCGGCGAGGGCCACGCTCCTGCCCCCGGAGAGGCAGTCGACCGCGCCATCGCAAGGCTCGACCGGATCAGGTGGTCAAAGGGTAAGACCGGGGCCGGATCAATCAGGCTGGCCATGCAGCGAACCATGCAGCGTCACTGTGCCGTCTTCCGCGACGGCCCGCTGCTGCAGGAGGGCCTGAGCAAGCTCGACAACGTGATCGACATGATGCGCGCCGATCTTGGCATCGCCGACCGTTCGATGATCTTCAACACCGATCTCGCCGAAGCGCTCGAACTCGACAACATGCTTGCCCAGGCGAGCGTCAGCATTCAATCGGCCATCCGACGTACCGAAAGTCGCGGCGCGCATGCGCGGGAGGATTTCCCGAAAAGAGACGACGAGAACTGGCTCAAGCACACGTTCTGCTGGCTCAATGATGGCGGCAAGGTTCGGGTCGACTACCGGCCCGTGCACTTGCAACCGCTCTCGAACGAGGTATCAACAATACCTCCAAAGGAGCGGGTGTACTGATTTGCGATCCCGCTGAGATACGGCATCCCGCCGTCACATCGCCGAGCCGCGGTGGAATATTTTTCCCGGCGGGTTTTTCATCGGCATTTTTTGCCGGCTTGCTGCGCCGCTAACTCCGCAAAACGATATGTTTTGCGGCCGATATTTCTGGTACGGCCTTTGCTCGACTTTGCAAATCCGGTCCGGAGTTCGTGATGTCACTTTCGCTTTCAGGCGCTTTGCCGTCTTCAGGCACGTCGTCGCCATACGGCACGCAGAGCCCGTCAGCCCTGACCGCCAAGCCAGCCACGACGGCGGCGCAGAAATTTCTCGAATACGCGAAGATGACGCCTGCGGAGCGCATCCATGCCCAGATGCTCGCCGAGTTGGGCCTCACCGAGGATCAGTTCAAGGCGATGAGTCCTGCCGACCAGCAGAAGATCGAGGACAAGATCAGGGAAATGATCAAACAGCAGGTCGGGAGCGGTACCGACAAGCGCACCGGCATGATCACCGACAAGTCCGCCTGACCCGTGTGTCCGCCACCTGGCACTCGCTCGTCATGGTTCTGAAGCTGCCGGCCGCTCAGACCCCGCGTCCTGACGCCGCCATGCGTTGTTTCGCGTATTCGGGCTTGCAGGCGAATCGGCCATCCTAGGAGACGGTTAACACCGTATTAACAGGTCAATTCTAGGCTGGGCGGTCAAGGTAGCCGATACCATGAGAAAGCCAATGGACGCCCAGAAGATTGCCATCGATGCCGTGGTCGCGCTGACGGATTGCGACCGTGAGCAGGTCACCGCCTTCATCCGCAGGCTTTATCTTGCCGGCGTGAAGGACCCCAAGCGGCTGACCTTCAAGGGTCTGCAGGCGATGGCGCGGGGCTAAGCGCCGTCTTAGGCCGCCGCCGCGATTGATTTCAGAAAACCATCGATCTCGGCTTGCAGGCTCGAGGTCGAATCCGACAATTGCTTCGCCGACGACAACAGCTGGTTCGACGCCGCGCCGGTCTGGGTGGCGCCCTGGCTGACTTCGGCGATGGTGCCGGCGACTTGCGAGGTGCCTGACGCCGTGCGCTGGATATTGCCGGAAATTTCCTGGGTGGCGGCGCCCTGTTCCTCGATCGCCGCCGAAATGGCGCCGGTGATCTCGGAGATCTTGCCGATGGTGGACGAGATCATCTTGATCGAACCGACCGCCTCCTCGGTCGCGGTCTGCATGCCCGCGATCTGAATTCCGATTTCATCGGTCGCCTTGGCGGTCTGACTGGCGAGCGCCTTGACCTCCTGCGCCACTACCGCAAAGCCGCGGCCGGCGTCGCCGGCGCGCGCCGCCTCGATGGTGGCGTTGAGCGCCAGAAGATTGGTCTGCTCGGCGACCGAGGTGATCAGCTTGACCACGTCGCCGATCCGGCTCGCGGCCTGCGACAATGCGTTGATGCGGGCGTTGGTCTGGTCGGCCTGCTGCACCGCGCTGAGCGCGATGCGGTTGGATTCCTGAACCTGCATCGATATCTCGCGCACCGAGCCTGCCAGTTCCTCGGTGGCCGATGCCACCGACTGCACATTGCTGGAGGCTTCCTCCGAGGCATTGGCGACCACGGCGGCAAGCCGCGTGGTGTTGCCGGCATTGTCGGTCAGCGCGCGCGCCGTACGTTCCAACTCGCCCGAGGCCGTCGACAGCGACGTGATGATGGCGCCGAAGCGGTTGCTGGCCTCGGCGATCGCATCCTTGCGTGCCTGCCGGTTGGAGCCGAAATAGATCGCGACGACGTTTTCGGTGTCCAGCATGCTGGCTCTGGCGATGGCATTCTGCATCGATGCCTTCTTGTCGCGCGCGGCCAGCGCGGCGGCGCGGCCCGATCGCACCTCACCTTCGGCCGCGACCGCCTTCATCAGCTCGCTGGCGACGAACATCAGGCGGCAGCCGACATACCATTGCGGTGCGACGCCGGCGCGCTGGTTGAGCTCGCAGAAGCGCGTGATCGAGCTCAAATAGGCGAGGCCGAAATCGCCGCCGCCGATCAGGTCCCAGTGTTGCAGCTGGAGGCGGATGGCCTCGGCCATCGCGCCGTCCTTGAAGATGCCGCAGGCCGGATCGTGCCGCTGGACCTTGTCGTAGAACCGCTTGAGAATTTCCGGCAGCGATTTCGCGAAAAGCGGCCGCATCTCGCGCAGCGTCGTCCGCATCGGCTCGTCGATTTCCAGCAACTCGAGACGGATCGCGTTCCAGTCGGGGGTCATCGGCGGCTCCAGCGCGGGATCTTCGCTAGCCGCCTACTTAATTTGCTTATGGTTAACAGATTGCAAATTACTAGCGATACGAAGCGTAATCTCGCGTCGGGCACGGCGGCGCAGCGATCACGCATCAGTGGCCTCATTTTTTGCTCGCTGAGCTGAGCAGCGCGAACGCGCCACCAACAGCGTGACGTATTGACGGACCATCAATCGAACCAATTAGTATTGACTCATCAATTAGCGCATGCTATTGGTTTCCCATGACCGAAGCCGCTCCCATCAACGCCGTCATGCGCGCGCTTGCCGATCCCACACGGCGGGCCGTGTTTGAGCAGGTCGTCAGCTCCGACGAGATCACCGTCGTCGAACTGACGCGAGGGAGCGGCGTGACGCAGGGCGCCATTTCTCAACACCTCAAGACGCTGAAGCAGGCCGGCCTGGTCGCCGAGCGCCCCGAAGGCCGGAACGTCTATTACCGCGCCCAGCCGGAAGGCCTCGAGCCGCTGGTCGACTGGATGAGCCATTACGGCGTCTTCTGGCGCGAACGCTTTGCAAATCTCAGAACACTGCTGAAGGAAATTGATCCATGAACCACGCCGCATTGAAGCCCGACACGCAAGACATAGTGGTCGACGAGGTTTTCCCGCATACGCCGGAGACGATCTGGAAAACGCTGACCACGGCCAATTTGATGGGCCGCTGGCTGATGAAGCCGGCCGGCTTCGAGCCCGTGGAAGGCAAACACTTCACCTACCAGACCACGCCGGCCGGCGCCTGGGACGGCACCATTCACTGCCAGGTGCTGGAGGTGAAGCCGAACGAACGTTTTGCCTATGCCTGGAAAGGCGGCCATGAGGGAAACGTCGGATACGGCTCACGGCTCGACACCGTGGTCACGTTCCTCCTTTCCAGGGTCGAAAACGGCACGCGCCTCCGCCTCGTCCATTCCGGCTTCGTCCTGCCGCACAACGATGCTGCCTTCAAGAGCATGAGCGAAGGCTGGAAGAAGGTAGTCCAGAACATTGGCGCTATCGTCGGTGGGAAGGACTGACGCGACGGAAATCGCCGTGGCCAATGCAGCGCCCCTTATTGGGAGAGAGACATGAGGAAGAGAGAGACATGAGGGAGAGAGAGACATGAGCAAGCCTTACACCGGCGGATGCGCCTGCGGCGCGATCCGCTATGAAATCTCGGCCGAGCCGGTTGCGATGAACGACTGCCAGTGCCGCGACTGCCAGAGCACGAGCGGCACCGGGC
>Ga0185299_10004216_pt1 | contig 17678 bp, 16 predicted proteins | sample PaiPotPPA55metaG_FD_128002 | JGI IMG/M metagenome (GOLD analysis project Ga0185299, IMG submission 128002) | Iron sulfur acid spring bacterial and archeal communities from Banff, Canada, to study Microbial Dark Matter (Phase II) - Paint Pots PPA... ...
CCAGTGATCGGCGCCCTGATCGTGATAATCGGCGCCGCCGCCGCGAACGGTGAACGCACGAACGTGACGAATAGTGGGCATGGACATGATCGGACTCCGTAGTGGTTCTGGTGGTTCTAATGTTCAGGACGCTTTGGCGCGCTCACCATGCGTATAAGCAGATATCCGCGCAGGCCGCACGAACACGATGATCGCGATCGCGGCGAGCACGGCAACGAGCCCGAGCAATACAAGGCCGGCACTCGTCGATGTATAGAAACGCTCGGCGCTCGTGCGCACCATCGGCGCTACGAAACCACCGAGGCTACCTAGCGAATTGATCAGCGCGATGGCTCCGGCCGCGGCTGCGCCAGTGAGGTAATGCGTGGGAAAGGTCCAGAACAGCGGTTGCGCTGCAATCAGACCGCTGGCCGCGAAGCACAACGCGATCAGTGAGACCATCGGTTGCCCCGCGAGACCTGACACCGCAATACCCGCGCCGGCGACGACCAGCATCGCCACGGCGAGCCATCGATGCTGACCAAAACGATCGGCATAACGCGGCACCGTCCATGTAACGAGCACCGCGCATAACCAGGGGATGGCCGTGACGAAACCGACCTTTGCACCCACATTCGCTCCAAGCAATGCAGCCACTTGTTGCGGCAGATAAAAGATCACGCCGTAAACAGACATCTGGATCAGGAAATACACCGCCGACAAGATCAGCACACGCGGATCGATCAACGCTGCCAGCACGCTGCGCGGTCCATGCTCCGACGCAGCGTGTGCGTCCTGAGCGAGCCGCGAGAGCAGCAGGTCACGTTGTGTAGCATCGAGCCAGCGCGCCTTGGAGGGATCATTGTCGAGATACCAGAACGCCCATACGCCGACTACGGAAGCGAGACAACCCTCCACCAGGAAGAGCCATTGCCAGCCCGCGAAACCGAGCGCGCCATGCAGGTCGAGCAAGGCGCCGGACAGCGGACTGCCGAAGATGAACGCGAGCGGCGCGCCGAAATAGAACACGCCTAGCGCTCTCGCCCGCGCCGATTGTGGAAACCAGCGCGTGAGGTAATAGACGATGCCGGGAAAGAACCCTGCTTCGGCGACGCCGAGCGCGAAGCGCAGCACGTAGAACGTCGTGGCCGTATGCGCGAACGCCATCGCCGCCGATACAAGCCCCCACGTCACCATGATCCGGCACATCCAGAGCTTCGCACCCACGCGATGCAGCAGCAAGTTGCTCGGCACTTCGAAGAGTGCATAGCCCACGAAAAATACGCCCGCGCCGAACGCAAAGGCTGCATTCGACAGGCCCGTATCGTGCTGCAACGCTTTCTGAGCAAAGCCAATATTGGCTCGGTCGAGAAACGCCAGCATGTACATCAACAGCAGGAACGGCAGCAGACGACGCATCACGCGAGCGGTGACGGCGTCCTCCGCAGTAGCGTGATCGCTCATGCGTGTCTCCGGATATTTTTATGTCGCGGGCGGGACCCGCGGAATCGTTTCAGCAGGCAGCTTCAGTACGTCGCGCGGCCACCGGACAGATCGAACACGGATGCCGTGCTGAACGCGCAATCTTCCGAGCTGAGCCACAGGATCAGCGATGCTGCTTCTTCCGGCAGAAGGAAGCGGTTCATCGGAATCTTGGAAAGCATGTAGTCAATATGCTGCTGCGACATGGAATCGAAAATCTCGGTCTTCGCTGCAGCCGGCGTCACCGCATTGACCAGGATGCCGCGCGTGGCGAGCTCCTTGCCCAATGACTTCGTGAGGCCGATCAGGCCGGCTTTCGAGGCGCTATAGTGCGACGCATTCGGATTGCCTTCCTTGCCCGCCACCGACGCAATATTCACGATCCGTCCGTAACCTTCCTTCAACATATGCGGCACCACAGCACGGCACGTGAGATATGGCCCGATCAGGTTCACGTCGATCACACGGCGCCATACGTCCGGCGCCAGCTCCCAGGTCGTGCCGTTGCCGCCGGTGATACCCGCGCAGTTGATCAGCACGTCAATCTTTCGATGCGCTTCCAGCGTCGCCTGCACCGCCTGTTCAACCGACGCTTCCTCGGTCAGTTCGACTACGGCGACGCTGACCTTGCCAGCCTTCGCGAGTTCGCCGCGCGCGCGTTCGAGGCGTTCTGCATCGATGTCCCACAGCGCGACTTCAGCACCTGAGCCCAGCGCTCGTTGCGCCACCGCATAACCAATACCGCGCGCGCCGCCGGTGATCACCACGGTTCGTCCGGCCAGATCGATCTGGTTCATCGTGTCTCCTTGTCTTTAGGATAATTGTTGATTCGGCGCCTGCTTAATGCCGCTAATGAACAAACTATAGGGGCGCTCTCATAGCAAAACAATCCGACTATTCGATGGTCCGATAGCAAAAGTGAATCGGAAGCGGCTAGAGGGACTATTCGGGTTCGGGTATAGCCGGATGACAGCTGACAACGTTAAGCGGCAAGCTTGGTGAATCGGTCGTTCTTGCCACTTTGGCCCTTTCGGGCACGCGGCTTGCTGTGACCGGTAAGCCCATCGATTCAGGGGGACCATGGAAATCACATCACGAATGATGCCTCCCAGAAGTATCGTCACCACCATGCTGGTAACCCGCTATGCGGATTTCATCTGACGGAGAACGCTATGGAACCTGTTTCACACGGAATCATTTTCTGGCTGATCATTGGCGGAATTGCCGGCGCGCTCGCTGGCCGGATCGTCGATGGCGGCGGCTTTGGGATCATTGTTGACATCATCGTCGGCATTGTCGGCGCGTTCATCGGCGGATGGCTGGGTGGCGTTCTCGGCATCCATCTAGGCGGCGGCATCATTGGTTCGCTGATTACTGCGCTGATCGGCGCCGTGATCCTGCTAGTCATTCTGCGGCTGTTTAGCCGCGGGCGCGCCGGGCCAACGGTCTGATCGTACCGGGCGGCGACACGCCGCATTTCGTTTGATAAAAATCCCGCGCAAGGCTTGCCTCGCGCGGGATTTTTCTTTAGCGGGTTCTAAATTTTTTCCAATGTAAGGCATCCTGACTAGCCCTAAGCTTGAACACCAATAGTTCAGAAACGCGCGATCTGTCATGCTCGGTACACCTATTCCCTTAAGCCTTATCAAGGCAACGCCAAGCCTGTCTTGACGCTGGGCTGGTACATTCCAGTGTCGAAATCAAATCTGAAAACAGAATAATCGAATCGAGATTCATGCTGGTTTTTACGCCCTTCATTAACTGCGCCAAACTCTCATTCGATATGCATAAGAAGGAAAATACCGATCGGACTCATGCTTTGCTAAAAGGTCGTGGGCCGTTTACCGGGCGCATGGCGGCAGTGCTGGCCGCGTTGCTTGCGAGTGCCGCGCTTTCTGCTCCTGCAGCGGCCGACGCGCCGTCGCTCAAGGGCAAGCGCATTGGCATATCCGTCGCCGGCACGGAGCATTATTGGGACCTGAAGGCCTATCGAGGACAAATAGATGAAGTGAACCGGCTGGGTGGAATTCCAATCGCGCTGGACGGCGGCCGGAAAGATAGTCAGCAGATCGCGCAGCTCCAGATGCTGATCGCGCAAAAACCCGATGCCATCATTGAACAGCTCGGCACGGTGTCGGTGCTCGAACCGTGGCTCAAAAAGATCCGCGAAGCAGGCATCCCGCTTTTTACCGTCGATACCGCCAGCCCCTCGAGCATCAACGTAACGACCTCCGATAACTTCTACATCGGCGAGCAACTAGCGTTGAAGCTCGTGAACGATCTGCACGGCGAAGGCAATATCCTCGTCTTCAACGGTTTCTACGGCGTGCCGGTCATTGCGATGCGCTACGACCAGTTGCGTGAGGTGCTGAAGTGGTATCCAAAGATCAAGATCATTCAGCCCGAGTTGCGCGACGTCATTCCGAACACCGTGCAGGATGCTTACTCGCAGGTCAGCAAGTTGCTCAACATGTATCCGAAGGGCACCGTGCAAGCTATCTGGGCGGCGTGGGACGTGCCGCAGATCGGCGCGACGCAGGCGGTCGATGCCGCGCGTCGTTCGGAGATCAAGACCTACGCGGTCGATGGCAGCCCCGACTTCGTCGCGCTCGTCAAGAACCCGCAATCCAGCGCCGCGGCGGTGATCGCACAGCAGCCTTACCTGATTGGCAAGACCGCTGTCGACAATGTCGCGCGCTATCTGGCAGGCGAGCGAACGTTGCCGCCGGCCACTTATGTACCGTCGATTCTCGTCAGCAAGGACAACGCAGCGGAGGCACAGAAGACGCTGGGCCAGGCCGGCGCCAAGTGAGCGACCGCCGCTCTAGTCACGAACCTCGGGAATCCACCCTGCCTTAGCCACATCCGCCCGTCTAAAATCCACAAACTTCGACTCAAGATCCGCAATCGTGCGGATATCGTTCTTGACCAGGTCATTGCGCGTGATCAATGCGGGTTTGATTTCAATCCGATGCCCCGGGTCCTGGCCCGCTACCAGCAACGCAGCCGCTCGCACCGAAACCGCACCCACTACCGCCGGATTAGTCGCAGCCGTGGCGACCCACGGACTTCCCGGTGCCCGGATCGCCTCGATATCCGCCGTCGATATGTCAGCGCTATAGATCCGCACCTTCGAAGCAATGCCCGCTTCGTCCGCCGCAAGCTTCGCGCCTCGAGCGAACTCGTCGTACGGAGCGAAGACCACACGCACGTCAGGATGCGCCCGATACGCCGCAGCAGCCTGGTTCGCCACCGACTGCGCAATCGGATTGTCCACGGTACCAAACCGCGCCGCTTCCGTAATCTTCGGATGCGCAGTCTTGAATGCCTTCCAGACCGCGTCGCGCCGGTCCAGCGGAGCGAACCCCGGCACATAGACATACGCGGCCGCGAACGCATCGCCATTATCTTTAACCGCCTGATCGAGCAATAGCGTCGCAAGATCATGGTCACTCTGCTCGATCTGCGGAACCTTCGGATTGCCAAGATCGACGTCAAAGGCCACCACCTTGATGCCTTTATCTAGTGCTGTCTGCACTACGTCTTTCAAGGACTCCGGCAGACCATGATTCACAATGATCGCTGACACGCCAAGATTTATCGCCTGCTGGATCTGGTCACGTTGCTGAGCCGCATCCTGACGGCCCTCGTAAATACGCAAGTCGACACCCAGCGCCTTAGCCTGCTTTTGCGCGCCCGCCTCGTAAGCCTGAAAAAAATCGCCAGTCGAAAGATAGTTGACCAGCGCGATCTTGACGCCGCCTTTATTGAACGGTGCGGGCGCATTGGGCAAGCCGCCTGCCGCGTAAGCGGTGATGCTGCCGGCGAGCAATGCAGCGACGAATACGCGGCCGATAGGTTTAAACATGAAGGGGAGTTTCCGTGGAGTGAGAGCATCGAAACAACATGGCGCGCCATGACTTGGCTCGACATGCGCAACCGCTATATTCATTGCAGACCGGGCTTTAATTCCAGGGATGGCGCGCCGGCTTGATGCCGTTCAAGTAATAGTTGCCCACCAGGTGATATTTCCAGCGCACCGGATCATGCAGCGTATGCGTGCGCGCATTGCGCCAGTGGCGATCGAGATTGTGGACGGCGAGCGTCGATTGAGTACCCGCCAATTCGAACAGCTTTTCACTGGCAAGCAATGCGATCTCAGTGGTCAATACTTTTGCTTCGCCGACCGCTACTGACGCGCGGGCGATATCGTCCTCGCTCGGCGCAGCGGCTTGCGCCGCGATCGCGTCCAGCGTCCGCGCCGCACGTTCGAGCAACGCCTCGGCCGCGTGCAACTGGATGTGAAGATGCCCCACCTCGCGCACGACTAGCGGATCGTCGCTCGCGCGCTCCACGCCGCTATCAATCCACGGCCGCGAGCGTTCACGTGCGAATTTCAGTGTGTCATCCACCGCTGCCCGCCCAATACCCGCATCGATAGCAGCCTGGATGATCTGGGAGATCGGGCCATTGAGCGTCGGCAAGTCCGTTACCCGGTGCGCCGGAAATACGTGAGATGCCTGGACCCGCACCTGCTCTGCGATAACCGTGCCGCTCGCCGTCGTGCGCTGGCCGAAACCCGACCAGTCGTCGATGACCTGCAGCCCTGGCGTACCCTTGGGAATATAGGCAAGCCAACCACGGCGCTCGTCGTCGAGACCCAAAATAGGTACGTAGTGCGCGAACAATGCACCGGTCGAATAGAACTTCGTGCCGTGGACGACGTACTCGTCACCTTTGTCCGTAACGCGTGTCTTCAAGTCGAGGACGTGTTTCGTGCCCTTCTCCGAAAAGCCGTTGCCGAAGCGCTTGCCCCGCAGTATCTCGCCGAAGAAAAATTGCTTCTGCGGCTCGGTTCCGGTTAGCGCAATGATGTCCACCAGTCCCAGATGATTCTGGGGCAACTGCGCAAGCGACGGGTCGGCGGCGGCAATGATCTTGATGACTTCAGTCAGCGTCACATACGACACACCGGCGCCGCCGTATTCTTTCGGCACCGTGATCGCCCACAAACCGGCTTGCGAAAACCAGTCGATTTCCTCGTACGGCAAACGGCGCTCGCGATCGCGCTCACTAGCCTGCTCAGCAAGACGAGCCGCGACTTCATGGGCGACAGCAATGGCTTCAGCATCGTCGCGGATGATGCGGGCCGGTATTTTCGTTGAAACGTTGTCCGAATAAATCGTTGTAGGACGCGCTGCTGTGTTTTCCGGAATGGCCGACATGCTTACCCTTTTATGTATAGGACCACCATCAATCTAGCAGCGCCTTGACCGGGTTCAAACCGAACGATAACGCTAAGGACATCAATGCAACGTTGCTACGCTTAGCTTCATTTCTTCTTAGCGGAAATTCAACGCGTCGCCTGCCTGCCGATGCTGAACGTAAATGCCAGCGCCCCGACCAGCAGCGCGCCCTTGATAAAATCCTGCATGTAATAAGGCGCATTGAGCATGGTCAGCCCGTTAAGCAACACGCCGACAAACACGGCGCCGACAACCGAGCCCAACACGTTGGGACGCTTGGCGCCCCACACCGCATAACCGATAAGCGCGGCGGCTACCGCATCCAGAAGGAGCGAATTGCCGGCACCGACATCACCGCGCCCGACGCGCGCGGCAATCAACGCGCCGCCAAGCGAAGCGATCACGCCCGATGCAACATACGCCGCCACGCGATAACGCGCGGTTGGCGCACCCGCTAGCCGGGCAGCCGTTTCGTTACCGCCAGTTGCATAGACCACGCGGCCCCATCGCGTGAATTCCATGACGAGCACGGCGATCAGCGTGACCACCGCGAGCACGATCACCGGCACGGGTACGATATCGAGCCAGCGGGCCCGTCCTAGTGCCAGGAAGGCCGCCGGGAACGATCCCGTGGTCTCCGTGCCGTCCGGCAGGATCGTGCCTGTCGCCAGCGAGCGCCCGCCCGTTGGAATCAGTTGGAGTCCGGCCAGCAGGAACAATGTGCCGAGCGTCGCAAGCTGATCCGGGACACGAAGACGCGTGATCAGCAAGCCGTTAAAAAGTCCTGCACCGACACCTAACGCGAGACATGCCGCAATTGCAGCGAACGCGTTGCCGTGCCACACGACCAGCACGTAGCTCGCGGCCATCTGGGCGGTCGCGGCCGTGCTGCCGACGGACAGATCGAAACCACCGACCGCCAGCGTTATGCTGACGCCGACCGCCAGAAGTGCGACGATCGACGCAGCCTGCAAGATGCTGAACAGATTGTCTACGCTCAGAAAGGCCGGCTCTCGCCACGTGAACACGGCGCCCAAAATCGCGAGCAGTAGCAGGATCCCGCTGCGTTCGAGTTGCGTCCTGATGCTGGTGCGCCTGAACTCCGTTCCAACAGCGGATGTTGCTTCGGTAGAAGCGCCAAGTTTCATACGTCAGGCTCCGGCAAGATCTTCAATGCCTGTTTCAATAATCGAACGATCGAAGCGCAGCACGCGGTCCGCCACTTCGAACGCCTCCTCGATAGCGCTGACGAATACCAGCGTGACCCGCCCCGCCGCACTCGCGCGCAACGCGTCGGCAATGTCCGCGCGGGCGCCGGCATCGACGCCCTGGAACGGTTCGTCGAGCAACAGCACGCGGGCAGGTTCCGCATGCGATCGCGCCAGCACGACCTTTTGCTGATTGCCGCCCGAGAGATTGACCACGCGGTCCTCGGGACCGTTGCATCGAATGGAGAAGCGCTTGATCGCGGACTCGGCCTGCCGGCGTTCGCGCGACCTGTTTATCCACCCGGCTTTGAACCAGCGCGGCAGGAACGGGAAACTCAACGTGCCTTCAATCGATGCGAATGGCACGCTGTCCGGAAAGAGCGACGTATTCCAGCGGTCCTCGCCAACGAGGAAAACGCCTGAGCGAATCGCCTCGGCGGCTGAGCGCGGCTGCCATGGCTTGCCATCGAGTGTCATCGTGCCGGCCACAACCGGTTCGATACCAAAAAGCGTTCGGGCAAGCCGCGACTTGCCGCCACCTACCGGCCCCGCGAACGCGACTATCTCGCCACGGGCCGCGTCGAAGTCTATCGGCGCGCTATCCGTACCCGAAAACAATTTCAAGCCTCGAACCTGAAGCCCTTGATTTGCAGTCGAAGGTACAGTTCGACGCTCACGCGTCTTCGGCAACGCGCGGCCGATCATCGTTTCGATGGCGCCATCGAAGTCGAGCGGAGGCTTAAGGTTTGCGACAAGGCGGCCATCCCGGACGATCACCGCGCGGTCGGCCATTCGCTTCAGATCGCTTAGTCGATGCGACACCAGCAGCATCGCGACACCACGCTTGCGCAACGTATCGAGCGCGGTGAAAAGACGCTCGGCTTCGGCGGATGAAAGGCTTGCCGTCGGTTCATCGAGTATCAGGACTGCCGGCTTATCTGCGAGAGCGCGGGCCAGCGTGACAAGCTGCCTCGTCGCAAGCGACAGCGTATAGAGCGGCGCACGCAGATCGACATCGAGGCCAACTTGCGCAGCGATGGAACGCGCCTCTTCCAGCCGGGCCGCAGGCCCGACGAACCATGGCGTGGCCGCGTTGTTGAAACGATCGAGCAGAAGGTTGTCCGCAACCGACAAAGCCGGCACGACCGAATCAGCTATCGATTGATGCATGGTCGCTACGCCCAGCGCCTTCGCTTCCTGCGGTGAGGCCGGTGCGTACGGTTTGCCGTGCAGTTCAAGCGAGCCGCTATCACCGGGATACACGCCGCTCAGTATCTTGACGATAGTCGACTTTCCCGCCCCGTTAGCGCCCATCAACGCGACGACTTCCCCTGCCGCAATGGAGAGATCAAATCGATCGAGCGCAACGGTCGGGCCGAAGCGTTTCGACACCGAGCGCGCGACTAACACTGGCAAGCCGGCCGTGAGGCGGTGGCTGTCGTCGCCGGCGTGAGTGCATCTTCGTCATCGACATCATGCGCGGTCGGCTCATAGCGGATCAACACGAGGAACACGATCGGAATTACGGCTGCCAACGCTACGATCCAGAACATGTCGGTGCCAAAACGCGCCTTGAGGATCGGCAATACGAACAACGCCAGCGCACTGCCGATGCCGGCAAGAGAGCGGCCGAAACCTACGCCCGTGCCGCGAATCGAGGTCGGATAAGACAACGCCGGATAGATCATCATCTGCGCGCCGGGGCCAAAACCCTCAGCAAACAACCATGTGCCCAACATCAGGACGGCGAGTCCGATACCCAGCGCCGCCTGCGGATGCCCGATCAGCGCCAGCGCAATCAGCGAAACAAACTGCAGCGCAAAGCCTGCTATTGCAACATGTCGCGATGGAAATTTATAGGCCAGCCGCATGCCAAGCAAACCCCCTGTCAACGCGAACAGCAGGTTAAGCCCAAGCGACGCTGCGATTGTTTCGAACACACCCGCGCCGAGGAATTGCGACAGTATCGACGGCAGGAAAAAGGCGATCGCAGTGTATTCGAACGGGATGCAGAGATTCATCACGCTGGCGACCAGCGTGCGTTGCAGGTAAGGCCGCTGGAACAACACGCGGAATTTGACCGGCGGCTGCTTCGACGCTTTCTGTTCCTGCGCATCGTCCACGGCATGTGCGTGAATGCCGTACGACTCACGCAGGATACGTACCGCCTCCTTCAGATTGCCCTGGTTCGCAGCCCACAATGGCGACTCGTTCATGAACTTGCTGCGAACCACGATGATGACCAGCGCCGGTACCGCCCCGAAGATGAGCGATGCCCGCCAGAGCCAGTCGGCATGCTGAGCTGGAAGAAAAAAGTACAACGCGAACACGATCAGAAAACATACCGACGACGCCGCGTACCACATCGGGCACCACGCGGCGAGCCGCGACGCCTTGTTCCCGCGCCCGTTGAACTTGGAGAACTCAGAAAGGAACGCCATCGCCACCGGCAAGTCGATGCCCACGCCCAATCCCATCACGAAGCGGGCCGCAATCAGTACCCAGACATTCGGCGCAAGCCCCGCTGCAATGGCAGCGACAACGAAGAACAGCATGTCGGCCATGAAGACCTGGTAACGACCAATCTTGTCGGTGAGCCATCCGCCGGCGAGGCTGCCGAGAATGGTTCCGATCATGATCGATGAACTGACAAATCCGCTTAGCGCGGGGGTCAAATTGAATTCACGCGTGACGTCCTGGATGCCGTATGAAAGTGTCGTGAGATCGTAGGCGTCGAGAAACACACCGCCCAACGCGAGCAGAACAATCACGCGAGCGTGATTGTTCTTCGACCGGCTGTTGTTGATCAGGCGCGATACGTCGCTGGCCGATCCGATCGGCAATGACGCAGGCAAGACGGTTTCGATGTCGACGGTGCTCAAGATGCGCCTCCTTGCTTGATGGGGTTCCACGGCAAAGAAGCTTTATACGGACAGCTATCGTGTCACGCAAAGAACAAGTTTTGCTTTCGATATGAACGGCTCAAGGGCAGGTTCCAATGATCGGCTGCCAGGGGTCGCTCGATGTATTCGTCTTTACAGCCACGCACATATGCAAAGCTGAAATCGTTAGAGCGGTCGATCGATTCGGCGACTACATTGTCTGGTTGTGAAAGTGAAATTCAAGAGAAAATCGAGTAATCGACAGCTATGAGCAAAACCATCCATTTCAATTCGTTCGAGATGAACTGCGTCGGTCATCAGTCGCCGGGCTTGTGGTCTCATCCACGCGACCGGTCGTCGCAATACAAGGACCTCGAATACTGGACTGATCTTGCAAAAATTCTCGAGAAGGGTTTCTTCGACGGCATCTTCATAGCCGACGTAATCGGTTATTACGACGTCTACAAGGGCAGCAATTACCACGCGATCCATCAGGCGGCGCAGATCCCGGTCAACGATCCGCTGCAGCTCGCGGCGCCCATCGCAATGGTGACCGAGCACCTGGGCATCGGCATCACGGCGTCGACGACCTTCGAGCATCCATACACGTTCGCGCGCCGCCTTTCAACAGCCGATCACCATACGAAAGGCCGCGTTGGATGGAATATCGTGACGTCATATCTGGAAAGCGGCGCGAAGAATATCAGCGAAGGCGGCTTGCGCAAGCACGCGAACCGCTACGAAGTGGCGGCGGAATATATCGAGGTGCTGTACAAGCTTTTCGAGGGAAGCTGGGAAGAAGGCGCCGTGGTCCGGGACCGTCACAACCGGGTCTTTACGCACCCCGAGAAGGTCCATGAGATAGGTCACCACGGAAAATACTTCGACGTGCCCGGCTACCATCTTTGCGAACCCTCACCTCAGCGCACGCCGGTGCTCTATCAGGCTGGCGCGTCTGGCGCGGGCAAGGCGTTCGCGGCTCAGCACGCCGAGTGCGTATTCGTCGCCGCCCCGACGAAGGAGGTGTTGAAGAGTTATGTCGCCGACGTCCGCCACCAGGCTGCGGAGGCCGGGCGTAACGCCGCCGGATTGCTGATCTACAACCTGGTCACGGTCATCGTCGATGAGACGGATGCCAAGGCGCAGACGAAGTTCGAAGAGTACCGCCGCTACACCTCCTACGATGGCTCGCTCGTGTTCATGTCGGGTTGGACCGGCGTCGACTTCGGCCAGTACGCGCCGACCGATCTGGTCAGGAAGGTGGAGACCAACGCCATCGTCTCAGCTATTGAACATCTGGCGGGTGGCGCGAAGTCGTGGACTATCGACGAACTCGCGGCATGGGGCGGTATTGGCGGCATGGGGCCGGTCTTCGTCGGTTCCGCGGCAACTGTTGCCGATATTCTGCAAACCTGGGTGGAAGAGACCGGTGTCGACGGTTTCAATCTCGCTTATGCGGTCGCGCACGAGACCTTCGAGGACATCGTCAATTATTTGGTGCCGGAGTTGCAGCGGCGCGGCGTTTATCGCAAGGAATATACGCCCGGGACCTTGCGCGAAAAGCTGTTCGGTAGGGGGCGCTTGTTGCCGGCCGAGCATCCAGGTGCACGGTATCGGGACATCGAGGCGTTCAAGCGCGGGGAAGCGCAGAGTTCGCTCGAGTAACGATCGGCTTTCTTTTTGCGGCTAACGTGGACCTTGTTCATCGACCCGTATTTTCCTGCCCTCGATGCGGATCGGCACGGGTGTGAGGCTCGCGCCAAGGCATGGACCATCCACGCACACCCCGTCCTCGAACCGAAACATCGCGCTGTGATGGGCACACATGAGAAGCTCGCCGCCATAGGCACAGAACGTATTCGGCTCGTAGTTCAACGGGATCGAAAAGTGCGGGCATACATTGCGATAGGCCCATGCGTTGTCCCCTCTGCGCAGCACGAGCACTTCAGCCCGCGCTTCAAAACCGCCGCCGTCCGGCACGTCGTCGAGCGTGCAGAGATGAGCGCTGTCGCTTACTCGATCGCCCATGGTTTTTCACTCCTTCGCGATCAGCACGAAGTCGCGCTCCACCTCGAAGTACGGCTCCGCTCCCTTACTTTCCCTGAGCACGTACTCCACAACCAGCGACGACTTCACACCAAAGACCGCATCCGATTCAACGTACGTGTCATCGGATGAGAACAGGGCTGTCGTCACAGTCTCGTAACCCGGTGCTTCGATCAGGAAATGCACGTGCGCCGGGCGCATCGGATGGCGGCCGGTCGCCACGAGCATCTTGCCGACCGGGCCGTCATCGGGTATCGGATAACTGGTGGGCTTGATCGCGCGAAAAGCGTATTCGCCTTGCGCATTCGATCGGAACCGGCCGCGCAGGTTGCTCTCCGGCTGCTCGGGGTCCTGCCCTTCGTACATGCCGTTGGCAGCCGTCTGCCACACCTCGATGAGTGCGCCGGCTACCGGCTTCCCGTGCATGTCGATAAGACGTCCATGAAACAGCGCGGGTTCGCCTTCGGTCTGCGCAATGTCCGCACCGAAGGCGGCGTCCTTCGCACCTTCGCGATAGAACGGTCCAAGCAAGCTGTTCTCCGTCGACTCCCCCTCACGGCAGTTGTTAATGGCATCGAGCAAGATCGACAGACCGAGCGTGTCGGATAGCAGAATGAACTCCTGGCGAATGCCGTCGCACTTCTTGCCGGTCGCGGTCAGGAATTCGATGCCCTGCCGCCATTCCGTTTGCGTCAACCGCACTTCACGAGCGAAGTCATGCAGATGCCGCACGAGCGCAGTCATGATCTCCTGGGTACGAGGATTGGCGCAGCCACTGAACGACTGCAGCACGGTTTCGGTGATGGTCTCGCTGTTCTGGTCTTTCATCGTCTTACCTCAAGGTGCTGCATGCAGGGGGTCGGCTGAGTCCGCGGATTCTTTAGGCGCGGGTGAAACCGAGGGTCCGGTGTCGAGGAACACGACGCGCCGGCCGACGGGAAAAAGTTGCAGGCCGAACCGCCGCGATACGTAACCCCACAATCCCTGCGGGAAAAACATCGTGACGACGATCGCAAGCGTGCCCAGTCCGATCAGATACCAGGTGCCAAAATCCGACAAGAACTTGTTCAGCAGGAAGAATATCAGGGTACCGATGATCGGCCCTTCGAGCGTACCCAGGCCGCCGATCATCACGATGAAAATCGCGAAGGCAGTCCAGTTTACGGAGAACGCTGCGTCGGGCGAAATACGCAGATTGCCCACGAAATAGAGCCCGCCCGCGAGCGCGGCGCCACCTGCCGACACGAGATAGACCCCGAGCCGGGCACGTTTTACATCGACACCCTGACTGTTCGCCGCCACCGCGTTGTCGCGCATCGCGGTGAGCGCGAGGCCGCGTTTCGAGCGCAGAAAGCCATACAGCAAGCCGATAGAAGCCGCGACAATGGCAAGCGCCAGCCACAGGGTCAGCGATTCGCGCAACGAGCGTGGCACGTCCTGCAGCGCGGTCAAGCTCGTTCCTGATCCGCCGCCAAGCCAGGACACGTTCGCCACCGTCAAGCGGACCACCTCGGCGATCACCCATGTGCCTATGGCGAAGTACCCTCCTTCCAGCCGGAACGCAACAAGCGATACGGGCACCGCGATCAGCACGGCAATAGCGCCGGCAATCGGCACGGCGACGAAGGGCGATACGCCGCCATAGTTGGCAAGCACCAGCATCGCGTACCCGCCAATGCCGAAATACACCTGTTGCCCGATCGACACCAGACCGCCGTAACCCGCGAGCAGGTTCCACATCATCGCGAAGACCAGATACGCGGCGATCTGCGTGAAGTCGCGCAAGGTGTCTCGACCTGCCCAATAGGGGAAACTTGCGACCAGCGCAGCGACGATCAAGAGGACGAACACCGCCACTCTGCTTGCACGCGTCGCCCGCCGGATTTCGAAACGTCGCTTACTAACGTTCATCACGTTCATTTGGCTCACCTCGTAGCGGGCGTCACGCTGTCTTGGGCAACAGGCCCTGAGGCCGTACCGTCAGCAGCGCAAGAAACAGCACATGACCTAGCCAGATGCCCCAACCAGGATCGAAATAGAAGCCGGCCTGCTGAGCAATGCCGAGTGCGATTCCGCCAAGGAATGTGCCCCAGAACGACCCCATCCCACCGATGATCACCGCCTCGAACGCATACAGCAGCAACGCCGGGCCGTCAGAGGGAGAGACAGCCGTACGCATGGCATAGAGCGTGGCGGCAAGCGCGATCAGCACGAAGGCGATGCTCATCGCGAGGGCGAAGGTCCTGCGCGGCGAGACACCCATCAGTTGCACGATCTCGCGGTCGTCGGAGGTGGCGCGAAAGGCCCGACCGAGCGGCGTGTGCCCGAACAACCACTGCAGCCCGAGCGTGGCCGCCACCGTTACGGCAAGCGTCAGCAGTGGCAGGAGCCCGAGCGCAATGCCGCCCGGCAACGCAATGCTCATCGATTCGAACCCGCCTGTCGCGAGCGAGCGCGGGTCGGCGGAAAACACCTCTTGCAACACATTCTGGATCACGATAGAGAGGCCGAAGGTGACCACGAGCGATGGCAAGGGATCGCGGCCGCTTACGCGATTGAGGACGGTGTATTGCACCGCGTAACCCGCACCGAAGGCGATTGCGATCAGCAGCGGCACGGCGGCCCAAAGCGGTATATGAGCCCAGCTCGTGAGGACGAACAGGACGAACACCAGCAGCACGATGAAGTCGCCGTGCGCGGTATTGGTCAGGCGCATGACACCGAACACCAGCGACTGGCCCATTGCGAAGAGCGCATAGAGCGCGCCGAGCAAGACGCCCTGCAAGAGGATGTTGATCAGTGAACTCATGAGACCGCTCCGAAATAGGCTTGCGTGATGGCTTCGTCGGAGACCTCGGCCGATGCCCCCGACAAAGACACGCGCCCCTCCTGAAAGCAATAGAAGCGCTTCGACACGCGCCGTGCGAGTTGCACGTCCTGCTCGACGACGATCGCACTCATGCCGTCGGCGACAATCGACGGCAGGGCGGCGTAAATTTCCCTGACGATCACGGGTGCGAGGCCCAGTGAAAGTTCGTCGCACATGAGAAGTTCCGGATTACTCATCAACGCACGGCCAAGCGCGACCATCTGCTGCTGCCCACCGGACAGCGCCGTTGCCGGATGATGCCGCCGTTTCTTCAGCACAGGAAAAAGCGCGTAGACGGTATCGAGGCTCCAGCGACCGGGCCGCGAACAATACGCGCCGAGCATCAGGTTTTCCTCCACCGACAAGCTCGCGAAAAGCCGCCGCCCTTCCGGCACGAGCGCAATACCCTTGCCCACGATGCGCGCAGCCGCCATGCCGCCGACCGGCTCACCCTTATAGACAATCTGCTGCGCGGGCGCGCGCAGGAGTGCCGCCAGCGCCTTCAGAAAGGTGGACTTACCCGCTCCGTTCGAACCGATCAACGCAATCACTTCGCCACGGTTGACAGTTAGATCGATGCCGAACAGCGCCTGGAAGTCGCCGTAAAAAGCGGTCAGGCCGTGAGTTTCAAGAATGACCGGCATAATCAAGCCTCCAACCCGAGATAGACCCGCTTGACTTCAGGGTCGTCCATCACGGCGGCGGGTGAGCCTTCTGCGAGGTGTTTGCCGAAGTGAATGACTAGCAGCCGGTCGGCAACAGCGAGCAACGCATGCACCACATGCTCGATCCATACGATCGTCACGCCTTGCTCCTTGACGCGGCGGATTTCATCGACGAGTTCGTGTGTCTCCGGTTCCGTCAGACCGCCCGCGATTTCATCGAGCAGCAGGAGTTTCGGCCGCGTCGCAACCGCCCGAGCAAGTTCGAGGCGCTTGCGATCTAGCAGCGTGAGCGTGCTCGCCAACTGGTTCGCGCGGCGCTTGAGGCCGGTGCGCTCCAGCACGTCGATGCACAGCCCGGCGGCTTCGCGTTCTTTCAACGCGCCGCCGAACGTCGCGCCGACCATGAGGTTCTCGAACACCGTCATGCCGCCGAAGGGACGCGGCACCTGATACGACCGGCCGATGCCCGCAATACATCGGCGGTGCGGTGCCAGCGTGCCGATATCCGCACCGTCGAATTCGATCTCACCGGTGTCCGGGCGCGTATCGCCGCTGATGAGGTTGAAAAGCGTGGTCTTGCCCGCGCCGTTCGGCCCGAGGATTCCGTAGGTCTCGCCTTGCTCGATCGCGAAACTGATGTTGTCGGTGACCTTTAGCGCGCCGTAACGCTTCGACACGTCCGTCAATCTAAGAACGCAGCTCATTGTCGTGTCTCCTCTACCCGATCAGTTTGAGCGGGCCGGACAGCGGCACGTTCGGCGCGAGCTGGTTGTTCACGATCGCGAGGTCGAAGCGATGCATCTGCCCTTTGACCCACTGACCGCCAACGAGCGGCGTCTTCGCCACGTTCTTCACGGGCCCGCCGCCCCAAGCGACGTGACCGACGACCGTGTCCAGCTTCGTCGAAGCCACCGCGTCGCGAATCGCTTCGTTCGAGTCGATGTCCTTGCTGCGCTTGAGCGCATCGACGGCGATCTCGAACAGCGCATGCGCGAAGCCGATGGGCTGGGTCCATTGCTTCGATGTCGCCTTCTCGTAGGCATCGGCTAATTGCCGCGCCGACTGCCCCGTCAACGACGACTTGAACGGGTGCGAGGGCGACCACCATACTTCCGTCGAGAGGCCATCGCCGAGATCGCCCAGCGCTTCGATCGAAGTCGGAAACAGGAGTGCCTTTCCGATGGAAATAACCTTCGGTTTAAAACCCTGCTGGCGCGCCTGGACCAGAAAATTCTTGGCGTCAGGCGGAATCACAACGCCCGTCACGATCTGCGCGCCACTCTGCTTGAACGCGGCAATCT
>Ga0185299_10004217_pt1 | contig 17672 bp, 21 predicted proteins | sample PaiPotPPA55metaG_FD_128002 | JGI IMG/M metagenome (GOLD analysis project Ga0185299, IMG submission 128002) | Iron sulfur acid spring bacterial and archeal communities from Banff, Canada, to study Microbial Dark Matter (Phase II) - Paint Pots PPA... ...
TCATTTCAATCCGGCTTTTCGTTCCGGAGGCGTGCAAGCTCATTACGGGCTTCCTGCCAATTACGGCCGCAGCGTTCACTATGGACCAAACTATGGCGGAGGCGTCATGGCACGCGGGTTCCAGGGTCATGGATTGCGGGGAAGTGGCTTTCGAGGGAACGGACTAGGTGGTGGATTTCATAGCGGGGGATTTCATGGCGGCTTCGGCGGTGGAGTTCACGGAGGTGCTGGCGGTGGCGGATTTCACGGTGGTGGCGCAGGCGGTCACCACTAAGCGCAACGCCTCGGGTTACGCAGTAAGCACTCTATTGCAAGGTTTGTAGATCGAAGGCTGCCTAAATGACGAGTCCGTGGAACCAGCGAACTGTCGTTGCGCTAAGCATTCTTCTTGCTATAACACCAGTTTCCCTTGCCTATGAAACTCCTCTGCGGTCGAATTCTATCCGTGAGGCATATTTTCTTGGAAAGCGAAGCGATCAAAAAACATCATTATTTCTGGGAACATATATAAAACGAATGCCGTTGCCGGAGAACGGCGCTTACATATCTGACATCACGCTGTACACCCCATACGCGCAAGTGGTGCTGAATTCATGGATGAACTCAAGCGAGTACAGCGCCCAACAGGCTGAGAAAGACTACGGCGCCGGTGACGAGCTGATTCGTGTTCGCGTTCGAATCGAATTCACACCTACATATTCTGCGGTGCAGATGAAGCATGATGACGATGGCAGTGGCCAGGACGTGTTTGTGCCTCGGCCGGAGACTTTCTGGAAGGACTTCCGATTTGAGCTGATTCAAGAGAATACCGTGATCTTGCCGCGAAGCGATCACGCAGCACCAATCTATGATGACGGCGGATTTCGCGGAGCTGAAGTTTGGCAAGAGTACGACGCAAAAAACGTGCCGTCCGAGGACACTTCGGTAAGGGTGGTCACACCGGATGGTCAAAACGTCGTAGCGCATTTCGATCTTTCAACGCTACGATGAATCGGACGATGACTATGGATTTTATGACTCGCACACCGCCTTTCGGTACTTAACGTCGTAAAGCCGCTTGCTTCCACTGCTATCTACTTCTGGAACGAGCCTAAAAGATATTCGGTCAAGCGCAAAAAGGAAAAACCAACCGTTGAAATGCTCGGCTTTCTGACGCTTCGTTACTCTAATACCCGCGTCATTCCTTCATACAATACAATTTGATTGAAGAAATTAAGTTAGAGAACAAATGGGCCTTGTCCAATAACGTTACGGCCCCCAAGCGTTTGGCCAATGCTATCGCATCCTCGTCGTTCCAGACAGATACAGCTAGAATACATCCGCAGTTTTCGAGAAGCGGTCCTCTCACAATTTCTGGCAAATAACGGGACTCATCCGCCATATGCAAGTCCAGCAAAACAATGTCAGGGTGCAGAGCGCCAGCCCGTTCAAGTGTTTCCGCGAAGCTGGCTGCTTCACCCACGACTTCAAGAGCAGGGTCGGCTTGGAGTGTCCTAGCGATTGCGGCACGCATTACGTCACTATCGTCTGCAATTAACACTCTGATTGACATTAGGTGAAGGTCTCCGGGGGTGCGGCAGCACGGGATGCTTATACCGTATGCGTCTACCGATGTTCCACGATAATTTGAAGGTAGGACGAACTACGAACGCTCAAACAAAGACGTGTTCTGCAAATTGTACCGGTCATCGCTCTCCTTGTTTGGCCGGCGCGCGTAGAGGTGACGACTCCGGGGTGATGGTAAATATCTCGCCGGGGTTAAGAGGGCGCTGGACGGCATCTTCCAGTTCGCCGAACGCTTTCTGAGCGCGCGATAACGCGTCAAGTTGCGTACGCGCCAAAACCCAGCCCTCGATTTCGATGTTGTCAAGACTCAGCCGATTGTCGGTACCGTTGCGAATTGCCTCCTGCATAATTTGCAGTTGGGAGTCGTGGAGTTTTGACAGAGATTGGACTTCCACCTCTTCTTTAAGAGCCCCCGTGTAAACTGCGAGCGCCCTCTCGCTTCTTATAATGGCTTGCGCCTGTTGCTCAACAAATGCAGCTGACGCTTCTATGCGGTGAGCCTCGGCTTCAGCGATGGGTCCCTCGTTTCGATTGAACACCGGAATGGTAGTCGAGAGCCCGAGAGTGAAAAAGCTATGTTTTTCCTCGTAGGTGTACCCGGGCCCAATATTTATGTCGGGATATTGCTTGGCGATCTCCAACTGTAAGGCCCCTTCCGCGGCAGCGTATTGTGCGAGCGAACGTCGAAGATCAAGCCGATTTAAGACCGTTTCCCGTTTGATTTCTTTTATAGAAAAGGCTTCCGCCCTCGGAGGATTGTCAATGCTAGGCCAGGCGAAATCCACGGATTGAAGTGCGGCCAGTGGAATGCCGACAGCCGCCGCCAGAGCTGCTCTAGCTTCAGTAACCTGGCCTTCTGCCACAACCAAAGCCAAATGCATTTTGTTTCGTTCGGTTCGTGCCAGATCAACGTTTTGCCTTGCTATTTCCCCGGCGGAAAAGATTTCTTCCAGAATGCGAACCTGATCCTCGCGAACCTTTTCTTCTGACCGAAATAATTCCAAAGCTCGAATCGTCATCACGTAATTCAAGAGTGCGGTGCGGACGGCGGTGTGAATAGTCCAGGCAGTATCGGCAAGACCGAACCTCGCAGCGTGATCCAGGCTACGCGCCACCCGCAGACGATGAGTGCGTTTGCCTGCGGTTTCTATAGGAATGGCAAAATCCAAAGTCAATAAAAAGGGGCCCGGTATGCCTGGAGCAATACTCAGGGTCGGATTGGGCCGCGCGCCCGCTGTGACAAGAGATGCTTTTGTTGCTGAGATTCGCGCACGAGCGGAGTCGAGCGCCGGATTAAAATACAGCGCGGCAAGTGACAACGTTTGTAGGTCCCAAGACTGGGGCGGCCATGGAGAAATCGCATGGCCCAGATTTTGTTCCTGAAAATACCGCAGGCCCGGATCAGCAAGATTTCGTGATTCGAACTGCCCTGCCGTTGCACTAACGTCGATCGGAGCGGCGTGGTATCTCTGCAGGGCGCAACCTGCCAAGCAAAACAAACCAGCAAAAGGGAAAATGTATTTGCAGACGCTGATCATCTGTGTTTCTCCATGGAGCTAAAAAAGGTCAATGAAATTACTGGCCGCACTAGCGGCCTGCGAAAACGACCCCAGGTTCAAGCTTCAGAACTGGACGCGCGCTGATCGCTGCCGCTACCAAGCTCACCAGCATGACCATCACGATGGACACGATGGGCGTGAACCACATCATGCGGAATGGATAATCCGCTTGTACCGACGCAATTCGACCAATAACTCCGCACAACCCAAGGCCTATACCGGTGCCAAGAAAAGCGCACAGACCCGCCTGCATAAAGATCATGGCGAGCAGTAACTTAGAACTCGCACCCATGGTCTTGAGCACCGCGTATTGTTTCAGGCTCTCCGTTGTAAATATGTAGAGCATTACGCCTGTTACTCCAAAACCCACGGACATCGCCATGGAAAGCATGGCAGCAATATCACCTACATCTTCCGAGTTGATCAGGAACCAGCGCACCGTATCGCCTTTGAAGTCCTCCGAAGAACGCGCTTTTAAACCAGTCCGGGCTTGGATACGAGTAGCGAGTTCGCGCGGTACCACCCCGGGAGCAGCAGTTGCGAGCACGAACGTCAAACGTCGCCTCTCCGGAAGGAGGATGTGGGCAGCATTGGAGAACGTGGTGTAGAGCAGCGGTCGCGGTGGATATCTGGGCAGAGCTTCCGATCTTCCCCGAACCACCACGCGGTGATCATTGACCATAAGCTCGTCGTCTATGGCGAGTTCACGGGTTGGCGCACTAAGATGCGGCTGTCCGTACGGCCATTGATCCGCCTTGAAAATGGGCGTTTCAAGCTTGCCCTGGGTGCCGCCCGGGTCGACTACCACTGCGTCAGGAGCACGCAATACGGATGGTGACACTCCGTTCCTCAAAGCAGGTAAGCCGGCGAGCGTCGCATCGTCGACGGTTATCACTTGGAAAGACTGGAAGCTTCCATTTGGAAAGCGTGCTTCAGCCGTACCCAACGCCAACGGCACAGCTGAAAACACGCCCTCGATGCTTCGCACTCGAAAGAGTACTGAATCAGGCAAGTTTGTCGTCTGTTCCGCGGATTCAACAGCAGGGTCCATGACCCACACGTCTGCCAAAGGATTTTCAGCGATGAGAGCAAATCCTCGGGTCATGAAGCCGCAAAAATACGATGCCGCGAACGTCACGAGAAACGAGGTGAACGTAATACCAAAAAGCAGCCCGGCATACTTGGTGCGATCACCAACCAGCATTTTCAAAGCTATGCGGAGCATCTCAGGATTTCCTCCGCGGCTTCGTTGGCCCAATGGTCTGGCTAGCGTCACCGCATTTGCCCGATGGACTCTGACCGTCCTGCTTCTTCTCGTCCGCGGCGGCGACTTCGATGAAAACATCCATCTGTTGACCCACATAAACGGGTAACGAGCCCCGTTCGAAGCTGTAGATAACTTGCAGAACGCGCGTATCGACTCGCTGAGTGCTATCGGTCGTTAGCGAAACTTTCGGCACCACATCCGGGTCCGTGTGTTCAAATTTCACCGCCGATTTCAGTTCCGGGTTGCCGCGCACGGACGCCATTGCTGCCGCACATGGTTGAAATCTCCATGCGTCGTTCTCATCCACATCGACGCGTACGTGTAAACGGTCGTCGTTACCAAGTAGCATCAATGGCGGATTAAGCGAGCCGCTTTGTGCGTACTCTCCGAGCCTCGTCTTGATCTGCAAGATGCGACCCGACAATCGAGCACGAACCGTTCGGCGTTCAATCTCAGTCCTGATTTGCGCTACTTGTGCTTCGGTGGATGTCAGCGCTGCCTGGCCAATTCCGACATCTAAGCGCCGATTGTCCAAGTCTTCGACGCTGATAGAAACGCCCGGGGTCATGCTTTCTCCGACCCTGAGCCGGTTCTTTATTTTTGCCAGGTTTGCTTCTGCTTCTTTGACCTTGGCCAGAGCTGGAGGGAGCTGAGCCTGTAAATCGCTGCTGTCGATTTTGAATAATGGATCTCCGTTCCTGACTCGTTCGCCCCATTTCACGTAAACCGCCGTCACAATTCCAGAGACGGGAGTTCCGATGGCGATATTTTCGGTGCTGGCCTCCACGATGCCTGGTCCGAAGATGTACGAATTGTACGGGGCCGTCGCCGATTGGACTGCCGGCTTGCTCGTAGGGGAAGTTTCATTACCCTTTATAACCATAAACACGGCGATCGCAATGCCGATGACCGCTAAGACAGGCAACACGAATTTGCGAATCATTGCAGGCGCACCTTGTCTTTCTGATCTGTGACCTCGATGATCTTGCCGTCATCCATGTGGGCAATGCGATCCGCAAATTCAAAAATTCGCGGATCGTGAGTGACCACAATCAGCGCCCGATCGGGGCTTTTGGCTAAGCCCCGCAGAATGTTCATAACGCTGCGCCCAGTATCGTGATCCAGGCTGCTGGTGGGTTCATCGCATACAATCAACTTTGGGTTGTGTACTAATGCACGAGCGATGGCCACGCGTTGCTGCTGACCGCCGCTGAGTTCTCCGGGTAAGGCACGCAGACGCTCACCTAGATTGACTTCGGTCAGAAGTTGGCTCGCCCGGTTTTCGGCATCCTCCCGAGATGCGCCGTGAATCAGTAGCGGAACGGAAACATTCTCAACTGCGTTGAGTGCCGGTAGCAGATTGAAAAGTTGAAACACAAAACCGATCGACACTCCGCGAAAACGCGTACGCCGTTGCTGGTCCATGCCTTGCAATTCCTGACCGAGCACTTCACAGCTCCCGGAATCTTGATTCAGGATTGCGGCGATGACCGAAATCAATGTGGTCTTTCCGCACCCAGAGGGACCGACGAGCATGAGGAACTCCCCGAGACGTACATCAAGGTCAACGCCGCGGAGGGCCATTACCTTCGCATCGCCGGTGCCGTATGTTTTGGTCAGAGCGTGACAACGAACCGCAAACTCCTGATCCGATCCTGTCGTATCAGCGTGTTCCATAGCTTGTCCTTCAACGTCTTGAAAGAGCGGACGTGGTTCTGCAGAAGTGCGCTAAGAAGCTGTGACAGATGGGAAAAGATTAGAGGAGGAGTCTAGTCTAGATCCGGAGAGCGGTTAGCGGGGGGCTCGCAGAAATGGCAGCTTGTATGGGCACAATCAAGCCGCGACAAGTAAGAATTAATTTATCCGTGGCGTACGCGTCCTGCAGAAATGATCTTGCAATGATTATGAAAATCGCGCGCACAAACGCATACGAAGCCCCGACACACAATGCCACAGCTACCAAAGCGTACTCCGTGTCGTTTCCAGTTTGAATCGTGTGATCCCACTGGTCGAACATCTCGACGAGCGGGCACACAAAACAGATCGCCAGAACAAGCGTGATAACGCCGCGCGAAAATCGACATTTCATCACTCACAAGATAACACACTCTGGGCTACCCCTTAGGGATGGCGGAACAATGAAGGCGAAAACGACATATTTGTGGACGAGGTTTCTATTCGTTCGGCATCAAGCCCAAGAGAACGTGCGTTCTGATATTCGGATGCGTCCGGGTAGTTCGAAGACCGCGGTACGCGCTATTAGTGCCGGGCGTGCCCGGAAATCAATCGTGGAAAATACGTCGCTTAACGGACGCGACTGGACCCAGCTTGCCACTCTGCAGGCGGGCGTCACCGGGCGTTCAGACCAGAAGCTCCAGCGGTGGTGGAAACTATGCCCAATTGCCGGTTGCCCGGACTTAAGGTAGATAGGCTTGACGGAAAGTCCGTCGCATCTCCCGGAAGACCTGTTCGAACGGTGGTAGAGTCGCCATCTGATACGACAACCGCCTGCTCCAGAGTGCCCGTAAACGAGCTTCCTTGCTCGCGAGTCCGCCTTGCAATCCTTCACAGGGTTTTCCTCGGAATGCGGGTGGTAGCGGGCAATTAGCGAGACTGGCACGAAGAGGCCGCTATTTGGCGTTCCGCTGTTTAGACGGCGGTGGCTGCCATATAACACACCGTTTGCTGCTTCAATTGGGCGTCCACTTCATCGGCAATAGTAACGACATCTGGCAGTAGTTTGGTAAAGTCCAGTTGATTTGAGCTTTTGTGCAGAGCGGTAAAGACACATACCTGTAGAAGCCGGGACTCCTCAACCATCATAGGCACGGTATAGCCCTGTTTCCTGCGCAAGTCACCGTGATGACCCGCCGCGACTGAGATAGCGGTCTTTGTCCAGACCTCCAACCGCAATCGGGCTATTACGTCGCGGAGCAATTGTGGCAAGTGATCGGTGCGCTCATCACGATTCAGGGAGATGTGCATGAGGTCTTTCTGTTTTTCCACCATCCCCATCCACTCGTGGATTACAAAATCCGTTTCGCGCTCGAGAACGTCAGCGACCTTTTCCCTGTTCCCCGCGTCTAAGAGGCTCAATATCCGACACCGATACGTTCCAGTTGGCTCACAACAGCTAGCGTTGGCATACGGGACTTTCTACACGGCACGGGCTCACCTTTGGGAATCAGATACCTTTGCGGCGATGAAAGATACAGAGCTTATTTGTTAACGCCCTCATTGATTAACCGTGCCGTTAATCAGCGAAACTCGACACCTATCCAAAATGGAACAGTTTTGGTCGGAACTTTGGTTATCCTATTTCGATGAAAAGAAGCGAACTCACGAACAAGCAGAAACTATTCGTTCCCTGTCCAATTTGCGCCGCCGCCATCAGCGAGCGTTGTAAGATGTATTCGGGCGTGGGGCGGCGCAAAGAGCCGCATGCGGAGCGGAAATATCAGGCGATTCAAGCCATCGAAAAAGATCATGGCCCACGCCGTCATCACTCAGCCGTGGACTCTTCTAGTTGCAGACCGTAAACGGCAAGCGGCGATTTGCCCAACTTCGTTCAGCGTTGAAGCCGATTATTTGAACGCCCGATTGCATGCCGCGATTATATTCGATAGATTCTTTTCCCATGGCCAACGATGATTTCGCCGAAATACAACGCAAGCTCGAAGCAACTGCTTCAGAACTAAAGACCGCGAACGACCCAGACCGCAGAAGAAAGCTCCTCCGGGAAATGAGTCGATTGGTCGCAGAAGCCGAGGGGAATCAGTAGCCAACCACCCAAAATGAGCCACAGGAAGCCTTAACTCGACAAACACGCTAATTCCGTTAAGTTGAATTTCACTGAATAGGAACCCTACATGTATCAAACACCTCGCCGCAGTCCACGCCTTCCTTTCATTGCCGTTGCCGAGATCGCTCACAGGGAGTCTGGCGGTCGGCTGAGTTGTCAGATCAGCACACTCAGTTTTCATGGCTGCTACGTAGAGACCCTGAATACTCTTCCGGTCGGTCGCGAGATATCCATTAAAAGTTTCGCGGAATCAGAATGTTTCGTGGCTACTGGTAAGGTTATCTATGAACTGCCAAGGTCGGGGCTGGGGCTGGCGTTCGAGGAAGTGCCATTAAAAAGCGCGGCGCTTTTGCGGAAGTGGCTACTAAAAGCGAGCGGTGGCGCGGAACGCCTTTAAAGAATTTAGGAAATTGCGCGGCAATCTGTGGGCAGTTAATTATTGTACATAGATTTCCTGATGTGACTAAGCAGCTTCGCTTTTTCTTGACTGTTCAGCTTCCAACGATGGTCGCCGCTATCCGACGTGTGCATCACTTCAACGTCGTACTCATTCGCCAAAGCCACTAATAATTTCGCGGCATCCAACAACGTATGAGCGGTCACCTTTTTCTCGCACCTAAAACAGTAAGCTAAGAAAGACATTAGGTCCTCGAAAAACATGTGCGCGTTGGAACTTCAGCAAAATATAAGAGGGAAATCTCTCCCGCCTCAGCGCCGTTTCACTGTGTTCGTTAGGAGTCGTTGACCGAAAGTATATGCGCTTCCGCGATTCGTCTATACGGTGTTCTATTTAGGATGTCTTGCTGGAAGCCCAAGGCAAATCTCTGCGCTTCCGATGCCGGTACAACTTCTTCAGGCGCGTTACCGCCGCGTCACTTCCTGGATTTGCGCTTCGCAGCACAAACTTTCTGCTGTGCCAGCCGAAGTTTTTTTGGTTGCCTCGGTGTGTCGTTGGAGCAGACAGTATTGACATTGGACCGAGCTACCAGTGATGCTGCTCGACAGTTAGACGATGAGGGATTCATGTACCATGCAATTGTTAAGCGGATAGCCAAGAAAAACTTTGAGCGCGTTAATCAGAAGGACTTCGAGTCATTGGCAAATGACTGTGCTCCAAACGTTTATCATCGGTTCGGCGGGAACCACGCTCTAGGCGGAGAGCGTCACGACCGCGAGACGTTGCGCCGCTGGCTGGCGAGATTGGGACGTCTGGGTCCGGGTCTAAAATTGACGGTTCACGATGTCTGGGTTAAAGGTTTGCCACACAACACCATCGTAATTGTCCGTTGGTCGGCAACGGATACACTTCCAGACGGCTCTCGCTACCACAACCACGGCGTCCATATCATTCGTATGCGCTGGGGAAAGATAGTAGAAATCGACGCGAATGAAGATTCGCAAGCCGTTGCAGAGTCCTTAAAGGTTCGCGCGGCTTACGGGCTTCAGGAAGCCTTGGCGCCTCAGATCGTGAGCTGATTTGGACATCGGAAACAGTTGCTAGGAGGACGTGATGACCGGCGAAGCCCGATTGTTGTCCGCGATTACCCTTATCTCAGTTCCTACGATTCAGTACGGTGGATATTTTCTTTTGACGTCACTCGTGAATAAAGCCAGCGGATATATGGACAATCCGTTGCGTCAAAATTTCTTCCGAGCTGGCCACGCCCACGCAGGCGTTATTGTGATTCTGTCGTTGGTTTGTCAAATTCTTGCGGACGCGGCGGTTCTCCCCTCTCCGCTACTGTGGTTCGTTCGAATAGGAGTGCCACTGTCGGCGATTCTTATCTCTATGGGATTCTTCTTCTCCATGCTGCCGCCAACGGCTACTCAACCTAACGGTGCGATTTCTCTGATTTATGTCGCGGCTGTCATCCTGGCCACAGCGGTGCTTACTTTGGCCATCGGGTTGATTCGAGTGCCGCCTTCCACTTAAAGAGCGTTACTATTCGAAGCCGCCTGTGCAAGGACTATATTCGTGCGGAATACGCGTCAACCGGTGTGGGGGCTAAGGAATCCCTGTTATAGATATTCGTGAAGCGAACTCGAATCAGCCAGAAAAACCAGCAGCGCCAGCGGCAATATAGTTCGCTCGCTGCTTTGATGCACTTTTGGCGTCCTACCACGCGCAAAATTCTAAGCTGACAGCATTGACATAACAGGTCACGATTTCTTTTCCCTGGAGACAATACGATAGAATCCTGCTAACAAAGCTGCTAACGGAATCCGGCAAAAGGAGAGTAGTTAAGCGGTCAAGACCGACGAAATCGCCCAGGATAAACAACTTAGCTCTTGACCGCAGAACTGGCGGACCTCACGCCCGTCGGTGAGTACGGGGAATCTAGAATTTTAATGGATTAAAATTCGTTGTCCTGTCGAAGTGATCGACGTTTTCGATTCTTTTGAGCCATAGAGAGATTTTAAGTGTTACCGGCAATAAGACTAGTTCCACACCAACCTTTGTAAGGCTTGCGGCGATAATGCTTTTTGTTAATACGTGAGCTGGTATCATCCGCCACAGACCAAATATGTGGAAGACGGCGGTGTTTACCGTTTGGCCGCATAGCGTCGAGGTGGCAAAACGCGCCGATATATAACACCCATTGGTCCACATTTTCATTTTTGCCAGAACATAGTTGTTGGCGATGTCGCCGACGAACAGCACAAGAGTTCCAAATAAAACCAAACGGGGGGCTGCCGATAGTACATCAACGTACGATCGATTGTTTGTCATGGCCGCGGAGGGCGGGTAGAAAATTACAAATTCAAAAATGGCGATCACCAGCACCTGCGCCAAGATGGTGTACCACAACACCGCCGCGCGACCGCATAACCATAAACTTCGGTCATGATATCGGCAAAAATATAGACAAAAGGAAAGTAGTAAATGGAAATGGACAAGGGAATGCCCATAACGTCAATCAACTTACCGGCGGTGGGAATGCAAATGATGGCGAAGAAGACATTGCAAAGAACAATGTGGTTCAGGAATTTATAGTTCTGCATTTACTGGCTCGATGAAGTAGTTGTTATGTTTATCTCTCGCAGAAAAGCCGCATCAAAAAGCTTATTAAACAAGTGTTAGGCATGCGTTGGGAGGGAGTCGATTCGTTCGCAACGTTTAGCAATCATTAGCCGAGTCGTATGCGAAAGCAATTGGAAACGTTAAGTTCTTGGCCTTGCGCTAAAAAGCGGCTTTTTGGAAGTGGACCATATTCCTTTCTGCGCCGAATCGCATCTGCAGCCTTGATCTCGCCTCGCATTTGTAATTGAAATTATCCCAATTATGGAAATCTAATTCCCGGCTTTGCCGACTAGTGCGAACTGGGATGTTCCCCTACTCTTCGCTCATCGTCCCTTCTCGACTCAGAAAGAGATTTTAAAAAGCGCGGCTTCCTACGGCCCAGAAAGTTGGCAAATGATGAAAGCAATCGTTGTTCACAAGTATGGAGGACCGGAAGAACTGAAGTTCGAAGAGTTCCCCGATCCAGTTCCGGCAGCAGGTGAAGTACTGGTGCGGGTCGCCGCCACCAGCATCAACCCGTTCGACATCATGCGGCGTTCTGGTGCCGCAAAAGATGCGGCTCCGATAAAGTTTCCCGGTGTTGTTGGAGTAGACCTCTCAGGAACGATTCTCAAAGTCGGGCCGGGAGTGCCGGGATTTGCTGTCGGCGACCAGGTGTTCGCGATGGCCGACCAGACGTATGCCGAACTTTGCGTTGTCAAGGCATCCAGCGTTGCAAAGATTCCCGCGGGGCTTGATCTCATCGAGGTTGCTGCACTGCCGCTCGTTACGACAACTGGTAACCAATTGATCTCCGTGGGCACGGGAATTCAGCCCGGGCAAACGGTGCTCGTCACCGGTGCCGTTGGTAACGTGGGGCGCTCGGCAGTATTCACCGCAAAGGACCGCGATGCGGTGGTGATTGCTGGGGTTCTCAAACGCCAGGTTCAGGAAGCGGCGAGCCTGGGCGCGGATCAGATTGTTGCAACCGACGATGAAGAGTCGATGGCGAATCTGCCAGAGCTGGATGCGGTCGCTGACACGGTAAATGGCAAGACCGCCGAAAAGCTGATCGCCAAAGTGAAACGAGGTGGAGTGTTCGCATCTGTCCTGGGAGCTCCCAGGAATGCCAAGGACTTCCCATCGGTCAAGGTCGTGCCGGTGTACGCGATCCCCGACGCAAAGATCCTTCTCTACATGGCGCAGGCAGTGAAGGCCGGAAAGTTGAAGATTCCCATCGGCCGGAAGCTGCCACTCCAGGATGCGGAACAGGGACACGCAGCGGTAGCGAAGGGCGGCGCGGGCAAGCTGTTGCTGGTCGTAGATAAAGAGTGAGCACTTAGCGGCAAAGATTCCCGTCCATCTTTTGATGACGAATTTTGGGCACGGTCTTGGTGTGCCCAAAACAATAAATCCATTGGTGTAGTTAAACGACGTTCAGTCACAAGGAGAACTAAAAATGAAAAAGTTCATATTTGTGTTGATGCTCGCTGCCGTCTGGAGCGGGCAAGTCTCGGCGCAGTCTTCCCAAGAGTCCTTGAAAGAATATGTTCCTGTTCTGCCTGCAGTGAAGGCGAAGTTTTGGAAGATCGATCCAAAGCTTGGCTATGCGGTCAAAAACGTTGGTGGCGGTGTTTACGTCATGTCGGACAACGGGTGGCAATCCGCATTCCTGGTAACCGATGAAGGAGTCATCGTCTTTGATGCGCCGGCAAGCTTCGGAAAGAGCATTCCATTGGAAGTTTCCAAAGTGACTGACAAGCCGATCAAGATGCTGATCTACTCGCATTCGCACAAGGATCATATTGGCGGATCCGCAGCATTTAAGAACATCAAAGATCTCAAGATCGTCGCGCTCGAAGGCGTCAGCGACTTCTTAAAGGAAATGAACGACCCGAATCGGTTGGTGCCAAATGTAACATTCAAGTCCGAGAAGACAATCAAACTTGGCGGCAAAACTGTCGAGCTAACGGGCCATCACTATCATTCGCCCGAGGGCGACCTTTTCATCTATGTTCCTGAAGCTAAATTTCTGATGGTCGTTGATTCGGTCACTTCCGGCTACGCACCGTTCCAGGGATTTGATCTCTCCACAAATTTCCATGAGTACCTAAAAGTGTTCGATGAGATCCTCGCCTGCAAGTTCGACACGTTCGTAGGCGGTCATCTTACGGATATAGGCACGAGGCAAGACGTAGAGATCACCAAAGAATTTACCTTGGACGTGTACAACACGGTCAAACGCATCCACAACAACATGGACGCAACTACTGCTACGGCGGAAGCTATCAAAACAGTTGGACCTGACAATGAGTTTTTATTGTTCAAGGTGTTCTTGGACAGAGTTACGAACGATTCGGTGAGGGAGCTTAAACCTCGCTGGATAAATCGCCTAGCTGGTGTGGATGTGTGGCTTGAAAGTCATGTGCGCACCGCCATAATTTATGTTCGATGGGACGATAAGGAATAAGCGGTGGGGAGTTAGGCATCACGTGGCATGCTAGCTTTTTTTCAGGGCAGTCGCAGCACGGCGGATGTTTACACTTCCTGGAAGCGGCGGAGTTTACGCTGTCCGGCAATTGATGGAGAGAATGCGATGAAGAAAGATCATCCAGGAATTAACACTGCTTCAAAGCCAAGTGGGGATGGCCGTGTAGAATGTCTGGCAGCGGGGGGCTGGTGGCTCCACCTCCGTCGATGCGCGCAGTGTGGGCACATCGGGTGCCGCGACAGTTCTCCAAGCCAACGTGCGACAAAACACCACGCATCAACGGGACATACTGTGATTGCCAGCTTTGAACCGGGTGAGGATTGGTTCTTCGACTACGAAAAGCAGCGGATGATCAAGGGCGTGGAGTTGCTGCCGCCTCATTCGCACCCAGCGACTCAGCCGACACCAGGCCCAGCGGGAAGAGTCCCACCGGATTGGGAAACTCTCCTGCACTGATCATGTCTGAACAACTCAACAGGCAACTTGTTCTGAAACCTTGACCGGTAGTGCCACCAGCATTCAGGGATTTCGTAAATAAAGCCACGCGAGAAATACACCCGCGAGTCTTTTGCGAAAATTCGGCGTCGAAACCAAGGAGATGGGCGTTGGGGAAGCGGCCCGTAACTGGGCTGCTCCCGCTTAACCCTCAAACCAAAAAAAGGAGTTGGAAGGATGACCAAGGGCCGCATGGAGGCTTTTAGTGATGGGGTATTCGCCGTCATCATCACCATCATGGTGCTGGAAATGAAGTCTCCACAAGGAACCGGTCTTGCGGCCTTGCGGCCACTTCTTTCTGTTTTCTTCAGCTATGTTCTGAGTTTCGTTTACGTCGGCATCTACTGGAACAACCATCATCACCTCCTGCAGGCGGCGAAGCATGTTACGGGCGGCATCCTGTGGGCGAATCTGCATTTGTTGTTTTGGCTCTCGTTGACCCCGTTCGTTACCGCCTGGATGGGGGAGAACCATTTTGCGCCTTGGCCGGTGGCGTTATATGGCGTGGTGTTACTGTTCGCCGGAACCGCTTATTTCCTCCTGACGAAGACACTCATCGCCCACCACGGAAAAGATTCAACGCTGGCAGCATCGATTGGAAATGACAGGAAGGGCGCGCTGTCTATCGTGGTCTACGCAGCGGCAATTCCCCTGTCGTTTGCGCAGCCGTGGATCGCCTTCGCCTGCTACGTTATGGTGGCCGTCATGTGGCTGCTCCCCGACCCGCGCATCGAAAAAGCAATAGGGCACTAAAACGGAGGACGCCAGCCCTCCGGCGCGGCGTTAAATGTAGTCCAACATTTGTAGTCTACTTTGGCACGAATTCGGCGAGTATTGAGCCGTTCCCCCTCTAGAGAGCGCTACTAGGTCAGCACGACGATCTTTCCGCCCGCCTTGTTCTCCTCCATGCAGCGATGGGCCTCAGCGATCTCGTCGAGGTGAAAGGTTTTGCCGACTTGCACGTGCAATGTGCCCGCCGCGATCTTCTCGACCAGATCCTCGAGCGGCGTCCGCATGAAATCTTCCGATTCACCGGCATAGGTGGTCAGGCTGACCGCCGTCGGGATAGCCTCCATTGGCGCGAAATTGTCGAAGGACCATTTGTTGCCAACAATGCCGGTCATGCAAACGATGCCGTGCTGCTTGGCGCAACGTAGCGAGTCTTTGAGCGTAGTTGTGCCCACCAATTCAAGCACTTTGTCGACTCCTTTCGGACAGACTTCCTTGACCTGTTCGGCGATCGAGCCGGTATCTATAAACACCTGGTCGACGCCGCTGGCCCGCAGCAGTTTTTCGCGGTCTGGGTTGCGAGTAGTCGCGGCGACGAAGGCGCCGTGGCTTTTAGCGATGGCCGCGGCCGCCAGACCAACCGAAGTGGTGCCGCCGCGAATCAGCAGACGCTCGTTTTTTTCCAGACGAAGCGACTTGAACAGCGACCCCCAAGCCGTTTGCAGCATCTCCGGGATGGCCCCGAGCGTTTCCCATGAGAGTTCGGTCCTAACGACCTGCACCTGTGTTGCGGGCACGCAGGTGAATTCAGCGTAGCCGCCGTCGAACTGCCGTCCCATGCCGCCCATAGCGGTCGCGACGATATCGCCCTTGCGAAACTCGTTTCCCGGCGCTGACTCGACGACTCCAACCGCCTCGATGCCCAGCACGCGAGGAAACCTGACGCTGGGCGAATGGCCCTGCCGCGTGAACAGCTCGGAGCGGTTGAGCCCGAACGCCTTCACGCGAATCAATACTTCGCCGCTCTGCGGCGTGGGGATCGGGTGGCTCTCAATTTTGAGAACCTCGGGTCCACCCGCTTCGCGGATCACTGCGGCTTTCATCGTGATCATCCATCGGTCCTTTCGTTTGTTTATGCGCCTGAGAGCAAAGTCAGTCGTCACGACGATTTTTCGAGAGTGCCATTCGACTCGATAAGCGTCTCAGCGGCGACAGCGTGTTTGAGTGTGTGAAGACATGTCAGAGATGATCCGCGCAACTTCCATTTAGTTAGGCGCGCGGTGGGTTGGTGGTGCAGAAGCAGTAGCGCGCGATCTTCCAGGTGCCGTCGATCTTCTGGAACACGAATAGTTCCTGGTTGGCCTCTGGGCCGCCCTCGCCTGTAGTGTGGACTTTGACCTTTCCGGCCGAATTGGTGCGAGCGAGCACCCAGTTGGGCGCCATCTCAAGAACCTCGGCTACATTGAACTTGACGGTCAGCTTGATGGTCTTGAACACCGCGTCATATGCTTTGCGGACCGCATCGGCACCGATACTTGAAGGGCTGTGCTGCGGCATAAACACGCCATCGGAAGCATAGAGCTTCATCACCGCATCGGTGTCGGACTGATTCAACGCGTCTTGATATTTCGCTAGTACAGCGGCGACCGCTTCTTCGTTTGCATTCATGGTTTCGGTCCCTTCTATTCGAGGATGCCCTCACAAGAAATATAGGCCTGAGCCATCTGCTTGACTAGCTGGTGAATCCGCAAATGTATTTCCCGAATTTGGGATAATGTCCAAAGACCCGCCTATTCGCGTGGTGCACTTTTCGGCCAGTTTTGACGCGAGATTCGCGACATGTGCGCCCTCGAATCTCGCGATCGCCTAGCGGTGACCTGTAGGAGCGGGAGGATAACGATGACCGACCTAAATTCGCTGATGATTTTCGCCAAGGTCGTCGAAGCGAAAGGTTTTTCGGAAGCGGCGCGCCGTCTGAAGATGCCGACCTCGACCGTCAGCCGCCGCATTGCCGACCTTGAGGACCAACTCGGGGTCCGCCTGCTCGAACGTTCGACCCGCAGCCTGCGGCTGACCGATGTTGGGTCCGAAGTTCTCGAGCACGCCCAGCACAGCGCCGAACTTAGCGAAGCGGTAGATAACATCGCTTCGAACCATCTGTCGAACGTCTCAGGCGAATTGCGGCTTGCCGCGCCACCCAGCATCTCCGACTCGTTGCTTGCACCGTTGGTCGGCGCATTCCAGGCGTCCTACCCCAACGTCCGCGTGCAGGTTTTCATCACCGACCGGATTGTCGATCAAATCGCCGAGGGCGTCGACCTGGTGTTCAAGATCGGAGAACAACTAAAAGACTCGTCACTCGTGGCGCGCAGAATCCTCACCTACCGGCATCAGCTTGTGGCGAGCCCGAACTATCTGGCAAAGTGCAAGGCGCCCAAAACACCGCAGGACCTGCTGGATCATCGACTGCTGGCTTTCTCGTTTTGGACGCCCTCTAATACTTGGAGTTTCGCTCGTGCCAACGGAAAGAAAAAGGAGACGCTGACCTTCCAACCGTTCCTCTCGATGAACGACTACGCCGGGCTAGCGATTGCCTTGCTGGCAGGTACCGGCATTGGCGACCTCCCGCCGTTGGTGCAGCCTGAGTTGTTGCGCGACGGGCGGCTCGTGGAGGTCATGCCGAATTGGCACTTCAGCATCTTCCATCTCTGGGTGGTTCATCTGGGCAATCGTTACATCACGCGGCCCGTGCGCGTGTTCAA
>Ga0185299_10004219_pt1 | contig 17663 bp, 15 predicted proteins | sample PaiPotPPA55metaG_FD_128002 | JGI IMG/M metagenome (GOLD analysis project Ga0185299, IMG submission 128002) | Iron sulfur acid spring bacterial and archeal communities from Banff, Canada, to study Microbial Dark Matter (Phase II) - Paint Pots PPA... ...
GTCGATTACCGGGCGGCCGCGAGAGAGCACCGTTTTCGGGACGCCCTTGATCTGAATCCCTTCAAACATCGAATAATCAACGCGCATGTGGTGTGTCTTGGCACTGATCACTTGCTCTTCGTTGGGGTCGAAGATGACCAGATCGGCATCGGAGCCGACCGCGATCGTGCCTTTACGCGGGAAGAGGCCGAAAAGTTTGGCCGGAGCCGTTGCAACGACTTCCACAAAGCGGTTCGGCGAAAAACGCTTGCCGTGAACGCCTCCGGTGTAGATGAGGCTGAGGCGATGCTCAATGCCAGGGCCACCGTTGGGAATTTTGGTGAAGTCGTCGATGCCAAGTTCCTTTTGTTCCTTGAAGCAGAACGGGCAATGATCGGTGGAGACGACTTGCAACGTATCGTGGGTAAGTCCGTGCCAGAGTTTTTCCTGGTGCCATTTTTCGCGCAACGGTGGCGTGAAGACGTACTTCGCGCCTTCAAAACCGGGAGCGTTCATATTTTCGAGTGACAAATAAAGATACTGCGGGCAGGTTTCGGCGTAGGCGGGAAGGCCCCGGTCGCGGGCCTCGCGGACTTTTTCGAGCGCTTCGTTGCAGGAGAGATGCACGATGTAAACCGGGCAGCCGGCCATTTCGGCCAGAGCGATGGCGCGCGAAGTGGCTTCGGCCTCGGCCGTAGTGGGGCGCGTGAGCGCATGATACTTCGGCGCGCGCTTCCCTTCGGCCAGCGCTTGCTGCACGATGACGTCGATGGCACCGCCGTTTTCGGCATGCATGCAGATCAGGCCGGAGTGCTTGGCGGCTTGCGACATGGCACGGAAAATGGTGGCGTCGTCGAGCATGAAGACGCCTGGATAGGCCATGAAAAGTTTGAAACTCGTGACGCCTTCGCGGATGAGGTCGGCCATTTCTTCGAGTTGGGCGCTGCCAAGATCGGTAATGATGCAGTGGAAGGCGTAGTCGATCGTGGCTTTGTCGTGTGCTTTCTTCATCCAGGTGTCGAAGGCGTGGCGGAGGGTTTGACCTTTGTACTGGATGGCGAAATCGATCAGCGTCGTTGTGCCGCCGAAGGCTGCTGCGATGGTGCCCGTTTGGAAGTCGTCGGCGGAGGTCGTGCCGCCAAAAGGCATGTCGAGGTGGGTGTGGACGTCGATGCCACCCGGGAGAAGCAGGTGATTGCCGGCATCGATCGTTTGCGTCGCGTTTTCCACCGGTAATTGCGCCGCGATGGCGGAGATTTTGCCGCCGGAGATGCCCACATCGGCCAGCGTCGTGTCAACCGCAGTCACGATCGTGGCGTTCTTGATGATGGTGTCGAAACGCATAGGACCCTCAGTTATAAAGCAAATGTGTTGCTGGCACTTTACGTTGAGATCCCGAAGGCATCCTGGTCGGATGCCTTCAGGATGACACGGGCTGCAGGTAGTGCGGCAAGACTTGACGACCGTAGACTTCTAGCGTTTTTTCTTCTTCCCCGCACATCAGGTAGATGTTGAATTGGGTCACGCCCACCGCGCGTAAAGCCTCGAGCTTCTTGCGATGCTGCTCAATCGGACCGACCAGGCAGAAGCGATCGATCACTTCGTCAGTCACAAAATTGGCGTTGTCGCTGCCCACTTCGCAATGGTGCAGGTAATCGTATTTACCGCGATCTTTCACGAAAGAAGTCAGCGACGCAGGTAAGTCCTCCGGTTTGTATTTGGAGATCAGATCAACCACGTGATTGGAAACCAGCGCCGGGAACCAGCGGACTCTGTCGCGCGCGATCCCGAGGTCGTCGGAAGCCCACACGGGCGCGGCAGCCATGACTTCAATCTTGCTGAAGTCCCGACCTGCCTCCTTCGCTCCTTCTCGCACGAAGCCGAGAGACCAGTCGATTAGGTCGGGATCGGCAAATTGCAGGATGACGCCATCGCCGATGCGGCCGGCAGTGCGGAGGGCCTTGGGTCCGTAGCCCGCGACCCATACGGGCGGAACTTTTCCGCTGGCCCAGGGAAAGCGGGCCGCGACGCCTTCGTGATCGACGGGCTTTCCGGCATTGAGATCGCGAAACGTCTTCACGAAATTTTCGAGGTCTTCGAGTGTCGTCGGCCTTTTGCCGAGCACGCGGCGGGAGCTGTCGCCTCGTCCGATACCCATCTGCATGCGGCCGTCCGAGATCAGGTTCAGCGTGGCAAACAGGCTGGACGCCACAGTCACATCACGAACGGCGGGGTTCGTAACGCAAGGCCCGATGCGCATGTTTTTCGTGTTGGTGGCCATCAGCGTCATCAGCGGGAATGGCTCCATCCAGATGACGTGGGAGTCGAAGATCCATCCGTGACGGAACCCAGCGGATTCGGCCTGGCGCGTGAGGCTTACAATCCGGTCGATCGTCAGGTCAGGCTTGATGGTGATGCCGAATTCCATGTGAGGGCTCCGTTAGTCCGCGGCCTGCGCGATGGGCTGCGCGCTATGCATCATCGCAAAGTAAGCAAAAAAACTGACGATGAAGCCCACGAACCAGGCGTAATTGTACAGCACGCGCAACGGCGGAACGAGCAATCCGACGAACGCCACAGCCGCCCCGGCGGCGAGGGCTGCTAGAGCCTGCCAGTTGAAACCGCGATGATATTCGTAGAGGCCGTTGCGCTGGTAGAGATCCTCAACCAGCAGCATTTTCTTGCGTACGATGAAGTAGTCGCAGATCAACACCCCGGCGATAGGGCCCAGGAAACCGGAATAGCCGACGAGCCAACCGAAAATGTAGCTTCCATAGTTGGCCATGAGTTTCCAGGGTTGCATGGCGATGCCGACGAAGCATGTAATCAGGCCGCCGGTACGGAAACTGATGTGGCGCGGGGAAAGATTCGAAAAATCGTTGGCGGGAGAAACGACGTTGGCGGCGACGTTTACGTTGAGCGTCGCCATCAAGAGAGCGAGCATGGCGAGAACGACCGCGAAAGGATTGCCGAGACGAGAAAGGACGGCGACGGGGTCCCACAGTGCTTGGCCGAAGATAATCAGCGTGGCGGAGGTCACGGCGATTCCGATGAATGAGTAGAACGTCATCGTGGCGGGAAGGCCCAGCGCCTGTCCGAGAACCTGGTCGCGCTGGCTGCGAGCGTAACGCGTGAAGTCAGGAATGTTCAGCGAGACGGTCGCCCAAAAACCGACCACGCCGGTGAGAGACGGAACGAAAAAACGGAAAAATTCGCCGAATGTTTGAAATTTCGACGGCGTAGACAGCATGGGACCGAAGCCACCGGCTTTGGAACGTGCCCAAAGCAGCAGTGCGAGGCCGATGAGCAATAGAAACGGTGCCGAAATGCCCTGGAGGAACCGGATCGTCTCAATGCCGCGCAAGATGACCAACACGTTGAGCACCCAGAAGAATAGAAAGCAAAGTCCGGAGCCATATCTGAAGTGCGCCCAGGAGGGCGCCAGCGCGACAACCATGGCGTTGATGGCCTCCCCGCCGATCCACGTCTGGATGCCGAACCAGCCGCAAGCGACGAGCGCGCGAAGTATCGCGGGAACGTTTGCGCCGAGGACACCGAAAGAAGCCCGCGCGAAGACCGGGAATGGGATGCCGTATTGCGCACCGGCATGGGCGTTGAGGAGCATGGGTATCAGTACCAGGACGTTGCCGAGGAACACAGTGAAGAGAGCTTGCTTCCAGTTCATGCCGGCGGCAATCATTCCGCTCGCCAGCATGTAGGTTGGGATGTTCACGCTCATCGAAATCCAGAGGGCAGCGTAGTTGTAGGTTCGCCAAGTGCGGCGTTCGGTCGGGACGGGGGCGAGGTCCTTATTATAAAGAGAACTTTCGCGAATGGTTGTTTGCGGCAGAGAAGGGGAATTGGCGTCGGTCATGGGCAGCGAACCATCATCGTATCATCCACCTGCACGAAAGCAGCGTAACCCACTGTAGCGGCACGCGAAGAACTTCCGTGCGGCCCCACGAATCGAGCCTGCCGTGCCAAAAAATCGATTGGGGGAGTCTACTCCGGGCTACCTAGGCGGACAAGGACTTGAGAGGTCTGGATCAAGTGACCATTCAAGCGGACCACATCGATTTTTCTTCTGGCTTTCTGGAACGATTCGCGAGACAGTTTGCCGCGCTTCTGCCGCCCGGCGGAACGCGGAAAGAACGCATCTAGTAAGGAAAACCTAACTTTGATGCGGATTGACAAAACAGAGCGGCTTCTCTACTTTCTCATGCTAGCAAACGATTACCGCACCACGGCCCGTCCACGGGATGCTCGCGGCCAGGGAAAGGAACCGGATTGATGCCGCCACTGTTGACGTACGTCTCGACGAAGCTCGTACAGCTGTCCGCAGTGGACTTTGCCATCATCGTCTTCTATTTCGCGCTGGTCCTTGGAATCGGCTTCTACCTTCGAGGTCGCGCCAACACCGCCGAAGACTTTTTCATGGCCGGACGCGAAATGACCGCATGGGTCGCCGGCCTCAGCTTCCTTTCCGCCAACCTGGGCGCCTTGGAACTGATGGGCTGGGCAGGTTCTGCATATCAATACGGCATCCTCGCCACGCACTGGTATTGGATCGGCGCCATCCCGGCGATGCTCTTCCTCGCCCTGGTGATGATGCCGTTCTACTACATCTCCAAGACTCACTCGGTGCCCGGCTATTTGAAATTGCGCTTCGGAGAACCCAGCCGAGCCCTTTCGGCAGTCTCGTTTGCCTTCATGACCGTGCTCATGAGCGGCGTCAACATGTTCGCCATGGCTAAGGTCATGCAGATCGTGCTGGGATGGGACATCAATTTCAGCATCTGGGTTTCCTCGCTGACGGTAGGCGTGTATGTCGCACTAGGGGGCTTGCGGTCGGCCATCTTTAACGAAGTGCTGCAATTCTTCCTGATCTGGGCAGGGGCGTTACTTATTCCCATTCTGGGCCTGTACGAGGCTGGCGGCTGGTCGAACCTCAAGGTCCAAATCGCCGCGCGCGCCTCCGAACAATACGTGCACCTCTGGTCGACTCTCGGTTCATTCACCACCAACCCGATGGGCATAAACTGGTTCGGCATCGTCTTCGGCCTGGGCGCCGTAATTTCGATGGGCTACTGGACGACAGACTTCCTGGTCGTACAGCGCATCCTGTCGGCCAAAGATATTCGCAGCGCGGAAATGGCCCCGATCATCGGCGCGGGATTCAAAATGTTCGTGCCCATCATCGTCATTTTACCCGGCCTGCTCGGCTTAGCCGTGCTTCCCATGAAACTCACGGGCGAATCAACCGCTGCAGCCATGGGGCTGCACAGCTATAACGACGTCCTTCCTCTCATGCTCGCCCGCTATTGCGGCCCGGGCTTGCTCGGTCTCGGGGTCACTGCTTTAATCGCGGGCTTCATGTCCGGCATGGCCGGCAACGTAAGTGCATTTACTACGGTTTGGACGTATGACATTTATCGCCCGTTTATCAACAGCAAGGGCAGCGACCATCACTACGTCACCATGGGCCGCTGGACCACGGTGATCGGCGTGTTGATCAGCATCGGCACAGCCTACCTGGTGATGCAGTTCGCGAGCATCATGGATTACGTCCAGGCGCTCTTCAGCTTCTTCATCGCTCCGCTCTTCGGCACGGTCGTTCTCGGTATGCTCTGGAAGCGCGCGACCGGACCGGGTGGCTTCTGGGGATTACTGCTGGGTACAGCTTCGTCCATCAGCATGTGGGCTTGGGTGAAGGTTGATCCGACGGCGCTACGGTACGTCGCGCTCTCTCCGCACGCCAAAGCGCTCGCGCAGGATATGTTTCAAGCGCTGTGGTCATTCCTGGTCTGTGTAGTCGTAACTGTCGTGGTCAGCCTGGCCACGCGTCCCAAACCAGACGCGGAATTGGCTGGCCTGGTTATGGGCTTGACGGAGATTCCCTCCGTCGGCGATCTACCCTTTTATCAAAAGCCCCTCTTCTGGGCTGGAGTGGTGGCAGTGATTTTTGTGGCGCTGAATATCATTTTTTGGTAGAACGTTCTCGCTAAAAATAGGCGGTGATACCATGCGCGATGAAGGCGGCGTTTCCATTTGGTTTTTTATCGGGATTTCCTTGCTGGTGAATGGAATCCTGATTACCGGTGCCGGAGTGTGGGAAGTACTTCATCCTCCCGCTCATCCGACGATCGTGCTGTACCACCTGCATGCCAACGTCTGGTGGGGCGCGATCTTGCTAGTGATCGGTCTCATCTACTGTTTGCAATTCGCTCCGGGACGGAAAAATTCGTAGCGATTGCGATTACATCCCATTCCCGTTGATCGGTGATCGGCGATGCTTCGAATTCTTGTTCCAGGGGTTCCAGCTTCTTGCTGAACAGGTTATATCCGGTCCGGCGAAGAAAGCCGTAGATCTCCCGATAGTCATAGGAATTGACCTCGCTCATCCAGTACGGGGATATCTCTACCCATACGATGGGCCAGAAGGCGCGCAGAGTTTGTTGCGCACCCCGCAAAACAAAAAGTTCGAAGGTTTGCACATCGATCTTGATGAAGTCGGGTTGTAGCTTGCGGGTAGACAGTACGGCGTCCAAAGTGGTCACCTCGACTTCTTCGCCAGTTGCCCACTCCGGATGCACCGCGCTGATGCACAACGAACCGAAGTTGTTGGCAATTTCGTAGTCGAGCGAGGCCATTCGCAAAGTGCCACTCGCTTCCCCGAGCGCCATCCGCAACGGCACGCAATTCCGGCACGCGTTCAAAGCCAGGTTGGCACAAAGCAAGTTGAATAAATACGATTGGGGCTCGAACGACAGCACGCGCCCCCGTGGGCCGACGGCCTTTGAAAAAACCACGCTGTGATGACCAATGTGGGCCCCGGCATCTACCACGGTTTGTCCTGGCTTGATTAGCCGCTTGAACAGAGCCACGTCCCCGATCCCCCAGCTCCCGGTTTCATCGATTGCTCGCGAAACACCCGTGTCTTTTTTGGGCAAAAGAAATTGCCCTTCTTGAGCCTGCTTCAGAAACAGGTCCTCACCGAGGTCGATGGTGTTTGACCCTCGGTCAGTGTGGCCCACTGTGGTAGGGTTTGCCTGTATTGCTCGGCGAAATTCGGTCAGCCCACTCGGCTTCGCGGGCGTTGTTCGCGTTGTCGCGAGGACGCTTCGGCACTGCTCTTGAAGTTTGCAGGCGAGTTTTAGATCAGTCTCGTTGGCTGCGAGCATGCCCCGCTCCAGCCAGCCCAATGCTTCGGCGGCTCTGCCCGACGCGGCATACAAGGCGCCCAGATTCAGTGCGGCTTCCCCATTGTCCAAATCCAGCTTCAGGGCCTGTCGATAACCCGCTTCCGCCTGCTCCGTTCGGCCACAAGCCAATTCCGCTGACGCCCAGTCGCTCCAACGTTCAGCGGTGGGATCGAGCGTCAGAGCTTCGCGCAGCCATTTGGCAGCATTCTCATATTGGTTTTCTTTGAAGAATTGCAAGCCCTGCAGATGGACGTCCCGGACTATCATTTTTCTGGTGACTCCTTTGGCCTGGATGAGCTTGCGAAGCGTGCGTTCTTAGAGATCTCACAACGGGTATTTGCGAGCAATTTGGTTGCCTTGGAAGCAGCCGGTCGCGAGCAAAGCTCCGCCGCAGGGATTGCGAGACTCGGTTGAAGGGCAACTCCCAAGGTGGGAATCCACTTGGGAGAATCCTATTTTTGCAGCGAGAAACGACGGGGCCAGTTTTACATGCGGAAGCCGGTCCCGAATCCTCGCTCGTGAGATTTTCGGGCAGCGCAAACGCTACGGATTCTAAATATCAAAGGCGGCAATGGCCAACTACGTGCCGATCACGGCTTCAAGGCGCCGGATAGTGTTTCGTATTCTTCGTTCGAGAATTGAACACGTCGAAGCTGCCGTCGGTCTTTGCCGTCAACTTTAGATAATTACCAGCATCAGGCCCTTCCGGATTTGCGATGAATTCGGCGGCAACGTTATGCGCGTTGCCTCCCTCCTCAGAAAAATGTAACTGCCACAAATCCTCGAGGTGAGGCGATGACTCGATAATGTCCCAAGCGGACGGCGTGCCGCCCTTCTTCGCTCCATTGTCCATGATGGCTACACGAGGCGCGATCCCGTGCACGAGAGCAGGGCTCCCGCTCTGCTGCCAGCCGTGGTGCGACACAATATAAATGTCTACTTTCCCAATCTTGTTGACCGGGCACATCAACTGCATCTCCTTATCCCATGTGAGATCGCCAAGATCGAGGATCCTGAGTTTTCCGAAGGTCAACAGCGTGCCCAGAGAGCGCGGATTTTCAGTTTGGTCCCCAGCGCGCTGCTCTGATTTCTTGCAACTCTCATTTTGCTCCCCAGCTCCCGGCAGTGGACTCCCGATCAACGCACCGTCCGAACTGATCACAGTGCCATCGATTCCCTTCACCGGCAGTTTGTCGCCGGGCTTGAGCGTAAGCCGCGTATATTTACCTGTGGCCAAAAGCTGCTGATACGCCTGCCAGTCTTTTAACGTGGGCGCGTCGCCGACTTCGCGATTGTCGCCGTGATCGATGAATGTGCTCACTGGGATGCGCGCGACGAGTTGCGGAAGTCCTCCAACGTGGTCTTCATGAAAATGGGTGATCAGCACGTAGTCAATCTTCGCAATCCCGGCGTCCTTAGCCGCTGCGACGATCCGATCGGCGTCGCGCCCATTGTTGCCGGACCAACCGGTGTCGATCAGCAGCGATTGCCCCGCCGGCGTAACAAACAGCGTTGCCTGCCCACCTTCGACGTCTACGAAATACACCTTCAGCTCTTTGGCAACCGGCGCCGCAAGTGTGCGCTGGAGCCCTGTGGCCAGGCCAAAGCAACAAAACAACATTGCGCACACCGCAGCCCTTAGGAATTTCTTTCGGACTTGCCTGCATGGATACGAAATATCGGACGAAGTGTCTGCCACCGGGAAGTCTCCTGATTTTGGCCGCCGCTCCGGGCGAACTGACTTGGCCGAAGTTGGATTCAAACGCGGCAGTGAGATCATCAACCGGATTCCCGCTGTCGGTCAATCAGCAATGCTTGTGAGTCGATTGGATTAACGTGTGAGATCGATCAGGTGCTAACCATTTTGCGAGTATCACGGATGGCCGAGCCCGCGAATTCGCCGCGGGCGGTACGGTCAATGACCTGGCGATAAAAGTCGAGCGTCCGGTCCGTCAGCTTCTCGCGCGTGTAGTGCTGAATGTATCGCTCTCTGCCTGCTTTACCGAAAGCTTCACGCTTGCCAGCGTCGGACAGCAATATATCCAGCGCCGCTTCGAGCGACGCAGTGTCTCCGGGTTCTGCGAGCAGACCGGTCACTCCTTCTTCGATCACTTCGACCATCCCGCCGGCGCGGCATCCGATCACCGCTTTGCCGAACATCATGGCTTCCAGGAAAACGAGCCCGAACGACTCGTAACGCGAAGGAGCCACGAAGATGTCGCACTGCGCGAGATATGTCTCGAGTTTTTCGTCGGAAACTTCGCCGGCGAAAATCACACGGTCCCGGAAATCAGCACGGCGATGCAGCATCCGGAATTCTTCGCCCAGGGTCGTGCCATTCGGCTGGGTCCGATCTTCGCCCACCAGGATGAACCGCGCTTTACGATGCTTCAGACATAGCGCGGGTATCACCTTCAGCAGGACGTCGGTGCCTTTGCGTCCTTCGAAGCGGCCTGCGTAAAGTACGTCGATGAAATTACCTTTTCTTTCGGTACCTTTCCTGCTCTGAGACCGGTCCTCCATTCCATGCGGAAGAATCGACAATCGCTCAGTCTCCAATTCAAGGCCATAAACATTTCGCATCGTTTCCACAACCGCGCGGCTGTTGGCGCGGATTCCGTGGGCGCGCGAGGCAACTAGTATTTCCGCGGCGGCCAGCTCTTCGTACGCCTGAATCTTCTGCGGCGTCATGTTCGCCTGCCAATCCGGATTGTTCTCCACAACTTTTTTCAGCGGCGTATGCAGGCTGGTGATTACGCGAAACGTGCCATCCAGAATGGCCGCTAGCCCCTCGACGTCCCAAAGCGGCGCCTCCACAATATCGATGGGATGCATTCCGTGGATGCGTCGCAGTTCCCGCAACATGCGCGCCGAGTACCGCCACAGATGCGCCGGAACCTTTATTCCGTCGGGAGGTGCCGGCTCTTCGCGATCTTCAATCATGCGGTGCACCCACACGCCGTCTTCAAGATCCACAGTGTTGACGCCGCCGGAGCCCCGCGTCAGCAGGTGCACGTTGTGGCCGCGCGCTGCGAGCCCTTCCGCGAGATCGCGGCTCAAACGCCCGATGTCCCCGACCACACCTGGCGGGTACTGCTGGCTCAAGATGCAAATCGTGAGCTTTTGCGACGCGCACGTCAGAATCGGGCAACGTTTGAACCTGCCTTTATCTTTTTCGTCGAGGATGTCGAAAGCCGTCGTGCCTCGCAAGCTCTTGGCGATTTCCGAGTGAAGAAGCCGCCGCGGCCTGTTCAGCCCCAACTGCATGCCTTCTCGCACCGCGCGGTCGAGATCGAGCAGAAATTGATCGAGCGTTGCAGGCTCCAGCTTCCCTTCTGAAATGCTCCAGTTCACGTTGTAAAGCGCGTCACGGCTGAGCATCGCCCAGTCTTTGAGGATCGCGCCGGTATGTCCCGGTTCGGAAGCCGCGTTCTTCAAGGAGAAATAAATCCGGTTGCGAATGATCGGAAGGTAGTTCGTATTCACGCGCTCTTTGTTGCGAATGTGGCTCGGCAGGTAGTGGTGATAGACGAAAGCCTTGGGAATTTGCTTCAGCACGTAGCCAGCATCAACCAGCCGCAGGTTGACGTCGGTCTCGTCCAGAAAATAATCAAATTGCTCGTCGAAGCCGTCGATCTCCAGGAGCGCCGCGCGCCGGAAGATCGAATTCGTGCCCAGCAGCGCCGGATACCGGTAGCTGCCGGGATAGCAGAACTCCGGCATGGATACCCCGATGTTGTGATACGCGTTGCCCATGCGGTCGCAAAGTGTGTAACTGTATTGCAGCTCGTAGCCGGTGTGGTCGTAAACGAAGCCACCGACTCCTGCGACTTCCTCCGCGTCGAACGCCGCGATCGCGTCGACGAGCCAGTCTTCGTCTGGTAGCGCATCGTCGTCGATGAACGCCACGAACTCGCCGCACGCCATCTCGATGCCCACGTTTCGCGAAATGGAGAGATTTCGCTCCGAGCAGCTCCCCGAACGGATTTCGGCGGAATGCGCTTTTAGGATGTCCAGCGTATGGTCCGTAGACGGACCATTCACCACGATGGTCTCGAAGTTGGGATAGTTTTGCCGCAGCATCGCCTGCAGCGTGTTGTGCAGACTTGCGGCCCGGTTGTAAGTGTTAATGACAACGGATACGCGCGGAAGCTCGGACATGACCTTTGCAGCGGCCGCTCAGCTGCCGGTGCCGCCTCCCTTCACGCGTGCTTCCAGGATGCGCAATCGCGCCTCGAAATCCGAAATGACTTTTTGCGCGGCCGTCTGCGAGCGCCGAATTTCCCGCAGCGCATTCGGCAGAGATTCGCCGTGAACCTTCAGCGCGATCAGCTGCGGATTGATCTCCAGCATGTTCACGGTGTTCTCGTTCACACGCCTCTCCAGCGCCACCGTCGCTCTGTAAACCATCAGTAAATCGGACTTCAGCGCCTCTATCGCTTCCGGGCTGTTCGGCGAAATACCGGAAGGCGTATCGATCACTGCGCGACCGTCAGGTCCCACGGACATTAGGCACTCCTAACTTTGATGATGCGCGGAATTCCCTGAGCCGGCGGACTCTCGGCATTTCCTAATCTCGACTGACGTGGAATCACATCTGTCCGACAACTGGAAGACAGCCAACCCATTGGCACGTACCTCCTCGTATCCGAATGCAACTCCATCTCCAATCCAGAATCCTGGCGGTGGGAACTCAGCAGAGATGTGCCGATGTGAGGAATCTCTTCGCGCGGTCGGCCGTTTGTTGGTCAATTTGGCCAATCAGATGCTCCGTCCAACCTTGGAGAACTCGCCGGCAAATGATCAAGATTCCATCGACGAAATCGCATCAAGCGCCGCCATGCGTTCTTGACGCCGCGAAGGCGTCCTCCTGGGCGGAACATTTTCAGGCCGATTTACCTGTGGGCATCCTCTTTCAGGCCAATGTTCATGACGGCGGTGAAGCCGCCGAAGAAAATTGGGCCGAAGCGCTGGGGCTGGCGCAAAGCCAAATGCCGGTGCGGCTGGTTCCGCTAGAGGCCCCGGAGGACGCGCCGCTCCTGCTTCCGGAATCCGTACGCAAGGCGTTGGAGCGGTTGACGCTTCAGCGAGTCGATCTCACGCGTAGCGTCCTTTATCAGGCAGGCACCGCAACCTCGTGGAACCTCGATTTCTACGGGCGTTCCCGCGTAGGCCGCGCCGCCTTCAGTACCGATCGCATCCCCGACGGCTGGGCCCAACGCTGTAATGCGATGGACGAGGTGTGGGTGCCGAGCGAGTTCAACCGCCAGACCTTTGCCGGCTTTGGAGTGGACGAACGAAGGATTCGTGTCATGCACACCGGTGTCGACACCCAGCTTTTCCGTCCAGGTTTGCAGCCTCTCAACATTCCACATTCGGGCGGCTTCAACTTCCTCTCGGTGACCAACGGCCGCCAACAGTGCGGGACCGCCGTGCTGCTGCGAGCGTACCTGAACGAATTCAAGCTCGACGAAGACGTAACGCTGTTGTTGAGAATTTTACCTGACAAGGATTCTTCAACCGATCTGGAAGCCGAACTTGCCTTTTTCATCGAGACTGAACTTGGCCTGAAAGTCGAAAACACGCCCACCATCATTTTCCTCAACGTGCCACTTACCCAGGCGGGTCGCGCGCGCCTCTACGCGTCGGCGAACGCTTTCGTGCTTCCGTCGCGCGGTGAGGCTGGGGCCGCAGCTGCCTGGAAGCGCTTGCGAGCGGACTGCCGGTCATCGCGACGCAGTGGGGCGGGACTTCGGAGTTTCTGCGCGACGCCAACAGCTTTCCGATCGCGGTGGAAGGGATCGTGCCCGCGTCGTGCGAAGACGAATTGCTCGCGGGGCATCGATGGGCTGAACCTAGCGTCGACGACCTTCGCCAGCAGATGCGCGCCATCTTCACGAATTCCAGCGAGGCGCAAAAGCGCGCCGCGCAAGGACGTCACGATGCAGTGGAACACTGGAATTGGAGTGTCGTGATAGCGGATTGGGAGCAGGAATTTCGCAGATTGTGCGAATGAGAGACAAATCGAAAATCATCGAAGGAGGAAGTATGAAGGAAAAGTCGACGGAACAATCGGGAAGTGGAACAGCAGCGCAAAAGCAAAAGGAAGTGCCATCAGCCGCCAAGGTGACGGTAGAAGGTTAAGCCAGGCGGTCGGCAAAACCGCTCTCCTGCAAGTTGAAGTCGATGGGAAAATTGTGTCGCATATCATCGCGATGCATGAAGAACTGCGCTCGACGAGGAAAGATATCCAATTCCTGCGGTCCCAGCTGGATCAACTCATCAACGCTCTTGCGCTTGCTCTTGAGCAGACGGGCGGCCAAATTCAAACGAACTCCGCGGAACACGAAGCGGTGACCATTCCGGGCAAGTAGAGCGCGTGCCCCTTTACAGCGCCGATTCGCGCTGCGGACTATTGAAACGCACTCTCACGAAAACTCCGGTCACCGCTCTGGAAACGGACGCTCCTTCGGCAGACGCGGTTCCCGTCCCGGTGCGAGGCGTCGCGAACTCTATCAGCCTCGGCGGGATGAGCAGTCTTGCGGGTTTTCGCGAGGGCAAAATTCCGCAAGGATCCGATAGCGTGGTGACCTGGCTCGCAGGCGACGCAATCACCGAAGGCTCGGCAGCCACGATCCGCCACGATTTGCGCACACCAGGGCGGCGCGTATTTGTTCCCGTGCATATACCGTGCCTCGAGGAAATGCCGTTCGTCACCATTCAACCGCGCTGGTTTCGATCCGGCGGCCGCTCTCACGACTACTGGAACTATACGATTCGCATCCAAAGCATCGCGGCTGGCTCGCCGCTCGCCTTGGACGCGCTGAAATCCAACGGCGAACCTTGGGCGGAACTTGCAGAGGCGGTGCTGGCGGAAGGCGCAAACCCCGCAGCCGGCGTAGCGGCGCTGGTGTCCTTGTGGGAACATCGGGATCGATTGCCGGCTATGCTCGCCGCGCTCGTTTTGCGAAATCTTTTTGTATTGATGCTGCGGCACAACGAGACCGCAAAGGCTCAACAGTTTCTCGCGCTCGGAATGAATACGTATTCGGGATACGCCGAACTGTTTTATCTGGCAGCTCTTTTCGCGATTCGTGAACGGCGGTTCGCGGAGGCGTTGCCATTTCTTGAAAAGGCAAAATCGCGGGAAGGCGGCTTCCTCGGCAGCGGCGGTGAGAGCTCTTATCGCGCCGACTGGCTGCTCGGTTTCCTCGCCGCGCGCGTCGGCAATCATCGAGTAGCCTTCAATCATTTTCTGGCGGGCTTGAACAGCACGCCTGTCTTCCTTCCTGCTGTGGAGGAGCTCTTGAATTTGCGGCTGCCTCCGCAGATGGTCGAAGCTCATCAGTACGACTTCTGCCGCGCGGTCCGGCGTGAACCGCAACTGGTGGACAAAGTGTTCCCATATTTGCTGCTGCATCGCGCGTTCGACGCGGCGCAGCGCATCGCACGAACGATTCCGATGGGCGAGCAACGCCGCGCGCAACTCGAGGAGCAACTCGCGTCGGTGTCGGTGCCATTTCGCGCGAACAACGTTTCCCAATCCCCGAATATAGGCATCCTGCTTTGCGGACCCTTTTTCGAGCACACCAGCCTGGCGCGCATCAACCGTGAAATTGCCGCAGGCTTGCTTCCTTCGCAGGAAAGCGCACGAGTTCGGGAAACGCCTCAACTCGAAATTTGTCTCGAACCATCTTCGCCCTTAGCGCTGCCGCCGAAAATGTTTGCGAGAGCAGATTTGCTCACACCAGCGCTTCTGCGACATCCGGAGCAACTCGATCTCACCATCCGCCACCAATGGCCTCCAGATTTTCGCCGGCCATCGTGCGGAAAGCTGGCGGTGATTGTGCCGTGGGAATACGGCGCGGTCCCACGCGTGTGGGTCGAGCAGATCGAACGAAACGTGGACGAATTGTGGGTGCCATCGCGATTCGTGCGCGACGTATTCGTGCGCGCTGGCGTTAGCGTGCATCGCGTCGCGGTAATTCCCAATGGCGTCGATCCCAAGGTGTTTACTCCCGAAGGCCGTATATTGCGCCCACAGGGCGCGCGAAACTCTCTTTTTCTGTTTGTCGGAGGCGCGATCCTGCGCAAAGGCGTGGACCTGTTGCTCGAGGCCTACAAAGCGGCCTTCGATCCCGGCGAGGATGTCAGCCTGATCCTCGCCATGTCTGGAGCCGCGGGTGCCTATCAGCACAACTCGCTGTTGCCGCAGGTTCAGCGCGCGGCCAACGATCCCCGTTTTCCCCACGTGCAGCCGCTGCTCGATTCATTCGACGACGCCACGCTGGCCAGCTTGTATCGCGGTTGCGACGCCTTCGTCTTGCCGTATCGCGGCGAGGGATTCGGCATGCCGCTGCTGGAAGCCATGGCGTGCGGCAAACCGGTGATCACCACGGCGCGCGGCCCGTCGACGGATTTTTGTTCCGACAAGACCGCCTACCTCGTATCGGCTCGCGAAGAAGAGGTGCCTGAGGAGCCGCCGCCGCTCGGTCCGCTATCAGGCCCGTTCACCTGGTTTGAGCCGGACTTCGCTGAGCTGACGCGGGCACTGCGGCACGTCTACGAAAACCGTGACGCGGCTGGGCAACGCGGAGCCGCTGCCGCCAAGCGAGTGCGACAAGGATTTTCGTGGGCTTCGGTGACCTCGCTGTATGCGGAACGCATCCGAGGGGTTTGTACGGCTTCGGGCAGCGGTTAACAATAATCGACACTCCCCCTAGGTTTTACGTAAGTGTTCATTCTGTTCAGGTTGAAGTTGTTTGTTTTGATACACTTTCACAAGTGTTGATTCTAGATGACTTACGGGAACGGCAAAGCTGGCGGTGCAAACCCGAGAAGTAGCGATTAGTGAAGAGGCTGAGCGAGGATAGTCCGATGGCGTATACACGGGAGAGAATATCACGTGAGTATCGATTGAGTAAGTCACTTACATGGAATGGTAAGAAATAGGGGCCGAGTGGCGCTTCCTAGGGTTAACTGGGCTTTAGCCTGATCCGGGTACGTAATGGCTTGCGCAGGCTTGCAATCGGCCTCGTTGGGTGGTCGAGGCCATCGTCGTCACACTTAGACCGACCATTTTCGCAATCGGTGCCCGGGATCGTCGATGCGGTCGCCTTGAGGGCTATCGCTAGTCCGCTCCGGCGGCATTGGCTATTTGCCAGGCTGGCTGCGGTGAAGCGGACGTATCCGGCTGGTCCAGGTGCTTGTCTGAGCGTTTGCGAGCCTTGGTGAATTCTTGCGCGAACCCGGGAAGCAGGTCTTCGAGGAAGCCACTGGCTTTCGCGACGGCGGCGCCGACCAGAGCATTTTTGAGCGTATTTAGGGTTTCTTGAGCCTGACTGGGCTTGGCGGCGGGCTCGATCGAGGACTTGGCCGGCGAGACGGGGTCCCGCTCCGGAGAAGCGGCCGGACGATTGTCTGGGTAACACCTCCGCGAAGAGCGTGGCGACGGCAGCAACGCCGAGAGCACCACGCCTCCGGCGAAAGCTAGACCAATCATTGTCATGGGTCGCTCGTCAAATTGAGCGCGCCAGTCCATCGCCGTTTTCACCTTGTCTTCGAGCTCGCTGAAATTGTCGCCGAGATTATTCCGTGTTTCCCGGATGTGCCGTTCTATTTGGTAGGATGTTTCACCCATTGGACATTCTCCTCTAGAGTTTGAATGGTTTTGTCGGGAGTAGGATCTACCCGCTTTAGTTTCTTGCTACTTGAAGTCACCAGCGCGGCAGCCACAACCGCCAGGACCACACCAACCAGAAATGCTGCCAGCCACGCAGGCATGACTGTAGAAAACGCATAAACCGAAGCCAACAGCAAGAAACCGAACCCATAGAATCCCAACACCAGGCCCGCCCCGAAAGTGGCGGCGGGCTTGGCTGCTTTCGCGGCTTCTTCTTTGAGCTCGGTTTTTGCCAGGCGAAACTCAGATCGGATGATCTCTTGCAGGTTGCCTACAATCGCCTGCAAGAGCTCCGGTACCGATCGCTGCGTTAAGGGTGTCGCCATACTCAATCCTCCACGAGCGGCGATTTAATCGCTGCTGCGCAAGCCACGGGCCACCAGGAAGCCCAGAACGGCAGCCACTGCGAGAGACTGGCCGGGATAACGCTTAACGAGGTCCTGAACATCGTTGGCCATGCCGTGCAAGTCGGTCTGACGAACGTAGTCAGCGGTGGCCTGAAGCTTCTCGGCGGCAGAGTGGGCCACGCCAGAAAGCTGGTCACCGCCGGAGTGCAGCGAAGAGGCTGTTTTGTCTAGAGCGCCCGCCGCGGATTCACGCGAACCGTCGATTTTGTCGACCGCTTTGCGACCAAGGTCGGTGACTTTATCCTTCGCTTCAGCCGCCTTTTGCGAAACCATGCGAGCGGCCGTAGCAGTGGAGCTTGTTCCTGTCGAATCCGGGTAAGACTGCCCTGATTGGTTGTTGTAGTCGTCCATCATTTTCTCCCTTGTTCTTTCTTGTTTCGCAAATAGTTGGTG
>Ga0185299_10004220_pt1 | contig 17655 bp, 23 predicted proteins | sample PaiPotPPA55metaG_FD_128002 | JGI IMG/M metagenome (GOLD analysis project Ga0185299, IMG submission 128002) | Iron sulfur acid spring bacterial and archeal communities from Banff, Canada, to study Microbial Dark Matter (Phase II) - Paint Pots PPA... ...
TGAACTGAGATATCGGTATCCATGGTGCATATCGTTCTCCTTAGTGCGAGATTCACATCCCTAGAATCCCGCTAACATCACTGTTTACGCTTGGCGCTCTACAGTCTGGTCAATACTGCTCAGGTCTGCTGCGGAGAACCGGAGCCGGGTTCCATCGACTGGCCGCCGTCAACGGCGTGGCTTCGGCGGAATCGGGCCTCGTGCGCGTGCGGCGGAGCTAGCCAAACCGTTGGCCTCGGCATTGTTTTCGCGAGGGACGTGCGATATGGAGAAGTCGAGCGACCGGGCCAATTTCCGGCAGGTCCAATTCAGAGAGTACAGCTGAGGACTGCGGCAGGCGTATTCGCCGCTCATCTGCTTGACGACCACTTCGGAATCCGAAAACACGTGCAGCGCCCTGGCGCTGAGTCCCAACGCGCAGTGCAGCGCTTCCAAAAGCGCAATATATTCGGCGACATTGTTGTCTTGGTGGCCAATCCACTTCTGGATTCTGATGGTGCCCTTTTCGCACCCGTCGATCACCAGTCCAATGCCCGAGGGACCAGGATTTCCCAACGAGCCGCCATCCACGTAGGCAACGAGATTCGACATCCTCTGATGTTTGCTGGAACAACAATGCGCGACGCATCTCCAGGAGTCAAGACATGGAACTGGTTTCTCCCCATGCGGTTGCTGTGATCCCGAGAAAAGCCCCGGTTTTCCACAATAACGTCCACAGATATTTGAGATCGCGGCGAAAATTGCGTTGACATCCCGGGAGCAACTGTTTAGGTTGGTTGCCGTCGACGGTTGAAAGGATTGGCGAAAATAAAACGTTGCCAGTCTGAAGTAGACCGAGTGATCCGCCAGCCGGGGCAACCCGGTGGGCAGCCAGACCCGAAAAAACCGACTGGCTCTGCGAGGAACAGTTGGGGTTTGGAACTGCGAAAGCAGTGATCGCATCAGGGGTCGTGACGGTACATGCATCCACGTTGTTGGCTCCCTCGCAGGAGCCGGCGGCTAGAGCATAACCAATGTCACGGCCCTTTTAATTTTTCCCCCACCTTTCTAATTCCCTTCAATTTCTGTCAGTCATGTTGTGAATAATCGTTGAGGACGAGTTCCAGTCGCGGGCAGGATTTCTTGATTCTGGTAGGCGCGGCAGGAATCGAACCTGCAACCCTCGGTTTAGAAAACCGATGCTCTATCCGTTTGAGCTACGCGCCCTCGCGAAACTAGGGTCATTTTACTGTATAGGTCTTATTGGACGACCGCAGATTCTGAGCATGACTCCTAAACGTCGGTGACATAATTGTCGCCTTCCCCCGCCCCAGGCGTCGAGTACTCGAGGATACTCACATGCGCTCAAAGATTCTCGTCTTCTTGCTAGTTTTCCTGGCACGACTAGCTGCTCCCCAGGATTCCCTTCGAGTGTATTACGTCAACGGCGAGGCATTAGAACAAATAACAGATCACGACATTACCGTCACCGTCAGTCTCAACGACGAAGACAAGAAGAACTGGCTAACAGTGTACGTAGTGAATGATTCTAATGACGCCGTCAACGTGATTCCCACCCGGATTACGCTTCATAAGACCTCACCAAAGGACGAGGATCTCCGGCTCAAGACAGAGCGCGATTTGAAAAGAGCAGTCGGCCACGGAGTTTTCTGGGGCCAAGTAATTGCTGGCGTCGGTGCAGGGCTGAGCCGAAATATAAGCTCGGCAACTACCCGTACCGCCTATGGCTCGGTGAGAACAGTCGTAAACACGACGGATTATGAGGCGCAGGCCCGGTGGTTGGCCTAAGCGGACTCGATCGCAGCCCGCGGAGAGGCCGTCAAGGGCGTCATCGGTCATGACTATCTTCGGGCTACGACTCTCTTCCCGGGATCCAGGTTCGCAGGCAGATTGTGCTTTAACCGTGACAAGACATTCGGTGCGGGCATTGCGCGAATCACATTCGGTACCAGAACCCATCAATTTCCTCTTCCTCCCCCAGCCTCAGCACCCACACCGGCATCTGCTCCTGCGCTGCCGGCTGTTGGCGCATTGACGTCGGCGCCTGCGAGGAATGATCCTCCACCTGAGGCAACGACATCGTCTGGCGGGATGCCGTCAACTGCAGCCCGACCCCAAGCCGGTGTACTCGGAGTCTCCGGTGCGAACTGGACGGAAGGCGGCTTCACCGGAGTCGAAATTTTGGATGTGGCACCCGATAGCGCCGCTGAAACCGCAAACCTACACGTTGGTTGCGTCATCACAGATATAATTGGGCGGCACCTTCGTTCAACTGAGGACCCGGCGGCCGTACTGGCTCAGAACGGTCCGGGCAGCCGCATGATTGTCGGTTACATCGTCAAGACTAACTTGGGCTGGATGCCAGGCGAATCGGCGGTTGTTCTCACCAATAGATAGCCGACGTGTGGTGTGGTGTGGATGGCTGGACTAGAATCATCCCGTGGGGACACTCGCGGTTTCGAGCATGCAGAAAGTTCAGTTCCGGCCGCGACGGTTCCTCCGTGGCGGACACGTTCAGACCGTTGCCAGCTTTCTGCTGCCGCGGCGATTTTCTCTCGCAAGACCTGAAGAGCGGATGATCGAGGTTGAGTCGGGAATCCCGGTGCTCTGTCACTGCCACTGGCAGGAGGAGCGGCGGACGGCGCTTACCGTGATTGTCGTGCACGGGCTCGAGGGGTCGAGCGAATCACAATATATGCTGGGGATCGCCGAGAAGGGCTTGACGGCAGGCATGAACGTCGTTCGTATGAACCAGCGCACCTGCGGGGGCACCGACGGGCTGGCGCCGACGTTCTACCATTCCGGACGATCGCCCGACATTGCGGTTGTGGCCACAAATCTGATCGAGCAGGATGGCATTTCCCGCTTTGCACTCTGCGGCTATTCGATGGGCGGAAATCTGGTGTTGAAGACGGCGGGTGAGTGGGGAAGCGTAGGACCGCCGGAGTTCGTCGCCGTAGCCGCAGTGTGTCCGGCTATGGATCTGGCAGCGTCGGCGGATGCGCTGCACACGCCTGCGAACCGGCTGTATGAACAATACTTTCTGTGGCAACTGAAAGCCCGCATGCGGAAGAAGGCAGAGTGTTTTCCCGGACGATACGATTTATCGCGGCTGCAAAGCTTGCAGAGCCTGCGCGACTTTGACGATAAGGTGACTGCGTTCTACAGCGGATTCGAAGGCGCATCGGATTATTACGCGCGCTCTGCGGCGGCGAACGTGGTGGACAGGATTGCGGTGCCAGCTTACATCCTTTATGCCGCGAATGATCCGTTTATTCGAGTGTTGCCGGAGACGCGCAGGAAAATTGCCGGGAATGCAAACATCACTTTCGTCGAAACCGACGACGGGGGCCATTGTTCGTTCATCGCCGAGCGTGATGGATATGACGGCCACTTCGCCGAGCGGGCGGTGGTTGAGTTTTTTAGATCTCTGTGATCCTCAGTGTCCTCTGTGGCTAAGAAAGATATTGACCACCGAGGACACTGAGGATCACAGAGTAACAAACCTCATTCCTGTACAATCAGCGGCGATGCGGGCTATGAAACAAATCCTGCTGGCCGCGGTGCTGTTGCTCACGGTACTGTGCGCGGCAGAGCCCGTTTCGCAACTCCATCCTTCGAATTACGTCAACGATTACGCCCATGTGCTCAGCGACCAAACCGTGGCGGAACTGAATGACACGTGCCAGCAAATTGATCAGAAGGCTCACGCGCAAGTCACTGTAGTGACGATCAATACGCTCGACGGGTCTGACGTCGAAACCTATGCGAATGCTCTCTACCGGCAGTGGGGGGTGGGGAGCAAGGCCACCAATCGTGGCGTTCTGATTCTGCTCGCCGTCAAAGACCACAAATACCGTTTTGAGGTCGGTTATGGCTTGGAGCCGATTCTTCCTGACGGGAAGGTTGGCAGCTTCGGGCGGGAAGCAGTCCCGCTGTTGAAGCAGAACGATTACAGCGGCGCCGTTCGATTGATGACGCTGCGGGCGGCGGAGGTTATTGCCCAGGATGCGGGAGTTCAACTGACCGGCGCGCGGGCTCCGGCTCCGGTGCCTGAACAGCCCTCGCCCAGAATACCTCTGGCAGGGGTCGTGTTCCTCATCATCATCGCGATTATCGTTTTAGTGACTCCTCCGCTGCGGAGGGCTTTGTTTTGGATTTTGTTGTTCAATAGTTTTGGCGGCGGATCCCGCGGTGGGGGCGGTTGGGGCGGCGGCGGAGGTTTTGGTGGCGGCGGAGGTGGCTTTGGCGGATTTGGCGGCGGGAGTTCTGGCGGTGGCGGCGCCAGCGGCGGCTGGTGAGGAGAAACAATGGCCCACGAAAAACTGATCAGCGAATTTGTCGAAAAGATCCGGGTGGCGGCGGGAGCGAACCTGGTGAGCGTGATTCTCTATGGCTCCGGCGCGGAGGGCGAATTCCATCCCGAGTATTCGGACGTCAATTTGCTCTGCGTTTTGCGCGATGCGTCGTTCGCTTCCCTAAACAAGATCGCAGACGTCGTCGAGTGGTGGCGAGGAAAGAAGCACCATCCCCCGCTGGTGATGACGCTATCCGAGTTAAACGCGTCTGCCGATACGTTCTCAATTGAGTTTGTCGACATGAAGCAGCGGCACCGTATGCTCTTTGGAGAAGATGTGCTGAGTGGCCTGAATATTCCGATGACGCTACATCGGGCGCAGGTTGAGTATGAGCTGCGGGAAAAACTGTTTCTGTTGCGTCAGCATATGCTGGTCGCCGGAAGCAACGAAAAGCAGTTGTGGGAAGTGATGCTGAACTCGTTATCGTCGTTCACCACGCTGTTCCGGCATGTGCTGCTTGAAATGGGAGAGCGGGGTCGCAAGCATTCGCGTGAGGCGGTCGCCGATCTGGCCCACCGGATGAACTTCGATCCGTCTCCGTTCGTACAGATAATGGATGTTCGGGCGAAGACTGCCGACCGCAAGCAGTTTCGGGCGACCGAAACCGCCAGCAAGTATTTGCAGGCCATCGAGCAGGTTGCCGCCGCGGTAGATACAATGCAAAGTTCAGGAGCATAGAGGGTTCATTAAGGAGAGATCTATGAGCAAAGGCGTGATTGTCCTTATTGTGATTGTGGTTCTGATACTTCTGGTAGGTGGCTCGTACGTCAGCACGAAGAACACGCTGGTGGCGAAGAACGAAGCTGTGAAATCTACCTGGTCGCAGGTGGACGTAGTTTTGCAGCGGCGCGCTGACCTGATTCCCAACCTTGTTGAAACCGTGAAGGGGATCACCAAGCAGGAGCAGACGGTGTTCGGCGAAATCGCCCAAGCGCGGTCGCAATTGCTTTCGGCGAGCACTCCGGCCGATAAGATTGCTGCCAACCAGCGAGTGGACGGCGCCCTCGGCCGTCTATTGGCCCTCGCGGAAAACTATCCGCAATTGAAGTCGAACGAAAATTTCCTGCGCTTGCAGGATGAGCTGGCCGGAACGGAAAATCGTATCGCTGTCGAGCGCAAGAACTACAACGACACCTTGCAGGATTACAACACCTACGTGCAGCAATTCCCGAATAGTCTGTTCGCGTCATGGGCAGGATTTAAGAAGAACGATGCGTACTTTGCGGCGTCCGAAGCATCGAGGGCAGTGCCCAAAGTGAATTTCTCGACTCCGGAATCGCAGCCGGCGCCAACGCATTGACGTAGGCAAAGGTGGAAGAGCGGCACCTTAGGGCCGCGTTCGACAGCGCCCGTCTTCGGAGGGCTTAAGCCCCAGTGGCCCTGAGGGGCGCGCTCGGAGTTGCGAGTATCGCGGCCATAAAATGGCAGCTTCCACGGCTGTCCGCACCTTGTCCGTGTCCCCAATAGAAACCTCTCAGACGTGCGAGAGTTTGTTGCTCGGTGAGAACAGATCTCGCACGCTTCCTATCCATTTCGTCCGGAAGATGGACAACACCAGCATCGACAAAAATATGGTGATCAATCCTCGCGTCGCTCCAGCGGTGGTCTGACTCTGGTGCGGCAGGATGCTGAATTTGCCGTAAACGAACTCGATGTGCACCCAATACACCAGTAGAGAAGTCTGGCCAAGCTGAATCAGCGGACTGAATCCCCACTGGCCCAATCCCCAGCGGCACCACGTGTACGCCATAACCACAAGCAGCAGCAACATGCCGAGGCGGATGGCGAAGAAGCTCGGGCTGGTGTGCCAGAAGTCGTACACCGGATAAACCTGCCAGGGACGTGAATCCAGAAACTTCGCGCCATAAATCAGGACTAGTCCTGCCACTCCAGCCAGCAGAAACGCTTTCGCTTCCAGCTTGCGCGCGGTGTCGCTCAGGATCAGAAATCCGAATGCTAGTCCCGCAAATGCGAAGGCTGCCCACGGAAAGACCGGAAACAGCCAAGCTTGTGGTGTGCCAAGGTTGTGAACTCCGTTGATGTAGGTCTCGATTGGCCAGGGCAGGAAGCGCGGCCGCCAGGTGGTCCAGAGCAGCGGCGCGAGCGCGGAAATTGCGGCGGCGACGAAGATCGCGGCGCCGACCAGTTTCGCGCGGGGGTTTTGTTTTGTTCGCGCGCTCGGATCAGCGATCGCACTAGCGCCAGTTGCGCCGAAAATGCGTAGCACCATCCAGCACATCGCGCCCATCAGCATCATCGAGAGGCCGATGGTGTTGAGGATATCCACACGAAACAGGTCGCTCCACGGCGCCCAGCCCAGTGCGATGGCGAATTCCTGCAGGCGAAACAGCAGCCCTAGCCCGAAGATTTCCGCGCCCCGTAGGATGGTCTTCTTTGCGATCTCGACGGGAGCGAGACCCTTCTGCAAAAGCTTGTCGGTTACCAGGGCGAAAGAAATCCCGGCCAGAAAGAGAAACAGCGGCGCGGGAAATGTGCCGCCGAGCTGCGACCACATGAAAAATGTGGATTGCCGTGCCTCGCCCCCCAACCAGGCGTCGTAACAATGCGTCTGGAACATGAGCACGCAGGCAAGTCCGCGCAGCCAGTCAATGTATGCCAGCCGGGATAATGGCGGAGCCATTTAGAGCAGTATAGGACACGCAAGAGAGCCAGTAACCGTACGGCTCGTTCAGGAGGGGGAAGGAGACGGCGGGCCGTGTTTTGGCTGAGTCTCTAGGCCCCGTGCCCGATCACGCCAATACTCTGCCTTAAGCCGGTTCGACTCGCTCGCGTTGTAGAGAATCTCGCAGTCACAGAATTCTCCCTGTGATCTAAGGACGTTGAAGATGTCCGCAAAGTCAGAAGACCCGAATCCAGATTCCTGCAGGATCGCCTCGGATAACCTGTAATTTCCATTACAGATCTCCTGCGGTTGTGAGCCATCACTCGGGCTAAGGATGTCATCAAGTTTCTCGAAGAATTTCGAGCGTTGCAGGCACTTCATTACATCGGACGTGATGGAGGCGATTAAATCGTGATCCGGGTCAGCTTCCATGAGCGTTCTTAAGCAGCTGCTGCGTGGGGAGCATCGACAGGCAACACTTTGGCGGCTTTCAATACCAGATATTTCCCGCGCGGCCCGGCCAGAAACCGCGCCAGCAGGCCGGCAACACGGTCGAGCAGGACGCGGTCTTCTGAGCCAAAGGCGCTCTCGCGGTCGCTTTCCACGTTCAGGAAGCCAAGCTCGCGTCCGCCAACCCGCATTGCGACCACAATTTTCTTGCGCGTTCCGTGCACCGCAACCTGGTTGGGCTTAATGAGAGCTTCCTCCAGCAGCGCCGACGACGATTTCTCGTCCAGCGTCAAATAAATTCCCACCCAGCTATAGTGCCTGCCTTCGCACAGCAGCCCGGCAATCTCTTCGAGCGGCGAGCGGTGGAATGAAGGACGATTGTCAGCCAGCACTTTTTTGACGTCGGCAAGCAGGTTGCGCGTGGAACGGTAAGTTCTCAAGGGGCTCCTGATGGGAAATGGCGGTCGGAGATTAGTTTAATGCGCTCGGGGACGGGGGTCAAAGGAGGTGCAGGATGCGGCGACGGGGGAAGGGAGTCACCACGGACGCGAAGTTTGGCTTTGGGCAATCTGGAGAAGAAGTGGCGCAAGCTTGTGATAGCGTTTTGTAATCGCCAACAATGGGACTAACCCCTTTCGCGGTTCGCGGTGTCTATACGGGTATGAAAGTTCTAGTTCTACGGAAGATTCATTCGGTCTGCGAGAATAATTCCAGCATCCTGCTTCGGTACGCCCTCTTGTTATCTGCGTTTACCCTTTTGCGTCCGGTCTCAGCATTCGCTGGCGATCCCACCATTCTTCAGATTGAAATTCAATCTGCTTGGGGCGGGTTGGGCTCGCCCCAGGCGACCGGGCTAGTTATCCACCATGAAAAGGGTGAGTACCATCTGGGAAGTACCCGGGTCGATTCCGCCAGCGTGGAATCGCTACGAGCTTCGATTCGGCAGCCAGCGCACAGGAGACCCACACTCGAAAATCTCGGGTTGACCGACGAATGGCTGAAGAACGCGGCAGACAAGTTGGGAAGAGACGCCGAACACAACGACGGAAGTGACTCAGTTCTTTACAAGTTGGGTCACGGCCGCCCCGACCAAAAGGCGATCTTCCATCGTTCTTACACCGATCCGCATTTTATGGCGAGGGTTCTACCGGCTCTATTCCGCTGCTGCCATACCGACGATTATCCGCAGGTAAAGGTCTCGATCCTCTACGCGGACGGGAACCGCACTACCCTCTCCTCGGATTCTCAAAGTGAGTTCATGTTGCCTTGGAAAGTCGAAGGGAGCGACGGGACTGCCGAAACATACAACAAGAACATCTCGATCGCCGTCGCTGCGATATTGCCTGAAAAGGCAGCGAATCGTGAGCGCATTTCCGGTAGTGGACTGGATCTGGCGCTCGCGTGGGTCGTAATGGATGCAATTGAAAACGATTGGAACCTCTCCAACGCAAAAGCGCGTGCGGGCGAAGCACTGGCAAGGATTGGAAGGTTTACACAATCCTCGGCGCAGATATCAATCCCTATCACGATGTAACGTTCGGAGTGTATGTAAATTACGGCAAAGGTGAAAAAGGGGAAGAAAACCTTCACCTAGATTTGAAGCGAAAAGACTTCCCGCAGGGTTTCGCTGTGACCGCACTCCTCCTAGATAAGGGCGGGAAAGTGTCTGGCGTTGATGAGTTTCTTCAAGGTGCTTACCGCTACGAAGACCTTGCACTATCCGTTCCGTGGCTTGCGGAGCTCCGAGCGAAGTACCCGAAGTGGGGAACGACACTCCTTTGGGTGCACGACAAATCGCTCACCGACAAAGCGTTCAACAACTTTGCAGCTGACATGCACGCAGTCGGAAAAGACGGACTCGTGAACGAGGTCCGGCAGGTGCAATCTGATGTGGCGGTATTGAATGTCAGTTATGGCGATTGGTGGCTCGTCCTCCCTGATCGGCGCATGATTTTGTGGCGATACGAGTCTGTCAGGGGCCTCTTGGGATGGAAACAATCTGACTTTCACGCGCACGAATGCACTGACTACCAAGGGGTGACCGGCGGATGCGTTGGCGCGCTCTTCTCTCCCGATGGGGAATTGACCGATTGAGGCGCTCGGGCGAGCTGGCCCGGATGCCCCACCCTTTGCGGCTTTCAAAGGCTGGGCACCAAGGACGCCGACTTCTGTTTTCTCCCGCATTCGCGCCTTTGGGGTTGTGATCGAGCTAGGGCCTTGAGAGGCAAAATCTTGGTGCACCCTCTGTGGAGCGATGCAAACATGAGCCTCCAGTCACTTTAGGGAAGGGAGCTTTCGAGAAAACCGAGTTTACTCAAATCCTGTACCCCGGCGGCTTGATGCCTTTATCCCGGAGATAGATTTCGGCCTGGCCGCGATGGTGGGCTACGTGAATGTACATAGCGAGCAGGATTTCTCGTCCGAGGAGGTGTCCATCGGGAGAGTTGTGCGCGGTGCTCAGTTGCTCCTCGGTAAGGTTGGGGATCACGGTGGAACAATAGTCGAAGGAATCGCTTAGGAATTTGACGACGGCGTCTTTGCCGGTGGGGGAAGGCAAGGCCGGGGGATCGGAATCTTTGAGGCCGGCACAGAATTGGTAGTTGGTGGTCGCGATGTGCGACATCAGTTGGCCGAAGTCCATGGATTCGGGGTGAGGACGGAAGCCGTACTGTTCCGGAGGCATGGCCTGCGCCACCGCAACGGACAGTCCGCTGAGCGCGGCAAAGTGCTTGGCATATTCCCCGGCGGCAGGAGCGGCGGCGTTTGCGGTGAGAGTGAAGAGCAGAACTGCGGCAGCGGCTGACAGACGAGACAGCATATGACCTCCTTGCAATACGCAGAACTTTTCTGAGACATAGGACGATTTCCGTGCTCGTGGGTTAGCAGGATATTACTTAAAACCGTCGCGAGCTGTCGGGGTCCCACCCTTTCGCAAAGTACGCGAAAGAATGGGGCATCCCGATTTGACAAACCGCGGATGTTCTTTATGATCCCATTCCGCCCATTCCGCCCATTCCGCTATCGCAATTGACCCCCGTGCCTGCAAGATGTTATAAAAGCTAGTTTTGTGCGGCCTGCCGGGGAGGTTCAAGCTCCCACTCGCGGGCAGGCGGCATGGAATATCCGACGCGGCCAAGCTCAGCACTCCTACTAGTCTTGCTTGCGTGGAAGCGTGTTCGGAAAGCGGCGGTGCGCTCCCGTGCCTGGCTTGGTAATGAGCCGCGCATGTGAAATCTGCCGCGGACAAATTGGCCTGAACGCGTAGTCATCGTCATCATCATCGTTATGCGTCATATGGAGGAATTCCCATGCGCAACTGGCTCACCAGCTTTGCGTCTCACAGCTTTGTATCCCAAGGTTCTCGGATACTTAAATTCGCCGCGATTGCCGTTGCGTTCCTGCCGCTAAGCGCGTCTGCGGCGTTGGCCCAGCCGGAGCAAGTCAGCGGCGAAGCCAGCTTGAAATTGCCCGATCTCCACAGCGTCACTTTCTTCGGCGGCTGGGACGGGCATTTCCTGCTCTCGATTGGAATCCTGTTCTGCATTTTCGGTCTGGGTTTCGGCCTGGCAATCTATTCGAGGCTGAAGAGTCTGCCTGTCCATCGCGCCATGCTCGAAATCTCCGAACTTATCTACGAGACTTGCAAGACGTATCTCGTGACCCAGGGAAAGTTCTTGCTGTTTCTGTGGGCGTTCATTGCTGTGATTATGGTGCTGTATTTCGGAGTACTGGCGCCGGTGCATCCAGTCGCCACCACGCTGCCGATCATTCTAGCGTTCAGTTTGGTTGGAATCGCGGGCAGCTATGGGGTGGCGTGGTTCGGAATTCGCGTCAACACTTTTGCGAATTCCCGGACGGCCTTCGCCAGTCTGGAAGGCAAGCCTTATCCGATTTATCGGATCCCGTTGGCCGCGGGGATGAGCATCGGAATGATGTTGATCAGCGTTGAGCTGCTCATCATGCTCATTATTCTTTTGTTCGTTCCGCGAGAGTATGCCGGCCCCTGCTTCATCGGATTTGCCATCGGTGAATCGCTGGGGGCGGCGGCGCTGCGTATTGCCGGCGGCATCTTCACCAAGATTGCCGACATCGGCGCCGACTTGATGAAGATCGTCTTCAAGATTAAGGAAGACGACGCGCGCAATCCCGGCGTGATCGCCGACTGCACTGGTGACAATGCCGGCGATTCGGTTGGGCCCTCTGCTGATGGATTTGAAACCTACGGCGTGACCGGCGTTGCGCTGATTACGTTCATCCTGCTGGGCGTAAAAAGCCCCACGGTCCAGGTGCAATTGCTGGTTTGGATTTTCGTGATGCGCGTGATGATGCTGGTGGCCAGTGCGTTGGCGTACTTCCTGAATGGCGCGATTGCGAAAGGCCGCTACGACGGTAAGGACGAGATGAACTTCGAATCGCCGCTGACCTCGCTAGTGTGGATTACGTCTTTCGTCTCGATTGCGATCACCTTCTTCATCTCGCACGTCATGATTCCAGACATTGGCGGCGACGGCTCGCTGTGGTGGAAGCTGGCGACCATTATTTCCTGCGGTACCCTGGCGGGCGCCGTGATTCCTGAGTTGGTCAAAGTCTTTACCTCGGTCGAGTCCCGGCATGTGAGAGAGGTTGTGACCTCGGCGGACGAAGGCGGCGCGTCTCTGGGTATCCTTTCCGGCTTCGTCGCAGGAAATTTCTCGGGATATTACCTCGGTCTCACCATGGTCATCCTCATGGCGACTGGGTACTGGGTGAGCTTGCAAGGCCTGGCTGACCACGCCAACATGATTGCAGCCCCGGTATTTGCCTTCGGGCTTGTAGCCTTCGGTTTCCTGGGAATGGGGCCGGTCACCATCGCCGTCGATTCCTACGGTCCGGTCACGGACAACGCGCAGTCAGTCTATGAGCTGTCGCTGATCGAGCAGGTGCCGGCGGCGGAAATCAAGCGCGACTTCAACGTAGATGTGAACTTCGAGCGGGCGAAGCATTTGCTCGAGGCCAACGACGGCGCAGGGAACACGTTCAAGGCGACCGCGAAACCGGTGCTGATTGGGACAGCAGTTGTCGGCGCGACCACCATGATTTTTTCCATCATCATGGCGCTTACCGATGGCCTTACCGCCAACGTGGACAAGCTCTCTCTGCTGCATGCGCCGTTCATGCTCGGGCTGATCACGGGCGGAGCGATTATTTACTGGTTCACCGGTGCTTCCACGCAGGCGGTCACTACCGGAGCTTATCGGGCGGTGGAGTTTATCAAGGCGAACATCCGGCTTGATAGGAACAGTGCGGCCAAGGCGTCAGTGGCGGACAGCAAGAAGGTCGTGCAGATCTGTACCCAGTACGCGCAGAAGGGCATGATCAACATCTTCCTGGCGGTGTTCTTTTCGACGCTGGCCTTTGCATTCATCGAGCCGTTCTACTTCATCGGATATCTGATCTCGATCGCGGTGTTCGGTTTGTATCAAGCGATCTTTATGGCCAACGCGGGTGCGGCCTGGGACAATGCCAAGAAAATTGTCGAAGTCGAACTGAAGCAGAAGGGAACGCCTCTGCACGATGCAACCGTGGTGGGCGACACGGTCGGCGATCCCTTCAAAGATACGTCGTCGGTAGCCATGAACCCGGTGATCAAGTTCACCACGCTATTTGGGCTGCTGGCGGTTGAGCTGGCGGTCTCCCTGGCGAGCAAGAACCCCATGCTGACTCACGTGTTGGCATTGGGTTTCTTCGTGGTGTCTTTCTTCTTCGTACACCGTTCGTTCTACGGCATGCGGATTGGGAAAGATGTGAATAGGCACGAAGCTTGAGGGATGAAACCTTGCGAGGATTCTCTTTGCGTACTCAGCGCTGTCTTTGCGTTCTTTGCGGTTAAGAGCTCTTGACCGCAAAGTTGCAAAGTAAGGCGCGAAGATCGCGCGAAGAACCTCGGGCTACTTCAGTGTGCGGATGTACAGTACGATCTGCCAGCGCTGAAGTTCTGGCAGCTTGCTGAAGGAGGGCATCCCGCGACCGGTGTTCTCGTTAGTGATTTTCCAGAAGAGCACGCCGTCGCTCTGCTGCTGAACGATGGGTAACTGCAAGGCGGCGGAATGTTCCTTCTCTATCCCCGCGCCGTCCTTGCCTTGGCATTCTACGCAATTGCGGATGAAAAGTTTACGGCCTCCGGCGGCTACTTCCGGCCGGCTGGAAAGCGGATTCGGCCGTGAGGCAGCCTCCGTCGGGGCATGCCAGTTGACGTCAGGCTGATAGTTAGGATTCTGCCCCAGCAGGTGTGCGGCCAAACAGCAAAGGGCCAGCATGGTCCCTCCGGCTGCCGTCCCAAGGTAAATGGTCCACTTCACGGTTTCCGTCCGAAGAGTTTCGAGACTCTGCTCCCGAAATTCTGGACTTCATAGGTATATCCAAAACGAAGAAGACGGAATTGCTCTCGTGTGTCAATGCGAAGCCAGGAGAGAAACGCAGATTCGAGTTGTCGCTGACCATCCATGACAATACTGGCGCAATGTAGTGCGCTGTGTCGTGCACGCCGAAGCCAAGCGTGCTGCCCAAACCCCCGTACATTTCGGCGCCGAGAATGAAGTTCTCGCGGCAAAACCGGCAATTAGCCCCGGTTGCGAGAGTTGCCAGTGGACGCGAAGCGCCGAAGGCATACCCGAATTCCACGCCCTCGGATTGCGAGAAATTCTTCGCGGCGATGAAGTTCTCGGAGATATTCCAGTCGTGGTAATCACTGGAAAGAATCAGTTTGCTTTCCAGTTCGTGGTCGTGCTCAGGCGTAAGCAGCGCGTTATGGGAACTCAAATTCGGGCCTCCGCCTTCAATCTTTTTTCTGAATGCGGCTAGCTTCGTTCAGGTCTTCGTATTCGAGATAAAGCACGGGGTTGATCCAATGCTCGCGATGCAACGGCTTGAAGCGGTTTTCCAGGCGCCAGCCGGTGAAGACCGTGCTATCAACCCACGTCGATTGGCCTTCGAGGTAGAGCTCGGAAGTCCACTGCGCGGTGACCCCATATTCCAGTTCCAGGTAGGTCGCAGAATAGAATCGTTGTCCACTTCTCGGGACGCCTGTCGTGCTTGACGCCTCAATCTCAAGGTTCCCGGGCTCTTTCAGGTAGTGGGGGTACGTCACAAAGAAAGGGCTCTCTTGTGCCACGCTCGGGCAGCGGCGAACAGAAGAATGAGGCGAGCTGAATAGAGCGCGTTTATCACGGTTATTTAGTTGCAACTCAGTTGCAGAATATGGAGCAATCATCATGGTAAGTGGGCGCATCAGTGCCGGTCAATGCCGGAAGGAGAGAATTCTGTTTCAGCCAGCTTGCAATCTGGCTGAAACCGTCAGTCTGAAGAGGATGTAGAACGGCACTCCGCGCAGTAGCCACCGACTTCCAGGCGGCTTACCACAATGTGAAAACGGCAGTCGCGCTGAATTTGTCCTTTAAGTCGGTCGAACAGGTCGCTTTCGAATTCAGCGATCTTTCCGCAGCGCAGGCATGCCATGTGAATGTGATCGCGCTGAGGACGGCGTTCGTAAAAGTGCTTCTCCCCCTGCATGTGCATCAGGTCGAGTTCGTCGACCAGGCCATGCCGCTTTAGTAATTTTAAAGTGCGGTACACCGTGACCCGGTCAATGCCAGGGTCCAGCCGGCGGGCCTGGCGCAATATCTGGCTGGCGTCCAGGTGCTGCTTGGCGGTTTCGACCACTCCCAGGATAGTGCGGCGCTGATGGGTAAGACGAACTCCGCGGGATGTCAGCGCCGCCTGCAGATGTCCGGGAGCTTCGGTCTCTGGAAGTGGCACGGGAACTCCTACAGATGAAACTAAGTTGCAATCAATTCTAGTTTATCGAAAACAGAAGTTCGGACTCAAGCGGTTTATTGCACCGGGCTAGTCGCCACGCATTTTTACTTTGACGCTATGCGCCAGTTTCTCGATCTCATCCGCCTTCTTAAACACTTCCAGAGAAAGGACGTTCTCGTTGGTCTTGTCCACGTACTCCTTCAACTCCGTGGAAAGCTTCAATAGCTTCTCCGTGTCGCGCTTCAGGTCAGTCTGGCGCTGCAAGTTGGCCTTCTTCTCCATCTCCTTTTGGACCTGCGGAGGAACCGCGGGTTCGTCCCCGGGCGCTATTCCCGGTAGCTGGTTGTCACGCTGCGGCGAACAGTAGCCGTAAGGTATGAACAGAAGAAGCAGCAGAAGAAAGACAATGGTCGCTCGGTGCACAATAGACCTCGCAGGAGAAGACTGAACATATTATATCTGCCCGCATCGAGCGTCTTCGGGGTGGTTGTTATAATCAGGCACTGCAATGGCCTCTTGGATCATGCAAACGACACCTCTCGCCGAAGGCAACATTCCCGCTTTGTTGCGCGACTGGCGCGAAGACACCATGACCTTCCTTCGCCATGATGCTCCGAAGATCGTGTTCGTGCTGGCCATGGCCTATCTGCTGACCCGGATGGCGCGGGCAGTCGCCAGAAAATCCACTGACCTTCATGTTCGCAAGCTCCCCTCCGGGGTGCGGGTCCAGCAGGTCCGGACGGTGGCGAGCGTGGTCACCAGCGTCGCCGTCGTTGTCATTTTTTTCGATGCCGCTCTCCAAGTGCTTTCTATCCTGGGCTTCAACCTGGGGCCTATGCTGGCGAGCGCCGGCATCGCCGGACTGGCAATTGGTTTCGGTGCCCAGACACTGGTGCACGATTTCATTAACGGCTTCTTCATTCTGCTGGAAAACCAGTACGACATCGGTGACACGGTTCGCATTGCCGGAGTGAAGGGTGCGGTTGAAGGCATGAACCTCCGGCATACAGTTCTGCGCGATGACGATGGCACGGTCCACTTTGTGCCTAACAGCGCGATCCAGATTGTCTCCAACACCACACGTGACTGGTCCCAACTGGCTCTGCGAGTGACGGTCGCCTACAGCGAGCCCAGCGAGAAGGTGGTCAAACTCTTGCGGGAAGTCGGAGAAGAGGTGCGTCGCGATCCAGCTTTTGCAGAAGATATTGTGGGTACCATCGATGTACCGGGTATTGAGCGCGTGGGCAACGGCGAGGCGGAATATCTAATGCTAGTGAAAACCCGGCCCAACAAGCATTTCGGCGTAAGCCGCGAACTGCGCCGCCGGATCAAGGAATCCTTCGAGAAGAATGGCGTCCAGGCAGCCGGGCCGGGGCGGATTTACGTGGCGGACCAGGGAACGGGGAAGCCGTCGTAACGAGATTGCGAGGCACGGATAGCGATTTTGGGTCACTCAGCCGCGAAGTGTGCAACCACCTCTTGCTCGATTTTCTCCAGTTGAGGATGATCGAGCCATCGCCCTCTCAGTACGACTCCAGATATTTTCCTTGTGTTCGCAATGTCCTTCAACGGATTACCGTCGAGCAGAACCAAGTCCGCCACCTTTCCCGGGGCTACTGTTCCTGCCTCTTGAAACCGCCCCAAGAAAATCGCTGGGTTGCGCGTGGTGGTGACCAGGGCTTCGAAGGGTGTCAAACCCGCTATGAAGTCATAACCTTGGTGCGATTGTTCATCGACTTGCCTTTCCGCTTGCGCTCTATTCTTCACGACCACATGTGACGCATTGGTCGGCGGATCGCCATCAAGAATCGGACCGGAGGTGTAGAACGTCGGGCCGAGCATTTCACCTGAAGCAATCTTTGCTTTCCAGCTAAGCAATTGTGGAGTGCCGCTTCACCATTCACGATGTAGAGTTTGAGCTGCTGTTCATCTCCGAAATGCGTGTGTATATGCATGTCAGACAGCGCGGGGATCAGGTACTTACCCTCGCCACGCACGACGATGGCGTCCGGCGGCCACTGCCGATTCGGCCGATGTTGATCCAGGCTACGAATAGTGCCACCCTGGACGAGCACATCCCTATGTGAGAGCACTTGATCCTTGTCCATGGGCAGTGCGGCGACGTCAACAAACACCACAGTAGCCGGCGTCTGAGAAGACCTAGTTGGAGATGCAAGAGCTGACGTGACTAGGAGCGCGATCAACAGGTTTGGCATAAAAGACCTTGCGCGAACAGGGTGCTGCTGGAATTGACGCTCGGGTGCATACTTCGTGAGCGGCGTCAACGACAACAGAACGCTACCCGCCTACTTCTGGCAGCGTGGACAGTAGTGGCTGCTGCGCCCGGCAATGACAATCCGCTTGATCGCAGTTTTGCACACCAGGCACGGTTTTTCTTCTCGTCCATAAACCCGGTGCTTGAGTTGGAAG
>Ga0185299_10004221_pt1 | contig 17655 bp, 17 predicted proteins | sample PaiPotPPA55metaG_FD_128002 | JGI IMG/M metagenome (GOLD analysis project Ga0185299, IMG submission 128002) | Iron sulfur acid spring bacterial and archeal communities from Banff, Canada, to study Microbial Dark Matter (Phase II) - Paint Pots PPA... ...
CGGCCAGGTTTTCTTCCAGCACACCATTTCTCCCAATTTGTTTTTCAGCGTGTCCGGTAGCGTGCGCGATGCCAGCGCGGATCTGACCTCGAATGCGCTAGCCACTCCGGTCATCGTTTCTCAATCGCGTGGCTACCGCGAGGGCTACGCACGGGCCGATTTATCAGGTCACAAGGCCCACCACAACTGGAAAACCGGCGTCGACAGTCTCTTTACTCCCGTGCACGAAGCGCTCAGCTACACCATCACCGACCCCACGCAGTTCGATCCAGCAACTCAGCAGCAATTTCAATTCGCGGACCACAAGTGGGATATAGAGCCTTCTGCTTACGTGCAGGACGAAGTGCACCTTGGCAACTGGAACATCTCCGCAGGCCTGCGCTTCGATCATTATGGATTCGTCGTTCACGAATCGGCCTGGAGCCCGCGCCTCGGCGTTTCCCGTTATGTATCCTCTTTGAATTTGCTGCTGCACGCTTCTTACGATCGCGTCTTTCAAACACCGGCAATGGAAAATCTACTGCTCGCCAGCTCTGCTCAGTTGAATGCCATTGATCCCATCGTTTTACGCCTGCCGGTACGCCCAGCGCGTGGAAATTACTACGAGGTAGGCGCCACCAAATCTCTCGCCGGTAAACTTCGCATCGAAGCAAATATTTTTCGCCGCGATTTTCATAACTATCCCGATGACGACACTTTGCTGGACACTGGCGTCAGCTTTCCGATCGCTTTTTCCCACGCCCGCATTTTCGGCGAAGAAGTGCGCCTGGAAGTTCCCGAATGGTGGCGCTTCTCCGGATACCTCAGCTATTCAAATCAATCCGGCATCGGCAGCGGCCCCATCACCGGTGGTCTGTTTTTAGGCAGCGACGCCGCAGGCGTGCTTACCAACGTCAACCAATTTGCCGTCTCCCAGGACCAGCGTAATACCGCGCGAGCCCGCGTCAGGTTCCAAGCCGTCAAGCGCGTGTGGGTAGCAATGAGCTCCCAGTACGGCAGCGGCCTTCCCGCTAATCTAAGGGCGACTGAAACCCAGAGTTTTCTGCTGGCCCAGTACGGCTCCGCAATCCTGGATCACGTGAATTTTGACCGCCAACGAACCCGCCCAACTTTCTCCCTCGATTTTGCCGCCGGCGCGCAGCTGTATCGCAAAGAACTGCGCAGCCTGACCTGGCAAATCCAGATTTCGAACGTCACTGACCGTGTCAACGTCCTCAATTTCGCAAGCTTGTTTTCAGGAACCGCCCTCTCCGTTCCGCGAAGCGTTTCTGCCGGACTGAAACTAAGCTTCTAATGCCCAAGGCCAACCGCTCTTTTTCTTTTAATTTGTTCATTGTTAAGTAGTTGAAAATACTAGGCTTGCCAGTAAGCCACGCAAATCCATGATTGACAACCCTGCCAAACCGCACTAAACTTCATTTGCGACTGAATCGGTCTGATATGGGGGTTGTGTGGGGCGACCGAATTAGTCTTATATGACCTTTAAGTCGCTTTCGTCATCACATGTTTAAGTCGTCTAAATATGTTCAAGTTGTCTAAAAAAGCGGATTACGGTCTGATCGCGGTCAAGCATCTGGCCATGCACCGCGACCAGCATGCCTGTAGTGCCACCGAGATCGCCGAAGAATATGGCATCTCCACCATGCTCATGGCCAAGGTCCTTCAGAAGTTGGCCCGTCAGCGTATCGTCACCGCCAAACACGGCGCCAGCGGCGGCTACCTGCTGGCCAAAGAGCCTTCGCAAATAACCGCGCTGGACGTGATTTCGGCCATCGATGGCCCGGTATTGATTACTTCTTGCGTCACGAGTCACGGCAATTGTGGCGCCGCCGACAAGTGCTCGGTTCGCGAGCCTTTGCGCCGCGTCAATGAAAGCATTTTGAGCGTACTCAGCACCGTTACGATTTCTCACATGAGCGAAGAGCAGCACGAATCTGTGTTGGTGGAATTGCAAACTTAGGAGAACTGAATTATGGCTGTGAATTTACCGATTTACATGGACAATCACGCGACCACGCCGGTCGATCCGCGCGTGCTCGAAGTCATGCTGCCGTACTTCTCGCAGAAATTCGGCAACGCCGCAAGCCGCAACCACGCCTTTGGCTGGGCCGGTGAAGAAGCGGTGGAAACTGCGCGCCAGCAAATTGCTTCGCTCATCAATGCCACGCCCAAAGAAATCATTTTTACCAGCGGGGCCACCGAATCAGACAACCTGATGATCAAGGGCATCGCGGAAATGTACCGCGAAAAGGGCAACCACATCATCACTCAGTCCATTGAACACAAAGCCGTGCTGGATACCTGTAAGCGCCTGGAGAAATACGGTTACGAAGTCACCTATCTGCCAGTTGGAAAAGACGGCCGCGTAGATCCCGAAGACGTGCGCAAAGCCATTACGCCGAAAACGATTCTCATCACCATCATGTACGCCAACAACGAAATTGGCATAGTCAACCCGATCGCCGAGATCGGCAAGATCGCCAAAGAACACGGCATTTTCTTCGCCGTCGACGGCGTCCAGGCTGTCGGGAAAATTCCCGTGGACGTACAGAAGGACAACATCGATCTCCTGGCCATCACTGGCCATAAAATTTACGGTCCCAAGGGTGTAGGCGCGCTGTACGTCCGCCGTCGTAACCCGCGCGTGCAGCTTTCCGCCATCGCCGATGGCGGCGGCCACGAACGCGGCATGCGTTCCGGCACGCTGAACGTTCCAGGCATCGTCGGCCTCGGCAAAGCTTGCGAAATCTGTCAGCAGGAAATGGCTCAGGAATCCGTTCGCATGCGCGGCTTGCGCGACCGCCTGAAAGCCGGCCTGGAGGCCAAGCTCGACGAAGTCTTCGTCAATGGCTCCATGGAACATCGCCTGCCCAACAATCTCAATATGAGCTTTGCCTATGTAGAAGGCGAATCTTTGCTCATGGGCATTAACGATATAGCCGTTTCGAGTGGTTCTGCCTGTACTTCGGCAACCCTCGAGCCCAGCTATGTACTCAAAGCATTAGGGGTCGGCGAAGACCTGGCACATACGTCGATCCGCTTTGGCCTCGGTCGCTTCAATACCCAGGAGGAAGTCGATTACGTCATCGACAAGATGGTGCAGGTAGTCACCAAACTGCGCGAACTCTCCCCTCTGTATGAAATGGCCAAGGAAGGTATCGACATCTCAAAAATGAACTGGCTAACAGCCTAAAGCTGAAAGGGTCAACAATGGCGAACGAAGGAACAATTAGAATTCATCGGTCAATCGGCGGCACAGGCGCGGCATTCCGCGTCACTTTTGTGCCTTATGGCGGTGAAGGGGAAGATGCTCCAGCCGCAGGCGAACGCTCGTTCCACGAGCTGCAGCAGGTTCGCGCCTTCTTGAAATTGCTGGGCGTCGGCGCCGAATTTATCAAGGACGCGCTGCGACAGCTGACCGCGGGGCGCTCGGCATCTGTGCCGAACGTGTCGCTCTCTGACAAAGCGGTAAAGAGCGCTGGCTTCGGAAATCTAGTTAATCTGGCAAGGAGCAATGGCTAATGGCTTATAGCGAAAAGGTAGTCGAGCATTACAACAACCCCCGCAACGTGGGCAGCTTGCCGAAGGAAGACCCCAACGTGGGTACTGGCCTGGTAGGCGCGCCCGAGTGCGGCGACGTCATGAAGCTGCAGATGAAAATCAATCCGGACACGCAGGTCATTGAAGAAGCCAAATTCAAGACCTTCGGCTGCGGTTCGGCTATCGCCAGCTCTTCGTTGGCCACTGAGTGGGTCAAGGGCAAGACCGTCGCAGAAGCGCTTTCGATCAAGAACACGGACATCGTGCGCGAGCTCGCTCTCCCGCCTGTGAAGATTCACTGCTCCGTGCTCGCGGAAGACGCCATCAAGGCGGCTATCGGCGATTGGAAAAAGAAGCACGGCATCGAAGTGGCGGCTGTCGCAAAAGTCGCGCACTAAGTTGCCGTGGTCGGGTGTTCCACGCGACGCTCTTGAGAACTATGTTCGCGCTGGATCCGGCGAATGATCGGCCCGGCCCATGTTTCCGCTGAAAGGGATTTGTTATGGCCACAGAACTAGCTACGCCCACAATCGCGAAAATCACGCTCACCGAGCGGGCCGCACGTAAAATTCGCGCGCTCCTTGAGCAAGATGGCGTTTCCACCGAACTGGGCGGCCTGCGCGTGGGCGTGCAAGGTGGCGGCTGCTCCGGCTTGTCGTATGCTATGCGGCTTGATACCCAGGCACGGGACCGCGATAAAGTTTTTGAAGAGCATGGCGCGCGCTTGTTTGTCGATCCCAAGAGCTTTCTATATCTGAACGGCACTACGCTCGAGTATGAAGAAACGCTGATGCGCCAGGGCTTTGTCTTTCAGAATCCCAACGCAGCGCGAAACTGCGGTTGCGGCAGCTCCTTCACCGCCTGAGCGTGCCCTTCTTTTCCGAAAGATCATTCAAAGTGCGTGGCCGCTCCCATTCGCAGCTCACAAAAACGCGGAGGGTGTTGGGACTCGATCACTCGCGCACGCGACTCGTAAAAACCCGGAGGGTGCCCCACCCTCGGTTTTCAAGGGTGGGGATTTTTGCCCTTGGGGTTTTTGCCTTTCGGATTTTTGGCGTTCCGGCTTTCGGCCCGCATAGCTCGTTAGATCCGTCATCAAAATTGCTCCCAGACTTTCACCACCAATGAACGCACCAAAATCAGCGCCCGTTTCCACCACCACCTGCTGGAGCTGCCACACTCCAACAAACGCCGCCGCATTCTGTCCCGCATGTGGAAAAATCCAGCCCCTACCCGCCAACGCCGATTACTTCACGTACTTCGGCCTTCCGCGAAAACTGTGGATGGGCATGGACGGCCTCGAACAAGAATTCTTGCAACTCAGCTGGAAGCTGCACCCCGACAATTTCGTGAATACCGACGAGGGCGAACGGGAAATATCCCTCCAACGCAGCTCCAGGTTAAACGACGCCTATCGCGTCCTTAAAGACCCCGTCGCGCGCGTCGAATATCTCCTGGAACTCGAGGGCATGCGCAAAGAGGGCGAGCACAAGCAGCAAGCTCCCCCTGAATTGCTGGAAGAAGTCTTTGAACTCAATGAATCGCTCGACGAGCTGCGCGAAGCCAAATCCGCCGGAGCAAATCTGGACGCGCTAACAATCAAGCTGCGCGCCGCCGAAAAGAACTTTGGCGAAAAACTGCACGAAGTAGACGCCGAAATGAAGACTGCGGCACAGCAATGGGACGCCGCCCTCGACGCCAACACCAGTGAAACCGATCGCGAAGCGATCTTGCAGCGCTTGAATGAATTGCTGAACCGCCGCTCTTACATTCGCAACCTGGTTGCCGGCGTGGAAAAAGAATTACAGGCAGCGAGCTGTTAATGGGACGCATTGTCGGCATCGATCTGGGAACCACCAACAGCCTGGTCGCGTACGTCGACGCGCAAACCGGCCAGCCGAAGTGTATCCCCGGCCCCTACGGTTCAACGCTGTGCCCTTCCGTCGTTAGCCTCGACGCCGACGGCAGCGTCATCGTGGGCGAGGCCGCGCGTCGCCGCCTGCTCACGCAGCCCGAGCGCACCATCTACTCCGTAAAGCGCCTGATGGGTCGCGGCCCCGCCGATGTGCAAAGCGAATTACAGCTTTTCCCGTTTCGTATCGATCCCCAAAGCAAAAATGTCATTCGCGTAATGCTGGGCGACAAAATGTTTACGCCGCCGGAAATCTCCGCCTTCATCCTGCGCGAATTGCGAAACTGGGCTGAGGCTTATCTGGGTGAAACCGTCGATCGCGCGGTCATCACCGTTCCTGCCTACTTTAACGATGCTCAGCGCCAAGCCACCAAGGACGCCGGCCGCATTGCGGGCCTGGAAGTTTTGCGCCTAGTAAATGAGCCAACCGCCGCCGCTCTTGCCTACGGCCTGCACGAAAAGCAGCGCGGCCACGTAGCCGTGTACGATCTCGGCGGTGGCACCTTCGACATCTCCATCTTGAAACTTATCTCCACCGGCGAAGGCGACATTTACCAGGTGCTCTCCACCAACGGAGACACTCATCTCGGTGGCGACGACATCGACAACTTGCTGCAAGCCTTCGTCCACGAACGCATCCGCGAAACCGAAGATCTCGATTTCTCGCCGCATGGCGAGCTCGCGCAGGATTTGCGCAAATCGCTCATCGCCGCGAAACATGAGCTCTCCGAAAAAGAATCTGTAACTCTGCGTTTCGCCCTGCCCAGCGGCAAAACTTTCGTGCACAACTTTTCACGAACAGGCTTCGAAGCTCTAATTCAAAATGTTGTAAACCGTACTATGACTCCCGTGAAACAAGCCCTCGCCGACGCGCACCTCGCGCCCTCCGCCATCGAAGAAGTCGTTCTCGTCGGCGGCACCACCCGCACGCCGTTAATCCGCTGCACCGTGCAGGAATTTTTTGGCCGCAAGCCCCACACCGAACTAAATCCCGACGAAGTCGTCGCTCTCGGCGCAGCCGCGCAAGCCAACATTCTCGAGCGCGGCGTCAGCAACATGCTTCTACTCGACGTCACCCCGCTCTCCCTCGGCATTGAAACCTACGGCGGAGCGGTCTCTAGAATTATTCCGCGCAACTCCACCATCCCCGCGAGCGCACAGGAGCAATACACCACCGGCGTCGACAATCAGACTGGCATTGACATTCACGTGCTGCAGGGCGAGCGAGAACTCGCCAGAGATTGCCGCTCCCTCGCGCGTTTCACGCTCAAGGTCCCTCCGGCTCCCGCTGGCTTGCCGCGCATCGAGGTCGCCTTTCTGATCGACGCCAACGGCATCCTGCAAGTCGCCGCCAAAGATATGCGCACCGGCGAGCGGCACTCCATCGAAGTGCAGCCCAGCTACGGCATCAACGACACCGAGATCGAACGCATGCTAGAAGAATCCATCGAGTATGCCGAGCAGGATTTCGCCGAGCGCCAGTTGATCGAAGCCCGCACCGAATCGGAGGCCATCCTGTCGGCAACCACTAAGGCGCTCGCCAATCCGCAATCCGCGGAAATTCCGCCAGCTGAGCGTTCTAATATCGAGGCCGCCATTGCCGCGTTGAAGCAATCCGTAGCGGGCACGGATTACAAACTAATTCGCAAGCGCATCGATGAATTAAATCACGCCACCGAACACCTAGCGGAGTTGCTTATGAACTCCGCCGTTTCAACGGCCTTGGCAGGCCGCAAATTAGCCGAAGTTTAGAGGCCTAGAGGCCTCGGGTGCCCCAGGTTCGCTTTTTGAACCTGGGTCTTAGGGTTTTCGCTTTACGGACAACAACATGCTCCAACGGAGGTAAGAAAAAATGGGCGGCAGTAATCCCTACATCGACGAAGTCAAATACAAGCCCGCCACACAGAAATATAGAGTTACGTTCCTGCCCAGCGGCAAAACCGTCGAAGTCGACCCGGAAAAAATTCCCTACGGACACAACGGCATCCCCGGCAGCATCCTCGATATTTCCGAAGGCTTCAAAATGGGATTGGACCACGCCTGCGGTGGCGTCTGCGCATGCTCCACTTGCCACGTCATGGTCAAGCAAGGCCTCGAATCCTGCAACGAAGCCACCGACGCCGAACTCGACGAGCTAGACGAAGCCCCCGGCATCACCCCCAAGTCCCGCCTGGGCTGCCAAACCGTCCCCGACGGCACCACCGACATCGTGGTAGAAATCCCCGAGTGGAACAAAAACTACGCCAAAGAAGCCGACCACTAAATTGACGTTAGAAGTTTGAGATTGGAAGTTAGAAGTTTGAATTCAGAAATTTGGACCTTGTAGAAGTTGGGGCCTAGACAAATGGCAGTTGTTCGTGGGGAGTTATAGGTCGGGGGTTGTAGTTGGGGAGTTGTAGGGCGCCCTCAACGGGGCTTTAGAGTCTGTGTGAGAACCCGTTTTTGCCACAATTTATTGAAAGAGGTATTTCACCCTCCACAATGCATTGTGGTTATAGCCTCCAAAAAGTGAGTCTTCACACACACTCTTTAGCCCCTGACGGCAACGTGGGAGCCAATATACTGATTAGCATCAAGAACGTCATTCCCAGAAATAAAAATTTCGACTCCGAGGAAAATTAAAAAATGCCAGCAAGCTTCGACTGGGACGACATAGAAGACATCGCCATCGCACTAACCGACAAATACCCCGACACCGATCCCCTCACCGTGCGCTTCACCGACATGCACAAATGGATCACCGAGCTCCCCCTCTTCACCGGTGACCCCGCCGCCTCCAACGAATCCAAACTCGAAGCCATCCAAATGGCCTGGCACGAGGAATACCAAGACCGCCAAAAGTAGTCGTTGCGAAGAGGACGCCACTAAAAACCGCTGTAGTTATAGCCAGTTTAGGGTAGTTTATTCTGAATACGACTAAACTAGACTCCCAGCTAGGTGAGTACGTATTCCTCGCCTTGTGCATTCCGTGCTTTTTTTCTATTCTAGCTAGGTTCCCTTTTCGACAATTGTGGCGCTATGGTGCAACGGTTAGCACGCGGCCCTTTCAAGGCCGAAATACGGGTTCGATTCCCGTTAGCGCTACCATCAACATCCACTCAAGCACACGAATTATTGTTTCGCTGCGGCGCAACTGCCCCCAGCCGAAACCACCTCAATCAATTTTTGAATCGCCGGTGCAGGCATCAGCAGCAATTGCCCCTTTGGCTTTTGCGCCTCCTGTATCACCGCGCTCTGCTGAGCCTTCCACGCCTCGTCCGTATTGCCGCCGTGCTCCAGCGCATCCAGCGCCGCTAATCCCACTGATGCCACCGCCGCCAAATCCTGCGACGTAGCAGCTACTTCCTTCACGAGAAACGATCGTTGCGCCAACGGCTGCAACTTCGCGTCGTTGTCCCGCCACAAAATCAGTTGCGCGCGCAATTGCGCTGCCAGCGTCGCATCGTGACAATTCGCCGCCACATATTTATCCACCGTCTCGCCAAACTCCCGCGCCACTCTGCTCTCCAGGGGAATCGCGTCCACCACCCGGTTCAACGGCGTCTCGCTCGTAGCCGGCCCCGCAGCCGTTTCTTCCCGCCCGTAATCTTTAACCGGCTCGACCACATCCGCCAAAGTGCGCAGCGCATTAAATTCTTCAGCGCTTGCCGCCCCCGCAAGGCGATGCAGCATCCGCGTGTAATTGTGCTGGTGTGTAAGCCCCAGCCATTCCAGTTGCGCGCTCAGCACATGCATCCGCGCATACATTGAAGCCGGGTCGCGCACCTCTTGCGGCGACCACAACCGCTCCGCAATCGCCGCATTCCGCGGCCAGATCCGCGAATCGATATTCTCCGCGTTCACATATTCCGACCACATGCACGATTCGCCGCCCAGAATGCGCTGCTTCTCTTCCGCAGAAAGCCCCGAAGCCGCATCGCCCATCGGATCCACCGCATAGTGCCGCGCCGCGCTCCACCCCAGGTCCAGGTAATATCCGTGCGAAAGAATCCCCCGGTACCCCTGCTTCGCCGCTTCCGCCAGCGAAGCCTGCCCGCGCCACGACTGGATGACGATATCTTTCGGCAGCGTAGGGTCCAGCACTTCGTCCCAGCCCACCATGCTCTTGCCGCGTTTGCTCACGATGCCTTGCAGCTTTTTGTTGAAATAAAGCTGCAATCCTGCGTTCCCCTTCAAACCATGCGCGCGAATAAACTCCTGGATTTTCGGATTGGCATCCCACTGCTTCCCATTCACTTCGTCGCCACCCACGTGAAAAAAATGGTCCGGGAAAAGTTTGGCCATCTCCCCAATGAATTCGTCGAGGAATTTGTAAACTTTCTCGTTGGTCGGATCGAATGCCGGGTCGAAAACGCCCCATTGACGTTCAATCGTAAAAGGTCCAGGCGCGCTCGCTAATTCCGGATGGCCCACGAACCACGCTGTGCTGTGGCCCGGAAGATCGAACTCCGGCACCACGCGAATCCCACGCTCGCGCGCATACGCAATTAACCCGAGAATTTCTTCCTGCGTGTAGTACAGCCCGTTAGAACCCATCTCGTGCAGCTTCGGAAATTTCCTGCTCTCCACCCGGAAGCCCTGATTTTCCGAAAGATGCCAGTGAAATACATTCATCTTCACCGCTTCCATCCCATCGATGTTCCTGCGCAACACTTCCGGCGGAATAAAATGCCGGGCCGCGTCGATCATCAATCCGCGCCACGGAAACCGAGGTGTGTCCTTGATATTTACCGCCGCCGCGACAAATCCATCCGGCGAAATACTCACCAGTTGCAAAAAAGTCTGCAACCCATGCAATGCGCCGAGATCATTCGGAGCAGTAATAGTCGCCCCGTTCGAACTCACTTCCAGAACATACGATTCATCTTCTCCCAGTTCCTGCACCGGCTTGCTGTCGTGATCAACGCGCACCACCAACGTAGCTTTCGTCCCGTTCACCGGCCTCGTCGCCATCAGCAGCCCGGTTTGTTTAGCCAGCCGCTCGATAAATCGCTGTGCCGCGCCGTTCAACCGCGCGTCAGTGTGCCCCGTAAGCGCCACCGTGAATCCTGCGTCAATCTTGAGGTTGCCGGTCCCCACCTGAACGCGTGCGGGAACCGGCATGAGATTAAGCCCCGGCATCGACGTCTGCAGATTCGACGCCTGCTTTTCCTGCGCCCGCGACGGCATGTTAAGCGACGCGCTCAATATCATCAGACTCAATCCCCTCAACCAAATCGTCCCCTGCCCCATTATTGTGTCGCCCTCTCCGTGAACAATCTCCCCGCTTCCATAGCCAAGTTTCGCGGGCTGCATACTCGCACAATCCAAAACCGCTCGCGCAGTATTTTTTCCGCCCCGTGCACCTTTACCTGTCCCGCAAATCACGGCTGAGTTAGAATAATTGCATTCTGTGCCGCTCGACAAAAACAAAATGAAGACCTCTGTAGCCATCTATCCCGGCTCATTCGACCCGGTAACTAACGGCCACCTCGACCTGATTGAGCGTGGCGAGAAAATGTTCGACCTGGTGATCGTCGCGGTACTGCAAAATGTCGATAAGCAGCCGCTCTTCACTGTACCCGAGCGCGTGGATATGCTGCGCGAAGTCACCAAACAGTGGCCCGCCGTAGAAGTCGACGTGTTCAAAGGCCTGCTGGTCGATTACGCGCGCAAGCGCGGCGCGGGCGTAATCCTGCGCGGCATTCGCGCCGTCTCCGATTACGAGTACGAATTGCAGATGGCCCTGATGAATCGCAAACTCGAGCCGCGCCTTGAAACTGTTTTCATGTTGCCCGGCGAGCCGTACAGTTATCTGAGCGCGAAATTGGTGCGCGAGATTGCGCAGCTTGGTGGACCGCTGACCGACCTAGTGCCCGCGGTTGTAGAACAAAAATTGCGCGCTAAAATTTCCTAAGCAGTGCGCCGTTAGGGCGCTGACCGTCAAAGAGGAGATTCATCCATGGCTGTATCACCCACCACGAAAGAAAAAGTCCAATTAACAGACCGCATCAACCGCATTCAAATCTCTCCCACCGCCGCGGTCATCGCGGAAGCCGACAAGTTGAAAGCGCGTGGCGTCGATGTAGCCGACTTCGGCCCCGGCGAGCCCGATTTTCCTACACCCGACCACATCAAAAAAGCCGCCATCAAGGCCATCGACGAAAACAAAACCAAATACACTTCCACCGCCGGCATCATGCCTCTCCGTGAAGCGATTTGCGCCTGGCACAAGCGCGAGCTCGGCTCCGCTTACGAAGCGAAAGAATGCGTCGTCAATGTTGGCGGCAAGCATTCGATTTTTAATCTCGTGAGCTTGCTGATTCAAAAGGGCGACGAAGTAATCATCCCCGCGCCCTACTGGGTCAGCTACCCGGACATCGTGAAATACGCCGGCGGCACGCCCGTTTTTGTGCAAGCCAAGTCCGAAGATGGCTTCGCCGTAAAGGCCGCCGCCATCGAAAAAGCCATCACGCCCAAAACGCGCATGCTGTTTCTGAATTCGCCAAGTAATCCCTGCGGCGGCGTCGTGCCTCCCGAAGAATTCGAACGCATCCTCGCGCTTTGCAAAAAACATGAAATCTGGCTTATGAGTGACGAATGCTATTCGCATTTCACGTATGAGCCGGACAAGCCTTACTCCATCGCCAGCGCCGCTGGTTCCAAAGATCACGTCATCGTCATCGGCTCGATGTCCAAAACTTTCGCCATGACTGGCTGGCGCATTGGTTACACGCTCGCCCCGGAACCTCTCGTGCAAGCCTCTATCAAGTTGCAAAGCCAATCCACTTCCAATCCCACTTCCATCGCGCAATACGCTGCTCTTGAAGCTATGCGCGGATCCATGGATTCCGTTCCTATAATGCTCGCCGAATATGCACGACGCCGCAGGCGCATCGTGGATGGCTTGCGCGCTATTCCCGGCATTACCTGCGAAGATCCCGGCGGCGCGTTTTACGCCTTTCCCAATATTTCCGCGCACCTCCGTGGAAATAATGCGCTGGCCAAATCCTGCACCGAGATCACCAAGCTGCTGCTTGACAAAGTCCAAGTCGCCGTCGTTCCTGGCGAAGCCTTCGGCGCGCCCGGCTATCTGCGCCTTTCTTACGCTACTTCCATCGAGCATATCGACGAAGGATTGCGCCGCCTGGGTCGTTTTTTCTCGCGCGCTGAAGCCGCTACTTAATCCGTGCGGCCGGAGCCCACACACATCGAGCCGAAATTTATGCTCCGCATCTGGGGCGCGCGCTCGCTTGCGCCCATCTACCCCGAGAAAACAAATCTCCCTGAGCCCATAGGCGAAGCCTGGCTCACCGGACCGGAGTGTAAGATCGAAACCGGCCCGCTAGCAGGCCCCATCAATCAGGCATGGCAGAAAATGCCGCCCGAATGGCGGGGCACCGACTTCGCATCTCAACCTGCATCGCCCCAATTTCCGCTTTTGGTGAAATTTCTTTTCCCCGCCGATCAGCTTTCCATCCAGGTTCATCCCGATGACGCTTACGCCGCGCAAAACGAACCGCCCGGCGCCATAGGCAAAACGGAAATGTGGCACGCTGTCTCCGCCGATCCGGGCGCCACGCTCTTGTTAGGTCTGGTCCCCAAAGCAGATCGCGAAAAGTTTCAGTCGGCCATAAAAAGCGGCAGCATCGAAAATTTGTTTGAACGTCTGCAGGTCTCGAAAGGGGACACCTTTTACGTTCCCCCCGGGACGCCGCACACCATCGGCGCTGGAGTGATCCTCTGTGAAGTGCAGCAGAATTGCGACCTCACCTATCGCCTTTACGACTTCCATCGCGTCGACGCCAAGGGCAATCCGCGCGAATTGCACATTGAAAAAGGCATGGCCGTCATCAATTTTGATCATCGCCAAGGCGGAAAAGTCAGGCCAGTGTCATTGCCCTCAGCCAATGGCGCGGAAAAATCTTTGCTCGTAGCCTGCCGGTATTTCGCAAGCGAACGATGGGACTTTTCCTCGCAGCATCGAGCAAATTCAGATCCTGCTCGCTTTGAATTATTGGTAATCCTCAGCGGTCGCGGCGTTATTCAATGGAGCGACGGTTCGTGCTCCTACCAGCAAGGTGACTGCTGGTTCATTCCCGCGAACCTCGGTAGATTTTCCGTGGTTCCCGAAAACCGAACCTCGATTTTATGCGCATACGTGCCCATTATCAGCGAATTACGCAACAATCTTTCGCGCCATGGCGTCTCAAATTCCGCACTCGAACAAGTTTTATTCACCTGACCCGCTCATGGCCGCAGAAAAACTCACCGCACACGCCGTAATCCTCGCCGGAGGCCGCGGAACTCGCTTCTGGCCTCGGAGTCGCACGCGCACACCGAAGCAACTGCTGAATATCATCGGCGCAGATTCGATGCTGCAGCAAACCGTGGCGCGCCTCGAACCATTTATTTCGCCTGAACGCATCTGGACCGTCACCAACGCCGAACAATCCGCTTCACTTCGCAAGCACTTGCCAGCATCCGCGCGTAAACACATTCTCGCCGAACCTGTCGGCCGAAGCACCGCCGCCGCCATCGCGCTTGCTGCCATACACATTCGTCACAAGGAGAGCGGCGACGCCTTAATGGCTGTACTGCCCGCCGATCTCTATATCGCGCAGCCACAAAAATACAGAAAGATCGCCCAACTCGCGCTGATTGTTGCGCGCGAACCAGGCCGCATGGTCGTTCTCGGCATTCCGCCGAGCCGCCCCGACACCGGTTTCGGCTATATCCAGTGCGCTGCTAAACCGGTCTCCAATACACCTTTCCCGGTCTTCTCTGTTCAAGCATTCAAAGAGAAGCCGGATTTGCCATTGGCCAAGAAGTACGTCGCCTCCGGCAATTACCGTTGGAACGCCGGAATGTTTTTTTGGCGAGTCTCCACGTTTCTGGATTCGCTAAAAAAATATTTACCCAAAACTAATGCGGCACTCGAAACGCTCGCCGGCACCATCGGCACACGCAAATACGAAGCTAAATTTCGCTCCATTTATCCGCGCTTGGAAAATATTGCCGTAGACTACGCCATTCTCGAAGCCGCCACTCGCGAAAAAACCACGTCCCGCGTTTTCATGATTCCCGCCGACATCGGCTGGAGCGATATCGGTTCCTGGACTGCGGTCCACGAACAGTCCGCGAGCGCCACTCATCACAATGTCGTGGCTGGGCCTAGCCACATGCTCGAAGCCGAAGGCAATTTCATTTGGAGTCCCACAAAATTCGTTGCCGCTATCGGCGTACGCGATCTGGTCGTGGTCGAAACTCCCGACGCCTTGTTGATCTGCCCTCGCCATCGCTCTCAAGACGTCGGCAAAATCGTAAAATGGCTCGAGGAACGCGGCCGCAAGGATCTGCTATAGGCACGCCAATGCGGCTCTTGGAGCTTTTCGACCTTCGCGTATACTTTTCAGCGATATGACCGTGCAACTGCGATCAGTCGCGCCTAGCAGCCCGGCGCAAATTAAATTTGGCACCGACGGCTGGCGCGCCATCATTGCCGAAGATTTCACCTTCGCGAATGCGCGCATCGTCACGAACGCCATCGCCCGCTACGTGATTCGCTCCGAAGACGCGCGCAAAGGCGTGATCATCGGCTACGATCATCGCTTTGCGTCCGACACTGTGGCTGCCGCAGTTGCCGACGTCATCACCGCGAGCGGCACGCCAGTATGGTTGACGGACAAGCCCTGCCCCACCCCCGCTGTCTCGCTGCTCGTTCGCCAACGACACGCCGCCGGCGGCATCGTCATCACCGCCAGCCATAACCCTTATCGGTGGAACGGAATTAAATATAAAGCGAGCTATGGCAGCAGCGCCCTTCCTTCCATCGTGGCCCAGATTGAACAGGAGCTAGATCTCGCTCAGCATCGCACCACTCCACCTCTTCCGCCGCGCAAAGATTTGCTGCACACCCTCGATCCTTGCGCGCCATACCTCGACGCACTAGAAAAGCTGGTTGATTGGGATCGCTTGCGAAAAGTAAATTTTCGTTTCATCGCCGATCCCATGTACGGCTCGTCAGCAGGACTACTACGCGAACTTTTCATGCGCAACAACATTCATTGCGACGAAATTCGCGGCACCCGCGACCCGCTTTTCGGCGGCGCGCACCCCGAACCCATCGAACCTCACGTGCAGCCGCTCCGCGATGCACTACTCGCCGGCAAATACGACGCCGGTTTCTGCGCCGACGGTGACGGCGATCGCATCGGCGCGATTGATCGCGACGGTTCCTTCCTCAACCCACATCAGCTTTTCGCTTTGCTGGTCTGGCACCTCGCCGGCACCCGCAATCTCCCCGGCGACATTGCCAAAACCTTTTCCGTAACCAAGCTCATCGATAAAATCGCCGCCAAATTTGGCCGCACCCTTCACGAAGTCCCCATCGGCTTCAAATATATTTGCGCGCTCATGCTGGAGCGCAATATTTTGGCTGGCGGCGAAGAGAGCGGCGGCTTCGGCACCAGTCTTTATCTTCCCGAACGTGATGCCACTGTTTCGGCTTTGTTTCTAGCAGAATTGATGGCCTGGCACGGCAAGTCCCTCGGCCAGTTGCTGGCCGCGCTGCACTCCGAATTTGGCGAATATCACTACGGCCGCGTCGATCTCGACGTGCAGCCGGAGCAAAAACAAAAAGCCATCGCCTACTTTTCCGACTCCGCATTCACGCACATTCTGGAATGGCCCATCGTTCGCCGCGAAAACATGGACGGCGTTAAAGTTTATCTCGGCGATATCGGCTGGGTTATGGTGCGCGCTTCAGGGACCGAAAATTTGCTGCGCGTGTATTCGGAAACTTCCCGGCGCGAGTCCACTAACCAGGTACTCGCTGCCGTCACCCACATCATTCAGCAGCTATAGGAGCCGCCATGGAAACCGTCAACCTGCAACAGAAGTTTGCATTGTTCTCCGAACACTATAAGCCGCATATCGTCGGCGAAGTAAACGATTGCTACGTGAAGGTTGTTAAACTGAAAGGCGAATTTATCTGGCACCATCATGATCACGAAGACGAACTTTTCCTCGTGGTGAAAGGCACCTTGCGCATGAAATTCCGCGATCACGAATCCGTCATCCGCGAAGGCGAATTTGTAATCGTCCCTCGTAAAGTGGAACATATGCCGGTGGCCGACGAAGAAGTTCACATCGTGCTCATCGAACCCAAATCGACCCTCAACACCGGAAATGTTACTAATGAAAGGACCGTCGCGCGCCTCGAGAGCATTTGATCATCCGCATCTGAGGTCCGCGTAAAACTCTATGGAACGACGCTTTCACACTCTGGATGTTTTTACCTCCAATCGCTTCGAGGGCAATCCGCTCGCGGTAGTCACCGACGGCGACGGCCTTACGAACGACACGATGCAGGCCATCGCGCGCGAGATGAATCTTTCCGAAACCGTTTTCGTGCAGAAACCCACCGATGACCGCGCTCTCGCCCGCTTACGAATTTTTACCATCAAGGAAGAGTTGAAGCTCGCCGGTCATCCGGTCGTCGGCACCTGGTTCCTGCTCGCTGAGCTCGGCGTCGTTCCCGCCCAGGAAGGCGGCGTGCACATCATGCAGCAAACCGGCGCAGGCGTCCTCCCCGTGGAAATCCGCTTCAAAGATGGCCGTCCCAACCGCGTGACCATGACGCAGACTCCCGCGGCTTTCAGCTCCATCAAAATTAATAAAAAGGAGCTGGCCGCCGCGCTAGGCGTTTCTGTTTCCGATTTTCACTCCGAGTTGGAGCCGCAATATGTTTCCACCGGCGTCTCAAACTTGATGGTTCCCTTTCGCAATCGCGCCGCACTGGGCCACATCAATATGAACGTCGATGATCTGCGCCGTTTCGAAGGCAAAAACGGCACCATGGCGTATTGCTTCGCGCTGAACGCCGCCAACAAAGCTTCCGCGCGCGGCATGCTTCCCTGGGAAATTTATGAAGACCCCGCCACCGGTTCCGCGGCCGGTTCGCTGGCCGCCTATCTCGTGCACTATGGCAAGTTGGCGCCGGCGCAAACACTGTACATTCAACAGGGCATGGAGATGGGCAGACCCAGCCAAATCGAAGTGGAGGTCTCGCAAACAGGGAAAAAACTCGTGCCTCGCTGCAGCGGCGCCGCCGTAAAAGTTTTTGAAGGCACCATCCGCATCTGAATTTAGGCAAACTCAAATAATCGAGTTGGCGCTTTACAAAAACGCCATTGAAAAAAATGTCGTCCACGGCAGAAAAA
>Ga0185299_10004224_pt1 | contig 17647 bp, 21 predicted proteins | sample PaiPotPPA55metaG_FD_128002 | JGI IMG/M metagenome (GOLD analysis project Ga0185299, IMG submission 128002) | Iron sulfur acid spring bacterial and archeal communities from Banff, Canada, to study Microbial Dark Matter (Phase II) - Paint Pots PPA... ...
ATGACCAACTCGACCGCCTCGGCCTTGTACTCGGGCGTGTACTTCTTCCGTGCTGCTCCCACTGCTCAACCTCCGTAGACCAGCCACCTTAGTGGCTCCGAGTGTCTACGAGACTGACGGGGGTCCAGCGATAGGTCAGTGAAGATCGCCAGGCGCCCGTTCAAGATCTGCCCGCTGGCGTCCGGACCAAGCCGACGCCGGCCGTGCCACGGCGGGTCGTTGATCGGCTGGGGGAGGAGGTCGTGCAGGAGTTGATCGAGGCGCGGCGGGCTGGCACGAAACTCAAGGATGTCGCTGAGCGGTACGGGATCAGCGAGAGCACAGTCAAGCGGATCATGCGTGCCCTGAGTGAGCTGCCCGGATGGACAGAAGACCAGTACGCTGCGCTAGGAGGCTGCGATACTGGCAAAGAGCCTCGGCCCGAAGGTGGTGTCAGTGATCCAGACCATTAAATGGATGTGCCTTAGCGCTATCGCTGTTGTCGTCCTCGGCATCTGCATCTGGCTGGGCGACGTTCTACTGCCGTGGGACACGGCCACACGGATAGGGGTCGGGAGTTCAGCCGGAGTTGTCATCGGCGCAATGATCGCAGTATGGGGCTCGATAGCCCTGGGGGAACAAAAACCGATCTCGAGCCATGGTCGTGTAGTAGTCAATCTGCTCGCACTGGACTTCGAGCCAGCCCATTTAGCCTCGGATGATACGCTGGAGCTTGACTACCGGATTCAGCTCTTCTCAGACGAGGCTTTGCTCGTCAAGTTGGGCGCCAGTTTGGTCGGTGACGACGGTTCGGAGTATTTCGACAGAGCCGGAGACCGTTCTGTCCATCTTGTGCCAGGGGTGTTTCCTTACCATCGGCAACTGCGCGTCCCCCGCAATACACCGCCAGGTGCTTACAGGCTGATTGGCGCCGTATGGCATCCGGAGGATGGAGGGCGCCAAGTGGCGAGAACTGACCAGGGCTACGTTGTTCAGATCAAACCGTAGCTCCACGGTCATTGCCCTGCGCGACCCGTGCCGAACATCCAAAGCGCCACGTCGAGGCATCGGAGCAAGCTGACGTCGCCGATACCTTCTACTTCCACCCGCAGTGACTCAGCGTCCGTGACGCGCGACGGATCTTCGTTGAACCACCTCCAGTAGCATTGCCAGATGTTGCGGGAGTTATTGAGCTGTTCTTTGACCACTGCATCATAGACCGGAAGCAGCGTCGGACGCTTTCGGGCCAGCAGTTTGCAAGCGGTCACCGGGCGATGCTCGCCGCCAGCCGCGCATAGCAGCGTCCAGAGCTGCCATGCGTCCGAGCTCCGGTCGATTACGTCGTAGGTTACGTTGTGAAGTTCAGCAACCGGAATCCGCCGCAAGAGATCGGTGATCTCTTCATGCCTGTCCTCAACGACCGCGAGTGACACGCGTCCAATGCCGCGCTTAATGCCGAGCAACGTGACTGCAAGCACATCGGCCGGAGTGATCACATCACGGATCTCTGGACGGTCACCGCCTCCCTCAAAGCGTTCGAACCGTCGACCTGTGAACCCGATGCGCCCGTTCTGCGCAGTCGGTTCCTCGAAGTACCGGCGGATGGCATGTACCGCGTCATCTCGTAGTTCGCCACGAACGATCGAGTCGAGCTTTTTGTGCGCGACCTGGTCGCCGGAGCGCGGGTCGGTCATGCGTTCCCCCCTGAAGTCACACCATTCCGCGCCAGTCACGACGCGGCAGCCTCGCACGATGCCAACCCAACTGCGCTCGCGTGCATCGAGGCGGCAGCGAACAACCTTGCACGAATCGAACCAACGCGCAGTCCTGACCAGCCAAACGGTACCGGCTCGCAGTCAGCTATTCGAGCTGATTCTCTATACCCTAGGTAGACGAATCTCATCGATGACGGTCCAGAGCGTGGTCCATGGTCCAGAACGCTTACTCGTTGGTGCGTGTGCTTGCTTCTGCCTTCGAGGTGACGGACCAGTGATTCTTCGCGGTGCCGAGTGAAGCCTGCCTCGCATAGTCGATGAGCCTCAGCGGGTCCATCCGAGCCGCGGAGAAGTGCATGCTGAGGTAGAGCGTGAACGGAAACAGTACCTCGCCCACCTCCGGCAGCTCCATGAGAGCGAGGTCGCCGCTCTCCTGTGCGTGGATCTGCGGGTGCGGCTCATCGTCGACCCAAGTGAAGTAGCCCTTGCCCAGCACCCATACACTGTCCGGTCGCTCGCCCAAGGGCTTGTCCCTGCACCACTCCGCGAGGTGGTCGCCGAGCTTCACCATGTCGATGCTGTCGAAGGCGAAGATGATGCCGGCTGCTGGCACGTAGGTGTATTCGCGGCCGTACATGCGGTACTGCGTCTGGAGCATCTGTGGGTAGAAGGCGCTCTTGGGGAGGCGCTTGACCCGCCGGATCTTCTCGCAGGCATCGACCAGCTCCTTGGCGTCGAGCTTCGACTTCACCTCGATCACCCCGTAGACGCACTCGCTCGGCACCATCCGGTAGCTGTCCAGATCGAGAAGAGGCGGCGTGCTGCGGTCGCAGATGAGGATGTCGCACTGTGGGGAGACTTGGCCGTCAACGGTGATGACCTCGCCGCTGTGAAGCGCCTGGACGTGGCCCGGCAAGTACTTTGAGATGAAGTCGACCAGGATCTTCTCGCGAGCCGTGCCCTTCTCGCCATGGTGAGTAAAGCCGCCCGAGGCCTGGAAGTCGGCACGTAGCCGGCCTGCTGCCGACTGGAAGATCTCACTGAGGCGATTCTGTTCCACGGCCCAACAATACGCTGAGTTTCCCCAGCATCGCTCCCAGCTGGTCGAGGTGCGCAAGTAGAACTTCTGGGCATGATCTGCACGCTAACGTAACCGAAGTTGGAGTAGGTCCAAGCAACGCAGCCCAGGTGTGGACCTTATGGGGGCCTGATTCGATCACGTAGGTTCACTCAGGCAACTGTGTCGCCGGGTCCAATGACACGTCAGGAAGATCGCCCTGACTCGCTGTTCCAACATCGCCCAATAGGCGCTGCGCGGCAGCAGCGGCCCAACGCGCGATTGATGGATTCGCGCGCCGGTGCGACTGCCAAGCTCCACCATTGAGAAGTGGAAAAGTGCTACTCAGTCTTATGGACAGTGTGAGCAGCTTTCGCTCCCATGTCAGCGGGTCATCGGTTCTGGCCCAGTACACGCATGCGTCCATCTGTCGGACGACCCGCGAGTGAGCGGAGGGGAAGTACGTCATGCGTCCGGGAGCAGGTTCTGTCGCGAAGCGTCGGTAATCCCAGAGTATTGATGCAGCTACCTGTAGGTTCTCATGGTTGAGGCGCTGCTTGAGGCCTCCATTGCCTCTCGCACAGCCAACATAGATCAATGCGCCGCTCTTCCGTGCTATCCAGAGGTAAACACCTGATTTGGAGGGCACACGTGAGTTACACGACCACTTCAGTTCTCCAGCCGTACCCAGCTGAACATCCTTGAGCGACAGGGCCGTGACGGTGATCTTTACAGGCATCCTGCTCCTTCCTCGGCGATGGACACGATGATGCCAGTCGCTACCCGCAGAGTTCGAACGAAGCATGCGTCAGCAGCGATGCGTGCAACCGAGAGATCGACGTCACGGCGTGGACCGAGCCCTTCGCGCTCAGGCTCGCGCCGGGATCCGGATGACCAGGTGGGCACGGAGTACCGTGCACTTCGGGGAATACGCATACAGAAACAGGCATGCGTAGCTGCTGGTCGGCTGCCAGACTGTATCGATGCCAGACTCTGACGACACTATGCTACCCAACATCCTGCTGACTGCGATCGGACGAGTCGCAGCGTCAACTTCGATGTTAGAGAGTGCTCTGCGGCATGTCGTCGCAGACCTGGCAGGGGGGGACGACGCCGGCTGGATCATCTTCGAGGGGCAGTCCGTAGACTGGCTGATCCAGAACGGCATAGCCGTGCTCGGCCAGCATCAAGAGGACGAAGACGGAAATAGCTGGCGGCTCGGCCGCTTCGGCCGTGTGCTGCGAGACCTGTTCAGGGCAGCCGAGGGGCTGAAGAACGACCGCAATCTCATCATCCATGGTGAGTGGCGTACGACTTGCCTCGGTGCCTCTATCAACGAGCCAGAATTCTGTCGACCGCGATCATCGAGTTCAGCCGGCGGAGACCAGGTCTTCCACGTGCTCCGCAGCAGATATCGTAAGGGCTTTGAAGAACAGGCGTGGACCATTGCCAATATTGAGGCCGTTGCATCGGCAGCTGAGGCGCTGGCACGGAATGTTCGTAGTACCTACCGTGAGGCCGTTGACGCACGGCACGCACGGTGGGCAGCCACGGAAGAACCGTAGGCTGCCGATTGCACACCGGTTCGATGGAGAGCGGCGTGGTCGCGTTATGCGGCTCGGAGCACGAAGGACTTGTAACGCCACCGCTGAGCAGTGGAGAACGCGTCGTCGATGGCTCGCGCGATCGGTGGTAAGGGTGCGTCCGGGTTGGTCATAGCGGCTTCGATCTTGGCTTCGAGCGCGGGCCACAAGACTTCTGCCAGCTTGGTCTTGCTGACCTTGTATGCCCATGCTCCGCTCGGTCGGTTCAGTCCGTCATCCCAGCGCCCGCTCTCCCAGACACGCTTGATGTCCTTGTCCTTGTCGCGCCAGTACCCGAGCGCCTCGACCAACTGGTCACGGGTCCAGCCATTGCAGGTCGTGTGGATTGCGGCGATGCCATCGGCGAGTTCTTCGTCCGTGAAGTGGGCATACTCATAGCAAGAAGCGTCCCATGTCCGCAGCTCAACGAGCTCGCCGAGCTCCTCCTCGGTCGTCTTAGCGCCTTGCGCAGCAAGGCCGCTCCTGATCTCCGCGAGAATAAGCTCTCGTGTCTCGTCAATCTTGTCAGGTCCGTACGGACCCTCGGGATCAGCGGCGACCATGAAGCGTGTTGGCGGCTTGGTTACCCACCAGAACTCGCCACTTGGGTCTTGGCGTGTGACCAGCGGAGTAGCAGCCAACGCCGCCACCTTGACTGGATCATGGTTGACGCCGCCGAGCTTGATCGTCCGAACGAGCTCTGGCGCTGCGGGAAAGCCGAGCTTCCTCCAAACGCGCGGAGCGTGCAGCTCCTCGCTCTCACCCTCCAGCGCCAGAACTACACGTGGATGCGGTGACAGGCCGAGGTGCATGAGATCTTGGTCGAGTGTCTCCGGACGGTGGCTCAGGCGCTCAAGCAGCGGATGCCACCCACGTCCGGACAAGGTAGGGAGCGGCTCGGCCGCCCCATGCTCGCTAAGATCTTCGTAGAAGCGAAGCAAGATCTCCGCCGTTTCGCGCAGATCCATCGCCGACAACGACGCATCCTTGAGATGCTTCCACGAATCGCGCGGTGCACGGCGAATGAGCTGGCTCCAAGAGTGCTCTGTGGGTTCGATGTGATGAGCGAAGAGCAGCAGCTCCTCAGCATCTTTGCGCGCCTGAGCTGGTGAGTACCGCAAGTATCTCGACATAGCGACCACATCAAACGCCCGTCGGTAGATGTCGTACTCGGCCTTTTCGGCGTTGACCAACTGAACCCATTCGGGATCAAGTACAGGAAGGTAGCGAGCCTCAAGTGCAGTCGCCATGAGCGCGATGCGGTAATACCACCGAGCTCGATGTTGGAGAAACATATCAGGCTCAGGCAGGCGAGGATGAAGCTCATGGTCACGATAGGTGTACCGAGCACGTCCCAGATACCTGGGTAGCCGAGGGATGATCGTGAGCTGATGGTGCGAGTAGATAAGGCCATTCCACCAACCGTGGTTGTATGGCCGAGGTGGCGTGAACTGCAACCGCGGCTGGAACGGCTCGGCATACAGGTCTCGAACCTTGCCGGCCTCGCGTGCCTCACGCAGCTCGAAGAGTCTTGTTCCCATGCTTTGAGACTCTACATTCGGCGTGGTGTATGGCTCGGCGTGCCGACGATTCGTCACCGCTACCATTGGAATAAGCACTCGCTGCCTATACAGTTGACGCAGCATACGCTCAGTAAGTTCAACCCCACGCTCTTTGGCGGCGCGAATAAAATCCGCCGTGCCAAGTGGGTGGTGCTGGGTGAAGGCCCAGGGAAGCGTGATTGCGAGTAGGGACGAAATTGGCTCGTGATCATTGAGTCCCTCATCGTCCGTGCTGGGCCAAGCGCTCTCCATCGCAACATTATACGACCCCGTGGGCCTCATGTGGACGCAGGTTTGGATCATGCATGGCAGAAGAAGCAACCAGAAGCGTGACTTGAGCAGCGCGAAGAGCCCGACGTGCGTCGAGCTCTTGAACGTGCTCAGAGAGAACCGGGGATTGAGCGCTACGCGTCGGGGGCTGGTTCCTCGCTGAGAGTGGTGGCCTCGCCGAAGCCATACCTTCGTGCATGCTCCGGGTTCGCCGGATCGACCGGCCGGTAGCCCTGCGCCGCCAACCGCTCGTTGATCGCCGCTAAATTCTCCCGAACCAGCCGTGCTTCCTCTGGGCTGGTCTTGCCCTTGTGCGGGGTGCCGGCCCAGTGAAGGCTGTTGTGGTCGCGCAGCTCGCCGCTGATGGCGGTGCCGCCGACCCGCCGCTTGGTCGTGATCCGCTCGGCACCGTCCAGAACCTCAGCCATGGGCTTGTCGGTGGACAGCTTGGCGAAGTTGGCTGCCGTCAGCACGTGGCGGACGGGTTCTTCTTCGTCGGGCATCGTCACCTCGATCGTGACAGCCTTGATCGACATCTTGCCGAGCTGTTCGAGCTCATCAGGTAGCGCGTCGATGCGTACCGGCTCGTCGAGGCCCGGATGGTCGACGACCGTGATGCGTGCGAGCGCCTCCGGGTCCGGAGCCAGTTGCCCGGACAGGTCGGAGAAGCGCATTACTTTTTCACCCATAGATCACCTCCTTCGTGGTGTTAATCGTGCGTGCACCCCACCGTACGAGGGTGCAGTATGAGCGCCCTGCGAGACTCATTGCAAGGGCGACGTGCACGCATGCACCTGGGGCTACTGTCTGCACCAACCTCTGTCGCCCTGCTACAAACGTTGTACAAAAGTCTTGACATGTGCGCGGCGTTACCGCATAACTAGGCCGGGGTTGTGGGAGACGACACGGCAGCGATGAACCGCACAATCGAGCGGGCCGTCCCACAACCCTTACTTTTCCAGACCAACCTAAAGAGCGTGAACGGAGGTGTCATGACGTATGCAGAAAAACCGAGCGTGGCGATCACAGCGAGGCCGCTGCGGAAAGGGTCGCAGTAGTGCTGCTGCTGGCCCTGATGGGCGGCGGTCTCGCCGTGTTCGTCGTGATCCTCACAGCACGCTGGTTGGCCTGGTGGGTCTGGCGTCGACAGTTGGTCGCGTACCGACTGGAACTGCCGCGGGTCCTGACGCACGCTCAAGTCAGTGGGTGGCTCGCAGCGCTGGGCGCCGCAAGTCGCCATATCCCGGTGGTCGTCGAGATCGTGGCCGACGAGGGCGGTATCCGGCACTACCTCGTCGTGCCGCAGTTCCACGCCCGACTGTTGCTCACCCAGGCCCGTAGCCTGCTGCCCGGCTTACGTGCCGAACCCTCACCCGGACATCTGCTCGATGGGTTGGCCATCCGAGCGGCGGGTGAGTTGCGGGTAACCAGTACCTCGCATCCGCTGGGCCAGGAACGGGCGGCGAGCATAAGTGCAGCGTTCCTCGCCGCGCTGCAACCGCTCGCACCCGGCGTACAGATCCGCGTCTCGTGGCTGCTGGCCGGAACTGCAACACCGCACCCGGCAGGACTCGTAAAGCTCGCGCCGGACCTGGCCCGCTTCCGCCGACTGAAACAGCGGGCGCCGCTGCTGCGCGCCTGCGGGCGGATATCCGTTGGCGGGGCACCACCGCAGATCGCTCGGGCGCTGCTGTACCGGGTGTACAGCACGATGCGGATACTCGACGCGCCAGGCGCGGCCCTCGTGCGCCGGATATTGCCCTGGCGGGTGGTAGCTGCGCGGGTCCGCGACCGTTCTATTCCGCTCACGACCTGGCCGGCGGTGCTCAACACCGACGAGTTGGCCGGGCTACTCGGTATCCCGCTCGACGGCGCCACCGCGTTCGGGCTAAACGTGAACGCCGCGCGCCAGGTACCGCCATCGCCAGATGTTCCGCGCCGCGGCCTGGTGCTGGCGCACTCCAACTATCCGGACATGGGCGACCGACCGCTCGCGCTGCGGCAAGCTGACCGGCTCAAGCATCTGTGGCTGCTCGGCCCGACCGGCACCGGCAAGAGTACGCTCATCGCTCGTCTGGCGATCCAAGATGCCCAGGCCGGCTACGGCCTGGTGGTCATCGACCCGAAGTCTGACCTCTGCGATGACATCCTGGCGCGGCTGCCCGACGAGCGGCGTGAGGACGTCATCGTGCTCGACCCCGCCGCCACCGACCGCCCGATCGGATTCAACATCCTTGAGGCGGCACACGACGAGCACAGTCGGGAGCTCGTGGCGGACAACGTGGTGCGCATCTTCGCCGAGGTGTGGAAGTCCTCGTTCGGGCCGCGGACCACGGACGTGATGCGCAATGCCTTACTCACCTTGACAGCGACCCGAGCTGCGGATGGCTCGGTATTCACGCTCGCCGAGGTGGCTCCATTGCTGGAGCATCCGGCGTTCCGCCGGTTCGTCACCACGCAGGCTGCGGTGCCCGAGACGGTGCGCTCCTTCTGGCAGTCCTACGAGACGATGTCGGCTGGCGAGCGGGCGCAGACCATCGCGCCGTCGCTCAACAAACTGCGGGCGCTGACCACCCGCAGTTCACTGCGCCTGATGCTCGGCCAGTCCAAGGGCCTTGATGTCGGCGACGTGTTCACCAAGCGCCGCATGCTGCTGGTCTCACTGAACAAGGGCGTGGTCGGTGGCGAGACGGCGGCGCTGCTCGGCTCACTGCTGGTGGCTTCGCTGTGGAACGCTGCGCTTAAGCGCGCCGCCATCCCCGCGGCGGCCCGGCGACCGGTGTGGGCATACCTGGACGAGTTCCAAGACGTGCTGCGCATTAGCGGTGACATTGCCGACGCCCTCAGTCAAGCACGGGCGCTCGGGCTGGGGCTGACGCTAGCGCACCAGTACCTCGGCCAGTTACCGCCCGCATTGCAGACGGCGGTCATCAGCACGGTGCGGTCTTCGGTGACCTTCCAAATAGATCGGGATGACGCGAAGACACTGGAGCGCCGGTTCCAGCCGACGCTGAGCGTGGATGACCTCATGGGGATGCGTGCCTACGAGGCGGTGCTTCGGTTGTGTGTCGACGGCCAGACCCGGCCGCCGATCACGGGCCGCACGCTGCCGCTTGGCGAACCCATTCAAGATGCGCTCGCCGCGGCCCGTATGAGCCGCGAGCGGTTCGGCACCGCCAGGGCAGACGTCGAGGCGGCGTTGCGGGCGCGCAGCGTGGTCGGCCACGCGACGAATCCCATCGGCCGCCGCCGCGGAGCAGAGGCATGAGCGGGGTTGGCATCGCCGTTGGGTTCGGCGTTGGTCGACCTGCATGGTCCGGGTACGGCGACTTAGAGGTCAGGGAACGTATTCAGCAGATAGCGACCACGAAACTCTCCACTGCTGCGGTATGCAGCGGAGCTTTCGCATGAGGCGGCCGGTGCGGGTACGGATGCCCTATGTCGAGCGGCTGGTCTCGACGCTCTCCGTCCGCGACTGGGCCATCATCGATACCGTATACACACTCCATGTTGTTTCAGGATCTCAACTCGAACGACTGCACTTTACCAACCTGTCCCTCCAAAGTCGTTCGGTCATGAGGTGGCGGGTACTCAAGCGGCTGGTCGATGCCCGGGTGCTGGTGACGCTAGAGCGACGCGTCGGCACGGCGCAGCGCGGCTCCGCCAAGTTCTGCTACGCACTGGATACAGCCGGGCTGCGACTCATGCGGCTGCGGGTGAACGCTGCGTCGCCTGACGCCGTAGCGCGGCGGCCGCGATTGCCAGGCGAGCGGTTCATTGCCCACGTGCTCGCGGTCAGCGAGCTGTACGTCAGTCTGATCGAGCACAGCCGTATCGGACTGTTCACGGTGGAGCAGTTCCATGCGGAGCCAACGGCATGGGTGCGTGACGGGCTCGGCGGATGGCTCAAGCCGGATGGGTTCGTGAGGCTCCGCGCTGGCACGGTTGACGACTTCTGGTGGTTGGAAGCGGACCTGGCCACGGAGAGCCTACCCACCGTACGCAGCAAGCTGCTTGCCTATCTCGACTTCGTGGCCCGAGGACAGTTCGGGCCGGACGGGGTGGTGCCGCGGGTGCTAATCGCTGTGTCGTATAAGGATGAGAAACGACAGAAGGCACGGCAGATGGCCTTGCAGCGCGTGGTGAACACGCTGCCAACGCCAGCCGAGTACATGTTCCGGGTTGTCGAGCTCGGAAGCGCGGCGGGCGTCATGGAGCAGACACTTATGGAGTGGTAGGAAGGAGGTGAAATATGGTGCATTTAATTTACAAATATGACACTGCGGCGTATAGTCTGAAGATTAGCCCCAAGGGTGCCGTAGTATATGAGACAAGAAGAACCATTCGACCGCCGTAATGGGCAAGCCAGTCCGCTTGGTCGGCTCTTTCGAGAGACGCGCGAGGTCCACGGCCTGAGCCAACGAGAGCTCGGCGATGCCATCGGTGTGAGCCGAGCGCTGATTACCAAGCTGGAAAACGGCTCCTGCCGGAGCTTAAGCCCGGAGCCGCTGATGCGCTTTGCCAAGCGGTTCGAGGTCAATCCGGCCGACCTGTGTGCCATCACCGGCTGGATGCTGCCGACCGACCTACCGGACTTCGCCGCCTACTTGCAGGCTCGACACCCGGACTGGCCCGAACAGTACATCGACCAGGTCATTGCATTCTATGACTTCGTGAAGCACAAACACTCGTTACAGTGATACGGGGTGGGAATATCTGCAGCTACGAGCTAATATATCTCAAGGGGGAAATTCATGATACGCATTTTGCCACGAGCGGAAGCGCTCAGGACAGCACTCGAAAAACCGACAGAACATGCCACGGTCGTATTGCTGACCATCCCGGAAGCATGCGAATACCTGCGGGTCAGCAAGTGGACGGTCTACCGCCTGTTCGACGAGAACAAGCTCAAGTCCGTGCGGGTCCGGGGCCGGCGGCTGGTCCCACGCGCCGAGGTGGAACACTTCATCGCTGCCCAAGCCGAGGGAGCGGCGTAGGGCCATGGCCAAAAAGCGGGCCGTGGGCGAAGGCACCATCTACCGCCGCCAGGACGGACGGTACGAGGTCGCCCTGCGGAGTCTGACGACGGCGGGCACCTACAAGCGCATCCGGAAGTACGCGCAGACCCGCGCTGACGCGGATGAGCTGCTGACCGAGCTGAAGCGGCAGGTGCGGCAAGGGGTGCCGGTGCCGGACAGGACATGGAGGCTCGATGCTTACCTTGAATACTGGCTCCGCGACGTAGTGTTGCCGAATCGCCGCCCAGCAACATATGAACGCGACGAACAGGCCGTACGTCTCTACCTGGCGCCGGGACTTGGGCGTGTCCCGCTCGCCCGCCTGACTGTTCCGAAACTCCAACTGTTCCTAAACCAGCAGTCAGCCGCTGGCCGGTCGGCGTCCACGGTACGCCAGATAGCGAAGGTACTCAGCGCAGCGCTTACACGCGCCATGAAAGAGGAATTGCTCACTCGAAATGTGGCCCAACTTGTCGACCTGCCGAGCTACACGAGCCGTGAAATAATCCCATGGACCATGGAGGAAGCGCGCGATTTCCTTGATGCGGCAAGGGACGATCCACTCCTGCCGGCCTTCGCGCTGGCGCTCCTCTACGGGTTGCGCCGTGGCGAACTGCTGGGGCTGCGGTGGCAGGACGTAGACTTTGGCGCGGGCATCATGCGCATTCGCCAGCAGTTGCAGCGTAGACAAGGCCGACTATCCGTCGGACCAGTCAAGACTAAGGCAAGTGCCCGAGATCTCGCTCTCAAGCCCGTTGCCCGCACCGTGCTGCTTACTCGGCAGACCGTGCAGGAGCGGTCGAGGACTGCGGCTGGACCCGTGTGGGCTGAGACGACGCCCAACGAAGCGCTGGTTTTCACGACCAGTACCGGCACGCCGATTGAACCACGCAACTTCGATCGATCCTTCCACCGCATCTGCAAGCAACACGGCATCAGGCGTATCCGCGTTCACGACCTTCGCCACACCGTGGCGACGTTCATGAGTGTGCTCCAAGTGTCGCCCAAGGACGCTCAGTTTACGCTCGGGCATAGCCAGGTATCCACCACGATGGGCATCTACCAGCATGCGAGTGTCGCATCGAGCGCTCGTGCAATCGAGTCGGTCGAAGGGTTCTTCGCCGATGTGGTGGCATCTGACGCGACGAGCGCGGCGTCGCTACCTAGCCGTCAAGTTGCCAAAAGTAGCCGTCAAAGTGAGCCGTCAAGCACTAAGAATCTGCTCGAAAGGTTGGCTGCTACCTCTGGAGCCGAAGTCGGGATTCGAACCCGAGACCCCCGCCTTACCATCCAGCCTTGGAACAGTTTTGACATGCGCCTGACCGAAGTAAATCGAGTGCTGCGTGAGCGGCGCAGGCGCTACTTTATTGGGCTCGTAGCCGTCACGGGTGGCCGTCAAATTCTTGTGCTTCCATCGCATCCAAAGGCACGACGTCCGCCCGCGAAGAGCGCAGCTTCATTGCACGCACATGGATCCCATGTGCCACGCGTATCGCTTGATTGAAGGCAAGCGGCGTGACAGCCGCTCGCTACGACGCCGACCATCTGCGTCAGTCGCTGCAATGCGGCTAGTCACTAATTATATGTAAGGAATGAAGTAAATGCAACGCACATCTACTATTCAAACTCGGATCGTGACAACTAAGAAGGCGGAGGAGAACGAGAAGCTTCTTCGCCTCGGCTCCCTCTGCACCGGCTACGGCGGCCTGGACCTAGCCGTACAACGAGTCTTCGGTGCCACGCTTGCCTGGGTCGCCGACAACGATCGCCACGTGCGTACCATCCTGGCCACACACCATCCGGGCATACCGAACCTCGGCGACATCAGCCGGATCGACTGGCGCCAGGTCGATCCGGTGGACGTGCTGTGCGCCGGCTTCCCCTGCCAGGACATCAGTTTCGCCGGCCGTGGAGCCGGCATTGCGCATTGCGTAGGGGACGCGTAGTGGGCTCTGGCTCACCATTGCCGAGGGCATTCGCGTCCTACGACCCAAACTCATCGTCGTGGAGAACGTCGCCGCACTCCGCAGCCGCGGTCTCAGCCGAGTACTCGGCGACCTGGCCGCGCTCGGGTATGACGCGAACTGGACAAGCATTCGAGCTTCCGACGTTGGCGCAGCGCACCGACGCGAACGGGTCTTCATTCTCGCCTGTCTGCCGGACGCCGCAGCCATCCTCACCGCTGCTGCCAACGCCGAACACCGGCGACATGAGATCCGCGCAGGCCATGTACAAACGGCGGGCTGGCGGTCATCAGCTGAGGCTGGCGGACCTGCTTGTCGGCACCCTCCCGAGGGGATTCGGTTAACCCTGCTGCCGACACCGCGGGCGCGGGACGCAAGCGGAGCACGGCCAATGCGCAGGAGGGCGGGCGGCATGGCACTGAACGACGTGGTGGTGGCGCTCGCGAACCAGCAACTGGCGTTACTGCCAACACCGAGGGCCAGCGAGGCGACGAAAGGCTCACCCAACCAGCGCGGCAGCCGCGGGGACCTGACGCTCACATCGACGGTCATACAGCTGTGGCTGGCCAGGCACTCGACGGCCGAGCTGAACCCACCTTCGACTGGCAGAAGTTCGAGTCGGCCATCCGGCGCTGGGAAGCCGTAACCGGCCAAGCCGCTCCGTCGCCAGTCGAGCGAGGCACCCGTGGGCAGCCGCGTTTGGCTTCGCGCTTCGTTGAATGGCTCATGGGGCTACCAGCTGGGTACGTCACCGGTTTCGGCCTGCCACGAAGCGCTGAGCTGCGGGCGCTGGGAAACGGGGTTGTGCCGCAGCAGGCTGAGCAGGCGCTCAGGGAGCTGCTGACGAGGACCGCCCGGCACATCAACACAACAACTGAATATGGAGGAACACGCAGCCATGGAACAGACACATCACAGTGAAAACCAACCCGCCCAATGGTTCCGATTCGGCGGATGGATCTTCGACATCGACCGAGCACAGACTCTGCTCGCCGAGCATCCCCGAGAACCGAAGCCGCTCCCGGTCATGCCGTGGGTCCGCCAGTTCGGCCTGGACCTACTCGACGAACCCAACCGCGTGCCGATCCTCGGCGTCGGGCCGGAATTTGATCGCGAGTACGCCATGGGCACGTACCTGGCGGAGCCGCTCATCGTGGCGACGCTGCACCTGCCGGGTTCGGGCAACAGTTCCCTGCTCATCGACGGGACGCACCGGCTCTATCGGGCGTACCAAGAAGGCGTTTCGGAACTGCCCGCCTACGTGCTGGATGTTGCCGAATCGCTAGCGATCCGCCTGGACCGCCAGCGGCACAGCTGACCAGGCAGCATGGGGACTCACGGCTCAGACACGATGAGCGCTTGCCATGCTGTGAGGAGCTGGGCTGGCGACACGTGCGCGGTAATCGCCTCGGCGTCGGGTGGCGTTGGTGGCTGCCGGTCTTCTGGATGCGCTGCTGCACACAGCGGGTCGAGCTCGCGCAACCTGTCCTTCTCTACATGGGCGTCGAGCCAGGTCACGACATCGGCTTGTTCGTATTCGGTCGGCCATGTCTTCCTGCCGTGCAGGAGCAGCATGTCGTAAAGCTCGCGCAGGGTCGGCACCGCGCTGATCGCCGCACCGCGCACGAGGCAGGCGACGTCGAATGGATCGTCTCTGGCAAGCAACTCATCTATCTGCTGCTGCCGGGCGATCTCGTCCAGCTCGACGCCAGCAGGTCTGTCGAAGAAGTAAGGCCACAGATCGGAGGGAAACTCGTCCAGCAGGTAGTGACGGACTGCTGCTTTGAGCTCGTCGTTCCATGTCCACATATCGTAGCCAGCAACTGTCACGTCGATATCGCCATAGATGTTACCGAACTGGGGTTCGAGATAGTTGGCTAGCAGATCGAAGCGTGCATCAGCATACGCTTCGGTAATGGACCTGGGCAGACGCCCTCGGCTTGCCGTCGTCAGTCCCTGGTGGTGGGCCCATTCGCGGATAGTTTTGTCACCTTTCATAGCAAGCCTCAGTATGAAGGACTTGTCGTCGAAGTTCAAGGTCGAGGTGATCGGCAAGCGCCTGAATATACAAAAAGCCGGCATCGGCGGTCGGTCGAAACCTTAGGCCTATCCGGCAATGGTGATGATTAGAACTATAGCAGGCTTGGAGGAGGCGATCAAGAACTTTGTGAATAATGCGGTCAGTCGTCTCTGGCTGGCGGCCATATCTAACAACTGAATAGGGAGAGCAAGACCATGGAACGTACACCACAGCAACCAGGAGGTGAAGCAGAACTTCAGGCGCCCATGCTTGAAACGCCAGAACAGCCAACGCAGCAGTCCTGGGACGAGCGTGTCATCCGCGAGGGCATCGATGCCGCGGTCAGCGAAGGCCGGGCCATCGATAACCGCACGGCGCGCTACATCGCTGGCCAACTCCACGGCGGGCAGGCTTCGGCGCTGTACGCGCTCGCATCCAGCGGGGCCATACAGCCCGAGGTCTTCGACGAGCTCGACCGCGACCGCACGCAACAAGCTCCGCTGGTCCGACGCTGGATCGCCTGTTTGACGATTTACTGCGCCGGTCGTGGCAATGACGGCCCGGTTGCCGGTTGGATGGAAGACGCCGAAGCTCAGGACCGCGTCGACCTGATGGAGCGGCTGAACCTCGCCGGTGTCACCACACTCGGCGAGGTCGCCACTGTTCACGCGTCGGAATCATCCCTTGATGATGACGATTCAGGTGACTACTTCCCGTGGGGCGATGCCGCGAGTTGGTCGTCGGGCGATGATCCAGAGGGACGCAGTACAACCGATCCGGGCTTGAGCGACGAGCAACTCGACATGCTATTCGGCGGTGAAGCCGACGAGGAGATCGGGGATGTCCAAGACCTCGGGTGGTACGGCCTGGTCCGCTGGCTCGACGAACCCGGTGGCCTGATTCTCAAGCTCGACGAGCGCGGTATACGCCACATCTGGGTCGTAGCCGGCGACGACGTACTCGCCGCCCGATGGGAAGGTATCGCCAGCGAGTACGGCGCGTTCTACGAGCAGCGGGACGCGTACGAAACGGCTACGGGCGAGCCGGACGTTACGCCGAGCGGCATCAACCCCAAGGTCTGGGCTGGCAGCCTGGCGGACTACAACAACGGCGACCTGCACGGCGAGTGGTTCGACGCTACGTGCGAGCCGGCCGAGCTGGAGCTCGCCGCCAAGTTCATGCTGCGGCTCGGACACACGCCCGATGCCGAGGAGTGGGGCATCTTCGACTACGACGACTTCGCCGGTGTCGAGCTTGGAGAGTACGAGTCCTTCGAGACGATCAGCCGCATTGCCCGAGGCATCGCCGAGCACGGCGAGGCCTTCGGGCACTGGGCCACGTATGTCGGCAGCGACAGCGTTGAGCGGATCGAGCGCTTCGGCGATCACTACCGCGGCGAGTGGGAGTCGTTCGAGGCATACGTCCGCGACTACCTAGAGGAGACGGAGTTCTACCGCTTCCTCGACCGGGTGCCCGAGGACATGCGGGGGTACGTCGAGGTCGACGTTGAGCAGATCGCTCGGGACTGGGAGTGCGACTACTTCGTGGCAGAGCTAGGGAGTGGGCGAGTCGCGGTTTTTGAGCCCGGCGTGTAGCCGATTACGGAGCGATGTCCCCGCCGAGGGTTTGCCACCCCGACCAGTCACCCTCGTCACTCAGCTGGTAGATAGTCTGGATGTCGCCACCATTGCCGCGCATGAATGCCTCATAAGCCCCACTTGTACCCTGAGCGAACACGAGCGGGTTATTGGTGATGCCACCACCAAACGAGCCAGCCTCTGGCTGCCAGATCGTACCCGGCCCTGTCTGCCAGTTGGTCTGGAGGTCACCGTTCATTCCACGTGCGAACCACTCGTATCCAGTGGTTGCGCTACCAATTAAAGCCGGGTCACCCGTGACCTCACCCCCAAGGCTCAGCCAGCCAGACCAACTGCCACCCGCAGTACTTTGCCAATTTGTTTGAATATCATTGCCAGTGCCTTCAGCAAAGACCTCTAGTGCACCGCCGTTGCCTTCGACCTCAACGTCGCCAGTGATGTTTCCACCCATCGAAGCGGCGCTACTCTGCCAGTTTCCACCGTTTCCGGATTGCCAGTTGGTCTGGAGGTCACCATTGGCTCCAGTTGCAAACCACTCGAAGGCACCGCTGGCGCCTTGGCCAACCGCGATGGTCTGGTTCGGGGCGATGTCACCGCCTAGGTTTGCCCAAGCCGACCAGTTGCCTCCGGCGCCGGATTGCCACGTGGTGTCCACATCGCCACCAGGACCACGCCCGAATAACTCGAAAGCACCGTTACTGCCCTGCACAGCGACAGGATCGGTCGTGATGTTGCCGCCAAGCGATCCGGCGGTGCTTTGCCAACTGCCGCCCGATGTGCCTTGCCAGTTTGTTTGAACGTAACTAGATAGGTCCGCGTCGTGTTGCTGGTGGGCGAGTTGACGTGGTGTCATGCGGGCGTGGACGATGCCTGTCGTGTCT
>Ga0185299_10004225_pt1 | contig 17642 bp, 14 predicted proteins | sample PaiPotPPA55metaG_FD_128002 | JGI IMG/M metagenome (GOLD analysis project Ga0185299, IMG submission 128002) | Iron sulfur acid spring bacterial and archeal communities from Banff, Canada, to study Microbial Dark Matter (Phase II) - Paint Pots PPA... ...
GATGCACATCGATGTCGAGCGCGTGAACTGGTTCTCCACTTATCGCGTGCACCATCGAGTTGCCGACCATTTCCGCAAGGGTCGAGCGTTTCTGCTCGGCGACGCTGCCCACATCCACAGTCCCGTGGGTGGACAGGGAATGAACACCGGCATCGGCGACGCCGTTAACCTCGCGTGGAAACTTGCCGCCGTCCTACGCGGGCGCGCTGACGCTTCGCTCCTCGACACCTACGAGCCAGAAAGAATCGACTTCGCCCGACGCCTCGTTGCAACGACCGATCGAGCTTTCACGGGCGTGACGAGTTCTGCGGCGCCCGCTCGGCTGGTGCGACTAAACATCGTGCCATTCGTGATGCCGGCGCTGTTCAAGCTCGCGATGGTTCGACGGTTCATGTTTCGTACGGTTTCGCAGACCCTCGTGAACTACCGTAGAAGCAGGTTGAGCGTCGGACACGCGGGGAGAATTCACGGCGGGGACCGTCTGCCATGGGTGAAGACAGGCAGTAACGGCGACAAGGACAACTTCAAATCGCTGACTTCGCTGGATTGGCAGATCCACGTGTACGGTGACGCGACGCCTGAAATGCGAACGCTGTGTACTAGCCGAAACTTGCCGCTGCGCGTTTTTCCGTGGAATCCGGCGATGGGTCGTGCCGGACTGCGACGCAGTGCCGTCTATCTCGTGCGGCCTGACGGTTACGTGGCCCTAGCGGATTCAGAGGGAAGCGCCACGGCGGTCACATCGTATTTTGACGCCCGCAGGCTCACCCCGATTTAGTTTCGCCGATTGATAACGACCAATCTCGGCGTTGCTTCACTTAATTGCGAGCGGATCAGGCAAATCGAAATAGCCTTAGGTCCCCTAGTCGGCACCTTTCGGCGGATTGTCAAGCGTCTCGGCAGGCGGTAGACGTGAGAGCCAACAAACCTTGTTGACAAAGGCGCGGGCGAATAGCTCAGCGGTAGAGCACTCGCTTCACACGCGAGGGGCCGTAGGTTCGAACCCTACTTCGCCCACCAGCAGTCGGACCCGCGCTTCGTAAATGATCGCGGGTCTTTTCTATCTTTGGAGCTAAGGCAAAATCAAGTGAGTACCCTTAAAAGTACACTTGGGTTTACGGTTCTGTTTTCGGAGCAACTTGCTCGCGGTGCGCCGTTTTATCCCCCTCCACGGACTTGAAACCAACCTTCGCATGAGTGCCATCGCAAAATGGTTTATCCTGCGACTGACCACACCGACAAAGACTTACCGTACCGTTTGTTAGAATCTCGTGTCCGCTAGGCCAAACGATTCGGACGTGACCTTTGATAAGGTTGGGTCCGTTTTCAGTCGGCATAATGACAACTTCATCAGCCATTTCGAATACCTCTACAAACCTAAAAGTGCAGAAGCAATCAGGTGGACGACGGTCGTTATCCTGCAGAATTATTCCACATAGTGACAATTAAACTAAAATAACTTTCATAATTCCTTTACTGTGCAATCGAGGCGTGGTAGAGTTTCTACCACAAAGGTTTAGACTCGTGGGGACCCAGCTATGAGGAAATCGATCTTCGTTTTGGTGTTTCTCGTCGTGTGTGGCGTTGCCGGTGCGAAGTATCTCTTTACCCCAACAGCACCGGCGGTTGCCGATGCGACCACGAACTCGTCAAGTCAAGATCAGTCAGTCGATCAAAATGGCTCTGCCATGATAGCCCATGGCAGAGAGATCTTTCGCTATGATACTTTCGGTGATGAGGGGTTTTGGACGGGATTGCTCAAGATTGAGCGTGCCATAGAGGGTTCTGCGCTTGGCGGTATAGGCCCCGGCGTAAGTCCAAAGACGGCTTTGGCAGTCGGCCTTAAAGTGGATATGGACAAACTGCCGGCTGCCCTCGTGGAGCAAATAAAAGCGGGTAAGGTCGATCTCACCTCGCCGGCGACGACGCTTGCTTTGCTGAAGCTTGACGCTGTCGTGGGCATCAAGGCATCGGTCAGCGACGAGGGTGGTCAAACCCACTTGCGTTCCGTGGGAATCTCGTGTGCCTTATGTCATTCAACAGTTGATAACGCATTTGCACCAGGTATTGGCCACCGTTTGGACGGCTGGCCAAATCGCGACCTTAACGTCGGAGCTATTATTGCGTTAGCCCCCGACCTCTCGGTAGTCGAAAAGCTTCTCGGGTCAGACCGCACAACCGTGGTCAAGGTACTCCATAGTTGGGGGCCGGGGAAATTTGACGCCGAGTTGTTCATGGATGGGAAAGCATTTCGCCCGGACGGCAAATCTGCAGCCACGCTGCTCCCTGCGGCCTTTGGGCTAGCCGGAGTGAACCTTCATACGTACACGGGATGGGGATCCGTCACTCAATGGAACGCGTTTGTCGCGAACCTCGAAATGCATGGAACCGGCACGTACTTCGATCCACGTTTGCACGACCCGAAGCGCTTCCCGATCGCCGCGAAAGCCAAATTCTACAACGTACGCAACGTACCCGATCAGGTGACTTCGAAGCTTGCTGCCTTGCAGTTCTATCAACTTGCCATTCCTGCGCCGGCGCCACCAACCGGATCATTCGATCCGGCAGGCGCTGAGCGCGGCGCTAGAGTCTTTGCCATGGCTCAGTGCACTCGATGCCACGTGCCACCGCTCTTCACCGAGCCTGGCTGGAACATGCATAAGGCAAGCGAGATCGGAATTGACGATTTTCAGGCGAGCCGGTCACCAGATGATCGCTATCGAACGACGCCACTGCGCGGCCTGTTCACACGTGCTAAGGGCGGGTACTATCATGATGGACGCTTTGCCAACTTAGATGCGGTTGTCGCTCACTACGACGAATTCTTCAAGCTACATCTTACGAAGAATCAGAAACAGGATCTCGTCGAGTACCTAAAGTCGCTATAGAAAGTTAGGGTTAGCCTAGCTTCCAGGACGCCGCACGCGCCTGTGTAATAGGAATGCATGCGCGAGAGGCCCAGAGATATCGTAGACTTTATGCGGGTGCGCGGCGGCGTCACCGTGGAAGAAGTTGCGCGTGAACTTGCCTTGACTAGGACCACGGTCGCCAATCATGTCAAGTCGCTCATGAGTGAAGGCCTTGTGGCGCGGAGCGGCCTTCGTCGCGGTCCGCGACGCCCAAGCGTTCTTTACGTGCTTACCGCGCGTGCCGATCGTGTTTTCCCGCAGCTTTATGAGGAATTTGCAGGCGAGGTCCTCAAGGAGATGGCGCGTGCGCGTGTGCCGCAAATCAAGCGGGTGCTGCGAGGGATAGAAAATCGTTGGATTGCGCGTGACACGGCTGGGTTGCAGGGGTTGCGCGGTCAGCGTCGTTTCGACCGGGCCCTAGAGGTGCTCTCAAAACGCGGCTTTATGCCGACGCTGGAACGCTCGGGACGCGCGACGACACTGCGCCAATTCAACTGCCCTCTGAGTCATCTTTGCGTCGGCTTCCCCGAGGTTAGGAGTATGATCCTAGGTTGGACACAAGCACTCTTCGGTGTGCGTGCGCAGCGCACCGCATGTATCGGCTCGGGCGATCCATCGTGTTCGTACAGTCTCAGTAGACGGTAATCTGCAACAGCCAAAACCGCGCCTATCGCCATGAGGCGAAAGACACGAAAAATATTCTGGTTACTCCCCCGGTGCAATCGGCGATCCACGTTAGTACCCTCAAAGTACCCTCAACAGACCGCATAAGACCGCATTATTCCGAATAAGACCGCATTATTCCGATCGCTTCCCAAAACGATCAGATTCGATCTACGCCTTTATCCGTCTGCGTTTCGCTGTCTTTTCAAGGTTTGCGGGAATTGCCAGAAGAAGGCCTTTTCCGCTTCACACGCGTTCCGACGAATCTGACAGACTCTAACAAATGCGGCAAAATGGAGCGGTCAGCCAATTTAAGATGGTTGGCCGTTCCACTCTTTCCGCGCTTTTCCACGTGTTTTGGCACACGTTTGGTACACGCGGTGACCGCTAGTTCACAAGTATGAAATCTCGCCTCAGGTCACATGGAGGTCTACAGACCTCAGCCGGACGCTGTTCTGCGGAAGGTCGTCCGTTCTGCCAGCGCAGCTAGATATGCACCATTATCCATCCGTTGCGCTACACTCATGCTACATTGCTAAGAGTTTCTTTCATGGCTCACCCAAGGGAGGAGAACATGGCTACCTACATCATTCTCAGCAGGTTCTCGCCACACGCGTTCGATGATCCAAAAGATGTCAAGAAGATGGCCCGGACGGTCTCCTCAGAGATCAAACGCGAATGCCCGAAGGTCAAATGGCAGCGAAGCTACGCCGTGACAGGCCGCTTCGACATCGTGGACATCGTTGAAGCTGCTGACCTGGCAAGCGTTGAGAGGGCAGCGATGATCATTCGCGGCTACGGACACGCAGCTACTGAAACGATGGTAGCGACACCCTGGGATGTGTTCCTAAAGTCGCTCACCTGATCTGGGGCCTTGCAATCGCAAACAGTCTCGACCGGTTATCGAGGGGCGGCGCAGCCCTCATTAGATACACGGGATATATCGGTCTACGATGCGACTAGTTGGTGTAGCATAAGTGTAGCATAATGGGCGCACAATGGTGGACGTCTAGCGACGCCGATAGAATGAGCATTGCTCGGAAGAGCCTACAACGACGGACGTCTGCAGACGCCCATGGACAACAGTGAAATTAATCTGAACATGCCTGTCACGCAGGAGTGTCGTGGGTTCGAGCCCCATCAGCGCCGCCAGTCAAGCCCGCGAAGCAAATGCTCGCGGGCTCTTTTGTGTTTGTCTCGCTCCCGAAATGACGTGGAGTCAGGGTCTGTCGGCTAGGTTCCCCTAAGGGCCCAGCGAAATCACGTACAATGCCACCCGAGAGTGGGGCTGAGCCTAAAGGTGAAGGCCTCGTTACTCTACCTACGGGTACGGTAACTTTTTTATTCTCCGACATCGAAGGCAGCACGCAACGCTGGGAGCAGCACCGTACCGCAATGGATGCTGCGGTAAAACGCCACGATGCGTTAATGCGGTCTGCGGTAGAGCAGCACAACGGCTATGTCTTTAAGACTGTGGGCGATGCTTTCTGCGTGGCGTTTGCGCGCGTGTCGGACACTATAGCTGCGGCTATTGATGCACAGCGAAAGTTTAACGCGGAAGACTTCTCGGCCGTCGAAGGCCTGCGCGTACGCATGGGATTGCATGCCGGCGAGGCGTCGGAACGCAATGGCGACTATTTCGGTCCGGCGGTGAACCGCGTCGCACGGTTAATGTCGATTGGCCACGGCGGGCAGGTGCTCTTATCAGGTGTCACACGCGACCTGGCCCATAACGATCTTCCCAAAGGCGTGTCACTCATTGACCTAGGCTTCCATCGGTTCAAGGACCTCACCGAATCAGAACAAGTATGGCAGCTGAATATCGCGGGCCTGCCTGTAGAATTTCCGCCTCTGAAGTCGCTCGATACACTCCCCAACAACCTGCCGGTTCAAAAGACCACGTTTATTGGCCGCGATCGGGACGTCGCTGAAGTCAAAGAGCTTGTCAGCCATCACCGCTTGCTCACTCTCTTTGGTGCCGGAGGGGTTGGCAAGACGAGACTCGTGCTGCAAGTCGGCGCCGAACTGCTCGATCACTATCCCGATGGCGTGTGGTTTGCAGACTTCGCGCCGATCACCGATCCGGAATTGGTAGCAAGTGTGCTTGCGAAAGTCTTGGGGATGACACAAGCGGAAGGGCGTCGAGTCGACGAGTCGATTGCGCCTTGGCTCAAGCGCAAGAAGCTACTACTCATTCTCGATAACTGCGAACATGTCTTGGAAATTGTCGCGAAAATCGCCGACTGGATTCTCGCGACAGCGCCAGATGTAAAGATGCTGACCACGTCACGACAAGCTCTGGGCATCGGCGGTGAAGTGGTACACAGGCTTCCGTCGCTTGCGATTCCCGACAAAGTCGCGGGCTTGGAGACGACTGACGCACTGCAGTACGGTGCAATCGCGCTCTTCGTGGACCGAGCGAAGGCAGCTGACACTCGCTTCTCGCTCAGCGACGACACAGCGCCCATCGTGGCCGAGATCTGTCGGCGTCTTGATGGTATTCCACTGGCAATCGAGCTAGCTGCTGCGCGCGTCAAAGTACTTTCCATACCCAACCTTGCGCAACGGCTCAATGAGCGCTTCAAGCTTCTAACCGGCGGAAGCCGCACCGCCTTACCGCGTCAAAAGACTTTGAGCGCGCTCATCGACTGGAGTTACAACCTGCTCACTCCACAGGAGCAAACGCTCTTAAGTCGGGTGGGCATCTTCGCCGGAGGTTTCAGTTTGGACGCGGCCACGGCGGTGTGTGCAGGCGAGGGCATTGATGAGATCGACATCTTGGACTTGCTATCATCGTTGACTGACAAGTCGCTGGTAGTGGCTGACACGGGCGATGAGCAGGAACGCTACCGTCTGCTTGAATCCACTCGGGCCTATGCCTTAGAGAAGCTTACTGCGGCGGGCGAGCGCGAGCGCCTGGCATGCCACCACGCTGGGTACTTCTTGGACCAGGCTCAGGCGGCGGATATTCGCTGGGGCAAGGAATCAACAGCAGCGTGGTGGGCACACGCGGAACTTGAACTCGATAACTACCGGGCAACGCTGGAGTGGGCGCTTACGGGCAAACGGGACGTGGTGCTAGGTGGTACCGTGGCTGGGGCGCTGGAGCAGCTCTGGCGAGACGGCGGACTAACAGTAGAAGGGCGCTATTGGATTGGTCTTGCGCAAGCGGCCCTGGATGAATCAACGCAACCGCAGGTAGCGGCTCGGCTGTGGCGTGCGCTAGCCCTGCTTTCCTCCGGCAAGCCCAAGCACGACTGCGCGAAACGAGCCCTTGCGCTGTATCGCTCCGTGGGCGATACTGATGGGGCGCGCTGGGCGCTTCTGTACCTTTCGTTCGGTCTCTTACAAATGGGGCGCCTCGCAGAGGCAAGTGAAGCAAACTCACGCGCACTTGCAGCGATGCGCGAGTGCGGAGATAAACGGGGAATGGCTCAGTGTCTCCGACGTGAGGCAAACTTCCATCGCTATCGCGGTGATACGGCTGGGAGTCGCGAGTTATTTGCGCAAGCGCTTGAGGCGTTCAAAATCCTCGGAGAAGAGGCCTCCATGGCAGCTGTGATGACAGATCTTGCGGAGGGAGAATTCGCGGATGGTCGTGTTGAGGAGGCGCTGCGCCTGGCGGGCGAGACCCTCGAGATCTACGCGCGTGGAAGGGACACGACGCTCCTGGCGACTGCCTACATCAACACTGCAGCATATTGCATTGCGCTGGGATACTTGGATAGAGCGCGTGAGGCCGCGCGCGAGGGGCTGCGTTTGGCGCGCCAAGGGCAAGATAAATTTCTCGTCGCGTGCACGCTACAACATTTCGCACTGCTAGGCGTGCTACGGCAAGCACACAATGCAGCACGACTCATGGGCTATGTCAATCTACTTCATAAAGAACTCGGGTTGGAGCGTGAGTCCACCGAAAGGTGGGCCAACGAGAAGCTCATGGCCGCACTGCGCGAGCAACTGAGCGAAGCCGAGACAGAAAAGCTCGCGGCCGAAGGCGCCGCGTGGTCGGAAGATCAGGCGGTCGAAGAAGCGCTGAAGATCTAAGGCGAAGGTCGAGGGCCAACGGATGCGCTTTGGTGTAGCATAAGTGTAGCATAATGGGCGTACATCGGTGGACATCTAGCGACGTCGGCAGAAGATGCACTGCCAGGAAGAGCCTACAGCGACGAACGCTTGTAGACGTCCACGGACAACTGTGAACTTGATCTGAACATGCCTGTCACGCAGGAGAGTCGTGGGTTCGAGCCCCATCAGCGTCGCCGGTCAAGGGCCCGTGAAAAACTAAGGCGGGCTCGCTTGCTATCGACGCATTGCCAGCAGCCGTTTATGGCTGAAGCCTGATCTCCTCACCCACCACTAGAGCCGGGCCGTCGAAGCCATGCTTTCTGACAATCAGTCGCGGATGAGCAGAATCGGATGAGTCTAGGCGGTAACCAAGCTCTTACTCGACCGAGGCAAAGTTCTTGCAGGACGAACGCCAGCGACTGCTCTGCAATTGCGACTACTACGCCGTGAAATTTGAACGACACGATACGCTCGACTACCCGACCCCAGTAGACCATCAGACTCAAGATTGGTTGCTGCACGACTCCAAGAATCAGCCATTCATCCTAATCCCTCTGCAACTCAATGCAGGCAACGTGAGTGGCAAAGGTTCGGGCGGCATCAAAGTCGTCATGACCGACACGAGCAAAGTGACCGCGTGCGACGCCGTCTCCCAGCCTTCGCCTGGAAGGACGGATACCACAGCGGAAATGGCCATATCATTTACAATAACGGGAACGATGGAACATGAGTTCACGCCGACACTGGAAACCGATCAGGGTGATCTGATCGGCCAACTCGATTGCATCAATACGCATGGTGAGCGCAAGACCGCTGTTCATCAACCGTTAAAGACCACGTCTGATTTCGACTTGCGCTTCACCAAGGTCGACGACTATCTAGAGAAAATGATGACGACTGGTCCCGGCTCGCAAACGCGTTTCAAAGCGACGCTTGTCCTCAACGAGCGCTGGAAGGACGTCAAAGCCAAAAACAATCGCGGCAGCACAGTCGAGGAAGCTTTGCGGGTCATCGGCTTGACGGACTGCTCGGGGGCAAAATGAGCCATGAATTGTAAGGTTCTTCGCACGATCCTCATCGCAGCTGCAGTTTGCGCGATAGCATCCTTCGCGGTGATTGCCCAAGCAAACGCTGAGGAAGGGTACTTCTTTAGCGGGCAAGGTGGAGGAACCGCAGGCCCGTTCTACCTCTTAGGTGGACGATACTTCATGGATGTGTGGGCTCGCTACCCCTACCTCGATACTTCCAGCGCGTCGTGCCTGTTCAGCGGTCTCCTTGAAGAACGGAGCGGAACATATCAAACGGTCAGCATTGGGAGGCTGGTGGAGTTGTCAGCGGATATGATGCCGTTTCACTACGCGCCGACCCTGACATTACCGGCCGGGACCTACATTTTCCACATTGCCTCGGCGAGCGATTGCAAATGGACGGCTGACATCGTCACAGCTAGCGGAAGCCAAGACCCACCTGGCATCGCACCGTTGGAGATATATAAGAAGGATGGTGCCGAGTTCATCAGGACGAGCACGTTGCCCCTTTCCAATGATGGTGTCTTTCAGGTGCAGTATCGAGGGGCCGGGGTCGATAAGCAGTCCATTTCGGCCAAGCTTCAACTCATTCGCAACGGAAGCACGATTGCAACATACTCTGCAATAGTCGGAAAAGACCCGAACGGAGCCGACGTCGTCTATCAGGACATTCGTTGGGATTCCAACGACAAACGCTACCTTGGGCCGCTAACGGCCAAGCTCATCGTGAAGATCGGGTCAACGACGCTGACGAGTGTTGGGACCTTCAAGCTGGTCCCTTAAGAGCAGCCTTCTTACGCTGCCGCAGAGTCGTTTGCCTCGATCACTCTTCCGGAGGGTTGGTCAGCGCTGTCGCAGGGTGTCAGCGGCGAGCTACACTTACTCACCCCGTAATCTCCTCAAGAGTGGTGAGGGCGTTACGTACGGATACAACGGCATGAACATACGCACGACTTCGACAAACGCTAGCGGTACCCGCGACACTTTTTACAGCCGGGATCTCGAAATGCTTTCCGAATCCGCCGTTGCAACCAGCTCACCACAAATCGATTACGATTATGTTTGGTTCGCTGGTCGGCCCACAGCACAAGTCAACAGCAACGTCAGCAATGCGGGCACATACTGGACGTTCGATGACGTCCTCGGTACCATTTCACCGTGGACTGTAGATGGGTAGTTTGATCGGGCAGTTAAGATTGTTTCGCTCACTGTCGACATTCGTGCCCCATACGCGATGCGTGCCATCTTCGCAGTAGTAGTCGTAGTTGTCGTCCACACGCCAGAAGTGATCGGTGCCGGGCGTGCCGACGTCCGCCTCATTGCCAAGCACGTTGCTCCAATCGTGGCCGACCTTGATGTCGGTTTGGATCCAGTCCATCTCGTTGTGCAGCTGCTGCTGTCCGACTTGCTGTATCGCTCCGTTGATCGCGGCCAAGCGCGCAGCATCGTTGGCGAGCGCCTGTCGTATGATGCCGACGCTCGTACTCACCTGATCCTGGTAGATCCGCATCGCGGCTAACACGGGCTCATTCAGCCATCCCGGCGATGGGCGAAAGGAGCTCAGCACAGCTTTGCAATCCGGCTCGGCGGCGCTAAGCGATCCGGCCGGCGCCTTGCAGCCCGTGAGGAATCCTATCGTGGACCACTCCGCTACTCCGCTGAATGCGCTCAGATAGGGGTTTTCGATGTGAATGACGCGCAAGATCGCGCGATGATCGAAATCGCCGCTTGACGTGTGCTCCGCGATCGTCATATCGAGCTCGGATTTGGAGCGTGCCCGCTGGGAAGTCGCATTGAGCGCCACGCCATACCGCCGGGCGTAATTGGAGATGACCGGCATAGAATCCGCGGCGCTCCACTTTTTGGTTTCCAACCTGGCTTGCAGCTCGATCGTTTGCAGCACGCAGCTCACAGGGCTGTAGAGGGGGCTGCGGTCCGCAAAACATTGATCAAGCCGCTCGCCAAAGAGGGTCGCCATATCAACGATGGGCAGCATTTCCCAAATGTAGGCTGAAGGTGCGTCCTTACCGTTGGGGCTCATCACGATTTCACGCGTCGCCGCATCGATGTTGACGATGCGAATGCGCCAAGTTGAGTCCGGCACGCCCACGCTAAATGTGCCGTCGGGTGCGTGGAGCGTCACAAGTCTGTGCGCGTGCACGAGGTGCAGATGACCGTTGGCAGCTGAGACCGGCGCTATCGTCATCGCAAACAGCGCACTGAGGATTGAGAACCGCACAGGGGCGCGGACGTTCATGGGTTGCCTCCGACTCAAAGCCGAAACGCCGACTTATGGAAACATAGTAGTCGGGCGCCACGTCAGTGGCATCCGTGCTGAGTACCGATAGTTGGAGCATTTCCGCAACTTCTCCACCCCTTTCAATAGGTGGAATTCCCAGGATAACTCGGAAAACGGAGACGGCAAGCAGGCAAGGCGAGCTCGGCGAACACCAGCGCCGAGGATCGGCCAAACCCGAATGATCTCTTCACCGGTCATTTGCCGGCGCTTCATCGGCCGGCAAGCAAATCTTACTATGCTTCGAGAACGACTGGCTGCGGCTGCGGCCGGAGCAGGTTCGATCGCGCTCATCACCGGCGAAGCGGGTATGGGCAAGACTCGCCTCATCACCGAGTTCACCACAAGACCCGACACGAGCAGCGTTCGAACGATGGTCGGGCATTGTTTCGAATACGCGTCGGCGCCGTTCGCGCCATTCATCGAAATCTTGCGACCCCTAAGAGATGCCGATCCGTCATTGCTCTTGGCGCGGCCAGATTTGCGTCGAGCGCTGGCCCGCTTGCTCCCTGAATCTGAAGAGACGAGCGACAACCGCCAAGCTAACCCGGCCGCCGACAAGCTCACGCAAATGAACGCGGTGGTTGAAACACTCCGCTGCTTCGTGGTGGCCAAGCCGCTGTGCCTCGTCATCGAAGACGTGCATTGGGCCGATCCCGGTACGTTCGAAATGCTGCTGCATGTCGCCGCCGCCATCTCCGGCATGCGGCTGTTCCTCGTGGCGACCGCACGCAACGATGAACTCGAGGCCAGTCGCCCAGTTCGTTCGTTCGCCGCAAAATTGAACCGCTATCCCTCGATTGTGCAATGTAATCTCGAACCGCTCAACGACACTGAAATGCGGGAGTTGCTTCGCATCGCGCTTGATGGCCGCTCTGTACCTGCGCTCGACATCCTAGAAGTCATCCGCAAGCGCGCCGAGGGGAATCCGTTGAACGCCGAGGAGCTGCTCCGCAGTGCGGTCGAGCAAAGCCCGAAGAGTGCCGGGGAATCACTCCCGCCGTCATACCGCGAAGCGGTGCTCGATCGATTCGAACGCCTCCGCGGCGCAGCGCGCACGGTACTCGCCACGGCGGCTGCCGTCGGCCGGAGCTTCGATGTTGACTTCCTGGCGCAAACCGCCGGTTTTCCGCGTGACGCCGTGATCGCTGCTCTCAAGAAGGCCATTGCACTCCAGATAGTCATCGAGGACGCAGAGAAGGGCGATCACTACGCCTTCCGCCACGCACTGACTCGCGACGTGATTGCCGGCGAGTCGCTCGCGGCAGAACGTCGGCATATGCATGCACAAATAGCCGCTGCGCTTGAGATGATACCGGATGCAAGAGACCGCTTAAGCGAGCTCGCATACCATACCTTTGAAGCGCGCGATCTCCAGAAAGCAGCTGCCTTCAACGAGAGCGCTGGCGACAACGCAGTGGCCGTGTACGCTTTCGACGATGCCGCCATATTCTACGATCGCGCCCTCGCCGCGCTGGAGGATGCCGGGAATCCACCTCCCGCCCTGCACCGCAAGCTTGCCGCCGCACTTTCGAACGCTGGTTTTGGGCCTCGAGCGGTACACGAATACCACACCGCTATCTCCGCATACGAATCGTCAGGCGATTTTGCGAACGCGGTGTTCGCGTGCCTAGCACTGTGTCGGCTGATGTGGAATATGGGCGACGCACAGGCTGCGCAGACACTCGCCGAGCGAGCGCTGAGTCTCGCTTTGAGAAACGAAATGGAGGGCAGACCTTCAGGCCCGGAGCGATTCGCTGCGCAGGTTCTCCTGGGAGGCATCCTATGCGTCCGAGGCAACCCGCGCAGCGGTCTTGCCGAATTGGATGCGGCGGAGAGGTTCACGGATGAGCGCTACCCCGAAGACCTTCACCGATTGTACGTCTACCGCGCCGGTGCTCTGACCGCACTCGATCGCGCTGCAGACGCGCGCCAGGCCTACGAGAAAGCGATCCAGCTCGCAGTAGAAAGCGGGAACCCAAGCGAGGTCGTCGCTTGCTACGGTGGCTACGTGCTCGCGATGGCAACCCTGGGCGACCGCCAGGCGGCGCGTAGCGCCATCGACCGTTCGCTCGCCATTATGGATGCGGAAAAAGTGGGCGGCCGCATGGCTGGCGTGAAGCTCGCACAATATGCGTTCACGTGCCTGCTCTTCGGCGAACTACAGCGAGCTCGGGAACTCATCATGGGCGCCCTCGACCAAGTGATCGACGAGAGCCGCTTCCGTATCAATGCCGCATCCATTGGGCTAATGGTCGGTTTGCGGTTGGGCGATCATGAACTTATCGAGCGGTGCGCGCAGGAGCGCCTCATTGAAGAGGCTTTCACTCTGAGTCAAGACATGGTGTTCCTCATCGCGGCAGCGTTTGCCGATTATTACGCCGCGGGTAGCCGGCGTAACGAAGCTGCCGCGCTGCTCCACAAGGCCCTCGTCGTCTGCGCCCCACCCGTTGACCCGGAAGAATTCGAAATGTTCGTCCGCATCGCGCGATACGGCGATGCGGAAGACCTGTCGCCCGCACTCAATCGCATGCAGAACACAGTCGCTGTCGGCCGCGTCCGAGACGCATACTCCGGATTAGTCAACAGTTTCGTGGCTCGGCGAGAAGGCCGGCGTGGAGACTCCACCGAGACAGCAGAGCGAGCCGCCAGCCTCTTTCACGAGCTGCATTGGCCGCTGCACGAAGCGCAGGCTCTCGAACTCGCCGAACGTCGTACAGATGCCTTGGCCCTTTACCGACGGATCGATGCGACGATCGACGCTCGTCGACTCCAAACGGCGTTGACGCCGGTCAACCGCCGCGGGCGCCCGAAGGACCAGCTCACAGCGCGGGAGCGCGAGGTCGCCGCGCTGGTCACGGCGGGCAAGGGCAACCGCGACATCGCCGAGATGCTCATCATCGGCGAACGCACCGTAGAAGCTCACGTCACTGCGATACTAAATAAGCTGGGCGTCCAGTCGCGCGCAGAGGTCGCGGGCCGCCTCAATGAGCGGGAACCCGAGCAAAGCTAAACCTCGCGGCCACGGTCCGTACCCATCGATCGTAATCTCCGTACAGACCACGGATGTGGCGGCCCTGCTCCGCTCTGTACACTCTGGGCAAGGCCGCGTCTCGGTCGGCCAAACTCGGAGGTTAGCGATGTACGGCAAGATGGCAAGAGGCGTGGCTCTCGGTTTCGCGATCGCTTTGTCGATAGTTCCTCAGCCCTCGAGAGCAACATGTCTGACGTCCTTTCACGTGGTGCCCAGCCCAAACGTCGGCATCTACGACAACGGCCTCACGGCGGCCGCAGCCGTCTCGGCCACCAACGCATGGGCTGTTGGGTATTTTTCCGCTCCGGCCGTTGTCGGGTCGGTGCACCGGACGCTCGTGGAGCACTACAACGGCACGGGCTGGAGCGTCATAGCGAGCGCGAACGCCGCAGGCTCGATTACCGATGATCTCTTCAGCGTCTCGGCCCGCTCCGCAAGCGACATCTGGGCGGTAGGCAACTTCTACAATGGGAACACCGGCGGGACGAACACGCTCGCGCTGCACTGGAACGGGCTTGCATGGAACCTCATCCAGACACCCGTCGCCCGCGGGCTCGACGACGAGCTGTTCGGAGTTTCGGTGGTGCCCGGCACAACGACTGCGTGGGCGGTCGGATACTATCAGGACTTCAGCAACAAGTACGCGACGCTGATCGATTTCTGGAACGGCTCTCGCTGGAGCGTCGTCGCCAGCCCAAACGTCGGCCCGACCGGAAGTCAACTCTTCAGCGTCGCCGCCCTCTCAGCCACCAACGTTTGGGCGACGGGAGCGTATGTTGATTCGTTTGACCAATTTCGCACTCTGGTGGAGCACTTTAATGGCATAGCATGGAGCGTCGTGCCGAGCCCGAATCTAGACACGCAGTACGGCCAAGATAACAACTTCCTTTACCGCACTGCCGCCGTTCCCGGAACTGCGGACGTTTGGGCGGTGGGCGCCGCCGTGCTCGATGTGACATCCTCGGCGGGCGGTGCACGCAGCACACAACCACTCTCTGAGATGTGGAGCGGGGCACGGTGGACAATCGTATCCAACCCGCTCCTCCTCCCCTATCAAGGGAACTACTTTGCGGCGGCAGCGCTTTCGCGCACACAAGCGTGGGCGGTCGGCCAACAGACGACGCCAACAACGCCATTTGATCAGACGCTCGTCGAGCGTTGGAATGGCGCGCGGTGGAACATTCTGCCAAGTCCAAACGTGGGTAGCTTGGCCAGCGATCTCGCAGGCGTCGCGGCAGCACCGATCGCGGCAACGCTTTCTCACGTGTGGGCAGTCGGCCAATATGGAACCGGCAACTATACGAGCCCGGGACCAACGCGAACGCTCATCGAGGAGGCATGCCAGTAAGTACCCGCAAAACTGCGATAGCCGCAAAGTAGAAGAGCAGTGCGGGTCGAGAACTGTGGCGAGTGATTAAAGCAGGCAACGCGAAAAAACATAAGACGAGTCCGGAGCCCCGGAGAAATAGTCCACGCTGCGGGCTGTGCGGGAAGTCGGGGGCGCTGACCAGAACCGCGTGTTGCGGCAACCTTATTTGCGACGATCGACACACGTACAAACTCTTCTCTTACGCCCGAAATAGCTGCGATCACAACCACACTCGCTACACACTGTGCTCGTATCACAACAACGAGAGTCACTCTGGGGAGTGGAAGACCTGTGGGTCGTGCCGCGAGGAGTTCGAGACGGAAATGTACGTGTGGTACGGGACGAACGAATACAACTTCCAGAAATTGGAGAACCCACCAGCCTATGAGGCGACACTGTGCGCTTCATGCAAGTCAAGAATTCGCCTTGGAGAAGACGAGTACACGCTCAAGCCTAGTGGCGAATATCTGTGCGCGTCGTGCTCTGCGATCGTGCGATAAACGGTCAGATATTTTTGGGGATTGGTACACGTCCCGGCAGGCGGTGGTTACTAAAGGCGGACAAACCTTACAAATAAAAGGCTCGGGCGAATAGCTCAGCGGTAGAGCACTCGCTTCACACGCCATGCGACTCGTCCGACAAATCCTGACAAGCGCGATAAAATAAGGATTCTAGGATGAATAGTTTTCCGCTTATTCCGCTATCTTCCGCGTGTTTTGGCACACGTCTGGTACACGCGGTGACCGTTAGGTTCACCACCATAACATCTCGCAAACGCCGAAATCACGCGCGCAGAGTAACCGATGGGTTGGCTCTCGGACTGTGCGCGGCGCTCATGTATGGCTGCCAGCATGTTGAAAAAGGCAGTTCACTTCAAAACGCTGCCACGAGCCCTAACCCTTCGCCGACGGTGACGACGCGCTGCTGGATTTATGACCAAATCTATCCTGCGAACGAAAAGGCTTTCGAAGCCCAGAAACTTACAGCTGCGGAGCAACAGGAAATTGCAAAGTGGGCCCAGACCGTTCCACCGGGCGAGAGGGCTATGGTGCGCTGGATGCGTGACCCGCTTCGGGAGCCAAAGAAGGGGAAAGTATCTTTCCTGGTTTTTGTCGCAGAACCGTTTTTCAAGGATGGCAAACCTATTGGTATCGCTTGGGGCGCACTAAACACGAACGTCGTAATCGATGCGAGGAGTTGTTGGGTGCACGCATACCCGAAGGCATAGGTGAATCTCAAGAAAGGTTACCAACCACGAAAAATGCTTGTAGGAACCAGGCGGCCCTTCCGCCACCAAGGCAGGGTCGAGACGGTCAATGCCGAGTTAGGTAAGAATAGAGAGCTCGAGAGGTCGCGAGCCTCTGATCTCTACAGTGTCAATTTATTCGAACGTCTGTCTACTCGAGGCAGAAACAAATGCGCGCCAATCTCCACCCGAACCTAGTGGGGCATTCTTGTGGCTCCTGTTGAGTACGTGCACCCACGCTTGTAATTCGGTTCCGTCTGTGAGGGCAACTCGCCGGGCGGCGCGCAAGAAGAGACAGTCGGGAGTCTAATTTGGCTTCCCAACCTCTCCAGTTTTTTGGGGGCGCGTCACCACCTCTTTGGAACTAATACTTTAACGAAAAGAGTTTTATGGCCAAAGCTTGAAAAAGGAGGTCATGGCCGCCATGGTCAGGTCGACACTAGTGCTTTTGCTCGCGTTCGTGGTTCTGATCACCTTTTGGCGACACCAGGCTAGCGTCGTTAGAGAGTCTCAACAAATTGTGCGTGTTGCGCAGGCAAGCAGCGAGCCCGTCCCTCGGCCCTCTGCATCTGGTTGCGCTATGTCTCAGCAGATGTATCCGCCCACGCAACACGCCTTCGACGAACAGCACTTGAGCGCGAAGCAACAGGCAGAGGTGCGCAAATGGGTTTCGAAAATGAGCGCGGACGATCGACGGTATGCAAAATGGTGGATTGCCCCGAGTTCAGAATATGGACCCACGCTTTTGGTATTCAGTGCAAAGCCTTTAACAGGCGGTGATGAAGCTTGGACGGCGGTGAATACGAATATTTTGATCAACGTCGTAGCGTGTGACTATTATCCTTACCCCGGAGCATAGCGCGGTCTAAAATGATGACGGACTCCATTTAAAAGTGGAGTCCGTCTGTCGTGCTTCGCACGTTTCCGGACCAAATGGCTCTCGTCTGATCTGTACACTTTGGCCTCTTAAGCAGCTTGTTGTGTGAGTCGTTCTCGGTTGGCAGCGATGCGCGCCTGCAAGGCTTCGTCAAG
>Ga0185299_10004226_pt1 | contig 17642 bp, 20 predicted proteins | sample PaiPotPPA55metaG_FD_128002 | JGI IMG/M metagenome (GOLD analysis project Ga0185299, IMG submission 128002) | Iron sulfur acid spring bacterial and archeal communities from Banff, Canada, to study Microbial Dark Matter (Phase II) - Paint Pots PPA... ...
CGTGGTGAGTCTGGGGTTCAACCAGAACTTCACTCCACAATAGCCCACGACAACAGCCACGAGAACAGTGCCCCGGTCCTGATCAGCGGACCGGGGTTTTTAATTTTTTTGTACTATTCCCTCCGCTGGACTCTTTCTCATACAGTGACTGACTTAAATCCAGTGACGGACTAAAACCGTCCGTGCATACTAATCTCCGATCTTATGAGACCATCGATTGATTCCGCGCACCAGGGACTGAACCGATACCAGAGTTCACGCTGGCTCTGGACATTATTCTTCGTCTCCGCCCTCACCGCTATTGGCATGTTTGTCGTTCCGGCGTTCATCATTCGCCCATTTGGTCATCAGGCACCCAGTGCGCTGCTGCTCGCCATGTCTCTGCGGCAACGCGCGCCGCTTTTCACGCTGGTTCTAGCTCTCGCTTGTTTCATCATGACCTACGCGCTGTGGAGAGTCTCAGGCCGCTGGGGCAAATCCGTCCTAACGCTCGCAATGCTCGTCGTCACTTTCTCCGCCGTATTGGCTCGTCTCAATTACTTCGAATGGATGTTCCACCCTATCGCCGGACCGCAATTCCTCGCGCAATCCGAGAGCAAGCTCGATCCTAAAGAAATGATCATGGCCGTCCGCGTCGCGGGCGATGCCCGCGCCTATCCCATCAGTCAGATGGCTTACCATCACGTCCTCAACGATGTAGTCGGCGGCGTGCCCATCGCTGTCACCTATTGAACGCTATGTCACACCGGTCTGGTGTGGACGCGAAGCGTCAGTGGACGAGAGTTACATTTTTATCTGGCCGGGATCAACAACCAGAATTTCCTGATGCGCGATAAGGAAACCGGAACCTGGTGGCAGCAGATCACCGGCAAAGCCCTCTACGGCCCGCTGCAAGGCGCAGCGCTCGACCTCGTCCTCAGCGACGAACTCACGTTCGGCCAGTGGAAAAGCGAATCTCCGCTTGGCCAAGTGCTTGCCCCAGTTGGCAAATACAGCAAAGAGTACGACAGCAACTGGGAACCTGACGTCGCCAAGCTTCCTGTCGTCGTCAGCTTCCCCGGCACTGAACTGAAGTCACGCGACATCGTCATCGGACTCGCGGTTGATGGCGCCTCCCGCGCCTATCCTTGGGAAACTTTCGCGAAACAATCTCCCGTTCTCGATCGCGTCAACGGAACACCGCTGCTTCTGGTTCTTGGCCCGGACGGCAGATCTTTCCGTGTTTTCGTCAGTCGCATCGACGGTCGCGACGCCGAATTCTTTCTCCAATCCAATTCCAACGCCCCCGCCGAGGAAAAACCCGCCGGGGAAAAACAATGGCACTTGCTCGACACTACAACCGCCAGCTTGTGGAATTTTCAAGGCTGTGCCACCTCCGGCCCGGCCCGAGGAAAATGTCTCGCCCGCGTTCCTGCGCTGAAAGACTATTGGTTCGACTGGCGCAACTATCATGCCGACACAACGGTCTACAAACACTAAGGTGATGCCGTGAATTTTCTGCTGCCAAAGCAATCGAACCGAGCCCGAGCGAGTTCGACCTCTATCGGGGCGTCCATTGCGGGTGCCCGGAAAAAAGTCCATTCGCGAAGCCGATCTGATAGGCAAGGAAGAAACCAAAAGCCAAGCTTAACAAACCGGACGCGAATCCCAACCAGCGTGAAAATCTCTCATTCTTTTGGCCAAAGAACTTGAACGCGGAAGCGATGCTCATCGTTATCAGCATCATGCCGCCGACGGTGCCGGCTCCGAAGACAAGCAAGTAGACAATCGCCCAATGCGGATTGCGGATGGTGGTGAGAATGAGCAGAGCTACCGCGGCCGAGCCGGCGAGTCCGTGAACTATCCCCACGACCAACGGACGCAACTGCTGATAGAGGCCGATCTTGCCAAATAATCGATCCAGCCAGGTTAGCGACGTTTGATGGCTGTGCGAATGCGTTTCCTCGTGTCCATGGGTGTGGTTGTGCACACGGTCGCCATGAATGTGAGGATGAGAATGAACGAAGTCAGATTCTTCCGGGAGGGGAGAGATCGCGCGCGCCGCGCGCATGAAGCTCGCGATATTCATCCCGCCCAGCACGATGAGCATAAGGCCCACAGAGAACTCCATTGAAAGCCCGATGCGGGCGGGAATCACGACGTCAAAGAGAATGATCGCCGTACCCACGACTAAGATCGTGAAAGTGTGGCCAATTCCCCAGAACACTCCGGTGAGCGCGGCCTTCAACAGGTTGCGCTGGCGACTTACGATTGTGGTCACCGCAATCACGTGGTCAGCGTCGGTGGCATGGCGCATGCCAAGAAAAAATCCTACCGCGATTATGGATAGAAAACTGATCACGGAGTTGCGCTCACCGTGCTTAAATGAGTGGCTACTCGTGATTCATTCCGACGTTTCTGGAGGAAGTCGAGATAGTCGTCCATTCCCTCGCCGCTCCTGGCGGAAAGTTTAAGAACCTGCATACCGGGCCGTACCGCCTGGACATTGCCGTATGCGGCCTGCCAGTCGAATTCAACCGCCGAAGCCAAATCCATTTTTGTAACCACGGCCACATCGGCGCTGTTAAAAATTGTCGGATACTTGAGCGGCTTATCCTCGCCTTCGGTTACCGAAAGCAGCACAAGCCGAAGATTCTCACCCAGATCGTAGGACGAAGGACATACCAGGTTCCCCACATTTTCGATGAAAAGGAAATCGAGTTGATGGAGATCCCACTCTTCCAGCGCGTTCTGGACCATGGCGGCTTCCAGATGACATAGCGTACCGGTAGTAATTTGTTTTACCGGCGCCTGGCTGCGCGCCAACCGGGCTGCGTCGTTCTCCGTCGCAAGATCTCCGACGAGCGCGGCGACACGGTAATTCTGACGAAGATGCGTGAGTGTCTTCTCCAAAAACATCGTCTTGCCCGAGCCCGGACTCGACACCAGACTCACCACAAACACTCCCGCCGCGTGGAATTGCGCACGCAACCCGCGCGCGATCAGATCGTTCTGCTTCAGAACGCTTTTTCTGACTTCGATTAAACGGGGCTGCGATGCCATTGTTCAATCTCCAGTGCAACCACTTCCAGTTCTTTGCCTTGTACAACGTCGCCCGACGGCGTACCGCAGTCCGCGCAGCAGAATAATTGGACGGAGCTGATCGGACGCTGCGCCCCGCAAGCTGGGCAAAATATCAGGACCGGTAACTCTTCGATTACCAGCCGTGCACCTTTCAACGAAGTGTCTTCACATGCCATTTCGAACGATCCAAGCAGAGCCTCTTTCACCACTCCAGAGAGCGCACCAAGTTTGAGATGCACGGCGCTCACTTGAACGCCGCGCCGCTCTGATTCTTCCTGCGCTAACTCAAGGATGCTCATCGCGATGGAAAGTTCGTGCATATTCCTCGTCAGCGGTCCACTAATCCAACTTGGCGAATGCCGCCATGGCCGCCTGTCCTAAGCTGATGCCACCATCGTTGGGCGGAACCATGTGGTTGGTCCAAACTTCGAAACGCTCGGCCTCAAGCAATGACTTTACATCTTTCAACAGTAACTCATTCTGAAAAACGCCTCCCGAAAGAACCACGACACCAAGATCGTGGCTTTCACAAACGTGAACCAGCGCGTCGAGCAAGCCGTGAGCCAGACCAAGTTGGAAGGCACGCGCAACCTCTGCACCTGATCGGCCGCGCATCCTCCCCCGAACTACGGATTGCAGTAGCGGTCGAAAGTCCAATTCATCGTCTACATATGGAAATGGATACGCCTCTGTCGCCGGCGCGGCGCAGGCAAGCTGTTCCAGCCACATCGCGGCCTGCCCTTCAAAGGTAACTTCATGCCTAAAGCCCAGCAGCGCAGCCGCGGTATCGAAGAGTCGCCCCATCGAGCTGGTAGGAAATGTCCGAACGCGTTTGTCGACTAAATTCATGGCTCGGAGATATTGCGGCGGAAAACCAAAAGGGGGCGCGGTCAAGTCGGGCAGGCCATCGAGTTGCGCCAGAAAACCGGCCGCAGCCTGCACCGGATATTGCGCCGCTGCATCACCGCCCGGCAACGCGGCAGTGCGCAAATGCCCGATGCGCTCAAAGCCACCTTTCATACTGCCTACAAAGATCTCGCCACCCCAAATGCTCCCGTCGTCTCCATAACCCGTGCCATCGAAGCTGACTCCGACCACTCGCTTCTCCCATTCTCCGCGCTCCGCCAGCACCGACGCGATGTGAGCACGATGATGTTGGACCGCGAGACTGCTTGGAACTCCAAGCGCGAATGCATGAACTGTAGAGGCATACTGCGGATGGGTATCGTGAACCAGCAGCAGTTCTTCCGGTCGAACTTCATACATCGAAATTAAATCCTGGATCGTTTCCTGAAACGCCCGCAGCGATTCATAATGCGTCAGGTCCCCGATGTGCTGGCTCATAAATGCTTGTCCATCGACAACCAGCGTGACTGTGTTTTTCAGGTCAGCGCCTACCGCCAGAATCGGGCGCTCAGTCGGCACTTTTGCCACGGCACCGGGAGCATAGCCCCGCGCGCGCCGCAGGATAACGGGGCCAAACGTTCCATCCCGCGCCACCGAGTCGTCCACTCGTCGGGCAATCGGGCGCTCACCAACCAGGAATGCATCCGCGATTTCAGACAGCCGGTCCAGTGCCTCTTCGTCTTCGTAAGCGATCGGTTCACTCGATCGATTTGCGCTGGTCATCACCAGCACTTCCGGCGCACCCGCCGCGAAGAGCAGATGATGCAGGGGTGTGTAAGGCAGCATTACGCCGAGTTCGATATTCTCCGGAGCCACTTCGGGAGCGACTCGTTTGCACTCAGTTCTTGCCGGCGCGAGCACAATGGGCCTAGCGATGGAGAGCAGCAGCCTTTCGACCGGGGATGAAACCTCGATCAAGCTGCGCGCAACATCCAAATCTCTTGCCATGATCGCGAAAGGCTTTTCCTTGCGATACTTGCGCTCGCGCAAAGCCGCCACAGCAGCAGGATTCGATGCATCACAGGCCAGGTGGTAGCCGCCTAGTCCTTTTACCGCCAGGATGCACCCGTTCCTGAGAAGCTGGGCAGCGCTACGGATACTCTGCCTGCTTCCATGTACGTCTTGCTCGCCCTGGTGCAAGTGGTAGCCGGGGCCGCAAGCAGGGCAAGCAACGGGCTGAGCATCGAAACGGCGATTGTCAGGATTTCGATATTCTGCTTCACAATAGTCATCCAAAGGCCAATCGCGCATGGTTGTGTTGACCCGGTCGTAGGGCAGGCGCAGGACAACCGTATAGCGCGGACCACAATTCGTGCAATTGATATAGGGGTACCAGTAGCGCCGGTCCGATGGATCCAACAAGTCCTTCAAGCACGCGCTGCAGACCGGAAGATCCGGGGAAATGCGGACGGTAGGCCGGTCGCGGCGCTGGCTCTCGCGAATGGTGAATTCACTCAGGCCACGAGGCGCGGCGCTCTGTACCTCGATTTCCTCAATGCTGGATGCTGGAGGAGGCTGCGACTTTAGGCCCCGAACAAATGCCAGCAATGCTTTGTCTGCGCCCTCGAGAAAAATTTCTACGCCTTCCTCGCCATTCAGTACCCATCCGGTCAGTGTGTTTTCGCGAGCCAGTCGATAAACGAATGGACGAAAGCCAACTCCTTGCACTACTCCGCGAACTCGAATGGAGCAAGCGCTGGGCATTCTTACTCCACATCCAAGAAGCAACTGCGGCCCTGCCAGCCGATTTGGATCACTTTGCCATCTTCAACCAGCACCGGCACACTGCGTTGTCCCGCTGCCAGTTCACGCATGCGGTGAAACGCCACGGCGTCGGCTTCGACGTCGTATTCGACAAATTGGCAACGCTTCCATTCCAGCCACTCGCGCATTTCCTCGGTATGGGGGCACCGCGCGGTGCCGAAAAGTTCAAGCTTGGCCACGGCTCAGCACCTCCAGTGTTTCGCGGATGATGTGGTAGATGGAAGCTTGTACTTCCTGAATGCGCGGGATGTAGTCGCATTGGACAACCAGAGGAAAGTCGGCCAACTGTCGGCGGCGAATCTCGCCGCCGTCATAACCCAGGAGGGCAACGGTCAGCAACTTCCGCTTCCGAGCCTCTTCGAGCGCCATGACGATGTTGCGCGAGCCGCCGCTGGTGGAAATTCCGATCGCAATGTCTTCTGGGCGGGCCTGCGCGATGAGTTGTCGGAGAAAAATTACTTCAGTGCCCACGTCGTTGGCTACCGCGGTGATGTTAGCGGGCTCCATGGAAAGCGATATAGCCCGAACCGGACGATAGCCGGAGGGCGGCAGCACGCAATCGATGGCAAAGTCATTGGCGTCCGTCGCTGACCCGCCATTTCCGAACAGGATAAGCTTGCCACCCTTCGCGAGGCGCTCATGAATCGCCAGGGCAGCATTACCGATCTGCTCGGCCTGATCGCTAGCCACTTGCGCGCGCAGCTTCGAGTCGTCCTGCACCTTCATCCCGATCGAGGTTGCCACTTCAGATTCCAAGTCCCGGGTCTGCTGCTTTTCCTGACCGAGAAATGGATAGAGGAAGCCGGCGTCTCCAACGTCGTGGCCTAGTTCCCGATGTTCCAGAAACACATGTACGCTCTCCCACAGCGTGTGGTAAAGAATTTCAATAATTTCCTGATGAATGAACGGATCCGGCGTGAATCCTTCCACCGCGTATGAGCCCTCCACGCCGGAAAGGGCGAAGGTTAAAGCATTTCGAGCGTGGGCAAACCCAAGAGCGGAACGGATCTCATCGTCGCCCTGCGGAGGCCCGAATCCCATGACGATATCTTCGGGATAAAGAATCGTTTCCAGCCAGGGCCTGAAGAGCATGGAAAGATCCAGCGCGGGAAGCGCGCGCTTTCCGACGATTACGGGATGAACAAACTCGACGGAGACGTGTTGGGCATCGGTTGCGTAGGGACCGCGTCCAAAGGCGAGTAGGCGGCCTCCCTTGAGGAATCGCTCGGACATAGAGTGGCAGGCGTGCGCCAAGCGAGGTGCTTCCCGAGAAAAAAAATCCTCGACGATCAGGTTCCGCGCGAGCAGGCGCTCTTCCACTTGAGTCGCCAGCCCACAAACTGTGGCCATGGCACTACCCTAAAAATCCTAACAAATGCGCGGCAGGGGATCGCCGACCAGCATATCCACAATCCTGCTGCCTCCGTAACGCGTGGTGACTAGAACCGCGCCAGATGGCTGTTCCCGGACTTCTCCGATAATCCGGGTATCTTGGCCGCCAGGCGCCGAGTTCAAGGTCCTGAGTGCGGTGTCCGCATATTCCGGCGCAATCACTGCGAGGAACTGGCCTTCGTTCGCAATATGCAAGGGGTCCAGCCCTAACAACTCACATGCGCCGCGGACTGCGTCGCGCACCGGGATCATTTCTTCCATGAGAACAATGCCCAGGCCGCAGTCGCGGGCAAGTTCGTTCAGCGAAGTGGCCACACCGCCACGCGTCGGGTCGCGCATCCAGCGAATACCGGGCCCCGCTTCGTGCGCCAGCGCCTCAACCAGCGGCAGAACGGAACGAGTATCAGAGTGAAGATCGGCCTCCAGCTCGAGTTCTCCCCGCGCCAGGAGAATGGTAATACCGTGATCGCCGATTGGCCCGGAGAGCAGAATCTTATCGCCTGCGCGGACCGACCTGGGATCGATCTTTAATCCATGAATAGGCCGGCCGATTCCGGTGGTGGTGATGTACATCGAATCAGCTTTTCCATGCTCGACAACTTTTGTGTCCCCACCTGCGATCCTGACTCCAGCTTCGCGCGCAGCGCTTCCCATGGCACGCACCTCAGCCTCAAGCATCGGCGTCGGCAGCCCGGCCTCGAGCACATAGCTGACGACCATGGCTTCAGCTCTCGCTCCTGAAACGGCGAGATCGTTTATCGTTCCGTTCACTGCAAGTTCTCCGATAGACCCGCCGGGAAAAGTCAGCGGCTTGACGACAAAACTATCGGTCGTGATGGCAATCTTTATTCCCTGGAAATCGAGATGGGCCGCATCTCCCAACGACTCAGCAGAGGAGGCAAAAAGCAAAGGGGCGAAAAGACCTTCAATGAGTCGGCGGCTAGCCTTGCCTCCGGCTCCGTGAGCCATCTCGATCTGCGGCTCGCGGAAGCGAACCTTGGCGGGCGGGGCTGGAAGCGAACCTTCGCCTTCCGCACCGTTCAGGCCACCGAGCTTATGCTGGTCACCATTGCCGTTTTGCGGTGTTCGTAATTGAAGTACGCTGCGCATGATCCCTCGGATGAAACCATAAGTGCGCCAATCGGATGTTCGGGAGTGCACTGGTTCCCAAAGAGCTTGCATTGATGAGGCTTCAGCACGCCTTTGAGCACTTCGCCGCACTGCGCCGCCTTGGGATCGGTCACACGCACTCCGGGAATAACGAAGCGCCGCTCCGCATCCCAGGTTGCGTAACTTTCCCGGAGGCGCAAGGCTGACTGAGAAATGAACCCGAGTCCCCTCCATTCAAAATACGGGCGTAACTCAAACACCTCCGCCATGGCTCGAAGCGCCGCACGATTCCCCTCCCACGGTACGACGCGCTTGTATTGATTCTCGATCCTGGCTTCCACTGCCTTCAGTTGACGCAGCACCATCACGATGGACTGCAGAATGTCCAGCGGTTCGAATCCGGAGACCGCAACCGGTTTACTCTCATTTTTCGCGATCCACTCGTAGGCCCGACAACCGATGACCGTCGAGACGTGTCCCGGACCGATGAACGCGTCGATCCGCATGTCCGGGGAATCGAGGATCGCGCGGATGGCGGGAATAATCGTCACGTGGTTGCAGAAAACCGAAAAATTCCCGAGGCCCTGTGCCTTCGCTCGCATCAGGGTCAGAGCTGTCGATGGAGCCGTGGTCTCAAACCCGATGGCAAAGAACATTACGTGCCTGTCGGGATTCTTTTCCGCAAGTTTGAGCGCGTCAGCCGGAGAGTAAACAATCCTCACATCCATGCCTCGCGCCTTATGCTCCAACGGACTTCCCTGCGTGCCCGGGACTCGCATCATGTCCCCGAAGGCGGTGAATATCACTGCGGGATCCTGGGCAATGGCCAGGCCATCATCGATTCTGCCCATGGGAAGCACGCACACCGGACAGCCGGGACCGTGGATTAATTCAATATTCGCAGGAAGAAGATCCTTGAGGCCAAAACGATAAATGGCATGAGTATGTCCGCCACAGACCTCCATGATGCGGTAGTGGCGATTGGGGTCGGCGAGGCGGCGAATCTCTGCTGCGGTTCTGCCGATGACCTCGGGTTCGCGAAACTCGTCGACAAACTTCATGCGCAATCCTTTACTTAAGCCTGGCCCGTAGTGCGATACTTCACGACTATTCCAGGTTCTCCGTGTTTTCCAGGCCGTAACCTTGGACCTCTTGCATGGCCGCCTCCGCCTCGCCCAGTGCTCTGAGCGTACGCATTTGATCGAGAGCGTCTTCCTCGCTGATTTTGCTCATCGCGAAGCCGACATGAATGAGTACCCAGTCTCCCTGCACTGGCAGACTATCCTGCAATAGTCCCAGGTCAACCTTGCGCCGGACCCCAACCACATCGATCACCGCGATATTCGGCTGATCAGGAAAAAGTTCGACGACTTGTCCCGGTATGGCTAGGCACATAAAACTACTCTTTCCTTCGCGCCAGGATGTTAAATGAAAACTTTAATTCGTCTTTAACCTTCAGTGCGCCTCCGGCCACGGATGCCAGTTTCAGATCATAGTCAGTTTGCAGCACTGAAAAATTTCCGAAGGCGCGCAACGAATCTCCAGTCACGGCCACCCGCGCAGTAACCGTCTGCGAGTGAGTGCTGCCATGCATGGTCAAATTGCCATTCAATGTGACCGGATACGGGCCTTCGCCCGCTTTGTTGGCGGCGATGTTCGAGCATTCATAAACGATCTCAGGATATGCGGAGGTCTCGAGAACATCCATCTGCATGACGCGTTCGATATCGCGCCGGTCTTTCTCTGAGATGTCGTCCGTCACGGCTAAAGACTCCGCCTTGATCGTAATTTTTACGGAAGAATGCTCGATATCATCGGGATTCACTTCTGCTTCGCCGGAGAAGTCACGAATAGCGATCTTGGGGCTGTGCCCAAAAGCCGACAGCAATCCTGCGGAGAAAACCTGCACTGTGAATTGGCTGGCTCTCGCGTCCGTAAGGTAATGAACGCCGGTCTTCGTGGTTGATTCCATCAGCAGCAGCCCTCACATGTTCCGCAGTTTTAAGTACCTGTCGAGATCGGGCAAGGCGGCGGTTAGAAGACTTCCCACCCCGAGTTGCCCAAGATAACGTCGAACCGTCGGGTTGGAAAGGATCAGTCCCGTCCCGAAGAGAATCAAGGCCGCTCCGCCCAGCATGTACAATGTTTCCTTATCAGTTCCAACCTGATTGCCGTCTTTATACAATTCCATCGCCATGCCAATCTCCTCTCAATGGTGAGTGTTGTTCACGGTTGTTGCGACCAAGTCATCCCCGTTTAATATCTTTTCGATCACAGATTCAACCAATTTCACCGCTTCGTCGACAACAGCCTCGATGGGCTCACTCAGGCCCATCTGACCTTCCTCCGGGCCGAGCGTGCCAGGTTCACAACCCACAAGAAGCACACGCTTCAAAGGACCCATGGTGCCGGCAAGCCTCAGCACGTTCAACGGATTCATGCCATGAGATTCGACCGCGGCCTGCTGCTCGTCGGCACCGCCTAAATCACGTAGATCAGGTTCAATTACATACAGAGTGCCCGCCGGTTCGCCACGCGGACATGCATCCACCAGAATCGTGGTGTCGTATCCGTCAAGTAAGGCGTAGGCAAGGTCGTATCCCCTGATGCCGAAGTCAGTTACTCGAACCGTCTTCGGCAAAGCGCGAGTGGACAAACGCTTCGCAACTTCGACCCCGAAGGCATCATCGCCCAGGAAAATATTGCCGATTCCCGCGACGAGAACACTGGGCAATTTATCCATGGCCGTTTGCTCGTCAGCGCCAGGAGGCAGAGGCTCGAGTTCTTCTGGAGTGAAAAAGAAACGGTGGCCGGGCTGGCGCATCAGGCCGATATCTCTGCCAGGATCGTCATTGACGACTACACCGAGGTGGATTTTTCCTTCGTAGTCCTGCTCGATGGATTCGATAATTGCGGTCTTACCGGCAAGCGCGATGTCCATGACGTCACCGCCGGATCGCGGACGAAGCTTGACGCGAGTGCCGGGACGCACCTCGACATCAGAAATGCGCAAATCGCCCACGGGCTGCTTAGCTTCCAGAAGTTGCCATTCCCATTCGTTCATGGCGTCTCCTCTTTCAACGAACGCAGCTCCCGCAGTGTTCCGTGAAGTTTCGCGAGATGCTCCGTTCGAAGAGCTTCGGTTCTTTCAAGAATCTTGCGGGCGCGGTCATCGGTGGTTCGCACCTCGCGCTTCTCGTCATCCGTCATCGTCATGATGCGCAGCGCGAGAACCTCATCGATCTCCGTGCCATCGAACAAGTCGCCCGGACTCTCCGGCGCAATTTGCGGATAGTCATAAAGGATGATGGGCGAGGCAAGCATGGTGTCGCGCTCCCCTTCTGCTCCGACCAGGACGGGCCAAGCTCCAATATTTTCACAACTGCTGGTGAGGGTATTCCGCTCTGCCGGCGGCTCAAGCAGGGACACGAATTGGCCATCGGCAACACCCAGAAGAGTGTGGGCGGAGACGAGCGAACGCATCAGGGCCGAGTCCCGGCTAGTCTCGTCGGGGTCGCCTTCCAACGGAGTGAGATTCTCGACCCGCACCTGGAGCTTGAACAGATGATCATCAGGGCGCGAAGCCTTAATTTCAATAACCCCGTAAACCGATTCCTGCTTTCGTTCAATCGTTCTGATCAGCCTTCCGCTCTCATCTCGTTGGAATTCCGTTTCTTCTTTGGCGGGGACAACAAAATTCCACCGGAACGGTTCGCCAGCAAGGGCATTCAAATTGTGCACTGGAACGGCTTCTTCACATTCGATGGCTTCTTGCCAGGGCGGCGATATGCAGTCGAACTGGGGGGAAACAGATGCACCGGGCGCGGAGGATGATGGCGCGCAGGCTGGCTCGGTTTGCTCGCGGACAGTGCGAGCCACCAACTTCAGGAAACGCACTCTCACCTCGATTGCCGGGACAGCGCCCTGGACAAGGCACTCCGTCTGCATCATCCATGCATCCGAACCAGTCTGCGCTTCGCTGTAAGGTTTGGGATAGAGCACGCCAAAATTGAAGCGCTGACGATTCTTCACCGAGGACGGACGGTAGGGGTAAAGCATGTACCCCTCGTACAGCACCGCTTTCGCGATCGCGTCAATGAGCTGAGTGTTCATCGCTTGGCCGTTTCCTCAAGCAGGGGAAGCATGCTTTCTAACGCTTGCTCCCATGTGGGGATTCCGCGCTCGACCTTGTATTGATAAATTCTCTCGAAAACATCGCGACGCAAACAAAGCCAGGCGCTATTGGGATAATAAGTATCCATCATTTCGTGCCAGGCCTTCACCGGAAGCCGGAAGCGAGCTTCTTTATCCCAGGGAATTGGCGCCACCTGCAGCGCTCCATCCTCATCGGCGTAGAAAACGGTTCCACTGAAAAGAAAATTCAAAGGAACATCCCCATCGGCCAGGCCATGAAAATATTTCGTTGCCGCTACATTGAAATCGAATGTACAGTGCACGGGAACGTCGACCACTGCAGTATCCCGAAAAGCGGGAGCCACCACGCTGGCATGAGTCCACAGCATGGTTTTCAAGGTCTGACTCCAGCGTTCCGCTTCGCCAAACAAATCTCGCAGCTGATTTTGGTCGTCCGCAGTGTATTGCCGCCGCGTTACCTCAAGCTGGATCTGACAACGCAGGGCCACGGAATGTATGGTCTCGTTTGGTGTGGCGTTTGCAATGCGGAGCTTGAATAACAGCGTGGGCGCCGCAGTGAAGTGCTGCGGTTCTGCTTTCTCGACTTGAAAGCTCAGGTCAGGCATGCGCGTCCTCTTTGATCAGTGTGGCGCGCTGCTTCAATCCACCGAAGAAGCCGCCAATCTGTTGCCAAACCTCAGTTCCACCGGAAAGCCCGCGCCAATTGGAGCGAATCAGGCCAACCAGTTTGTAGCACTCGTCGATAGGAAGCAGGTAATATTCCGGAGCGGCAAATCCTCGTGCATGTCCGACGCGGTTGACCAGGAGAGCTTCGACATCACATTCCAATTCCTGAAGGACAGGATTGGCATCTTCGATATCCGTCCAAGTCTCGAGTGGCAACAGCGACTCGGTTGCGCCGGCCGGACTCGGATAGAACGCGATCACTCTGGCGTCCGGCGTACTCCGAAAAAAGAAAGCCATGCTGATGGGCACCATCAGGCTTTCCCACTGGCTATCGGAAAGATGAAAATCTGCCAGGGCCAGCACCCTCCGCGGCACACGCTTGTACTTTGTTCCCATGCCGCTGAATAAAATCGCGCAGGCGTTACAAGTGCACAACAGCTTTCGGCTACCGGGCTCAATCAGGTGCGGGTGCTCGGTGGCAACTTCGGCACTGCACAGTTCACAGCGCTCGACATCGCGCCTGCGCGGCCGGATGAACTGGCGAAGCGCTCCGAATGCGTTCTCGTATCCTGGTTGAACTGCCTTCATTCTCGGCCAACGATCAGTTTCTTGTGCCTCGAGTTAGTCGGGGAGCAATAACTCCAAGTTGGGTCGCTCATCACGAAGTGGCCGCGATCGCTCCGCCAAGCTTGCCGAGAGGAACAAACCCAGCTGAACCTGCTTCTTCGTCCAGGCCCTCAATCACCAAAGCGTTCATGTCGGGCGCAGCCTCGTAAAGCGCTTCCTCTACCATGGATTTGAGAGTCTTCCCCGTGGATCCACACCCATGACCATTGACGTGGAGGTGCAGGCGGACCACGTTACCCTCAAAACCAAGTAACTCTAATTCCCCGGCACTCTTGCGTACACGAGGTTGAATTTTCTCCACGGCTTGTATCACCCGACTTTCCATGTCCAAGGGGTGAAGACCATACAGCACCAGAAGGCTGCTTACCAAAGGATCGCGGCCCAAATCATCGATCGTGCGCTGTCCTGGATCACCGCTGCTGGCGACGATCTCCATGACTCGCTCCAAGCCGACGGAATGCAAATCCAGCAGGAGTTGCACCAATGCTTTTGCGCTGGCTCGCGACTCCGGGTCCGCAATGTTCTCCAAGTCGCGGACTAGTTCTCCGATACGCTGAACTTTTATTTGGAAATCTTTGTCATCGCGCATAATATTTTTCGAGCAAAACGTTTATCAGATAGTCCTAAGGAGTGAAGGCCGCGAGGGCGGCCCTCACTCCCTTCGTTTTCCCGCCTAACCCATGATCAACGCTGCACGCCAAACATTGGCGAATGCTGGGTCTTGAGAACCTTGCCGCCGCCAAGATACATGTGCACGCCACAGGGCAAGCATGGATCGAAACTCCGCACCGCGCGCATGATATCAATGCCCTTGAATTTATCCGGACCATTCTCCTCGAAGATTGGGGTGTTCTGCACTGCATCTTCGTATGGACCTGGAGTGCCGTAGACATCGCGCGGATTGGCATTCCAGGGCGTCGGAGGATACGGATGATAGTTCGCGATCTTACCTTTGCGAATCACCACATGATGCGAAAGGACGCCTCGCACTGCTTCGTGGAAGCCGCAACCAATGGCCTCTTCCGGCACTTTGAAATCAGACCAAGTCTTGGTCTTGCCAGCGTGGAGTTCCGCCATCGCTTGCTCCGCGAAGTAAAGGGCGCACCCGGCAGCATACGCCTGGAAGTAGGTCCGGGCCCGGTCGCGTTCGATGGCATTACTCCACTTCGGAATTTTCCACTCGAATTCAACTTCGGGTTTCGACATGGTTCTCGGCAAATAGATCTTCACGCTATGGCCGGTGGCTTTGATGTAGCCGATGTCGACTAGTCCGGCGAGCGCGGTTGCCCACAGCCGGGCGATTGGACCGCCGCCGGTATCGAGCGCCAGATGATCGCCGGTGCGCTTATCCAACCAACGTGGCGACATCACCCAGGTGTACTTACCGTTGAAGTCGCGCTTCTGCGGTCGAGGGATCGTGGTCTGATTCCAGGGATGATTCTTGTCGACTGGATTACCAAGCGGATCAGTCTTCACGAAAGTTTCTGAGTTCTTCCAATCGTCGTAGTAAGAACTGCCCAGGAGGATGCGCATATTGAGGTTGATATCTACTAGGTCGGTGGTGACCAATTTTCCGTCTACCACAACGCCTGGGGTGACGTACATAGCGCGCCCCCACTCCGTCATGTGTTCGTATTTGTAGTCGCAAACCTTGGGATTTTGAAACGAGCCCCAACAACCGAGCAGAATACGGCGGCGCCCCACCTCTTCGTATCCCGGCAATGCGTCGTAGAAGAAGTCGAACAAATCGTCGTGCAGGGGGAGGACTTTTTTCATGAACTCCACATACTTCATTAGCCGGACGATGTAGTCCGTGAAAAGCTGAACGGTCGGGACGGTTCCAACTCCGCCGGGATACAAGGTTGAGGGATGAACGTGGCGACCCTCCATGAGGCAGAACATTTCACGGGTCATGCGACTCATCTGCAGAGCTTCAAGATAGAAAGAACCAGTGAAGGGATTGAGCGCCCGCATAATGTCAGCAATGGTACGGAAGCCGTGCTCGTTGGAGTGCGGAGCTGCAGTGGATTCCGCCTTAGCCAGGACTTTAGGATTCGTTTCCTTGACCATCTGCTCGCAGAAATCGACGCCAACGAGATTGTCCTGGAAGATGTTGTGGTCGAACATGTATTCGGCGGCTTCGCCTAGATTGACAATCCATTCCGCGATGTCAGGCGGCCTCACTCCGAACGCCATATTTTGCGCGTAGGTGGCGCAGGTGGCATGGTTGTCACCGCAGATGCCGCAGATACGACTGGTGATGAAATGAGCATCGCGCGGATCCTTCCCCTTCATGAAAATACTGTATCCACGGAAGATGGAGGACGTGCTGTGACACTCAGCCACTTTCTTGGCCTCAAAGTCGATCTTGGTGAAGATGCCCAGGCTGCCGACGATGCGGGTAATCGGATCCCAATTCATCTCCACTAAATTTCTCGATTTGCTGGGAACGTCTTTCGTCGGGGCAGTGACGGTGCTCATAATGATCGCTCCTTAATGTCTGTCGTTGCAGTAACCTCAATCCGTGTTCTCTTTAATGGATCGACGGGCGCTAATAAGATCTCGGGTGATAACCGGTGGTCAGCTCCGCCCGCGGATGCCGCCATTTGGGTTCTTTGTTGACCGTGTTTTGAGTGATACTGCGGAGCGATCGGATGGCTCGACCATATACGCCAATCGCAGAACTAGAGACGCGTCCACCGGGGGGTTCATCCATGAACGGCATAAACTTGTCGGGGAATCCCGGCATGGTGCAACCAATACAAATGCCGCCCACGTTAGGGCAGCCGCCGATGCCGGCCATCCATCCCCGCTTGGGAACGTTACAATTAACGACCGGCCCCCAACATCCAAGCTTCACGATGCATTTGGGAGAGCCGTAGACCTCCGCGAAATCACCCTGCTCGTAGTAGCCGGCGCGGTCGCAACCTTCGTGGACGGTCCTGCCAAACAACCACGTTGGACGCAGCTGATCGTCCAGAGGAATCATGGGCGCCAGACCCGCAACCTGGTAGAGAAGGTAGAGTACGGTCTCCATAAAGTTGTCCGGCTGCACTGGACATCCGGGCACATTCACGATCGGCAATCCAGCTTTGGACCGCCAATCCCAGCCAAGATAGTCTGCCAATCCCATACAGCCGGTGGGATTTCCTTCCATTGCGTGAATGCCGCCGTACGTAGCGCAGGTTCCGATTGCAATCACCGCCAGCGCCTTAGGCGTCAACCGGTCGATCCACTCATTGGTGGTGATGGGCTGGTGGGTTGTGGGATCGGTTCCCATCGCGGCCCAGTAGCCTTCTTTCTTGATGTTCTCGTTGGGAATGGATCCTTCGACGACCAGCACAAACGGTTCGAGTTTGCCTTCCTCGGCATCGTAGAAAAACTTCATGAAATCATCGCCGACTTCATAAGCCAGCACCGGATTGTGCAGATGTACTTTGGGTAAACCCGGAATTGCGCCTAAGACCACATCTTCGACGCTTGGCTGGGTGGCTGCCGTGATCGAGACGGAGTCTCCATCACAACCCAGGCCGGCTGTGATCCATAGGATATGAACTTCCTTAACTGCCGGAGCCTTTTGTGTAGATCGACCGTATGGAACCGTAGATGTTCCCATAGCTGGATTGCTCCTTTCCAACAAATAAAAACAATAATCAGAATTGCCAACGGATGCGGCAGACTACAACTTGCGATCCCCTGCTCCCATAGTCCTGATGGTTGAAATCAGAAATTCAGATCGAAGACCAGAATCGGCCTATCGCAAAAATGGAGCAAGGGCAGTGGCCCTGTTTTATTTCTCCAAGGAAGTCCCAAAAATTGCATCAGGGAAACCCCTAGCTGTTGGTTCAGTGTGGCAGAGAGCGCGGGCGAGGATGCGGATGAAGTTTGAACAGATTTTCAATTCGGGGAAGTCTTTTCGCGGACGTTCCATTCAACGGCGTGTTGCACAAGTTCGCGCG
>Ga0185299_10004228_pt1 | contig 17635 bp, 16 predicted proteins | sample PaiPotPPA55metaG_FD_128002 | JGI IMG/M metagenome (GOLD analysis project Ga0185299, IMG submission 128002) | Iron sulfur acid spring bacterial and archeal communities from Banff, Canada, to study Microbial Dark Matter (Phase II) - Paint Pots PPA... ...
CAGTCCAGCAAATCGTCTCTTGTGGTGACAAAAAATCTTCCTTTCGGAACCGCGCCGCGCCAGTGACCCGATCGCCCGACTCTCTGCAACGCCACCGCAATCGAACGCGGCGAACTGATCTGAATGACCAGATCCACCGTGCCAATATCGATTCCAAGTTCAAGCGAAGCCGTCGCTACAAGAACTTTGATTTGTCCTTCTTTCAGCTTCTTCTCCGCTGCCAGTCGAAGCTTGCGCGACAAGCTTCCGTGGTGTGCTCCGACATTGTCTTCCCCAATCCGCTCGGCCAGGTGATGCGCCACCCGCTCCACCAGCCGGCGCGTGTTCACAAAAACCAGCGTCGAGCGGTGTTGCTCGGAAAGTTCAACGATGCGGCTATAGATTTCCTCCCACATCTCGTTACTCGCAATCGGACCAAGCAGCGTGGCAGGAATTTCCACCGCGAGATCGAGCGTTCGCTTGTGCCCGATGTTGACGATCACGGGATCCGGCCGGCCGTTCCCAGTCAGAAAATGCGCGACATCTTCAATTGGCTTCTGTGTGGCGGAAAGCCCGATACGAACTGGCGGACGACAGGTCAGTGCCTCCAACCGCTCCAGCGACAAAGTCAGATGCGCCCCGCGCTTGTCGTCCGCGACCGCGTGGATCTCATCCACGATTACGGTTTCCACATCACGCAAGATCGCCCGGCTTTTTTCCGCGGTCAACAAAATGTAGAGCGACTCGGGCGTGGTAACCAAGATATGCGGCGGACGCTTCAGCATGGCGCGGCGCTCCTGCATCAGCGTGTCCCCGGTCCGGACTGCCGTACGAATCTGCGGCATCAGCAGCCCACGCTCACCCGCCATTTGCAGAATCTCACCCAGCGGGACTTCGAGGTTCTTCTGAATATCGTTGCCCAGCGCCTTGAGCGGCGAAATGTAGAGGACTTCCGTTCGGTCATATAGATCGCCAGCCAACGCTTTGCGCACCAACCGGTCAATGCAAGCAAGAAACGCCGCCAGCGTCTTGCCGGAACCGGTGGGTGCGGAGATTAAAGTCGTTCGCCCGGCAAGAATGTGTGGCCAGCCCAGCTCTTGCGGCTCGGTGGGCGTACCGAATTTGTTGGTGAACCATTCGGCGACAAGGGGGTGCGCCCAGGAGAGAGGTGCGGACATTTGGTTATTTTATTCCGATCAAATCGGTTTCGCAAATTGTTCGCCTCCTCGACCTACGCCCATTCTCCGGCAAAAACGGACGGAGTCAGTACGATCAGGTAGCCAATGGGCCAGACGGAGGCCAATAGCCACAACTTGGTTCCGTGAAGCGCCGCGAACGGAGCATCCCAAGGCGCCCACCAGGCAGGTGATCAGCAGCAGGAACGAAATACCGGGCAGCAACCTCATTCCCGGATACATGAGGACGATCGAACAAGCTGACAACGCTAAGCTCAGCATCCTGAAGTTTCTGCTGGCCATAATTGCGCCTTTGGTTCGAATCCAAATTATCGTGGACTGTTTATCCTACGTGCTGCTTCCAATTTGGGAGAGACCGCCCAAAAGGTCAACCGTAACCTTTTGCCTTCCCCGCCCTCATCTGCCAAACTTAACCAATCTCATGGGCCGCATTCACGTTCTCCCCGAGCACGTTGCCAACAAGATCGCCGCAGGCGAAGTTGTCGAACGCCCAGCCTCGGTCGTCAAGGAACTGCTGGAGAATGCTCTGGACGCCGGCGCCACGCGCATCAAGATTCAGATCGAAGCCGGCGGCAAGAAGCTCATCCAGATCACCGACGATGGCTGCGGCATGGTACGCGACGACGCCCTACTGGCCTTCGAGCGCCATGCCACGTCGAAAATACAGAATGCCGAGGACCTGCTCAACATTTCAACTCTGGGCTTCCGAGGCGAGGCCCTGCCATCAATTGCGTCGGTTTGCCGATTGCGCCTGGAGAGTTGCGCCGCCGATCAGGACTCCGGCACCATCGTCGAACTGACCGGCGGAAAGATTTTTCGCGTCGAAGAAGCGGGCTTGCCTGGCGGAACTTCGATTACCATTCGCGATCTCTTCTTTAATACGCCTGCGCGCAAGAAGTTTCTGAAGGCGGAATCAACTGAGCTTTCGCACATCGCTTCGCTGGTCACGCACTATGCTCTGGCGCATCCAGACAAACATTTCGAGCTGCACTCGGCCACCAATGCCGTGCTGGTCGCGCCTCCAGTCGCCAGTTACAGCGACCGTGTTTACCAGATTTTTGGCAAGGATATTCTCGACCAGTTGATCTCGGTCGCCGCCGTGGTGCCGCTGGCCCGCATCGGCCTTCCCCAGCCTCCGCCGTGGAGACGAAAGGAACAAGAAGAAAACGAAGACGCTTCCGCCGATCCCGGCAGCCTGCGTCTGCATGGATTTATTTCCAAGCCTGAAATCCAGAAGCTCAACCGCAATTCCATCTACACCTTCGTCAACGGACGCCTCATTCGCGACCGTCTGATTCAGCACGCGATCACCGAGGCCTATCGCAATATCCTGCCGCCGACGGTTTTCCCGGTGGTGCTGCTGTTCATCGAAATGCCCAATGCCGAAGTGGACGTCAATGTACACCCTTCGAAGACCGAAGTCCGCTTCCGCCAGCAGACGGTCATGCACGACTTCCTGCGCGATTCGGTGCGCGCGGCGCTGATGAAGGCCCGTCCGGTGCCGCAGTTTGTCACTGAGATTCGTGCCCATCCGACGGCAAGTCCCTCGCTGACTCCCGGAGCGCGTGACGCAGTCGAAGGTGGCGGGCGACTGACCAACTTCTACGGCGCGGCCGTGCCAGATTCATTTGCACTGCAAGCGCCGCCGCAACCCGTAATCGCCGAGCGCTTTCATTTTTCCGGCGGCATCACAGTTGAGGCCAATGCCGCACTTCCGGTAGCAAGGTTTCCTCAGCACGGATTTGGCGGACACCAAACGTTCGGCGTAGACCGTTGCGCCCCACCCCTCGCGGATGATGCACTTTCTGAAGAATTCGTGCCGGCAGGTAACGTGACACCGGTCCTGGCCTCACTCAAGCCGCTGGGCCAATTACGCGAGTCTTTCATCCTGGCGGTGAACCACGATGGCCTGTGGATCATTGACCAGCACTGCGCCCATGAGCGAGTGCTGTTTGAGAAAGTGTCGCGCCAGCGCGCCCGGCAGGAAGTCGAGAGCCAGCGCATGCTGATGCCAATTGTGATCGAGCTGACTCCTGTGCAGCAGGCTATTTTCTCGGAGATTTCCGATGAACTTCAGAAGAACGGTTTCGAAGCCGAGCCCTTCGGCGCGCGCAGCATTGCCGTCAAGATCGCTCCCGCGGGAGTTCAAGCCGGAGAAGTTGAGTCCATGCTGCACGAACTGCTCGACCAGTTTTCCCATGAAGAACAAAGCCTCAACCTGGAGCAGATTCGTGGCCGCATCGCCGCCTCTATCGCCTGCCACGCCGCCATCAAAGTCAACATGCCGCTGGAAAACAATAAGATGGAATGGCTATTGAGCGAGTTGGCGAAGGCGGAATGTCCAATGTCCTGCCCACACGGAAGGCCCGTAGTTCTGCGATACTCGATGAAGGACATTCAGCGGGCATTTAAAAGAATCTGAAAGCAGTCGTCGGTCGTTGGTGGTTGGCCAAACCGCTGCGTTGACGACCGACGACTGACGACCGAATCTGTCATGACCGATCTCGAACTGAAAGACCTTCGCCGCGAACGGTGGCGCCTCAACGGCATCCCGATTCGCACGCTTGAGGATGCGCGCAGCTTTATCGAGTCCGCCGGATTCTGCCTGACCTATCCGTCGCGGCCGCCGCTCCTGATGCCAACTTTCATCGGTGCTTGGTTTGGATCGGACGAGCGCTTGCCCCGGCATCGTGCATTCCTCGATCCTGAGGCCCGCGACGCGACGGATCTGATGATCCGTCTGCTGCGCGACAAGGCGGCTTATGAAGCCAATCTCGGCGACGAGAACAATGCGCTTCTGATTTCGGCTTCGGTCTTTCCTTATTTCTATACTCTGGTAGGCGAGCGCAATCCCAAGCAGCCGCCGCAGCCGGGTCCCAGGTCGCCATATTCAGAACTGGCCTGCGATACCTATCACATCATCCATCGCAATGGACCAATTTCGAAGGCGAGGCTCTTGGAGGAGGTGGGCAAAGGTGTTTCTATCCCGGCGCTGGATAGGTCGCTGGCCGAATTGTGGTCCAAGCTGCGCATTACCCGCGTGGACTATGACCAGCGCGAAGGCGCTTCATGGGACCTGTTGCAGCGCTGGTCTCCAGAGGCGGTTTCTGAAGGCATCAATTGCTCGGTCGGCGAGGCGGTCTCGGCGCTGGTTTCAAAGTATCTGGAATGTGTCGTCGCCGCCGATCAGCAGGAACTGGATTCGTTTCTTGGAAAATTCGTTCCCCGCTCCCGGGTGCGGGACTCGGTGAATGCCTTGATGTCCGCGCGCGAACTGAATTTTGTGCACGTGGGAAACCGTTCGCTGATCCAGGTGACACAGGCCCAACCGGCACGCTCAGAAGCGACTAAATAACCTCATGCTGGCTGTCGAGAAACAAGGCTTTGGAATCATTCCCGAGTTCTTCGATCGGGAAAGCATCGCCTCGGTGAGCAAATCTCTGGATGAGATGCCGCTCCGGCGCGGACGCGCTGGGGCTCGGAATGCTCTGCGGATCGAGTCCGTTCGGGGTCTGGCGTTCGATTCAAAACTGATCAATATTGCGAGCAGCCTCCTCGGCGGAAACGCGGTTCCCTTTCGGGCAACCTTATTTAACAAGTCTTTCGCAACAAACTGGCTGGTGGTGTGGCATCAGGACACAGCGTTGCCCGTGCGTGAGCGAACAGATGCAAAGGGCTGGGGACCGTGGTCGGTCAAGGAAGGTGTGATTTGCGCCCACGCGCCGGCGTACGCACTGGAACGGGTGCTTGCGATGCGCGTCCATCTGGATCATTCGAATGAGGAAAATGGTTCACTCAGGGTGCTGCCGCAGACTCACACTTTGGGGGTGCTTTCCGATGACCAGACGCACGAACTTGCAAAGAAGATTCCACCTGTAGAGTGTCATGTGGCAGCCGGTGGAGTTCTGCTGATGAAGCCTCTGCTGGTTCATTCCTCTTCGAAAGCCAAATCCGAAACTGCGCACCGACGCGTGCTGCACATCGAATACGCGGCATGCCGGTCGTTTCCCTACGGTATCGAACTGTGCACTTTTGAGGCGGCCTCGGTCGTTCGAACCTGACAACACAGCGTGTACAATCACTCCGGAAATGACCGATCCCACTCCCCGCAAACTGATCATTGCCATTGACGGCCCCGCAGGGGCCGGGAAGAGCACCATCGCCTCCCGCCTTGCCCGCAAGCTGGGCTATGTAAACCTCGAAAGCGGCGCCATGTACCGCGCTCTGGCGCTGAAGGCCATTGAATGGGACATCTCATTCGACGACGAGGCCGCCCTCGCCAAGTTGGCCGAAAAATCGCGCATCAAGATTGAACCGACCCTGGGTGGAAACCGCGTGCTGCTCGATCGCCGCGACGTTACCCAACGCGTCCGCGAGACCGACGTATCGCAGGCCGCTTCGCGAGTCTCGGTGCATCCCGAGGTCCGCGAGTGGATGGTCGCGCGACAGCGCGAGTTGGGCGCAGCCGGCGGGGTTGTAATGGAAGGCCGCGACATCGGGACTCAAGTTTTTCCCGATGCGGACGTAAAGATATTTCTCGATGCCGATCCCGTTATCCGCGAGAAGCGCCGCATACAGCAGCACTTGGGCGGAGCTTCCGCCGAGTCCACGGCAGATGAGTTGCGCGAACGTGATCGTCGCGACCGAACGCGTGCCGCTTCTCCGCTCGAGCCAGCGCCGGATGCCACCATTCTCGATTCCACCTCACTGTCCGAAGACGAGGTGATGAAGCGGGTCGAGGCACTCGTGGAACAGAAACTCGGAAAATCCGAAACTTTATCTTGAGTTCATTCGCGTGCAGCACCGCGCTGCCGAAGAGAACAGGTTCCTCTGCGGCTGCGCCGCTTCGGAATGCCAAGATGGTAGCTAGAAGCAAAAAGCGCTGGGAGTGCGCAAGTCCCAGCGCTCTGCTATTCAGGCACGAAGCAGTCTAGGCCGACATCGCCCGCCGCTGCCTTGTCTCACGAATGGACGAGACTCCTCGCCGCACGTTCAACCATCCCTGCTCTTGGAAAATCCTGAACAGGTCGTAGCTGTAAGGTACCTCGCCGGTAATGATCTCTTCTTTCCCTTGATCGTCGGTTACCGAAAAGGCGACTTGCACTGGCTCATCGGGGGAGTTTTGCTTGGTGAAGTGGACGAGTTTCACGTTGAGAGTTTCTTGCTCTTAAGCTTGCAGTGCCATTATTTTTTCCTCGTCCTAGTTGGGAACCCGCCCATTCTAGGCAGATGGAAGTGCCCTCTCAATCGGCAATGAGCTGTAGAGGAACCTAAGCTTGTGGATATTGCGGGATCACGGCACCGCGCTAAAGGGCAAGCACTTAGTACTCCTCGCTAAATGTGTTCAAAGAAAAGGCTCCTAGGTGGCTAGTGCCAAGAGCCAAATGCTAGGTGCCCACGCTGTCCGCAATCTCCCTGACTGCTGATAGCTGGCGGCTGACGACTGATGTTATAATTCTTCATCCCCACACCGTTGGAAAGTGGGCGGAGGTTTGTATCGATAAGCGTTTTATACGCACCAATGATCGTATTCGGGCGCGCGAAATCCGCGTGATTGGCGACGAAGGTGAGCAGATTGGCATCATGCCCCCTTTTGAAGCGCTGAAAATGGCCCGCGAAAAGAACCTGGACTTGGTAGAGATTTCTCCCACCGCGCAACCTCCAGTTTGCCGCATCATGGATTATGGAAAATTTCTCTATCAGCAAGAAAAAAAAGAACGCGAAGCGAAGAAGCACCAGAAGACGATTACCGTTAAAGAAGTGAAGTTCCGCATCAACGTGGACGATCACGATTACGAGACCAAGAAAAACCACGTGCTGCGCTTTTTGGACGACGGCGACAAGGTCAAGGCCACGATTTTTTTCCGCGGACGCGAGATGACGCGCACCGGCCTGGGACGGCAAATCCTGGAGCGCCTGATTAAAGACATTGGTGAGCGCGGCATCGTCGAGTTCCGGCCGCGGCAGGAAGGCAATACGCTCCACGCCATCCTGGCCCCCAGTGCGAAAAAGCCGGGAGAGAAGCCAGCACCGGCAGTGCGTCAGGCTTGAAATTCAGCATTTAGCACTTGGCACTTTGCTTTGGCCCTTTGGGGGCTGATTTGGCTAAGTGCTAAATGCCAAGTGCTAATTGCTGAGGTTCTATGCCAAAACTAAAAACCCACAAAGGCGCCGCCAAGCGCTTCAAGAAGACCGCCAGCGGAAAAGTGAAGCGGTCGCATGCTTTTCTGCGGCACATTCTGACGTCGAAAGACAAGAAGCGAAAGCGCGGCCTGCGCAGTTCGGTTCTCGTTAGCGACGCAGATACGCCAAAAGTTAAGAGGATGATTCCCTACTAGAGAATTGTTCTCAGTGGTCCTCAGTGTCCTCATGTGGTAAAGATTTTTTCATGGAGGGTCACGAAGAAAAAGCGCGGAAGATCGCGCAAAGCGAGTGAAGAGGCACATCCTGCCTCCAGCCGCTAATTAGAACGTCCAAAGGAGCAACACCATGCCTCGTGTAAAACGCGGTACGAAGCGCCGCGCCAAACGCAAAAAGATACTTGACCGCGCCAGTGGTTATTTCCTCACAAAATCAAAACTCTACCGCTCGGCGAAAGAAGCCGTAGACCGCGGCCTGAAGTTCGCCTATTCCGGACGCAAGCAGAAGAAGCGGCAGTACCGCTCTCTGTGGATTGTCCGCATCGGCGCCGCCGCCAAGCTGAGCGGTCTGAGCTACAGCCAGTTCATTCACGGCCTGAAAGTCGCAGGCGTAGAGCTTGATCGCAAGATCCTCTCTGACCTCGCCGTAAACGATGCTGCCGCCTTTAAGAGCCTCGCCGAGCAGGCGAAAGGCGCTCTCGGCGGGGCAGCGTAAACAGCCGTCAGATTTTAGCCATCAGCCATCAGCAAAAGCGTGACTGAGGTGGTTCGTGCCAGGGCATGGCTGCCTCCATGCCGCAGCGCGATTCCCTTATACTTCTGTCATTCTTACTTGCTGTCATTCTCAGCCCTGTCATTCTGAGCGGAGCAAGATCATTCGCAAGGCGAACGATCTTGTGGAGTCGAGGAACCTGCTGTTTGCCAGTAGCGAACTAGTTCTTTACCGGCGAAACGCAGTCCGGAGCTCCCGGCAAGCCGCGTGGCGGCACAAGAATACAGCCCAGGACGCAAGCCCTGGGTAGCACCAGCAGATACGACCAAGCCCCGAGGGGCGAAAGAAACGTGCCCTACACCGTCCCCAAACTGAAAGACTTCTCGCCCGCGGCGCTCGACAAGGCAGCGTCAGACCTACTCGCGGCGCTTGACAAAGAATCCGGCTCGCTCGGCAACGAGGCCGACCGCAAAGCCTTCCGTGACCGCTGGCTCGCCCGCAAAGACGGCGTTCTCACGCAGATTAACGATCTCTGGCTAAAAGCGGCACCAAAAGACGCCAAGCGCGAAGTCGGCCAGCGCGTCAACACACTCAAGAAAGAGGTCGAACAAAAAGTCGAAGCCACACTCAAGCAGCCCGCCGCCGCGACTTCAGATTTCGGCCTCGACATCTCTCTCCCCAGCATCCGCCGCCCCATCGGCGCCGAGCACCCGATCATTCGCACCATGAACCAAATCATCGCAGTGTTCCGCAACCTCGGCTACTCCATCGCCGAAGGCCCGGTGGTCGAGACTGACTACTACAACTTCGAGTCGTTAAATTTTCCGCCAAACCATCCGGCGCGCGACACTCAGGACACGCTGTTCCTCGCCCACCAGGAATCAAAGCCACCACGCGAGCGCCTTCTGCTGCGCACCCACACTTCTCCAGTGCAAATTCGCACCATGGAGAAGCTGAAGCCGCCGCTGCGGATTCTGGTGCCCGGCAAAGTCCATCGCAACGATCCTCCCGATGCCAGCCACTCACCTATGTTCCATCAGGTTGAAGGCCTGGCGGTGGACACCAACATCACTTTCGGCGATTTGAAAGGCACCCTCGACCATGCGATGAAAGAGCTCTTCGGTTCAGACGTGAAGACCAGTTTCCGTCCGTCGTTCTTTCCCTTCACCGAGCCGAGCGCGGAAATGTTCGTCTCCTGCTTCATATGCGGCGGAAGCGGCAAGCGCGGAGCTGACTGGTGCCGTCCCTGCAAGCAGACGGGATGGATCGAAATCCTTGGCTGTGGCATGGTAGACCCGAACGTGTTCGAGTTTGTGAAGCACAACGGCTACGACCCGGAAAGGATTTCCGGGTTCGCCTTCGGCATGGGCGTCGATCGCATCGCCATGTTGAAGTATGGGCTGGATGATTTGCAGTTGTTCTTTCAGGGGGATGTGAGGTTTTTGGAGCAGTTTGGGTAAAGCAGTCGTAGGCCGTTTGTCTTTGGTCGTTAGCCTCAAATAATGAAGCTCTCTTCAGGTTGGTTGCGCGAATTCGTTGATCTCACGGTGGACGATCGCCGCCTCGCCGAAGACTTGACTTCGACTGGGATCGCGGTGGAAGGCATTTCTGGCGAAGGCGCGAGCACTGTCTTCGAAATGGAGATCGGCACGAACCGGCCGGACGCGATGAATCACTACGGCGTCGCGCGCGAAGCGGCGTCGCGTTACGGCCTACCTCTGAGGAGAATCGAGAGTTCAGGGGCTAAAACCGCGTCTGTGAAGACGCCGGACAGCACGGCTAAGGCCGTGCCCTTTCAAATTGATATTGAAGACAGCGAAGGCTGTGCCCGATACACGGCGCAGATGATTCGTGGCGTAAAGATCAAACCCTCGCCGGAGAAAATTGCCAGTCGCCTGGCGCTCGTCGATCAGCGCCCCATCAACAACGCCGCCGACGCTTCGAATTACACGCTCTGGGAAATGGGACATCCCACGCATGCGTTCGATCTCGACCTGCTCGAAGGTGGCAAAATCATCGTCCGCCGCGCGCGTGCGGGCGAAACGCTGGTGACTTTGGACGGCGTTGACCGCAAGCTCTTGCCCGGAGACCTAATCATCGCCGATGCCAAGAAACCCGTCGCCCTCGCCGGAGTGATGGGCGGCTTCGACACCATGATCACCGAGAAAACGAAAAACGTCCTGATTGAGTCAGCCTGGTTCGATCCGGTCGCGGTCCGCAAGACCGCCAAGCGCCACGGCCTGCACACCGATGCCTCCCATCGTTTCGAGCGCGGCGCCGACTACGGAGCAACCCCGCTGGCGTGCGCCCTGGTCGCGCAACGAATCATCGAATCCGGCGGCGGCGCACTCGACGGCGAACTCATCGACGCCGTCGCCCGCGAACTTGACCAGGCGCCGGTAGTGCTTCGCATCTCGCGCATCCAACGCATTCTGGGCAAGCTGGAAACGCATGAAATCGTCGCCATCCTCAAGCGCCTCGGCTTTGAACTCGTCCCCGAACCATGTGAACCACCCGAATTCTCGGTCCGCATTCCCACCTGGCGGCTAGACGTGGAACGCGAAATTGACTTGATCGAGGAAATCGCCCGCCTGCACGGCTACAACACTTTCCCCAACACCCTGCCGTCATTCGCAGGCGCGGTTGTGGACTCCCCACGCACCTCGAAGGAAAGCCGCCTCCGCACTTCCCTGCTCGCTCTCGGGTACAACGAAGCGGTTTCTCTAGGCTTTATCGCGCACCAAGACGCAGAGACCTTTTCATCTGCTCCGGTCATCGAACTGGCGAATCCGTTGAGCGAAGAAGCTTCGCTCATGCGCAGCTCGCTGGTCCCCGGAATGCTGAACATGCTCGCCTACAACCTGAATCGCGGAACTGAAGATTTCCGCCTCTTCGAGATGGGAGACGTGTACGAGGCTTCGGGTGCCACCGCGATCGAGCGCGGCCGAATCTGTCTAGCCGCGACCGTATCTGCACTGAGGCACGGTATTCCGCAAGACAGCGTTCTCGATACCAGCAGGGGCTCGCATGACCTGGACATATTCCGCTCATTCAAAGGCGACGTTGAGACTCTATTGCGCGCCTTTCAGCACAAATCACTCACGTTCGACACACAGACCGCGGATTATTACCATCCCGGTCGCTCCGCACGGGCGTTAATGGACGGCGAGCCCGTAGCCCAGTTCGGCCAATTGCATCCGCAGATCGCAAGCTCCCGCAAACTGCGCCAGGAAGTTTTCATCGCCGAGATTTTTGCCGACCGGATCTACTCCCGCAGCCTCCGCGAAATCCGATACCAGCCACTCCCCCGTTTTCCCGGGGTCGAGCGCGATTTCTCGTTCCTGTTCGACGACAGCGTGACCTTCGACAAGATGCAGGCCGCTGTGAGAAGCCTGGCATTGCCCGAGCTGTGGAGCTTTTCTCCTGTCGAGATCTTCCGCGGCGGCTCGGTCCCCACGGGAAAGTATTCGATCTTGCTGCGGGCGACCTTCCAGTCGCTCGAACGCACGCTGCGCGAAGACGAGGTTGCGGATTGGTCAGCAAAGATTGTCGCAGCACTCCAGCAACTGGGCGGCACCCAAAGAACCTAGCTCCGGCGTCGTCCTCCTCAACCCTGTCATCCCGAGCGGAGCTGAATGACTCGTAACGCGAATCATTCGCGCAGTCGAGGGACCTGCTGTTTGCCGGCGGCACCGGAACTGCTGGCAATTAGCAGGCCCCTCGACTTGGCTTGGGATGACAGATTTGAGGAGGAGCGGAGTAAATTCTGCAATTTCCGTCTTCCAGATTTAAGATAAGCCTGAAGATGTCCGACCCCGTCAAAATCATCGAATGCCCCCGCGACGCGTGGCAAGGTTTGCAAGGCCAGATCCCCGCCGACCTGAAAGTTGACTATCTGAAAGCCCTGATTAGCGCCGGATTCAAGCATATTGACGCGGCGTCGTTCGTCTCGCCTAAGGCCATACCGCAAATGTCGGACTCCGAGGCAGTACTCAAAGATCTCGACCCGCCTGACGACGTCGAGATCATCGGAATCGTGGTCAACGAAAAAGGCGCGCAGCGGGCGATCAACACGCAAGCGGTGACCACGCTAGGCTTTCCCTATTCCATCTCGGCCACGTTTCTCCACAACAACCAGCGTCAGACGCCGGAAGAGTCGCTCGATGAGCTGGAGAAAATCCAGAACAAAGTCGACGACGCCGGCCTCGACTTGGTGGTGTATATCTCGATGGCTTTCGGCAATCCCTACGGCGACCCCTGGGACGCCGACGAAGTGCTCGCCGCGGTGGACATTCTGGAAGTAAGCGGAATCAAAATGATCTCGCTCGCCGACACCGTGGGCATGGCCTCACCCGAGCAGATTCGGGCTTTAGTCTCGCAGGTCATCGACAAGTTCGCCTACCTCGACATCGGAGCCCACTTGCACAGCCGTCCCGAAGCCGCCGCAGAAAAAGTCCAGGCCGCCTACGCCGCCGGATGCCGCCGCTTCGATTCCGCAATCGGCGGGCTGGGAGGATGTCCTTTCGCGCAGGACGCGCTGGTAGGCAACATCCCCACCGAGAGGCTATTGGACGCTCTCCAGCAGACCGGAGCGTTGCCTCCACTCAAGCCGCTGGACACCCTGCTGCGAGCGTCGGCGGAAATCGGGGCCAGATACAACTTGTCCCACGCGGCCGACTGAGATCTGCGAATCGGCGTCACGGGCGGATTTCCACCGGCGTTCCCACCGGCACCACCTTCCAGATTTCATCCATCTCCTCGTTCGTCACCGCGACGCACCCGTCGGTCCAGTTCGTTTTACGAGGCAACGCTCCCAGCCACCCGAACTCGCGACCCAGGCCATGAATTTCGACGAGGCCCCCAGGATCGACTCCCAATTTGCGCGCCCTCCGAAGATCTTCAGCATTGGGGTACGAAATGCGCAGAGCACGATGGAACTGGCTGTTCGCGAGCTTCATGGCAACTACGTAGCGCCCCTCGGGGGTCTTGTGATCGCCGACTCGTTCCTTAGCTCCTACCGGCTGGCCGCCGAGCGCGACCTTGTAAGTCCGTAGTGTCTTAACCGTGGATAAAAAGTGTCATAGTTCGCGACGATTTCACTACCAAGATTCGATCCGCGACCGCATCGGTCCCCGCGAGACAGTGCGCTAGCGGGGCGAGAACAAGCAATACCAAAAGTAAGTTCTATTCGTGGTTCTCGGTCCACACAAAACCGAATTGCACAGGAGACACAAATGATCGCAACTTTAAGTGAGAACCGCCTACGAGATTTAATCCGAAGCCTTGAAAATCTGCCTAACTACACCGACGATGAGCTGTTGGTGAAATTCGACAAGTATTGTAAGAAGCTGTTCTCCTACGTTCATCGGGATTTCGGCATCCGGTTTGTCGGTATGGTAAGCATTGCCGGCACGATTGGCGCCGCCCGCTTCACTCTCGAAGGTGACCGGGAAAGAGCCATCCAAGGCCTTATCTATCTGAACCCCGTCAGCATCACCGCCGAAGTGGAAGATTTAGGGTGTCTGGTTCCCAACACGGTCATGTGTGCACGGGCGGCGTGGCCCGAAATTGCGGGGCAATTCGAGCGTATCAGTCCTGGCGAGCTATTCGACACAATCGAACGGGTGATTCCCGAAGTTGCCTTCCGGCCTGCCCCGCCAGCCACGAGCGAAACCGAGGCGCTAATGAGCGAGCTGAACTTTCAAGATTGGCTCGCACAGAACGGCCTGGTTGATCCTTCTTTGAAATCTCGCGCGGTTGAACAATTTCGCGAGAAGGAAATCGCGGAGCAACAGGCCGCCGAGGACCGGCACAAACAGAAATGGTACAACCAGTTCTCGCGCTAGCTTTCCCGTGCCACTCACGGGATTCCCGCGCCTCCTGTCGCGGGACTGTTGGGCGGTGGGCTTAGGCTCGCCGTCCAACCCTTTTCAATTTTCCGAGACGCGAAAGTGGGCGAACCGGGTTAGTCGGTAGCAAAATACCGACCGCAGACGTTATCTGCGGAGAGAGAAGTAAAGTTATATGAGTTTCACAAGCAAAAAGAACAGCAAACGCAAATCCCGGTAGTGCCTCAGTTTGAGATTTAGCGACGAAAGAGAACGTACAACAGATACGCCGCGACTGCTGCGAAAACCGCCCCCGCGATCTGGAACTGTGATCGGTTCCAGTCGGCGAGCAGCTTTCCTCCTTTTCGCACCCCAGAACGTGTGATGAACCAATCGGGATTTATTACGTGAGCGATTCCGATTGCGCCTGCTGAGCCACTTCCGAGTAGCTCGGATGCGGGTTTGACGACTAGGCTCGACGTGATTGCCGGTTTGCTCGCTGAGCTTGTGAGCATCGAGCAGTGCCGCGACCGAAGGTCTGGAATGGACCACTATCGCAAATAGCCTAAGGGGGTTCGTTACCATGAAGTGCAAAGCCTCGGCCTCCCGGTCGGGGCTTTTTCTTTAGTTTGCGACGAAGGCGATCCAGGGCCGCCGCATTCCTGCGGTGCAGTCGAAACACTTTTTCATCTTCCTCATTGGCCTTCTCATTTAAGTCCATGAGGCGGTCAATCGCTTCGATGTTCGTCCTTTTCCGTTTCTTCATAGGACGACCCCCGTCGTCAGTTTACGGGTTGTGCGTGCACGTTCCAAGGGGGAATGCCACCGGATTGTGCTCACTCTGCAGAGGTATTGCCAAGAGAGGCACGGCGATACAGAACAAGGCCGCGCCATTCGCTCATTTAGGAGTGGCGCGGTTCTACTTTCGCCGATTCCGTTTTTCGTAACAAGAAGCGAGTCTAAGAAATGCCGCCCGGTATTCATGCTTAAATCTTTGAATTATGGGTTCGTGGCTTGCGCTTGGAATTTTCCTGATAGGTGCGGCGACTGGAGCACTGCTTACACGCATTCAGCGCATAGGATTACACCGTCGGTCAAAATAAGAACGGGAAGCCTGAGAATGCGGACCCGCACATCTCAGCACTTCCCGTTACCGATAGATCGACGGCTTCCCAACGCACCGCCCTGCCGATCTTCTAGGCGGCCTGATGCACCCAGCCATTCCGAATAACACTCATTGCGCAACCACGCCGGGACACGCCCGCCGAGTTTGGTTGCGTACTCTCTTTGTATCCGGAGCATGAGGGTACCGACTGTCACGCCCTCCGATTTTGCCGCATCCTTCAGGGCTGGCGATAGATTACGTCCGAACAGGTCACGCACGTCCGAGTTGATTTTCGTTTTCATTTTTGTAACCTCCCCTTTCGATTCCCACCACAGGCCGAACGGGAGAAAACCTTTACCGCTTTGCTTCCGGTAACCATCGCTATTGAAAAGTTACCAGCGAGAATCTCACTCGCGCACTTTTGTCTTAGCAGTTTCAGTTCCAAGAACGAGACGGCATCTTTGAAAGCCGTTCCTCCATTCTCTTGCTTGCGAGGTTTGCGTAATGCCGCTCTACGATTGCAAGCGTATCGCCGAGCATGGCCGCAATGTCCGTGAGCCTGCATCCCGCGCCTAGCCAGAAGTCCACGGCGGTATCACGGAACCGATGCGACAGGTTGCCCTTAATCCACAATTCCGCGTCCTGCATCAGGGTTCTCAAGTCGGCTTGCCACACACCAACCGCTGAGGTTGGCGTGCTGGCACCGTTCCAGAAAATATCAGACGGTGGCCTGTGCGCTGAACTGCTGGCCGTAGCGAACGGAAATCCCAAGTTGCCTAGCACGCTATCTAGCACATTACAAGCGCTAAATGAGAAATCGCCATTAACCATGGGGGTAATAATGGCGGAAGCGAGTGGGAGTCGAAACCGCTTCCAATCGTCAAACAAAGAACTTAACCGAGCACGGTCAGCAATGTTAGTCGATGTAAGTGCCTGAAAAACCGAGAACTGATTTTTAAGTGATTTGCATTAATCCGCCGAGGTTAGCTGGTGGGGAGCACCCCCTCTACCTAGGTAGTGGAGAGCTATGGCTAAGAAATGTGAGTTCCGAAAGAAGGACGGCGAACACTGCGCTGCGAATGCGCAGGCGGTCAGAGTTCGTGCGTCTTCCACGATCCAGCAAAAGTAACTGAGGGCCGCAGAGCGAGGCGAGCCGGCGGCATCAGCCGTAGTCGGCCGGCAGCCGTGTTGCCCCTAGACGTCCCGGGGAATCATCTTCGCAGTACGGGAGACGTTGCCAAGCTTCTCGCTGACTCGATCAACCAAGTTCGCCGAGGTCAGATCGATCCCCGAGTCGCGAACGCAACCGGCTACTTGGCGGGGATCCTCCTAAAAGCCCTGGAACAGGGACGCACCGAGCAACGCCTGGCGCAGTTGGAGAGCATCTTGGGCGTCAACAAAGGCAGGGATGGAGAAATATTTAAGTTCGTAACTAAGGAGCAGACTTATGAAGAGCCATCAGCACCGGCTGAAAACAATTGAACTCTCTCTGACGCCCGAACAGATTGTTCTCGCGAGGCATGAAGCGGCAAAGGAAGCCGGCTCCCTCGTGGATGCTGCCCTAATATCGCCGGCTCCTCGGCAAGCAATTGCGAATGCAGTGAATAACGCGATCCGAGAGAGCATGAAAGGTCAGCCCGAGGCAGTCATCGAGGGTGCGATACAACAGGGGCGCCAACAAGCCGACTTCTTGTTCATGCTCATTGTCGAGACGAACGCGGGGGTACGAGGGAACGCGGACTCTCGAAGAGAAAGTTACCGGCTGGTGGTCCGACACTTATTTGCGGTGGTTCGCGGACCCGCAAAAGCTGAACCGGTTGAGGAACTTCGCCTTTCTCTCTTAGAGGTCATTCAATCGCTCCTGATTGATGACGGTGTGGTCACTCGAATAACGACCGAGCGCCTGCGCGACCAAGAGGTGCTCTTTCCGGACACGTCCGCCATGTTGAAAAAACAGGTTGGGTGGGCGGAGAACCTTGCGGACACATTTAACATTTTGGCCAGCCAGGTGCCTGTGGCGAAAATAGACTTGGACGAGATTAGGAAAGGCGTTCAATCGGAAGTTGATGATCAGGTCTCGAGATGGGTGGATCTTGCGCGTCTCGGCATGCTTCTCGCATTCGGAGAAGGCGAAGCGTGGCGCGAGCCTGTCAAGCGGTTTATGGCTGTTCGGCCACGACCGGACTCGGGGTCACTTTCTACGAATACGTCTTGTTCCGCCCGGTCTCTCGGCTGAGCGCCTCACAAATGCGTTGCACCCGTTTCTTCGACGGAGTCGTTCCTAAATAGGCCCGTCCCGTCTTCGGCGAGTAGCATCGCCCGAACGTTGTTCGGGACTAGCTGTTGGGTTACACTCAAAACCCTTTGGGCGGCATGATGGTTGGGATAGAACTCGGACGCGTTTGCTGTAGGCGGAGGGTTACCACTCTCACCCTTTCGGTTGCGAGGTGGGTTCGCAGTTCCGCCATGGCGACGTTTTCCGAGGCCCCCCTATAATGCCGGACGGCCGAATTTCCCAGGTCCGGTTTGAAGCCTTGGCATTTCGTCCGTGAGCCTTCCCCTTCGCCTCGAGGTTCAAGCGCTGGTGCGCGTACGCCCCGACGCCGACTGGTTTGCTCACAGCTTAGGTTCATCTCATGCGTACGGCTCCGGTCGGCTCTGTGTCCGACCACCGC
>Ga0185299_10004231_pt1 | contig 17624 bp, 17 predicted proteins | sample PaiPotPPA55metaG_FD_128002 | JGI IMG/M metagenome (GOLD analysis project Ga0185299, IMG submission 128002) | Iron sulfur acid spring bacterial and archeal communities from Banff, Canada, to study Microbial Dark Matter (Phase II) - Paint Pots PPA... ...
ATATCCGCCGGAGATTCCTACGGGAGGCTCAGCTTGCCGGAGAAATCGATCACGAAAATGTCGCCTTGGTTCATTTGAGAGGGCAGGAAGGCGATTCGTATTTTTACGCGATGCAGTTGGTCGAGGGTGTCGACCTCGATCGCTACGTCAAAGCGAACGGTCCTCTAGGTGTGGGCGATGCCTTGAGCGTAATTGCTCAAGTGGCCTCAGCGCTGAACGCTGCGAACTCCAAAGGCCTCATTCATCGCGACATCAAGCCCAGCAACCTGATGGCGGTCCGCAGACGCAATACGCTTCGGATTAAATTGATCGACTTCGGATTGGCTAAGCAGGTTACCCAACAAGACATCCACAATTCGCTCAGCGGCAAAGACGAGTTTAGGGGCACGTTGGCCTATGCCAGTCCCGAGCAGTGCCAGGCGTTCGCGCTTGACACTCGCTCTGATCTTTACTCCCTTGGGGTTACCCTGTGGTTTTTGCTGTCAGGTAAGGTTCCATTCACCGGGAATCTCGCGGCGGTTAGCGGTGCTCACGTCTGGGCGCCGCTGCCGCTCCAGCAACTGCCGCCACTGCCTGAAGCGGTTTTAGAGCTGCTAAAATCGTTACTAGCCAAAAATCCGGCGGATCGGCCTCAGACTCCGGGAGAATTGGAAGACCGAGCCGAGGCGTTACTGCGTTCGCTGCCTAGCGACTCAGTCAGCGACTCTGCGGCTATTCAAGTTCAACCGGCTGCTTCCAGCGACGGCTCTGTCGGACCTGAAGCCGATTCGACTCTGATCGGCGCCCCGGTGCTCGTCTCCTATTTAGAGCCCGCCGCCGGTCAGGTCCGAGAGGATCGTTTCGAGCTTCTGCAGTCCTTGCCCGAAGGTGTCAGCGGCCGGCTCTTTCGCGTTCGCGAAAGGCGCGGCAGCGAGTCGCGCATTGTCGCCGTCAAATTCCTTCACCCGTCCATTTGCGCGCAGGAGCAAGCGGCTGAATCCCTCAAGACGCAGTTTGCCGCCCTCCAGAAACTCACTCTCGAGCACCTCCTTCGCTACTTTGCCCTGGAGCTCGGTTCCAAGCCGCCGTTCCTGGTCCGTGAATGGGTGCAGGGCCTCCCTTTAACCGGTGTGCTGCGACTGAAAGTCGGCACGCTCACTCCACCTGAAGTTTCTGCTCTCCTGGAACCGCTCCCGCGACTGCTGGACGACCTGGCTTCCAGCGGGCTTTCGCTGATCACGGTACGGCTTTCCAAGCTCTGGGCCCGGCTTCCTCCTGACCTGGAGCCCGCCAAGTTCGAGAGTTGGGTTAAACAAGCAACTGGCCCGGATTGGGGTTCTCGGCTCGCGCTTGATCCTTTAAGTCTACGCAGCCTGGTCTGTCGCTCCGTGCAACCCGACAGCGATGTGACGTTGCTTCCCACTAGCCGCTCGCTTGCTCTCCAACAAAACCGGGCCGGCATTCAGGGACGGACGCCGGCCCAGCTTCTCGCCAGTGTTGTCTACGAGCTGCTGGCCGGTCAGCCGCCCCAGGCCGACTCCTTCCGGCCTCTTGCTGCGATCCCCGACAGTGCCAACCAACGGCTCAAACATGCTCTGGCCCATGAGCGTCCAGATCAATCGAGCACGTCCGAGCTCTGGCTCGCTTTGAAAACTGACTTTCCACAAGCTCCCAAAGCTTCCACACCAACTCAGCAGAGGCGATCAGACCCTGACCCGAGCAGCGTACCAACTCCACCAACCCCCGCCGAACCACCAACCCAACCCCAACCACCCCCGACGCCAGAAACCGGTGGACCTCAAAAGACGAACTGGACCCGGCTCTGGATCATCCTGGGCTCGTCCGCCGTCTTCATCTGTATTATCCTACTAGCCTCCTGGCTCGCTTCTCACAGTAGCCCTCAACCTTCGCCCACTCCTATCCCAAAGCCTACTGCCTCGCCAAACCCAACGCTTACTGTGTCCCCGACGCCAGGGCCCACTTTCTCTCCAACCGCAACGGCTAGTGCAACACCTACCCCTTCGAACGATGAACTCAGGGCGGCTTTTGATCGCGGCCAGGCCGCCGCAGAGAAGGGTGACTATCAAACTGCGATCGCTGACTATTCCGAAGTGATACGCCTCAGACCCAATGACGCCAGGGCTTTCCTCTATCGCGGCCGCGCTTACTACGCGCTCAAGCAGTACGACGGAGCCATCGCTGACCTCTCCGAAGCCCTGCGCCTCACACCCGATACCTCTGACTCTTTCTACAACGCCTTGTACAGTCGCGCCTACGCTTACTATGCACTCAAGCAGTACGACGGAGCCATCGCTGACTACTCCGAACTCATCCACCACGCGCCCGGTGACGCCCAGGCGTATCGCGACCGCGCAGATTGTTACGACGCGCTGGGCAAAACAGTTGAGGCCCAAAGTGATCGGGCAAAGGCCGAAAGCCTTGAAAATGGCAATCCAGAGCCTAGTGGCTCGCAAACCCCAACGCCCGCTCTTTCCCCAGAGTCTACTGTTTCTCCAACCCCAACACCTACCTCTTCGAACGATACGCTGGCCACGGCGGCTTTTGGTCGCGGGCAGGTCGCCGCAGCGAAGGGCAACTATCTAACGGCGATCGTCGACTACTCCGAAGTCCTCCTCAGACGCAATGACGCCAGGGCTTGGCTCTTTCGCGGCCGTGCTTACTACGCGCTCAAACAGTACGACGGAGCCATCGCTGACCTCTCCGAAGCCCTGCGCCTCATCCCCGATACCTCTGATGCTTTCTACAACGCCTTATACAGTCGCGCCCACGCTTACTACGCGCTCAAACAGTACGACAAAGCCATCGCCGACTACTCCGAACTCATCCACCACACGCCCGGTGACGCCCAGGCGTATCGCAACCGTGCAGATTGTTACGACGCGCTGGGCAAAACAGTTGAGGCCAAAAGTGACCGGTCAAAGGCCGAAAGCCTTGAAAAGGGCAGTCCATCACCATTCGTGACCGCTACGCCTGTGCCTGCCTCGACGTCTGCACAATTGGCTACTACGAAAGCCCGGGGCCAGAAGTTCCTTGAAGAGAACGGCAAGAATCCAGGCGTAGTCACGCTTCCCGACGGTTTACAGTACAAGATTTTGCGGGCTGGGAGCGGAGCTAGGCCTAAAGCCACCGATGTAGTAAAGGTTAATTACACTGGCACTTTCATCGACGGCAAACAATTTGATAGTTCAATCAAGAATGGCGGACCCTTCTACTTTCCCGTTAACGAGGTGATCAAGGGATGGCAAGAGGCGTTGCAGCTGATGCCGGTTGGATCGAAATGGATCATCTACGTGCCTTCGGAGCTAGCCTATGGAGATGAAGGAGAAGGAACAGATATACCCCCTGGCGCCACGACGATATTTGAATTGGAGCTTCTGCGAATCAAGTAAGCCAGATCTCTTTCCTGGCGATCCTGCATCCAGTTTGGCAGGATTTGCGTCCGTGTAGGAACGTGATCGAATCAGGCATATAACCTTAATTATTATTGTATAGTATTGTATACTGAAAGATTTGGATGGGACTTTGGGCAAACGCACCAGGTGCTTTTGAAGGCTCTGGATAAAGCGGCAAGGTTTGTTTAGGCATCCTTGCACTGTTCAATAACGGCCTTTTTATGAGTTACAAAAGCCTCAGAACAACGACCTGAACATCGCCCCGTTCGACGGAACAATCTGGTTCGGCAAGACACAGATTTACCACCAACCCGGCGGTATCCGCCCCGAATCCGTATAGCAGCCCGGCTGCAATTGTCAGTTGACAGAGCTAGGCCGAATGTACCAGGTCAAGCCGAACTTTGACAGGCCGCTGCAAAAATCCCAACCTCCGTGACTTACGGAGTGGGGTTCTGACGAAGGCGCAGTAATCCAACACTCCAATACTCCATCACTCCCGCTTCTTCATTCCTCAACCAGCGCACGCTCAAAGACCGACCCAGTGTCCTGTCCCGTAACTAACATGGCTTTCGTTGCGATCAAAATGGGCCGCCGGCAAGGCGCGAGGAGCGGAGCATATCTAGATTGATACGTGACCGACGAGCAACGCAGCCGCTGGCCCATTTTCATCGCAACCCTCCGGGCCGTGGCCAGTTTGCCGTTTTTCCGCGTTGCTCGCTCCTTACCTATCCATTCAGATATGCTCGTCGCTCGCGCCTTGAAAAACAGCCAACTGGCCGACGGCGAAACCCATGTTAGTTATGGGACCGGACACTTAAATCAAAGCCTCCGTGATCGGGCCGCCAAAGACACGATCGGTCTTGATTCTCTTCTTCGATCGGCACGTGAATCAGTAAATGCGTCCTGCCTTCCTCGTCTTCGACTCGAAAGGTGGGAACACCAGTCTTGAGATCAAGTGCAACGCTCGACGTTTTATCCATCCACAATTTGATGACCGTGAAGAAGCGGTCGGGCCTATCGTCCGAGAAGAGAGTTAGTCCAGTTCCGGCGGGTAAAGCTTCGCTGAAGGCGACGGGCCTCATTGTTGGGTTCCTTTTCTGGCTGGTGTGATTCCAGAATGAACCGGTTAAAATCAATACGCGATTGCGCGTATTGACTTGCTTTGACCTAGCCAGGGGAGGGGAAGGAGGGCGCTCTGCGGTTAGGGAGAGGCTAGGGATCAGCAGAAACCGGAAATATTGCATAGCGATTTTGGCTCCAAGGTGTCGGGAGAGGGTTTGATCCGCTTCCCGGTTGGATGAATCTTTAAATGCCAGAGGATTCAAAATGCTGATTGCCAGTTGGAATGTGAACTCGATTCGAGCTCGAGCCGAGGATGTGCGGAAATGGCTGGAGAGAACGAGTGTTGATGTGCTGCTGCTACAGGAACTCAAAGGCTCAGAATTTCCGGCTGCGGTCTTTGAAGAGTTGGGATACCACAGTGCGGCGGTGACGCAGAAGACGTACAACGGCGTCGCGATTCTTTCCCGCGCACCGATGGAGATCATCAGCAAGAGGCTGTTGGGAGATGAACTGGATAGCCACGCGCGTTTCCTGGAAGTGATGATTGAAGGCCTGCGCCTCGTGAACATTTACCTCCCGAACGGCAACCCGATCGGAACCGAGAAATTTGCGTACAAGTTGGCATGGATGGATCGCCTGGCCTTGCAGATGCAAGGATGGCTGGCAAGCGGAGTTCCGACGATTGTTGGTGGCGACTTCAACGTCATTCCAGAGGACATGGACTGCCACAAACCAGCCTCGTGGATTCACGACGCACTGTTTCAACCTGAGCCGCGGGCCCGTTACCGCGCGCTGCTCAGCCTGGGATATGTTGACGCATTCCGTTCGCTCCATCCGGGCGAAGGAGGCCAATACACTTTCTGGGACTACTTCCGGAGGGCCTTTGAATACAACCGAGGCATTCGTATCGACCACTTTCTCCTTTCGCCTGATGCTGCTCAACGGCTGCAGAAATGTGACATTGATAAAGGCCCACGGGCCGAAGATAAACCATCGGATCACACGCCCATTGTTTTAAAGATTGCGTGAATTGCGATTATCCATCAGGAATGCCAATCTCAACCACGAGGGCAGTGGTCCGGCGGGTGGCGGATTTCTGACAACGCTTCGTGAGAATGTTATTGGCACTATCACAGAATTCGTCGACGATTGACTAGCCCGAGCCCTATGAGAGGAAAGATTAAAGTGGGCTGTTTTGCCCTACCCGGCGACGGATCCCATGAATATCCCCCGCTCTTGTCCGAATCGATCCGGCGAACGCGCAACTTAGGAGTGACTCAGATTACGATTTTTTCGAACGGGTAGTTTTAACCAAAAGCGAGTCGCTCTATTCCATTGAGCTTCCTTGGTCCTTTCTGTGCACTTTTTGAAGCAAGCGTGTAGACCTCTCGGACACGGCGGCGGTGGCACTCCGGTTCTGCGACACTGCGCGCCGGGCTTGTAAGTCCTCTTTCAGGGAGGTGGTCCAAGATTTGACATGTTGTCTAAGCAAGTCGAAGCAGACGGCAACTAGAAGGTCTAGTGCTAGCAAGACGAAGTTCGGGCTGCGGCGACGGCTGTGGTCGACCGGTACGACGATTTTTCGTCCTATGGAACTCTTCATACGCGGATCGAGGTACCGCGACGAGGTTGCTTGTAGGGTATTGGTTTGCCGATTGCTGCTTGGCGATTGTATCAGTTAGCTGGTCGATCCCTCTGCGGCAAAACGAGCATTGCAGTGAACGAGTCCTGATTTCATTTGGCACCTCCTGCGAACTCTAGGAGCTGGCAAGAGCTTTGAATGCCGGGTAGGCATTCCCGAATGCGGTCCCAGCACTTCGTAGGCGTTGAACGGTCGGCATATTAGGATAGCGGCCATCAGTGGGGCGGGTGACGTGTCGTCTCCGGCACCGGACAGAAGATAAACGCTAAGCATGCGACGCGGGTTTAGGTAAGCCCATCCGATAATTCAGAAGCGAATTATCATCGACGTTTCAGGAGCAAAAACTAAAGCTGTCCTAGAGAGGCAGAAACGCTGCTAACCAAAAGGAAAGATGTATGGAGGAAGCGACCAGCCAAAAGAAATTATCAAAGAAAGCAAAAAAGGCTTCCAGTGAAGTGAAAGAGACCGCGAGTGCGGCGGTCGAACAGGCTCGATCGACGGTGCAAATGGCTTGGGATGAGGCAAAAAATAACATCGACGTTCTTCAATCCTATACCAGAGAGCACCCAATACGAGCAGTCTTACTCGCACTTGCAACGGGCATCGTCCTTGGATCATTTATGCGGAGGTGAGCCGTTTCTTTCCGACACCGGCTGCGTTGTTGCGCAGGATTTAGCCTTGCCGACCAAGTTCGCACTCTCATCCACGAGGAGACAGGGCTCCTTACCGTGCTTTATTTTCCGTTTCGTGCGCGCACCCATGCTTAGAAGAACCCGGCGCTTCCGAATTTGATCACTTGCGAAGTGGCGCTGGGAGCCAGCGAGTGCCAGTGACGGATCTGGACGAGCTTATAGTGCTTAATGCGCCCTGGGTTGGTGCGACGATTATCTCGTTTTTTGTCTCCTCAAAGCGAAGGTTTATAGCCGCGAAAGCAGTTCGGCCTTCTTGGATTTGAACTCGTCGTCGGAGAGAATACCCTTCTGATGCAGGTCGGCGATGCGTTCAAGGGTCTTCAGGATGTCGTCGTGAGATTGCAGTGAGCTGCCAGAGCCCTGGCGCGAGATCGCGACCGGAGCGGCTGCAGCCTCATGGGATGGGGCAGCGGGTTCAACGACGGCCTCACCCCCGCCAGGACTTTCCAGTGGCAGAGTGTCGACGCCGAACGTTCCGTATTGACTACTGAACGTTAGAGAGCCGGAGTAGCCTCCCTGCTGTTGCTGCACGCCCGTAATCTGGTGGTTCAGGGTATTGTACAGGCTGATCTTCCCCTTGTTTAAAATAGCGAGCCGCTGGCTTTGCGGAAAGTAGGCGTAGCGTGCGTCGTTTTGCCCGCCGCTGGAGCTTGGGTTGCCCAACTCAGCGGGCCACCAGGCATTGCCTGGAGCGATCAAGCCGCCGATCGCGCTCTGCTTAGGCAGTGGAACGAAGAGTTGTTGAGAACTGAGAAGCGATGAAAGCTCCGAGCACAACCCACTCACGGTCGCTTTCAGGCCATGGTTAAACATGTCGCCGACCATAGTCATTCCACCGCTCATCCACTGGCCATTGCCGCCCAATTCAGGATGGTAAAACTGCGCCAACGTCCCGCCTCCCGCTGCCACTGCAAAGAGGAGAGTCCGCACGGCGTCGACGCTGACGCCATAGCGTTGCGCCAAGCCTTGTATCGCTTGGTGCCCATCTGGTGTAAGTACCCGGGTTGAAGTCATATTTGATACTTTTGCCGAACGCTCGGGAAGCCCGGCGGCTTCTCGAAATAAACTAAGTCAATGCGCCGCAGGTCATTGTGTGAATTACTTGTGAAGATTGCGATGCATTTCGTCGATCGAATGTGAGCCGGCGCAATTTCAGCCCGGGAAAAGCAAGCGTCAATGTTTCGAAGTGCGCTTATGGCGCTGACACAGCAGGAATCTTCACGCGCGCACCGGAAGCGGAAACCAATGGAATTCAATTTTGAAACTGGTTCGTTACTGCTTCTGATCGCCGCGGTCGTCGCGATGCTGACCCGGCGGCTGCGTCTCCCCTACAGCGTCGGCCTGGTTGTGGCGGGGATCGCTCTCGCGATCTCGCCGTTCGCGCCAAAGGTCGGTTTGACCAAAGACCTCATCTTCACGGTACTGCTTCCTCCGCTCCTGTTTGAGGCCGCCCTGTGCATCCATTGGAATGAGCTGCGGCGCAACTTTCCAGTCATCGTCGTGTTGGCGACTTTTGGCGTCCTGCTTTCGGCGGGCGTTACCGCAGCGGGGATGCACTATCTGGTGCACTGGCCATGGCTCGGCGCTTTGGTGTTCGGAGTGCTCATTGCCGCGACAGACCCGGTTTCGGTCATCGCGATTTTCAAGGAGGCAAAAGCTCACGGTCGCTTACTGGTGCTCATCGAAGCGGAGAGTCTTTTTAACGACGGCACGGCGGCGGTTGCTTTCGGGGTTGTGGTCGCCCTAGCTTCAGGTCAGCAACTCACGGCGCTTGAAATCTCTTCGATGCTGGCAAAGACCATCGGCGGCGGCGTTTTGTGCGGCGGCGTGGTTGCTCTCGGGGCGTTGCTGCTCGCCGGTCGAACCGACGACCATTTGGTTGAGATTACGGTTACGACTGTAGCGTATGGCTCTTTCTTGCTGGCGGAACATTTTGGCTGGTCGGGCGTCCTGGCGACGATCACGGCAGGGCTCGTCATGGGCAATTTCAAGTCGTTCGGCGCGATCTCTAACAGGGAAAAGAAGCCGTCCAGGCATTTTGGGAGTACGCCGCTTTCGTTGCGAACTCGCTAATTTTTCTCCTGATAGGAATGCAGGAAGCCCACCAGAATTTCGCCGCGATCTGGATTCCAGCCCTGACGGCGATTGCGCTGGTGACGCTGGGCAGGGCGGTTGCAATGTATCCGTGTTGTCTTGCCTTCTCGGGTTCCTCGTTGAGGGTCACGATGAAACATCAGCATGTCCTGTTTTGGGGAGGATTGCGGGGAGCGGTGGCGCTGGCTCTCGCCCTTGGACTGCCCTCTGAAGTCCCGCAACGCGAAGAAATTATTTCGATCAGCTTTGCGGTAGTTGCCTTTTCCGTCTTCGTGCAAGGGCTGACCATGGTACCGTTTCTTCGCAGGATGGGAGAGATCCCGCACTAACTAAAAGCTTTCGATACAATCGCGACGACGAGCCTGGGTTGTGCCTCAAGAAATGCGCCGGATTCTGGCAGATCAGGGGGAAGATGATGATCCGGCCCCCCCGGTACCAAGACGTTCAGATTCCTTTACTCCAGGCAAGAGGCAGAAAGTTTTCCGCGGCTATTACTTCGTCGCGTTATTTTGGAAGCGGGAGATCAGCACGAACGACTTCGTTGGGCGACTTCGCGTTGGTGATTGGCACCGTTCGCTGCACGCCGCTCGCGTCGACGTCTTGTTAGAAATGCTTGCCCTTCTTTCGGCGAGTTGACGAGGATGTTGGACTTCGCGAGCGTAGCGCGCACGAAGTAATCCGTGTTCAAGACCGCAGTTAACGATCGCCGCCCACGTAACATGCCGCTGCAAGTAGACCTTTCACAATTCAATGTGAAGCCGTTCAGATCGTACTCCCGGCTCCATAGCGGCGAGGAGAAGAAGCTTTGGTCGTGTCTCGGCCACAATTTTGCCATGCCATGACTTGGTTTGCGTTCACTTGGCAAAATTTTTGGTTTTCCTTCCTTGCGCTGATTTTTGAAGGCATCCCCTTCGTACTTCTTGGCTCGCTGATTTCCGGGATAATCGCCGCATTTATTCCTACCCGTGTCATTACCGGTTTGCTGCCCAAGAATCGCTTTGCCGCAATCCTAATTAGCGGGCTGCTTGGTATCATCTTCCCGGTTTGTGAGTGCGGTATCGTTCCGATTGTCAGGAGACTACTGCAAAAAGGATTACCTCTGTCTTGCGGGGTCACCTATATGCTCGCCGCTCCGATCGTGAATCCGATTGTGATCTTCAGCACGTTTTTCGCCTTCCGAGGCCAGACACCGGCCCTGAATACGGGATTACGGGTCGGACTTGGCTATCTGGTCGCGGCGCTCGTTGGCCTTGGCGTTGGCCTCTTGAAGCCGGAGGCGATTCTAAGGAAGAGCGCTATAAGGTCCGACTCTCAAAAGCGCCCCAGGTTCAGAATTGCATCGCTCCCCGATACACAGCTGGCTGGCTTTGGAGTCGGTATCACTGGAAAGACCGTTGGCGCTATCAGGATGGCTAGCGACGATTTTCTCGAAACCGCTTTTTATTTCACGATCGGAGCAGCGATAGCAGCCACGTTTAACACCGCAGTTGATCAACACCTTATTCTACCGCTTGCCTCGAACACGACTCTTTCGGTAATAGCGATGATGGCATTGTCGGGGATTTTGACGCTATGCAGCACCTCTGACGCCTTTATAGCCGCTACTTTTGTCACCTTTCCGATGGTGGCTCGCATCGCGTTTCTTGTATTCGGGCCGATGTTCGACCTGAAGCTCATCTTCCTCTACTCAGTCCTCTTTAAGAAGCGTTTCGTTATTGCCCTCGGCGTTGGACTTCTTCTACTCGTCGGTCTACTCTGCGAATATATTGTGGCCCCCATTTATGCGAGCCAAGGTTTCTAACGCATTGAATGGCCTTACGTTAGTTGGGCTCGGCAGTGTTTTTGTAATCTTTTATCTGAGCGGTCGAATAGACCGGTATCTAAATCCACTCTTCCGACCTTTAGTTCTGTTTGCGGGTGCAGGCGCCATTATTGCTGGGCTGGTTTATCTCCTGACGACTCACTCTGGTCAGTGCTGCATCGATGGAGATTGTGTTCACCGCCATATTAATCGGCCGGCATGGAGTCTTACTTTTTTTGGGGTGATTTGCCTTTCGGTTCTCGCAGGGGCCATGTTGTCAAAAGACGCTTTCGACCAACAGATCGTTGCAAATCGCGGATTCATCGAAGATGCGACGAAGCTTCCGGGCGGGCCTTCGTTTCGCCCAGGCGATCCCCAGAATCAGGCCATGGGTACGCACATTAAGGAAGCGCTGTCCGATTCGGGAGACCTGCCCATAGCCGAAGATGGCAATGCCGAACTCGAAGTGACAGATCTTTTGTATGCAGAAACACAGGAGCCATTGAGAAAGACGATACTTGGGAAGACGGTCGAGGTGGTGGGGCAGTTCATCTCGGGCGATGCGCCCGGCCGGTTTAAACTGGTCAGAATCTTTATGTGGTGTTGTGCTGCCGATGCTCGTCCAGTCTATGTCCCGGTTGAGATCTCAGGTCCGCCCGATGTCTCGGACATGGCGTGGGTAAGAGTAATTGGTACAGCAGAGTTCTCTACTAACGATGGGCACACCCGCGTTCTTCTAAAAGCTTCTGACATAGAGGTTAGCGATCCTCCAGCAGAAGCGATGCTTTTTAATTAAAAACGCCTATCGAATTATTTCGACTGCCCGGCGAACGGTTATTCCATTAGCTCGTGAAGCTTGCGTTTGGCTGCGTTGAGCACTTTTTTCCCTTCTTTGGTGGCAGAATGCTCACGCCAAGCACGTTTTCCCTCTCGTTTCATTTCGACCGAGAGGTACCCTTTCTTTGGATGCCGATCTATTCCTCGATCAGGGCACCCTGAAAGATCGATCAAATCAAAGTCGGCGTGGTCGGGCCGCAAAAGACACTATCGGTCTCCATCCTCTTCCTCAATTGGCAGGTGAAATAGTGAACGAATCTGCCTTCCTCCTCTCCGACTTGAGGAGGTAGGAACGCCACCCCTTGAGTGCGAGTGGAACGCCCGAGGTTTCGTCCAACTAGAATTTAATGACAAGCGGAACGTTGGATCCGTAGGCCGCGAGTGTCCTCTGTATCTGCGCTGAGAAAGGGGCAGTTCATCGCAAAAAACTCGGCAATGGCATCCAGCCGACATTCCGAAACCGAACAGCTCAGCAACCTATGTTAATCCAAATCGGATATAACATCACGGTCCGTGTTTTTGATTCAGCCACAATCGTTTTCCTATTGCGAGTGCACCCCTCGGGCGAGTCGGCGCTTCTAACTTCCGATCGTCCTCGAATCGAACCTGAACTGCCGGTCGAATATTATCGGGACGCCTTTGGCAATTGTTGTGGTCGGCTGAATGCCCGTAGCGCAACGGTTTCTCTCAGGCATCGTGCAACGGTCTGGGATAGCGGCAAGACAGATGCGCATGCGCCGCTGGCCGAAGCAGTCGACGTGAGGATGCTCTCAGCTGAAACCTTACTTTTTCTTTTACCGAGCCGGTATTGTGAGGTCGATAGCGAGCTGATGAGTTTTGCTTGGGGGCAATTTGGAAGATTCGCTTCGGGTTGGGCGAAGGTTCAAGCGGTCTGTGACTTCGTCCATAGCCATCTTCGTTTCGATTACATGCAGGCGAGAGCCAATCGCACCGCTCTTGATGCTTTTCGCGAGCGGGTTGGCGTCTGCCGCGATTTTACCCATCTCGCGATTACCTTGTGCCGCTGCCTAAATATTCCGGCGCGATACGCCACGGGCTATCTTGGCGACATTGGCGTCCCTGCGGTACCCGAGCCGATGGATTTTAGCGCTTGGTTTGAGGTCTATCTCGGTGACCGGTGGTACAGTTTTGATGCGCGACACAATCAACCTCGAATTGGCCGCATTGTAATTGGTCGGGGCCGGGATGCGGCCGATGTTCCGATCATCATGACCTTCGGACGTCATCGTCTGGATGAGTTTGAAGTGGTGACAGAAGAGCTTGGCGTGGACTCACAACCAGAACGTCAGGTTTGCTTTGACGAAATCGTTGACTCGGCCTTGGAGTCCGTAACCCGTTAAGAAAGTGCGTCAGCCACTGGTGAGTTAACAGGCAAAAGCGATTTTTCGGCAATCGCCTGAGTCGAGTGTCGGACGCGATCGTTCTTTACCGCTAGTATGGCTGCTTCTTACGAATTCGAACAAGGACAAATGTTGGGGCGAGAGCAGGAGCGGGAACGACTATCAGTCTACTTTCACTGCCAATTGGCTCCTGACCTCACGGCTTTGGCTTTTTCGATTGAATCAGTGCGTGCTGAGCTGGAGCCGGAAAACCACGATGCCGCACTGAGGCTCAGAGAGGTCCTTGATAGGCTCACTGAAATGATCGAGCCGATACGAGAAGAGATTCTGAAATTCACCGTGTCAGAATCAAAATTAGACGAGGGTTTGATCGAGGTACCTTAAGTTCGTTTGGGTCTCGCCAGCTCAATTTCCTTCCTTTCGACCTTCACCGCGTGCTCCTCCGGTTCAACGCGAGAGCCGTAGGCAGTGGCGTAAATCTTGGTGAACTCTGCACCGAAGAGCAGAATCTGCGCGGAATAGAAAATCCAAAGCAGCAGAGTGATCAACGAACTTGCTGCGCCATAGGCAGACCCGGCAGCGCCGCTGCTCAGGTAGATGCCGAGCAAGAATTTGCCGATCATAAAAAGTATCGCGGTGAGCACCGCGCCCATCCACACGTCATGCCAAGCGACCTTCGCGTCCGGCAAAAAACGGAAAAGCATCGCGAAAAGCAGGATGATGACGACTAGGTCGAAAGCGTAAAAAATGGCCAGTCCCAAATAGTGGCCGCCAGGAAATAGGCTCTGAAGGTAACCATGTAGCCCTTTGAGTAAGCTTTCCACCGTTAAGGAAACCAGAAGCAGGAAGCAGACACCGCCCACCATGGCGAAAGACAGGAACCTCGCCCGCAGGAAGGTCCAAATGCCCTGACTCGGCTGCGATCTTACGCTCCAGATTGTGTTTAGAGCGTCCTGCAGCTGGCCGAAGACGCCGCTGGCCCCAAATAAGGCGACTAAGCTTCCGACAACAGTTGTCGCGATGCTGGTTTTGGGTTGCCCGGCATTGCTGGCAATGTCCTGAATAACCTTTAGCCCACTGGGGTCGATGAGGTAGCGAAGTTGATCCGTAATCTTTTCCCGAGCCTGCTCGCTGCTGCCGTAGATAATGCCGAACACGGCTAGAAGCACTAATATCAGCGGGGCCAAGGAAAAGACCGTGTAGTAGGCTAACGCCGCGCCTAGCTGGGGACACTTGTCGCGGCTCCATTCTTTAAAGGCGGTTTTCAGGAGATTCAGCAGGCCGGCCGGACCTGCAGCGCCTCTGGCGAATTTTCCTCGGTTAGTGGCTTCTGTCTTCTGGACCGAAATCACGCCGCTATCGGATTGAGCAGATGTTCTGCGGCTAGAATCGCTTCTTATTTCCTTTTTCAATGATCTGACCCGTGACTTTGCGAACCGTCTCAGCAGGTCCACACTGACGCCGATCGATAGGTCGATTACTATGAACACAAAGCTCGACGCCCGATGTCGGCCTTGATAGATTGCCTTAGTTCGAGAGGTGACGGGGCTTTGGCTAGGCACAGAAGTGTTTTCCTCAAGAATCTCGCGTCACCGGCTCCTACTAGTGGCATATCCAGCGATTCGCCCAAACCGCCGGTAAATTTCCCCTCCGATGTAGGTACAGATGATCGGTTTTGTTAACGACCAGAGTTTATCAACGATTTTACGGTCCCCTTGCTTTGAACGGTCGGTCTGTACGTCCCCTACAGATTTTCTCAGGGCGGAGTCCGCCAAGACGTAAATCTTTTTCTTTCGTGAAGGCAGACGAGAGATCAGAAAACCGGTCAGCATCCCACCTATGATCCAGGACCAGGGATCTTTCTGAACCGACGCTCTCAACAAACGAACCACGTTGTAATCTTCTCTCAGTTCGCGGACCTGAAGAGTCATTTTTTGCCGATCGTCTCGCAGGCGATCTGTTAAGGAGCTTTTGTCTTCGATTGGATCAACCATGCCTTATCCTTCCCAAGATTTTCTAGCGTCATTTGACCGTGGCACTACAGCATTCCACCGAAGCGGCAGTCAGGAACTGAAAACGGCTTACCTGCGCGCGAACAAGCTAAAGATGAAGCCGACTCCACATGCTACTAACACTGCTTGGATCGGGTTTTCCCTAATGTATGCCTCAAGAGCCTCCAGATTGGGCATTTTATTTTTCGCCTCCTGCCAAGCTGTCTGCACGGTGTGAGCGGCTTGGTCGAGCGTCGCACGCGCGTTTTCCTTCGCTTCGGCCGCGTGGTCCTTTGTTTTTTGCGAGAATTGCTTGACTGTTTCGTCCATAAATTTCCCTTTTGTTCCGAATTCGATGTTTCTAAACCCCGACAAGTAGGCGTCAGGGTCCCTCCGGAAATGCAGAAGATGTTCGCGTCAAGAGGCGTTGATGAGCTTCATCTTTTAAAGCGTAATTGCTGTGCAGCTCCGGCGTGTCGTCTCCATCCATCATTTTTGCCCAGTAGAGGAGCTAACTGTTCTTAAGCCCACTGCGTTCACGGGCCGGACCAAAGGAGAGAGTCTGTACTTAACAAGCGTTAGTTCATTCGCAACAGAGCGATTTCCTAGATCAGCTAACAGCGATTTACGAACGAGCGTCTAGAAATTTAAGTGGGCGGGGCGCAGCTCCCGCTAGGGCTTCGATCGTGGGATTGACCGACCGCCGTGTCGCACGAGACAATTTGACCGGCCCTAAGTGGGAAAGGAGCCGTAACTCTCGGCATGAGGCGCCGGCGAGATAGAGCCGCAGAAAAGCGCCGTCAACACACAGGTCAACGTGCCGATCGAATCAAAAAGCGAGGATGCACTTGATTGACCGGATTCGCAGCGGCCAAACGAAGCCATTTCGGAATAATCCTTTTCAAGAATAGGACCTTGAAGCCTTTTCGAGTCGAATGACTGTCGTTGAAAAAAACCGTGTGAAGGGACCGAGCGAACGAGGATCCATGAAGTATCCGACATGAGCCCCTCAACATCGATGAAAGGGTAAGACCGGCGGTAAAACGAGGCCATGCGGCAGACCCGGGCCTGGGTAGGGGACCGGCAATCCGCGGGGCAACTCTTTCCTAAGAACGACGACCGGGCCGCGAAAGCAAGAGCCGACGTTCCCTTAAAAAAGCGTCAGGATCAGAAAGGGAACTGTCTGCCTGAGTAGGATTTAAATGGATGGATTTCTTACCCGATGGATTTTCGTACTAGCTCGAAACAGCCAAAGTCAGCTCCTTGTACGAATCCATAATGACGCTCAAAATGAACGCAAAGAATTCTAATGCTCAGCAACCAATGGAACACCGGCCAGTCGCAAGCTGGGCCTCAACTGTCATCGACTATTTTGATCTGAAAGCCCGTCTATTGGCTGTCGAGTCCAAAGAAGCTTCCAATCATTTCGTAGGGCTTTTGATATTGCTTGGGGTGCTGCTCGTTCTTGCCGTATCGAGCGTTCTCATGTACGGCGCGTTTCTGTTGTATTTGGTATCGCTAGTTCTCCATTTAGTCTGGGGCTGGAGTGCATTGATTTGCGCGGTGATCCTTACCCTGGTTGGCGTCTTTGCTTTTCTTCTTCTAAGAGTCCGGCTCCGCAAGCCGGTATTTCAAATGACCTTAAAAGATCTTGGGAAGGATAAAGAGTGGCTGAGCCAGTCGAAGACAAAGGCTTCCTAAGCCAAAAGCTCGAAGAGGATCGTCAAAAGATGGCGGTTCAGGCTGCCGAGTTGAAAGAGGAATATGCTGTCCTGCACAGAATAAACGCGTCTGTGCAGAAAAACCCTTTGCCTTGGGTTATCGCCGCACTACTGGTTGGTTTTCTGTTGTCGCGCCTGCCCGCGCGCCGAAAAGAAGTTCTCGTTTTGAGTGAGCCTAATGCAACGACCTCTCGAGACTTACCGCTACCGCCCGTTCCGTCAGATGAGGATGAGTCTTTCGAAACGAAGAAACTCTTATCCTTAGCCAAGTGGGCCCTCGGCGCATACCTCATCCGGGAATTTGATAGGTGCATAGTTGAACCCGGCAGGTTTGTGGCCGAGCGGATCATCCAGTCTGACCTCGCCCGAAAGCAAAAAGAAAGATATCTTCATGAACTTCAAAATTGGATTGAGAAACACGGTCAATCCCTGCCTTCTTTGGAGGACAGGCTCAACAGCAAGGATTCATTTCTGCGCAGAGTATTGCACAGAACACCTTTTGAGAAACTGATCTGGCAAACCAAGGCTAAACCGCACCGTTTTTGGGACATTTTTTCATGAGTACCAAATTGCATCATACCGAAGCAGATCCTAGTGGGAGCGATTCGCCAGTTGGCTCACCAGGATCTGAAGAAAATATCACCGACCTTTGGATAGCGCGCCTGGAAGATCAAACGCGAAGATTTCCTCGGGAGTCCCTCCAGATTTCATTTTTGCTGGGCGCACTGCTACAGATTTTCACCGGCCGTGGCCTGCTGCCAAGGCTCGTTGGCTTAATGTTATGGTTAGCTCGTCCCGTCCTTTTTGGCTTTGCAGCTTGGCGATTGTATCAGTTAGTCGCTGGTCGATGCTCCTCCGACAAAACGAGCGTTGCCATGAACAAGTCCTGATTTCATGTGGTACCTCCTGCGGATTTCTAGGAGCTAGCAAAAGCTTTGAAACGCGGAAGCAGGCATTCCCAGAGAGGGATACCAGCACTGGCATGAGAATTCTAGCCAATCGGTTAGCGCTTTGGCAGTGAACATAACCGC
>Ga0185299_10004232_pt1 | contig 17617 bp, 19 predicted proteins | sample PaiPotPPA55metaG_FD_128002 | JGI IMG/M metagenome (GOLD analysis project Ga0185299, IMG submission 128002) | Iron sulfur acid spring bacterial and archeal communities from Banff, Canada, to study Microbial Dark Matter (Phase II) - Paint Pots PPA... ...
AACGCGGATTGTTGGTCACCGGCAATCCCTGCGATCGGGATGCCCGCCAGCACTCCGGTGCTTTCTCCGTAAACTTCACTCGAGCTTTTGACGCTGGGCAAGACCGAGCGCGGTACATTCAACATTTTAAGCAGTTCATCGTCCCAATCCCGGGTGTGGATGTTGAGGAACATCGTTCGAGACGCGTTACTTTCGTCGGTGACGTGAACCGCGCCATTGGTCAGCTTCCAGATCAACCAGGAATCAATGGTGCCGAAGGCTAACTCACCGCGCTCGGCTCTTTCGCGAGCACCAGGGACATTGTCCAATAGCCAGTTGACTTTTGTGCCGGAGAAATAGGCATCAATGACGAGTCCGGTTTTTTCCTGAACGAGCTTGTCGTATCCGTCCGCTCGCAATTTATCGCAGAATCCAGCCGTCCTGCGGTCCTGCCAAACAATGGCATTATGGATCGGTTCACCAGTTTTTCGGTCCCAGACGACCGTCGTTTCACGTTGGTTGGTGATGCCGATCGCGGCGATATCGGAACTGGAAGCGCCGGCGCGGCCGAGCGCATCGGCCGCAACCCCGATTTGAGAGGCCCAGATCTCGTTGGCGTCGTGTTCGACCCAACCGGGTTGCGGGAAAATTTGCGTGAATTCTTTTTGAGCAACGCCAACGACTTTGCCGGTGTTGTCAATTACGAGGGCACGGGAACTGGTGGTGCCCTGGTCCAGAGCTAATAGGTACTTCATATAGGGATTGTTCTGATTGTGGGTTTAAGTGGTTGGAGCGGGAAACGACCCGAGGGTGATTGTGTAAATCCATGCGCCGAGAACACCGCCGATGATGGGACCGATCACGGGAATCCAGGAATAGCCCCAATCGGAGCTGCCTTTCCCTGGTATCGGTAATACAAAGTGGGCGATACGCGGGCCAAGATCACGCGCCGGATTAATCGCATAACCAGTCGGGCCGCCGAGCGATAAGCCGATGCCCCATACCAGGAGTCCGACAAGTAAAGGACCTAAAGCCTGGCCCAGACCCGTGTGCTCGACCAGGTTACGGGTGGAGAGCATCGAGAGCACTCCAAACACCAGGGTAAACGTACCAATGATTTCGGTGATGAGGTTCCAAAAGGGCGTACGAATTGCAGGTCCGGTACAGAAAACGGCCAATTTTAGCCCTTTATCTTCGGTTGCAGCAAAATGCTCGTGATACGCCAGCCAGACGATGACGCCACCGATGAATGCTCCCACAAATTGGCCCAGGATGTAGAGGATCGCCTTGTCAGCGCTGACCTTACCGATCGCCAACAGAGCGATGGTGACCGCTGGGTTAATGTGTGCGCCGGTGTATCCGGCGACGGCGTAGACGCCGACAACGACAGCCATGGCCCATCCGGTGGTGATAACGATCCAGCCGGAGTTTTGCCCTTTGTTTTTGCCTAAGACGACATTTGCGACGACACCGTCGCCTAAGATGATAAGGAGCATCGTGCCGAGGAGTTCGGGCAAGAATATTTCCATAATGGGATTCTTTTGGGGGGTTAGCTAAGGGGGGATATCGGGGGTATTTGAGCTCCCGTAGACGCGATACGGCTAGCAGATCTGGAGGCAGTGAGGCGCTCCGAACCGGCGTTGCGGGGGGCGGTTCGTCGAGAATTACCCACTCTGAACACTGTGTCAACAAGAATGAACGTTCGTTCAATTGTGAAATGATTCGTTCCGGGGTTGAACATTTGTTCTTGCGTGACTTTCGTTCATTATATACGAACGGTTGTTCAGGTGCTCGAGGTCGAGCCCGGGACAGTGTTAATAGAAATGCTCTATGTCGCCCTCCGAGCAGCAACGGATCCTGGCCGTCCAAGTCGCCCGTCTTTACTACTATCAAGGGCTCACTACCGAGGCGGTTGCTACTGAACTCCACCTTTCCCGGCCCAAGGTTTCCCGGCTGCTCAGTTTTGCGAAACAAACCGGTCTGGTAGAAGTACGCATCCAAGATGCCCTGGCTCAGCCCCAACGGGTAGAGCAAAACATCCAACGCATTTTTGGGATTCCGTCGGTCCGGGTAGTGGCGGTACCGCCGAACTCATCCGAAGACGAATGGTTGCAACGGGTGGCTACGTTTAGCGCCAATCATCTAAACGGTTTAGTTCATTCGCAGATGACCATCGGGATTGCCTGGGGCACCACCTTGGACGCTATTTCTCAACGCTTAGTGCCTAAACCCTGCAAGGACGTGGACATCGTTCAGCTCAATGGGTCGGCCAATGTGTATGCCTTTAATAATTATTATATCGGCGAAATCTTCAGCCGATTCGCACTGAACTATGGCGCCCGGGCGCATCTGTTCCCGGTACCTACATTCTTCGATTATCCAGAAACCAAAAAAGCCATGTTACGGGAGCGTTCGATTCAGCATCTTTCCAAGATGATTCAGCGGGCCGACTTATTGATTTACAGCATCGGCGCAGTCGGGGCACGTATTCCTAGCCACGTTTATGTGGGAGGCTATCTGGAAAAGAAAGATTTCCAAGAGCTGCGCCGAGTCGGTGCGGTAGGCGATATTGCTACTGTGTTCTTCCGAGCGGAGGGTAGCTACGACAATATCCCGCTAAACGCGCGGGCCAGCGGACCGGATCTTTCTCTTTTTCAAAAGGCGAAGCACGCCCTTTGCGTGGTGTCGGGGCTCGGTAAGGTTGCCGGTTTACGGGCAGCGCTAAAGGGCCGGTTAATGAATGAGCTGATCGTAGATGAACCCACGGCGACGGAGTTGTTGAAGCAGCCTTAGGAACGCCGGGAACGCCGGGAGCGCCGGGAACGCCGGGAGCGCCGTGATCGCCGGGAACATTAACGTCTAACGCAACGCTGGGCCTATCGCCCATAGGTCCCATCGGTCACATAAGTCTCATTCGTTCTAACGCCCCGCGCTCTTCCGATCACGGCGTTCCCGGCGATCACGGCGCTCCCGGCGTTTCTGGAGTTGCCTGTCAGGCCCACTTGATTCACCATCCTAAGTATGGCGTCGGAAGACAGTGGTCGTTCGGAGCAGTCGAACGAAGAGGGCAAGCATCGCGATCCCAGAGTGGAGATTAGCGGCCGGATTTGGGGGATGCTCATCCCGGTGGTGGCGCTCTCGATTCCGTTCTGTGCGTTGTCGCGCGTGGGGATCGTCCTACCATTTTTCGCAATCGGAGTTGCCGGGCTGGCAACGGCTTGCGTCTGGTATATCGGCGGTAAACGGGAAGGGATAGGAGGGAAAGAAAATCAGCGGCTGCAGCAGCGGATAAAAGAATTGGAAGAGAGGCTGGCGAACGTCGAAACCATTTCGCGTTTCGAGATGCAACTTGCCGCCAGGGAGAAAGCGGCGCTGGAAGATTCACACCGTCAGTCGCCACAATCACCGGGCCAGAAAGAAAGCGCCTGACGGAACGGAATTCGCAGCCTCGCCAGAGGCTCGGCTGAATGACAAATGACAAATGACAAATGACAGATGACAGATTTAGCGGTTCACGCGCGTGCGGGTGTTTTGCAATTTGTCATTTGGGATCTGTCATTCAGCTGAGCCTCTGGCGGGGCTGCGAATTCTGTGGTGAATTCCTTGCGACCTCGGGTTTGGCTTGCCCGCCATAGCTTTAGCGACGGCGGGCCGGTTCTGACGTTAGGTCTTGGCGCGCTGGCTTACGTGGTGGCGTCTTTTTGTTTGATGGCGCTGACGTGGGATGGCGCCGGCTACGTTTTTAACACCATTCAGCGAGGCCATCCCGCTATCCCAAATAGTCGCTATAGCGATTATCCGGTGCTTGCCGTGGTTTCGCTCCTCAGCTTCCTCATCAGCGACCCCCGCTGGTTAGCTAGCATTTATGGAATGCTGTTAGCAGTATTGCCGCTTGGATCTCTTCTGTTAAGTTTTCATTTCCTCAGTAGTCCTGAACTCAAGGCGCTCCGGGTCTGGCCGGTGCTTGGTATTTTCTTGAGCGTATTACCGGGCCAAGGATTTTTTGCGGCAGAGGCCGTACCCATAGCCCAAGCATCCTGGGCCGTATGGGCAATCGTAGCCGCGGAGATATCCGGTTTCCGCTTGGTCTGGTTGGGAGGGTTGAATGTGTTCCTCTTTTTTCTGCATCCTTCGGCTGCTCTGGTCTATGCGGTGACTGGTGGATTGTTTCTGGGGAAGGCCTGGGTGGCACCCCGCCAACGTCCGGCCAACACCTGGTTTGGAATCATCTTTCTGGGGCTGGCTGCGATCCGGTTATGGTATGCGTTGGCTGCCGCAAACAGTTACGAAAGAGGGGAAGAGGGTTTCTCTCAAAATTACTTGGCGTTTCGTGAGGCGCTGCCGAGCCTCCGCATGCTACCGATAGTTTATCTATTGGGATTAACGGTTCTCGGAGGTATGACCCGACGGATACCCAGGCAACTCGCGATCTGGCTAACTGGCTTAACGCTAGGGTTGCTATTGGTTTACGGGGTTGGTTGGGCGGCTGATCCCAAGGTGTGGGCCAGCGCGTTTAGTTTCAGGCGATTTGTGTTAGTTGGCACCCTGCCTTTGGTAGTAATGGGTAGCTTGCATTGGTGGTACCAACACGCCTCGGCGGGTCATGATCCAACCGGGCGACCCGATGACAACCTTGGCTGGATCATGCCGGCGAGCGCGGCCGTTTTTTTGGCGGTTTTCGCTATCCAGGCACTTACCTGGCGACAGGAACTGTTCCATTTCGTAGCGGATCTCCGCCGGTGCGATAAGCCGGCAGCTACGGTTGAGGATTTGCCGTGGATTGCCGGTACCCCGCTCAATCATTGGGCCTCAACCCAGTTGAGCTGCGTCGTCCAGGGAAAAAGAGTGAAAACTGTCTTTGCCCTGCATCCGGACGACGTCCAAGGGAACAAGATTCTGTTGTTCCCGGGAACTTGGTTTCGGCGAAGCAATCGGTGGTTTGAGTTCGCCTCGCCAGAGGCTCGGCGGAATGACAAATGACAGATGACAAAATGACAAATTGCAAAACACGCCGCACGCCTGTGGAACCGCTCTATCTGTCATCTGTCATTTGGGATCTGTCATTCAGCTGAGCCTCTCGCGAGGCTGCAAGCTCATCCTGGGTGCGATGATGGAAAAGCGCTTCTGCAAATAGACTAACAGATTGAAAACCCAGAGCCGCCAGCGAACCTGGAGTAACGGTTTCTCGCTGCCCGCTAGCAGAGAGTTTACTGCGGGGACGAGTTGAAGGAATTCCTGTGGGTTGAGGAATACTTCGGCAAACTCTTGGGTGTACCAGGAGTTAACTAACCGAAGATAAAGATCCATGACCCGGCCCAGGTGTCGCTCGTAACGTTTGAACTCTACAGGGCGCCGTTCTGGACGCCGCAAAACCCGGTCCAGGATGTCCGCAGCTTTTTCGCCGGAAAGGACCGCGATAAAAACCCCGCTGCTCCAAACTGGATCGATGAAGCCGGCAGCGTCTCCAGCCAGCACCCAACGGTCGCCGGTAAAACGCTGGTTACGAAACGAGAAATCTCCGGTCGCGTAAACGTCAGTAACCCGTCGAGCGCCCGACATCTGATCAATGACCTTCGGGTTCTCTTGCAATATCCGGAGGAAAGCTGCTTCCGGGCTCAGCTTCATGCGCTTGAAAGTCTGAGCATCTAGTACCACACCAATGCTGGTTTTGGAGGCGGTGATCGGGATAATCCAGAACCACCGGTCGCGGCCTCGGACCATTTGTGTCAGGGTTCCGTCGATCCCAGTCGGGCGATCGACGCCTTCAAAATGAGCGTAGAGCGAGAATTTGCGTAACTCCGGGTAGTTGCGCCGAAGGTTGAAATGTGTCCCGACCAGGGAGTTGCGACCGGAACAATCGATGAGATACCGACTGCGAAATTCGCCGGTAGTGGTGTGGATGGTAACACCGTCTTGATCGCAGGAGAAATCCGTGACCTTCTCGCCTTGCCTGACTTCGCAGCCAGTTTCCGCGGCATGATCTAACAGGATGTGATCAAACCGAGAGCGTTCGACTTGATATGCGGTCGGATATTTACACCGGAAAACGTTGCTGAATAAAAACCGGTTACTACTAGTCCCGCAGGCAGAAACGATTTTGCCGCCGTACTTCACGATCACGTCGGCGCGATCGATTTTTTCTTTCACGCCCATCCGTTCGAACGTGCACAAGCTGCCGGGCAAAAGCGATTCACCGATCTTGAACCGAGGGAATTGCTCCTTCTCGAAAATAGCGACTTTCCAGCCTTGTTTAGCCAACAACGTTCCCGCGGTGCTGCCCGCCGGGCCGCCGCCGACGATAATGATGTCGTAGAATTCAGGCATACAAGGGAGTGATTGGTGATTGGTGTCCGGGCAGGCGGCGCGATTATTACTTAAGTTGCAAATCCGGCCGGGGCGCAAGGGGGAAAGAGCGAAACGGCGACGCGGCGACGCGGCGATTTGAGGCGCGAAGCGCAAGGTAGGGCGAAAACCCGACTCCGCAAGGCCTACGTCGCGGCCCCCCACATCAAGGCGTGATACCACGCAGGACAGGGCCGCGCCAAAGCGTAGCGGCGGCGGGTCTCGGCGCGCTGCTGATGAGCCACCTATAGAATGCTAGATCGCGCCGGATTTGAGCCGCGTCGTGTGGTCGGGTTCGTGCTAGCCATCTCCGATAGAGGACCGGCCCGGAAGTTTGAATCAATGGCTTTGGATCGGGCACGATGTTCGACGATGGCCGCTCCAAGCAACGTACCGACGGAGGGGGTCGAACCCACACGACCTTGCGGTCACCGGATTTTGAGTCCGGCGCGTCTGCCAATTCCGCCACGTCGGCTTAGTTGCAGGGACGAATGTTTGACCGATTTTGATAGAAACGCAAGGGATTCATGGTCCGGCAGAGCATTCGACGAAAAGCATTCTTGGTGACTCTTGCACTGCCACAGATGAGAACCTTTTTTTTTGGCGAGGATTTTTCCAACCGCGAATAGATCCGCGTCTGCGGACTACGACGCGACAGACCGCGAATTAATCTATTTTTAAATTCGCGTTCATTAGGGTCCATTCGCGGTTGCTTCGTCGTATCAATTCCGGCTTTGAATCTGTGTGATCGCCCAGGCCGCATGTTCGGCGATCAGAGCATCGGAGTCATCGGCTAGATCCCGCAAAATCGGCAAATCTTCTTCAGTTCCTACATTTCCCAAAGCAACACACACGTTGCGCACAAAACGATTATGTTTGATCCGTCGGATCGGAGAACGTCGGAATAGCGAACGAAACCCGTCCTCAGACAGAGCCGCTAACGAACGCAAGCTCATGGCTTGTACCTCTGGCGCCATGAGGAAACGGGTCTCGCGAGTTGCCTCCGCGAAACGATTCCAAGGACAGGCATCGAGACAATCGTCACAACCGTAGATCCGGTCTCCGATTGCCGTCCGGAATTCTAGCGGGATTGACCCCTTGTTTTCAATCGTGAGATAGGAGATGCAGCGGCGGGCATCGAGGTGATAGGGGGCGGTAATAGCCCGGGTGGGACAGGCGTCGATGCAGCGAGTACAAGAACCGCATCGGTTTGGTGCGGGTGAATCGGCATCGACCGCTAACGTAGTGAGAATTGTTCCTAGAAAGAACCAGGTGCCGAGCTTCTGGTTGAGGCACATGGTACTTTTACCTTGCCAAACAATGCCGCTTTCGGCGGCGAAATCGCGTTCCAGAACCGGGCCGGTGTCAACGTAGGGCTTTTGCATCCCACCGCGCTGGCTCAAAAACTCGCAGATGGGCGCCATGGCCGTGAGCATGAGCTGGTGATAATCCTCGCCAAACGCATAACGAGCGATCCGGCCGGTTAGCCGGGGATGCGGTCCGCCTTGGAAATAGTTTTTTGCCAAAACGATAATGGTCTGGCAATCGGGCAGGACCTGACGAGGATCCGTCCTCCGATCCGAGGTACGAGCCAACCACTGCATGTCACCGTGTGAACCCTCTTCTAGCCAACGCAGGAACGTTTCCCGATGAGGGGCGGCCTGTGCCGAAACGAACCCGCAAGCGTCGAATCCGGATTCACGAGCCAACTCATGCAGTTCTGCTTTCATTAGACGCGCGGGATTTATCTAGTCCAAATACGATACGATCGGCTACTTCACGATGTGTCAAACCGCTGGTCTCGATCTGGAGGTCGGCGGCTTGTTGATAAAGTGGAGCGCGTTCCTTTAGAAGTATAGTCACCGATTCTTGCGGGTTGGCTTGGTTGAGCATGGGGCGATGAGCGCTTTTGCCGACCCGGTCGAGAATCGTTGTCTGGTCGGCGCAAAGCCAGACGACTAGCCCGAGCGCCCGCAAGAGCGGCAGGTTGCGCGGTTGGATGACAATTCCTCCGCCGGTTGCGATGATGGTTGAGGTGATTCCTCGGAGGCGGACCAGTGCTTGAAACTCTGCTTCCCGAAAGAAGTTTTCTCCGTGTTTCGCAAAGATATCGGGAATCGACAAATCGTACTTATGACGAATCATCGCGTCTGTATCGACAAACCGGAAATTCCACCGTTTGGCCAGTTCGCGGCCAACGGAGGATTTGCCAGAGCCCATGAAACCGATCAGGACCAAATTTCGACCGGCTAACACCATCGACATGCAATCAGCATAGCGCGCCTAAGCCATAAACGCGCTTGCATTTTGTGAGCGCTCCCCGTGGAGCGCTGCCTCGCTTGCGACGCCGATGGTGAGCAAGGAATATCGTTAGGCATGCCGTTCCGTTGGCCGTGCTTTATCATTTGCCGATCTGGGCGACAACGCTGCGGGGATAACCCCGGAGGAGCAGGCCGCCGCTTCGCCATGGCGCGCCCTGGCCGGTCGGTTCCGAATCGTCATTGACCTTGGCCGCGACGTAGGCCTTGCGTAGTCGGGAGCTCGTCCCTACCGAACGGCAGCGATCAACAATAAGGCGCAAAAGCTTCTAGTAAGCTTCTATTTCAAAAGCCTTGAAGAAAGCCTGTACCGGGGGTGCAGGAGTCGCAGCCGCAGATCGTTAGCTCGCAATGCGGGTTCTTTGATCCAAGGCCGATTTCTACCGGGGTATCAAGGGAGCCTAAGCAGTCACTCGAATAACGTTCTTCGCTTTCGCGCCTTTTTCGTCCTGATACAGCTCATATTCGACGGTTTCACCTTCGTTCAACGTCTTGAACCCGTCAGCTTGGATAACTGAAAAATGAACGAAGACATCACTTCCGATTTCGGGGTCCACGATAAACCCGAACCCCTTCTTCTCATTAAACCACTTCACTGTGCCTTTAGCCATAGACTAGACAAATATGTCAACACCAACCGTCCCGACTCCCTGCGGAAAAATAGGTGTTGGTAGGAAAGGGTGACGAGCATAACTAGCCGATCGAAGAAACGTCAAGTAGTAATGCAAGACATTTGTCGGCAAAGGGATACAGTTGATAGAAAGTGAATAAAATAGTTGACAGATGACTACCGAACACCCGCAGACCGTGGCCGTTGTTATGGGCAGTAGGTCAGACTGGCAGACCATGCGTTATGCAGCCGAATTGTTGCAACAATTCGGGATTCCAGTGCTGAAAAAGGTAGTCTCTGCTCACAGGACGCCTGACCTATTGGCTGAGTTTGCCAAGACGGCTGAAGCCGATGGGATTCGGGTTGTTATCGCAGGCGCCGGCGGAGCCGCGCATCTGCCCGGAATGCTGGCTGCGCACACGCATTTACCGGTTTTGGCCGTTCCTGTCGAAAGCCGGGTCCTGCACGGAGTTGATTCTTTGTTGTCGATCGTTCAGATGCCTGCGGGTATCCCGGTAATGACCTTGGCAATTGGCGAAGCAGGCGCCAAGAATGCCGCCCTCGGCGCCATCTCAATTCTGGCATTAACGAATTCCGAGCTCAGAGAACGGCTGCTACAGTTTCGTCGCCAACAGACCGAGGACGTGCTTCGCGCCGAGTTGGAATAGAGACGGCCATAATTTCACAGATTATCGCAAAGGCCATAAATAGTAATCACCCCTTTGCGATCTTTGTGCCCTTCTGTGTAGATTGGATTTCGGGTTGTGCGCTTGAATGGTTTTGAAGACTGAAATTATTGCTGCGAATCATCCTGCCGCGATTGAACGGGCGGCGAAATTACTAGGTGCCGGCGAACTTGTCGCAGTCCCGACTGAGACGGTTTACGGGTTAGCTGCGGATGCGAGAGACGATCGAGCGGTAGCGACCATTTTCCAGGTCAAGGAGCGTCCATTTTTCGATCCGCTTATCTTGCATCTCCCGGAAAAATCCTGGGTGAAACGGTTAAGCAAACTAGATGCGGAACAGGAGAAATTGGTGGCGGCGTTGATCGAACGATTCTGGCCTGGCCCGCTGACTCTACTGCTGCCGAAGAGCGAGGAAGTGTCCGACTTAGTTACAGCTTCGCTCCCGACAGTCGCGCTGCGGATGCCGGCAAACCTGGTGTTGCGAGCGATTCTGCTCCGGGGAGGATTCCCGATTGCGGCTCCCAGTGCGAATCGATTTGGGCGAGTTAGTCCGACCTCGGCAGAGCATGTTCTTGAAGAACTCGGTTCCAAGATCCCGTTGATCATCGACGATGGGCCGACCAAGCTCGGCCTTGAGTCGACCATCGTGGAGCCAACGGGCAAAAAACTCGTTCTGCATCGGCCCGGGCCCATTACAGAGGCGGTTTTGGCCGAGTTTGGAGCGGTGGAATCGGCTGACCTGAAGGGCTCTATCAAGGCCCCGGGACAAACCTCCAGCCATTATGCGCCGGACAAGCCGGTAAGACTGATTGAGAAAGGTGACGTACCGCCCGACTCTGCAGAGGCCGGGCTACTGGCTTGGGGGCAAAGCGCTCAAGGATCCCGGTTTCGAGTAACCCGTTCTTTAAGTGAATCGTGCGATCTGGTCGAAGCTGCCAGCAGACTTTTTTCATTACTTCGAGCCATGGACCGTGAACCGGTTACCGCGATCTATGTAGAGAAAGTGCCGGAGACCGGGATTGGGAAGGCGATCATGAATCGCCTTTATCGAGCTGCTGCGGTCGGGCGAGCTCCGGAATGACCTAACACTTTTCGCGGAGCCATCGACAGCCGCCGCTGGTAACATCTGTTAAGGCCATAAGCGCGCCGAGCCGTGGTTCCATCGTGGGCCATGGCTCGGCGCGCGTGTCGGTGTCACCAACGATGAGTCCAGCAACAGTGTTTTCCTTCGCGAAAGGGGTCCGCTCGTTCGGGAGCCTCGCCCTGCCAATCATTCGTTCCCGGGGCTCCCGGCGTCCGCTTTGTTCCCGGCCTTCCCTGAGCTCCCAGAAATCACGAGCGTTATCTCGCCTCGAGGGAGATGGGCAGCGAAATGTTCTCGCACTTCCGCAACCGTTCCACGACGGAATTCTTCGAAATGCTTGGTCAGTTCTCGGGCAACGCAAATCAGCCGAGTCGGGTCTAAGCTATTAAGTGCTTCCAGTGTCTTCAGCAGACGATAAGGGGACTCGAAGTAGATGGAGGTGCATTCACGTTGCAAAGCGGTTCGCAGTTCCCGTTCGCGTTGGCCGCTCTTGTTGGGAAGAAATCCGCCGAAATAAAAGCTGTCGGTTGGTAACCCGGAACCGACCAGAGCAGTGGTTACGGCGGAAGGACCGGGAATCACGGTGAACGGAATTTGGTTTTGTTGGCACCGAGTGATCAGGCGGAAGCCCGGATCAGAGATGGTAGGCATGCCGGCATCTGAGACTAAGGCGATGGATTCTCCCTGCTCCAGGTACTGAATGATCTCGGCGGTACGCTTGGCTTCGTTGAATTGGTGATAACTAAGCACCGGTTTCACGATCTCATAATGGTTGAGCAAAATCCGAATCCGCCGGGTATCTTCGGCGGCGATCCGATTCACTTGGCGCAAAACCTCCAGCGCGCGCAACGAAATGTCGCTCAGATTACCAATCGGCGATCCAACGATATAAAGCACAACCGATCAAAAACCTTCTGTCAGAAAGGAGGTTACCTGTTTGGCGCAATCTTCGGCCGCAATTGGGATCGCTTGGCGTTCTTGGGTTGGGAGGTCCGATCCTACGAAGAAATACGCCTGGCCGTTGAAATCCTTGTTTACGAGCACCTGTCCGGTACCTCCGCGAAGAACTTCGATGTGGATCTTCAGCGTTATCTCGAACTCGGCGGATGCCAAAACGTCGCCAACCACGGACTTGGTTTGGGTTCGGATCACGTCGACGATGGTCCCGTGGACGATCGCATCTGCCTCATCTTCACCAGTGACCGGGTAAGAGCCATCGGTTTGCAGCTGTTTAATGAAAGTGTCTGTGACCAACGCTTGCACCTGCGGCTCGAACGATTTGTTATCGAAAATCGGCACGGAAATACTGTGCACGCCTTTCATGTATGTGGGCGTGATTGGGCCCAAGGTGTAACAACCAGAAAGGACGAATACCGAGCCTAATGCGAAGCGAACCACCCACCTCATCGAACGCCTTACTGCGAAGGAAGGTTCGGTTCAGCAGGTTTCACATCGTTGGGTGGAACCAGTGGCGCCTTTTGATTTGCATTTTCCGGAGCGGTGGCGTTCGCCGGATTGGCAGCGGGGGTCGGTGAAGGTGTAGGGGTCGGCGCTGGCGGCCCTACGTAGTCCGGTCTTGACGTAGTATCTACTTGGGCTTGCAACTTGCGGCGCTCGGCTTGGGTCTGTCCAGTCTCGGGGTTCTCGGTACCAATCTTCAGCGCTTCGTCGCCCATCTTTGTCCGGATCTGATCCATCCTAGTTTTTGCGCGGGTAGCCTGTTGGGAGTCCGGTTGCTGTTGCAATACTTCGTTGTAGTAAACGTATGCAGCCTTGAAGTTGTGCTGCTTGTCATAAAACCGAGCGATATTGAACGCATCATTCGATTTGCGTCCCTGCAGAGTCTTCAAATTGTCTTGTGCCTGCGCCGCTTTATGGCTGTTCGGAAATTTGACGAGGAAATCTTCAAATGCTTCTTGGGCGCGGACGGCTGCGGTCTCGTCATATCCGGTAGCGCGACTGGCCTGCAGATACACGTATCCAATTTGATACATGGCATCAGCGGCTACCTCGCTATTAGGATATCGGTCAACGACCTGTTGATAAGCGGTAACCGCAGAAGTAATAGAGCCCGATTTTTCGAGAGATTGACCGATTCCGAACTGGGCGAGGGGGGCAATCTTACTAAACGGCCCGTTGGTGACGATCTTCTTGAACATTTCTTCCGCCTTCGTCATGGACGGCAAGGTCGGTACCCCATAGACATCAACTTTTTTCCCGTCTAGGTAAGCCTTTGCGATCGTGTATTCGGCTTCAAGAGCGGGCTCGAAATTTTCGCTCCGCGGATATTTTTCGACGATGCTCTGATAGTCCCGGAAAGCTTGCTCAAGTTTGCCTTGTTTTTCGTACATCCGACCGGAGTTGAACAAGGCGGCAGGCGCAATATCAGCTCGAGGGAAACGTCGTACCACCATTCGGTAAGAAGCGCCGGCGTGCGCCCAGTCGCGACGATCCTCGTAGCGTTGCGCGAGATCGAACTGGTCCTGTGCGTTTTTCTTAATCTCGATATCCTCGGCTCCGCCAGGCAGAAAGCCTTCCCCTTCTCGATAGATGATCGGAGCAGGGCTGCGATGTGCTAGGATTAGTATAAGAGCAACCAGCGGAAAGACATACCGCAGCGTCTGTTTCATAAGCGGGGAAAATAATTGGCAGGAATAACGAACGTCAAGCCTCAGGAGTGTTGAGCGTTCGCTAGAATAGTGAGACTTGGGCGTTTGTCGAGAGGGAACGCCAGGAACTACCGAAAATGGTGAGAACCAGGGGAGCGAACGGTAGAGCGGTTACAGCCCCTGACAAATCGGAGAGCACATCGGAATAGCCGCAAGAATGCGCAAAAAAGCACAAAAAAGGAACCGCCAACGGATGCGAATTACAGGGGAACCCCGGGGGCGGGAACGGCTGAGACCTATAAGACTTATGGGACCTATGGGATGAGCCGGCGGGATTGAGGCTCAGGAAACTCGCGCTCGTTCTCCGACTTCGCTCCATCGTCCGAAACTCTGGGAGCTTCGTCGGACAAGCCGCTCGTTGATTAGGGGGCCCTGGGCGAAGGGCTGGGGCTTATCAGCGGGTTGGCTAGAAAAGAAGCACTGGCATTCGGGCTTGGACTAGGCGTTGGACTGCCTAGATGACCTAACCCAGAGCTGTCCGGGGTTTCGGTGACTCCGTAGCTATCTTTTAGAGGTTGGGCGCTCAGGTATCTGGTTTCGGTCCACAGATCCACTACGATCCCGGATGCTCGGACTCGAGAAAGGCCAGATGAGCTATCGGTTTCTAAAATAAAAACCAGCATCCCAGGCAGGAGGAAATAAGCGTGTGTCTTGTCTTGGAGCTCAATATCACTGGAGGCGCTCTTTGCTCCGGCTAGCTTAGCAGCGTCGTTTTTGTTCGGGGTTGCGTACGGGCCGTTGACCCGAACCCAACGGTATCCTTCGTCGGCGAGAGCTTTGAAATCAGTTGCAGTGGCTGCTGTTACCGTTGTGGCTGCGAGTAAACAAAAGAGAGCAAGAGATTTAGCGGCCAAACCCTTGGGGGTAGCCCCGACGCTGTTTGATCTTTCCATGATCATAGCCCACTGACGTCCTCCTTGGGTCGAACGTCAATTATACCTTTGGACAGTGGGCGGAATTCCTTCGGGTGTGCGCCTTCCTTCGCCAAGCGCGACGACTGCGCGCGCGCTCGGCGGTGAGGAGCCAGGAGCTAGGAGGACTGGGTTTTTGCCGCGCCTGTGAGGTGAAAAGAGACTCTGTCCTTTTTAAAAGCTTTCCGTCTTCACGATCCCGTCAATGACTTCTCTCGTGGTGTGTACCCGACCGCGGGGGCTCTCCTAGCTCCTGGCCCCCGGCTCCTGGCTCCTTTCTGATTACTGATTGCTTTGTCTGGATTGACCCTGATCGTCACTTGTGATTGGTAGTCTAAGGGTAGAATAGGGGAGAACGCTTTTGGCTTCATGAGTACGCAGTTAGTTTCAACCTCACCCGCTTTCTCGCGGTTGCTTAGCAAGAGTATTGATTACGCCGGTCTGTTTCCGCCTGCTAGTCTTCCCTTGTCAGAGGCGCTCGAGATGTTCAGGCGGTACCTGAACGGACGAGAGTCCTGGATCATCGCCTCCATCGTTTTACCGATCGACCGGCTTACCGAGGCCGCCGGTTTTTTGCCTGAAACGCCTTTTCGTCTGACCGCGATTTTCCGGCGAAATGACGACTCGAACCTGTGGTTGAGCTGTTTAAAAGAGGACTGCGAACATCTACGAGCATTCCTTTCGGCTCACCCTCAGGTCGCGATCCAAGCGCTGGAAATTCCGTTACCGAAATCAGGCGACGCTGGTGCGACCGCAAAGCGGGTCGCGGAGCTGGTGCCGTTAGTGAACGGGTACCGGGTATTTTTAGAGCTTCCGCTGGGAGACGGGCCGGAAGAACTCGCCGCGATGATAGCGGCCCTCGAACGTCATCGTTTAGCTCTCTGGGGGTTGAAAATGCGCATGGGTGGTACGGTTTCAGGGGCTTTTCCGGCCGCCTCCACGGTCGCCGATGTGTTAGCAACGGTTCGCGATCATCGTGTACCAATAAAATTCACAGCCGGACTTCATCACCCATTACGTCACTGGGACAATGATATCGGTGTTCACATGCACGGATTTATCAACGTTCTGATGGCAGCGATGTTTGCGTACGCTTGCCGTCTTCCTTCAAAAAATATTGAGACGATTCTCGCCGACGAACAGAGCAAGAATTTCGTTTTCAGCGGAAACGTTGCTCGATGGCTAGACTTGCCGATTAGAACGGAACTCATCGAGGATTTGCGCCGATTGATTGTCGGTTTTGGCAGCTGCAGCGTTGACGAACCTTTGCATGATCTTAGGGCGCTAGGCTGGGTGGAGTAAAATCTCACGCAAAGCCGCAAAGATAAGACAGAGACCAGAATTAGCCCCTCCTCCGCCAAGCCTACGGCGCGGCAAGCTGCAAAAAGGCACAAAACGCGCAAAAAAAAATGAATCGTAAGACGACAGTAGTGTGGTAGACATCGACGCAGAAGGTTTCAAACGATTCATAGCGCCTCAGTGAAGGTCCGTTTGCCAAATTTCAAGTCCTGGTTTTTGTCCTTTTTGTGCCTTTTCGCAGCTTGCCGCGCCGTAGGCTTGGCGGAGGAGGGGCTATTTCAGTCTTCGTTTTACCTTTGCGCCTTTGCGTCTTTGCGTGAGATTTTTCTGTGCGTTGCTTCTTACCCATCCCCGTCGACCATCCGTTTCCGATACAGAACCTACCCTACGGTGTGTTTAGTGGTCGCGAGCAGGGGCCGCGAGTCGGGGTAGCGATTGGCGACTATGTTCTAGACTTATCGGTCCTTGCGGAAGCCGGACTGTTGCCCAGTTACAGCGTTTTTGCGGAACCTTCGTTAAACGCTCTCATGTCGTGTGGTCGGGAGGCGTGGAACGAAGTAAGAGCCACTCTGCAATATCTCCTTGATGAAGAAACTCCGACTTTGCGCGGGAATCGGCGGCTACGCACCCGCGCTCTTATTCCGGTCCAAGAGGTGACCATGCATTTGCCGGCGGCGGTTGGAGATTACACGGATTTCTACTCATCAAAACAGCACGCGACCAACGTGGGCAGTATCTTCAGAGATAAAAACAATCCATTACTGCCGAACTGGCTTCATTTGCCGGTCGCTTACCATGGAAGAGCGAGCAGCCTGGTGGTTTCCGGCACACCGATTCGGCGCCCGTACGGTCAAATCAAGTTCCCGGAAGAACCGGCTCCTCGGTTTGGGCCCAGCGGAGAACTGGACTTCGAGTTGGAGGTTGGCTATTTCATCGGGAAAGGGAACGCGTTAGGCGAGCCGATACCTGTTCGTGACGCTCATCAACATTTGTTCGGCTTCGTGTTAGTCAACGACTGGAGCGCTCGAGATGTACAACGCTGGGAATATGTCCCGTTGGGACCGTTCCTGGCTAAGAATTTCGGTACCAGCATCAGTCCCTGGGTGGTGCCGTTTGCCGCCCTGCAGCCTTTTCGCGTTGCCGGCCCGAAGCAGGACCCGGCGCCTTTACCGTATCTGAGCGACTCTGAAGACGCTGCGTACGATATCAATCTGGAAGTAAAGTTGCAGACCTCAGCTATGGCTGAGGCTCACACGATCAGTCGCACTAACTTCAAAGAAATGTACTGGAGCATCAGCCAACAAGTAGCGCATCACACGCTGACCGGCTGTAATCTCAGACCTGGCGACCTATTAGCCAGCGGCACACTGAGCGGAAGCGCCAAAAATAGTTACGGAAGTTTGTTGGAGCTTGCTTGGGCAGGTAAAGAACCGCTCGAATTGCCGAACGGTGAACGACGCTCCTTTCTAGAGGATGGCGACACCATGATTCTGACCGGATACGCTCAAGGAGAGGGTTACAGGATTGGGCTAGGGGAGGTGAGAGGGACGGTTTTGCCAGCGAAGGCGCCTGCCTTGGGAGGAGTTAGGAGTTAGTATTACTTTGTTAAGTGGAGTCGTCAAAGGTAGTTAGACAAAATGGGCAACAACCGGTGAGTCTCACTAACAGTGGCTGAGTCCAACGGAGCATCTGCTCCCACGTGGGAGGAGAAGTTTTTTT
>Ga0185299_10004233_pt1 | contig 17616 bp, 20 predicted proteins | sample PaiPotPPA55metaG_FD_128002 | JGI IMG/M metagenome (GOLD analysis project Ga0185299, IMG submission 128002) | Iron sulfur acid spring bacterial and archeal communities from Banff, Canada, to study Microbial Dark Matter (Phase II) - Paint Pots PPA... ...
CCACCATCATTCAGTAGCGGTAAGGCCTTTTGCACCGTGAACAGCGTTCCTCTCACATTGATGTTGAATAGTTTGTCGAAATGCTCTTCGGTGACGGCCCCCAAGGGAACAAAACAATGTCGATTCGGCCCTTCACCTTAGAGACGGTCTCGTAAAGGCGATCAAGGTCAGCCAATTGGGCAACGTCTCCCTGAACTCCAGAAACGTTGGTACCGATTGCCTTCACGGCCTCGTCGAGTTCCTTCTGGCGGCGGCCCGTGATGAAGACATAGGCGCCCTCTTTGACGAAAAGTTTTGCCGTGGCCAATCCAATTCCTTCTGTCCCGCCGGTGATGACGGCGGTCTTGCCTTCGAGCTTTTTCGTCATTGCCCTTCTCCGTTGTTGCCGAGCTGGACCTCTCCACGCTCCGATGCTTCACGCTCGATCACTTGAGTCTTAGCACCGCCTGGCCGAGGTGATAGGACAGATGGTTCGTGCGGCTCAGTAGGATGGAGAAGCGATTACGCGAAGCATCTTTGGCGAAATCTTCTTCCGACACGGCAGAGTGGCGCTGGACCCAGTCGGACCACGACATTTGTTCAAACCCCTTCCACAATTCACCGTTTACGGTCTTCCATGCGTGGCGAACCTGTTCGTGCGAAGGAATGGTGGCGTGTGACTTGTCGGGATTGGAGACGAAGGCGACCTCAAACTCGGGGTGAAGTCGTTCTCTCAGCCCTAGCAGCGGCAGCATCGCGTCGTGTACGGCTGTGAGATGTCCCCACAGGTAAAGCAGCCTGTTCCTGCCAGGCGCTATTTCCCGCAGAACCTCCTCGGACGAGAGGGCTCCAAAAAGCCTGTCCGCCCGATCGATTTGGGTGTTCCACACTTTCAGCGCGAGAGCTACGCACGAGCCTTCGTTTCCCATGGCTGCATCTCCTGTCAACCGCTCCGTCTCATTTGTACTTTGGGAAAGTCTTTCCGAACATGGGAGCGCCACTTTTCGATTGCTCTTCTGTGGCCTCATCCTCAATGACATCCCAGTGTTCGGCGAGAACTCCATTCTCAATGCGCACGATATCGGCGGCAATCCAATTGACCGGCAGACCGATATTCGAGAACCGCCCGTGCAAGATCGCGAAATCTCCTTCGGCGACGATGGTTCCTCGCTCATATTTGAGGGTTGGCGGAAGGCTCTTGATGAGATTGAAGAGACCTTCGCGACCCGGCTCGATATGAGCGCTGTGCTGGATGTAGTGGGGCGACCAGAACCTCTCCGCAGCCGCGTAGTCGCGCTTGTTGAACAACGTGTCGAATGCCTTGAGAACCAGCGATTTGTTTCGTGCTTCCTTTGACTCAGCCATGTTTCTCCTCTTAATTAAACGATGTCTATGCTATGGGTGCCTAATGAGCGTCGAGCCACTTCCGAATATTCGAGACTGTATCCTCGTAGAACGTCTTGTAATGACCAAGCGATACGTAGCCGATATGCGGCGTTGCCAGTACGTTGTCCAGCGTCCGGAAGGGGTGAGACGATGGCAGCGGCTCAATGTCGAATGCGTCGATCGCCGCGCCGGCAATTTGCTTGTTCTTCAACGCGCTGATCAAAGCTTGCTCTTCGACGATCGGCCCCCGCGATGCATTGACCAACCGGGCCGTCGGCTTCATTCTCTGCAGCTCCGGGGCTCCTACCAGGCCGCGCGTACGCCTGCTCAACACCACATGGATCGTCAGGATGTCGGCCCGCTCGAACAGCTGCTCCTTGGAAACCAAGATTGCGCCCGCGGCTTTGGCGACTTCGGGCGTCATGTTCTGGCTCCAGGCAATCAGATTCATTCCAAAAGCGCTCCCAATCCGCGCGACCTGTGATCCAACCCGCCCAAGTCCCAGAACGCCCAGAGTCTTTCCACGGAGATCCGTGCCCACGGTTTGCTGCCAACCGCCGGATCGGACGGAGTTGCTCTCCGCCACGATATGTCGCGCGGAGGCCAAGATCAGCGCCCAGGTAAATTCGATCGCCGGGTCCGATCTATACCCCGTGTAAACCACTGCGATCCCATGATCGTTGGCGGCGGCGACATCGATCGACGAGTTCACGCTTCCCGTCGAGACGATGAGCTTGAGATTGGGAAGGCGCTCAATAACGTTGCGGGGCAGCGGGGTCCGCTCGCGCATAACACAAACGACATCAAAAGGCAGCAGCCGCTCAATCACGGCGTCCGGATCGGCGAGGTGTTCCTGAAATACGGCGATGTCCGCTCGATCACGGAGCACCGACCAATCGGCGCTCTCAAGCGCCACATTTTGGTAATCGTCCAGAACAGCGATCTTCCACTTCTTCATTGGCATCCACCCCGCGGTGATTCGTTCGAGTGTCTGTCAGGGTTTAACATTAGCCTTCGCGCCCCGTTCGATTGCCAAAAGCAAGTCGGAGGATGGGAATTTGTCCTTCATGGTATTAACAAGGCTGTTTGCATCTTTGGCTGTTTTGAGTTCTTCCTCAAAAACTAATAAAATAGTTTTCCGTAAAATCTACGGCTGTACTCGCGTCAAGGGGCGCTCCAACCTTGCTATGTCCAGGAATAACAACCGAAGGTTGTAGTTCTCTGATTTTCTGTAATGAGTTCAACCATTTCCCTCTGGCCTTACTGTCCGTTTCTGCGGTGTAGACGTGCATGTCATTGAACAAGACATCGCCAGCAGTGAGAGTTCTCTGTCCGGGAATCCAAAGCATCGTGTTTTTATCGGTGTCGCCTTGGATATTTTTAAGGACCTCTATTTTTGAGCCCTCAAATTCTATGAAGTTGCCGTCGAATTTTTCGATAGCAACAGCGTGAGAGGTTGCACCTGTGCCCAAGAGCTTTTTCCATTTGTTTATTTTCTCTTGATAGACCTTGTCGATTCGATCGACGACCGCAGAGGTAGCAATAATCCTCACTCCCGGATACGTCTCCTTAAAGACCTCCAGACCAAGAAAGTGATCGGCGTGCTCATGGGTAATGTAGACGATGGACAGCGGCTTTTTAGCCTCCTTGATTTCCTCTAATACTCTTTCAGCATTGGTTCTTGTTAACTGCGCATCGACCAGCATCACCTCATGTTCTCCCTCGATAATGACGGAGTTAGTCCAAAACTGGTCGTCGAGAGAGGTGAACACCTTGATGGAAAACCTGTGCTGACCACCCGCAACTGCAAATGGAAATGAAATCAGAAACAAGAGACTGATCATCGTTGTACTCCGCGGCATTACTGGTTCTCGTCCCATCGATCGGTAAATACCACCGGCACCCAGCTATACCCACTCCCGTCCTTGCGCAAGCGACCAAGAGCAGGAAACAATGACGAATGCGGCGCCGCGATCAAAACATCCTCGCCCGCGAGCTTTGACAGCAATTGATGCCGCGTCGCCGCAGCCGCGGTTTGGTCGATGTCGAAAATCGCGGTGACCTCGGGATGCTGCAGCTGGACCCGCTGTGCATGGATGATGTCGCCCCAAAACAGGATTTTTTGTCCCTTTGACGAGAATTCATAGCCGGTATGTCCCGGGGTATGACCAGGCAGCGGGACGAGTTGCATGCCGTCGACGATTTGCTCGGAGCCACTAAACGTGTGCCACTTACCGGCCTTGATATACGGCGCTGCGATGGCTTGCGCACTCTGGAAGAAAGGTTGCGCATCTTTCGGCGCCTTAGCAGCCATTTCGTGCGACAACCAAAACTCGCTTTCAGCCTTCGCGACGTAGACATCGGCATTTGGAAAGACGCGCTTTCCGTCCTGTGTGGTCAGGCCGCCGGCGTGATCGGAATGGAGGTGCGTAACCAAAACGATGTCGACTTCTTCCGACGCGTAGCCTGCGCTGTGAAGGTTGCCCGCTAACCGGCCGAGTGCTCCCCCACCCCACCAGGTGCCGGCGCCCGCATCGACGAGGATTAGGTGCTTGCCGGTGTTGACCAGGAAGCCCATATCAACAACATCCAGCATGTGCGGATCTTCGTGCAGTGCTTTTACAACACCATCCATCGTCGCCTTCGTTCCGTTCAGCCAGTGCGGATCGAATACGCCGGTACCATCGTATAAAGCCGTGACTTCGAGGTCGCCGACTTTCAGTCGGTAGAAGCCTGGCACCTGATCGTGATGCTGGGGTGCGGCAGCCAGAGCTGCGTTCGGAGCGCCGACAAAGCTGGCCAGCGCTGCCAGGAGAGCTGCGGCGAAGCGCATCGAATTTCTCTTGAGCACGTTTCTGCTCCTAACAACTGGTGAACTCATAGCTCCACCTCCGTTGACCCAGACCCATGCAGACCGAGCGATGACTGGAAAGTCCGCTAAGCCGCTCCGGGTAGCTCCGAACCACCTCTTTAGATGGGGAAGCCGCGTTGTTGTTGCGCCTTTAAGGGATACTTTGTAAGCTGAAGACCGATGCTTCGCAAGCATGGGAGCGGCAATGGAATTACGACACCTACGCTATTTCGTGGCGGTTGCCGAGGCGGGAAGTCTGACCGTGGCAGCAGAGCGAAAACTGCACACGTCGCAACCTTCGCTAAGTCGGCAGATTCGCGATCTTGAGGATGAGGTAGGTGCGCGACTCTTGACACGCCGCGCTCGCGGCATTGAACTGACACCGGCGGGTCGAGCCTTCCTCGATCACGCTCGCCTGGTCCTGTCGCAGGTTGAAGCGGCAGCCGACGCTGCACGCCGGGTCGCCCATCCCACCAAACCGTGCTTCGTCATGGGCTTTCTGACGGGACACGAATTGACGTGGATGCCCGAAGCGTTGCGGATCTTGCGCGCCGAACTGCCTAACATCGACGTGATGATATTGAGTCAATACTCCCCGCTGCTTGCGGACGGCCTTGCGAAAGGAAAAATCGACGCCGCTTTTCTTCGACGGGAAAGAGGTCTCCCAGGGTTGGCGTTCCGTCTTCTCGTCAAGGAGCCTTTGATGGTGATCTTGCCTAATGACCACCATCTCGCTGCGCTCAAAGCCATCAGTCCGAGGGATCTGGTGGGCGAGACATTTGTGATTGTGTCGGACACGGCTCCTGTACTGCGTGTGGTCATCGACAATTACCTCAAGCGGTCCGGAATCAATATCACGCCAGCTCATGAGGCGGACCATGTCACCATGGGAATTTCCCTAATAATCTCAACGGGCGGCGTAGGGCTGTTACCTGCTTACACACAGAACTTTCTCCCTTCGTCGGTAACGAGTCGTCCTCTCAAGGGAGATACGCCGACTGTCGATCTGGTCCTTGGATACAAAAAGTCGAACAAGTCCCCTGTCCTAAAGTTTCTGCTTTCGCGATTGGACGAACTAATCGCTCGCGTCTCGAGGAAGGCACCTTAAGCCTTCAATCGGATGATGGCAGGGTTCGCGGGAATTGCTGAGAGAAAAAGAAATCTTGGTGGTGTCTGTCGGCCAAGGGTAACGGGTGGGGCACTATAACTTTTTCGTATTGCGCAACTTATGGATTCCACTTGATGCGTCAGTGCGGTGTCCATTTCGGATGGTTTGTGAAAAGCCCATTCACAATGCCAATTTCGTAGACAAGAAAAAGACCGAACGCTACGCTGATCAAACCCGAAGCCACGCGCAGTCCTCGATTAAGGGGCGCGAAGCGCTTGTCCGCGTAGGCAAACGGGAGAACCATCGCTCCCGTGATGAGCATCATTCCGGCGATCGTGCCAACCCCGAAAACCAGCAAATAGACAATCGCCCATTTCGGGCTACGAATCGTTGTGAGTACCAGCAAGGCCACCGCAGCGGAGCCGGCGAGGCCGTGGACAAGCCCCACCACAAGCGGCCGCACAACCTGATAGAAACCGAGCTGGCCGAATTGGCGGTCGAACCAGTTCAGCGGGTTTTGCGTCGGCAAATGCGAATGAGCTTCGGGTTCGTGCCGGTGGGGATGCGTGTGAATGTAATCTCCGTGGCTGTGAGGATGAGAATGGCCCGATCCCGCAGCTCCGCGCGCAGAAGCGATGGTATCCGTGATCCATTGAAGCATGCCGGTAAGGTTCAAAACGCCCAAGAGAATGAGCATCAAGCCCACGGAAAACTCCATCGACAGGCCCATCCGCGCGGGAATTACCCAGCCGAAAAGAATGATTCCGCTTCCCACGACGAGGATCGTGAACGTGTGGCCGACTCCCCAAAACGCGCCAATCAACGCAGCGTGGCTGATCCTTTTGTATCGCGCGACGATGGTCGTGACGGCGATGACGTGGTCGGGGTCTGTGGCATGGCGCATCCCGAGAAAGAATCCAAGAGCGACTATGGAAAATAGGCTGATCATTTTTATCTCAGTAATCGGGCAGTGGGCTGCTAACTATTCGCTAATCGAGCGTAGCAACGGCGTGTGTCGCGGGGCGACACGAACGAACTCCAAAACTTCTCCATTCCTCCGGCGGACTTTTCCCACACGTCCAGAACCGTCTTTCCAGGCCAAACCGCCTGAACATTTCGATTCGCAGCGACCCCATTAGATTCTACAGCCCCGGCCAAGTCAATTTTCGTAATTACGGCAACGTCTGCGCCGTTAGAGGTTGCCGGATACTTTACAGGTTTGCCCTCACCTTCTGTAACCGACGTGAGGTTACTGACGTTGTCGAAGAACAGGAAATCGATTTCGTCGAATTCCCAGCTTTCGAGGGGGCTTTGAACCATTCATGCATCGAGGTGGCAGGCTCTTTTTCGTGGAGTGCTTTGGCGGGAAGCACCGGATTTTTGAGACCGTCGGATGTCTCCGGTACGGATATAGCAGATCAATCCAGCCGCGTGAAGAATCTTCAGCCCCGAGGGGATCGGGTCAATGCGGATACATACCGGCGAAACCCGGGTTCGGAGATGCTGATAATTTCACCGTGAAAAAGTTTCAGCCGTTCGATTAGTTTGGGGATTTCTGAGCCGAACAATTCCGCCAGGCGAATGTGAAAGCAAAATGAATCACGGAATCTGTATTCGAGAACGATGCCTGCTCCGTTTGCATTTGTCATTTTGCGACTGCCCCAACGAATGCCGCGTCGGATTCCGCAAGCTGCTCGCGCACGGACTCTGCGGTTAAACGCGAGATCCTAAGGCCCAGCGTTGTCTTTGTCCGCGGCGAAATGAACAGGACGACCGATTCCATTTTGCCGGGAATTTCCTTCAAAACGCCCACGTATCTTCCGCCTCCAGCGGCAACAAGCGAGGAAAGTTCCTCTTCGCTCAACTTCGGAACCTCGGTGTCTTCAATTTCCGCCTCTCGTCGCTGTATGCGCTTGTCCATACTCTTTCCAACCTTTTTGCTGGCGTGTTTATTCCCAGCTCGGCCACCGGCGTTTTTCGGCCTCAATTTGAGAAATTCTGCGCACTTTGGGAATTTTTTCACTGACTCCGCGGTCTGGACACTAGCAAGAGAGGAATAGGGGGCAGTTCGCGGTTAGCCCAAGAAATAGCGGCAAATTAGGGAGCCCTGGGCGGTGTCTTTAAGGCACTCGAACCTGCGTTCCACACAGCTTTGCGTCTGCGGACAGTGGTGCCTTGTAAGCGGAATACGTCAGAAGAAACACAATTCACTTGGAGGCTGCAAGACTTATGAATCCCAAAAGATGGTTCTTACTGAACTTTGCACTTCTCATTGCGATGGCGTTTTCCGCGCCGCACCTTTCCGCGCAGACTCAGACCACCGGCGAAATTGTCGGGGTCGTGACCGATCCGTCAGGCGCGGTGGTGCCGAACGCGAAGGTCATGCTCAAGGATAATTCGAAAGGATCCGTGCAGAACGCCGAAACAAACAAGGAAGGCGTTTATCACTTTCAACTCCTGATCCCAAGCAACTATACAATCACTGCGAAGTCCTCCGGCTTCCAGGAAACTGGAACAATAGTGGACGTCGCCCTCGGACAGGTTACCAGCGCAGATATCCAGCTTACGATTGGGTCCGCCTCCCAGACCGTAACGGTCGTCGCGGAAAATGTGCCGCTGATTCAAACAGAGAATGGAAATGTGGCGACCACGTTTAACCAGCAGCAGCTGAGCGAAACGCCAAACCCCGGCAACGACCTTACCGATTTTGTCCAGACGGCTCCGGGCGTGGTGATGAACACCGCCGGTGGATTGGGTAACTTCTCCGACCACGGAGTCGGCGCCGCGTCGAACCTGTTTACCCTTGACGGAATGGATGACAACGATCCCTTCCTCAATCTAAATAACTCCGGCGCCACGAATCTACTACTCGGCGCGAACGAGATCCAAGAGAGCACCATTGTAAGCAACGGGTACTCGGGAGAATACGGCAGCCTGGCAGGGGCGAGCGTTAACTACGTCACAAAGTCCGGCAGTAACGACTTTCACGGCAACGCGATCTACTACTGGAACGGCAGCGCTTTCAACGCCAACGATTGGTTTCTGAACCATGCCGGTCAACCGAAGAACTTCAGCAACGCCAACCAGTGGGCTGGTTCACTCGGCGGTCCAATCAAAAAGAACAAAGCGTTCTTCTACTTCAACACCGAGGGTTTACGAGTGGTCGTTCCAGTAAGTACCGCCGTGGCGTTTCCGAGCCAGGCGTTTCAGACCGCAACCATCGCCAATTTAGAGAACAAAGACGGTTTCTCTGCGAACTCGGCGACCGTCAAGTTCTACCAAAACCTATTCAATCTCTACAATAACGCCAAGGGAGCGGCCAATGCCGTTCCGGGTGCTGGGTTTTTGTCTCCCGACCCTCTAGGTTGCAACAAATTCACTGGGTTGGGACCCAATGTCGCATGCTCCTCGTTCTTCCAGGCGGCCGATAACAATCTCACCCACGAGCAGCAGTTTGCCGGCCGCGTCGATTACAACGCTACAGGCAACGATCGCGTTTTCCTGCGCGTTCTGTACGATAAGGGCGTCCAGGCCTCCGATACTGACCCGATTAGTCCGCTTTTCAACATCACCAGCACCCAGCCGCAATGGCAGGGCCAGTTGAACGAGACGCACACGTTTAATTCGACGATGGTGAATCAGTTCATTCTAGCCGGGCAGTGGTACAGCGCGACCTTCGATAACCCGAATCGTGCGGCAACTCTTGCGGCCTTTCCAACCACCATACTTTTCGGGGGTGCCAACATTCCGTGGTTCAACATCGGCGGAGCCGCCGCCGGCGGCGCAGGGGATGCGTTCTTCCCGCAGGGACGAAACACCACGCAGTATCAGATTGGCGATGACCTGTCGAAAACGTTGGGAAATCACACGCTCAAAGCGGGCGTCAAATTCCGCCGCTACGATGTGAGCGATCAAGACTTCGGTGTATTTACGAGCGGTTTAGTGCAACCTCTTTCAGTTGCGGCGTTCTTCAATGGTGGTGTGGACCCGGCAACTGGCACACCTTCGGTTCTTCAGCAAAGCTTCCCCACAGCTTTGTCGCAGCCGATTGCGCTGTATACGCTGGCTTTCTATGGGGAAGACGACTGGAAAATAAAGTCGAACCTCACCCTCACCGTCGCTCTTCGAGTGGAGCACCAGTCCAACCCCGTCTGCCAGAGCAATTGCTTTAACCGTCTGAACGCTCCGTTCCTGTTGGCTAACAATAACGTCAACACACCGTACAGCACCGATGTTTTGCGGGGATTGAACCAGGAGCTGCAGGGTCTGAGCTCGATTCTTTGGCAGCCTCGGTTCGGTTTCGCGTGGTCGCCTCGCGGCTCACGGAGCACCGTGGTCCGCGGTGGAATCGGACTTTTCAACGATGCCTTCCCCGCCGTGTTCACGGACAACTTTGCTTCCAACGCGCCAGGCGTAAACACCTTCAATGTCTTTGGAAGCAACATCGCTCCAGGCGAAACCCTCAACGGCGGCAACTTGTTTGCCCAGGCGGCCGCCGACAATGCCGGCTTGATCAACGGGTTCAAGAACAACCAAACGTTGGCTCAAATCCAGGCAAATGTTCCAGCATTCGTTCCTCCTAGCCTGTTCAGCGCCAACAAGCAAACTCGGATTGCCCAGTTCCAGAAATGGAGCTTAGAAATCCAACAGGAAGTTGGCAAGAACAGTTCCTTCGATATCGCTTACAACGGAAACCACAGCATTCACGACCTGGTGGATCGCAATGGAGTAAACGGATTTTGCAGTCCGGGAGTTGGGCAATGCGCCACCGTTCCCAATTTTGTCGGTCTTCCCGCTGCTCCGTTCGACCCACGGTTCGGCACCGTTAGCCTTCTGGACACCAGCGGCATATCGAACTACGAAGGCGTGACTCTCTCATTCAAGCACAATATCAATGGCGGCTGGGGGAAAGGCGTTCTGCTAACCAACTACACTTATAGCCACGCCTTTGACGACGTTTCCAATGGTGGAAACCCGAACGTCTTCTTCTCCGGGACTTCCATTACCTCGGCCATAAACCCATTCAACATCGGCCAAAACTACGGCCCTTCAGACTACGACGTCCGCCACTACTTCAGTGCAAGCTACGTCTGGGATTTGCCCGTTCGTCGCGCTTTGCTGGGCCATGGCTGGGCGCCTCTCGTAGACGGCTGGCAGGTGTCCGGCACGATTTTCGCCCGCACCGGTCTTCCTTACTCTGTGTTTGATGGAGGCCTCGATGGTCTTCTCTCGGCACAGGGTTTTGGTGGTTCCGTTCTCCCGCAGTTCCTCGGCGGACCGACTTCGAGTTGCGGAGAAGGCGCAGCATCAGGCGCAGCTCCCTGCCTTACCACCGCCCAGTTTGCTCCGTCGCTGTCGGAGAAAAACTTTATCGGCGGACTGCGCAATATTTTCCGAGGACCCAACTACTGGAATACAGACTTCACGGCTCAAAAGCAGACGAAAATTCCCCGCTGGGAAAAGGGTCAATTCGGGCTGGCCTTCCAGTTCTTCAATCTGTTCAACCACCCGAATTTCAATCTGCCGAACAACAATCTAACTGGTGCGCTCGGATCGATCGCCTCAGCCGTCAGCGAGCCGACCAGCATTCTCGGTTCGGGACTTGGCGGAGATGCTTCAGTCCGAATTATTCAGGTGAAAACAACTCTGACGTTTTAGTCCCCCCACGGAACTGCGGCCCGGCCCGCCACCCCGGGCCGCAGCATCCGGTGGTCACCGCAACGCCGATAAAGTAGAGTGAGGAGAGCGAAAGTATGCGCGCCGGACGAACGTGGCAAATTGTGGCCGCGATGCTGGTTAGCGCGACTCCCTTCCTCGCGCAAACTGATCCCTGCCTTCGCCGCTCGGTCGCTATCAATGTGTTCGACAACCAAGGCGAGATAGTTCCGGGCCTCGCCGCCGAGAATTTTCAAGCATCCTTTCGCCACCAGGCGATAAAGATCCTTTCGGTCACGCAGAGCAGCGCGCCACGAGTTGTGATCGTGCTCGACGCCAGCGCAACCATGCTCGGCGAAAAATCCGAATGGGAATTTTCCATCGACTCAGCAAGGCAGTTGAGTGACACCCTTCCTCCGCGTGCATCGCTTGGGCTGATCGTATTCTCAAGCACGATGGAGAAAACCATTCCGTTGACAAATGACCGCCAGGCTATCGCGACCGAACTCGACGGTCTCAAGGCGGGACGCCGGGCCATCGTGACGGGAGCTCGAAAGACTGCAATTTGGGACGCCATGGGCCAAGCCTTGTTGCTCTTTGGTCCACCGGAGGCAGGCGACGCGATTTATTTGATCTCGGACGGATTGGATAAAACGAGCCGCCTCCAGCTGAGAAACTTCGAGCGCTCCATGGGCACTGTCAGGATTTTCGCTTTGGTGTCGGCTCCATACCCGAATGCAGCCCCTGCTTCATGGATTGGTGAGGAACTCTTGCACCTTGCGGGAGATTCCGGGGGATCCGCGTTGATTGTTTCTACCGAACCTAGCGTTGAGAGAGATGATCCCGTATTCTCGCCATTTGAGCCGCCGCCCTACTTTGAAAGGGTTCTGACAGACGGACAGATTGCTGGTGCAAAGCAGGCGCAGTTCAGGCGAATCGGATCTTTTTATGGAGTCGAGGTTCAGCTCCCAGGCCGACTCGAAAAAACGAGTAATTGGAGCGTAAAGGCCGGAGTGGGGATCGACTCGGGCGGCCACGGCCTGAACATCATCTACCCAAAACAGCTCCGAGCCTGTGAGGTTGCGAACCCACCTGCGGAGACAGCACCATGAGCCGTTGCAGACGGCCGCTTTCGCTCTTTTCCCCTCGTTTGTTTTGTTGGAGGCGCGGGGGTGGATGGGGGATGCCCGCGCCACCGTTGGACGTGCTCTCGTTCATCTGGACTGTCGCGGCGACTGTCTTATTCCAAGTTCATCCGCGTTCCGTCTGTCTTTGCTTGTGGGTTACAAAAAGCGCCTCCGCCGAGAATAAAATGGCCGTTTAGCCGGTTTTCACATGTGAATCGTCATTGCTCGAGGGAGGCTTTAGACATGCTGGCTCCCCGGGGACTCTTGAATTTCAGCCGCAAGGAGGAGTATGCGTGAGTGGTGATCTTGGCTGTTCCGCCCTCCACAGCTATTTCGACCGCGAGCTGAGCGCCGACCGTATTGCCGAATTCGAACATCATCTCGAACATTGCACCATATGTATCGCAGAGCTCGATGTCTGCGATTCTATCCGTAACTCTTTGCGACGCGCCCAGCTCTATGATCATGCGCCCGCCTCGCTCAGGCAGAAGATTTGCGCTGATGTGCGCTCCAAGGCGCTCATGCTTAGCGTATCGCGGACTCGACCTTGGTTCTGGCTCGCTGCTGCGGCCGCTATTCTCCTCGTTGCATTTGTAGGATTGAGAATAAGTTCCAGGCCCGGCGAGGACTACCAAGCCGAGGTCGCCGCAGAAATTGTCGATGCCCATCTGCGTTCGCTGCAGCCAGGCCACTTGACTGTCGTCGCTTCCAGCGATGAACGTGCCGTGAAATCATGGTTCGACAGCAAGCTCAAATTTTTTTCCCAGTGCACGATTTTGTGAAATACGGCTTTCTGTTGCAGGGAGGGCGCGTCGATGTTGTTGAAGGCCGGTCTGTAGCTGCGCTGGTCTATTCCCGTTACGATCGCCTGGTGAATGTTTTCGTTTGGCCCTCTCGTGAACGGAACGCCTCGCCCCACGCGGGCTCACGGCAAGGCTACCAGTGGATAGATTGGCGAAAAGACAAAATTGAATTCTGCGCTGTTTCCGACGCACCCACTGCCGATCTCGAACAGCTTCAAAGGCTCTTGGCTGAGTAGTCAGCAGTAAACGCGCAGAGGACATCGAATGGACAGGCAGCGCAGTGTAGCAACGAGTCAGCAGTAAACGCGCACAGGGCATTCCAATGGACAGACAGCGCAGTGTAGCAACGACTTTGAGCCTCACCCCAAACGCCGGGTTTTCGTGAAGTCCTTGTTATGCGCGAAATCGAGGAGATGCCCTATAAAGAGATCGCCGATATCACCGGCATGCCTACGGGCACCGCGATCGAGCCTTTTGCGCGCGCATCGTCTTCGTCAAGCTCTGACGGCGTCATGAATGGAAATATGGTGCTAAGTCCGCGCGGTGACACGTAGCTGCGAGCACATAACTGGGTGAGCGCGGATCATATTTACGGATAGTCTATGACCCGCGAATTTCGAATGTTGGCAAGTCATATCCTCGGGAATAAAAGCTTCCCTGTCCTGGTCATCTTAATTGGTAGGTCATGTAGTGATATATGGCCGCCTGGTCACCCGCGCGTCTCGCGCCTGCCGAAAGGAGTAGCAAATACGAGCCTATGCCACCCCACAAAGTAAGTTTGAAAGCTCAGAAAACTCTCTGTGCCGGCACGACTGCGTTTTATTTTGAGAAGCCCGAAGGCTTCCAATTCGAGGCGGGTCAGTTCGCCAATCTCACGCTCGTTACTCCGCATGACTCCGACCTGAAAGGCGATACCCGTGCTCTCTCGTTCGCCAGCGCGCCGCACGAACGCAATCTGATGGTGGCCATGCGCCTGCGCGCCACCGCTTTTAAGCGTACTCTCAATTCATTGCCGCTCGGCGCCGAGCTCCTTCTCCAGGGCCCCTATGGCTCAATGACTCTCTCGCGGAACGCCAGTCGCCCCGCGGTGCTCCTGGCCGGCGGCATCGGCATCACGCCTTTCCGCAGCCTCATCTGGAATGCCGCCGAGTCGCTCTCCCCGCGCAGAATTTTCCTTTTCTATTCCGTTCGTGTTCCCCAGGAAGCTGCCTTCCTCGAAGAACTGCGCGAAATGGAGCGCTACAACGGGCGCTACAAACTCATCTGCACCGTCACCCGGCCCGAGATGGTGCGAACACCTTGGCGGGGAGAGACAGGGCGAATCTCAATCGAGATGCTATCCAAATGGATTCCGGATTTGAGCGTTCCGATCTACTACATCGCTGGCCCTCCCGCCATGGTCACCAGCGTCCGTAAGATGCTTATCGGCGCGGGGATCGCCGAGGACGACATCCGCGCTGAGGAATTCTCAGGATACGAATAAACTTCTGCAACAGATTTGTAGAGCTGCAAACGTATTTCGCCTCCGCCGAAATATTCCTGCGGTGCTCCTGTCCGAGAGTAAGTCTATCCATTGCACGTGCAATCATTCGCGCGTTCTGAATTTTCAACGTCCCGGGATGGCGGCGCGAACATTTGGAATAACAAGGATGCGTCGGCGGTCTTAAGAGATGAACGAACATGAGCATTGAAGGAGAGCAAAATGAAATTAATTCCCAAGTCAGTCGTACCCAAACACGCGAGTGTTGTCCTGTCGCTTCTGGTCTGTTTCGCGGCGGTCTCGCCCAGCGCTAGCGCGAAAGATCGAGCCGTCAAGCCCGCCCCGCAACTGGCATCCGTGATCGCGCACTTGCCGCTGCCCGGAGGCCCGGTGAATGAATTGGTTCTCCAGCAGCGCGGCAGCAAACAATATCTGTACGTAGAGCAAGATTCTAGCGAGGGCGTCGCGATCGTGGACGTCACAACTCCCGGCCAGCCCAATATCATTAAGCGCGAAGCTTGGCCGAATGCGTCTTCCACCGGGAAGTTGCAAATGGTTGGCAGTCGCCTCGCTCTCGCCGCGGCGCCGGAAACCGCCACGGCGGAAACCGTTTCTCGCACCGATACTCTCAAGGTGCTCGATCTGAACGACCCCGCAAATCCGAGAACGATCCTTAGTCTCTCGGGCGTGACCAGCACTCTCGCCGATGACGCACGCAACTTAGTTTACATCGCGAACAACGACGGATTATGGATCTTGAAGGTTCAGCCGGAGCAGGCGGCGTCTTATGAGCCCCGTGCATGTCTCTCGGAAGATGCGTTTAATGAGTTTGCCAGCTGTCAGTAACGATGAAGACGCGCGCACCAATCACAAACCTGTCCGCACGCAACGAGCGAGCGATTCAAGGATCGGGCGTGGACTTCGAGCTTCAAGGAGGAAACGACAATGAAAGAAAATATGCTCACCAAGTTTTCAAAAGATCTTCTGCGGGCGGCCTTGGCAATTGTCACCATCGGAATCGTGGCAGTTCCATCCGTTCACGCCAAATCAAACTCGAACAAAACCTCAGCTCAGCCTGAGAACGTGGTTTCCCACGTCGAAATTTCCGGTGGTCCCGTCACCCGAATGCTGCTAGTTAAAAACAAAGGCAAAGAATATCTTTTGGTCGGCCTCAGCTCATCCTCGGGCGTCGCGCTGCTGGACGTCACTAAGCCGGGCGAAGCGCATACAATCGACTTGGCTGCCGGAGCCGCTGGAGCGCCCGTCACCGAGCTCAAAGTCGTTGCCGACACTCTCACGCTCTTCGGCACCTCGGACGCACAATCGTCGGCATCGTCCGAACCCAAGGAAATTCGTGCCCTCTCCGGTGTGACGGTTTTTCTAAAAGACAAGACGCATGGCCTCATCTACGCCACAAATGGCGACGGCCTGTGGATCGTGAAGACGCCGCAAAGAGCCGACGCCGACGAATCCTACGTCGATCCGGATCAAATCTATCAGGGCGGAGGCTAGACCATCCTCTCGTGTGTTCTGACCCTCTGCCCTTTTGGATTTTTCACCAGTGCGGCAGGCATAGCTGCGATTTAGTTTAACGCGAGATTTTTATCGACGCAGTGCCGAGAATCTGTAAACTTTTTTTCTCTTGGACAAAAACCACAACATGCAGATTCTCAAGCTTCCACTGAGAATCGAACCTCACGCGCGGATCGCCTGTGAAGGACGTCCTGTCTTTATTTGGATCCGCGACCCCGATTTTGTGCAGTGCTCGCAAAGTGGCGACATGGTGCAGGACGTGCCCCGAATTCTCTCCCCCACTCACGGACGATTGCAATCCATCCTCGGTCACCGCCAGCCAGATCTCCGCGTCATCGCCCGCCGTGTTTCCCGTAAGTTTTGCAACCGACACATTAAACTGCCGCAAGCCTTTTGCATCCGGCTCTTTAGAAGTAATCGCGACATTCGTTTCGGCGCGCCGTGCCGCTCTCTCGATTTCAAATGCGGCGTCTCGTTCGCTGCTGCCTACAAACTGCTTCCGCCCATCCACAATCATCTGTGGCGTATACACCTCCCTTGTTTTGAACGCCTCCTTGTAAGCAAGCTGCCTCTGTGTCCACTCCGCTGAAGAATAGGGATCGCGCCAGCCTAGGTGATTCCAATAGGTCACGTGCTCTTCCAAGGCCACGACATCTGCCCCGGCGACGGGCTGTTGTTCCTCCAGCTCTTGCAGCAGCGCTTCAGCGGACGGACAAGTGGAGCACCCCTCCGAGGTGAACAATTCCACGATCACCGGTTTGCGTGGCGATTCCGCTGCAGGAGTTTGTGTTTTTGTCTGCGAATCGACGGCCCAGCAGAAAACGCAGATTGCAAGAGAAAGCTTTAGCGCTATCGCCGAAACGCTCTTCATTTATGCCTCCCGGATGCAACCGCCTGCGTCCCTCCACATATGCAGCAGCCTGGATCCCCGTGATCCAGTCCGCCGATCAGCAGCAATCATCGCTGCGCGTTCAGCCTTGGCCGAGGGGAAGGAAGTACTGGGTGCCTTTCACCGGCTGGCGCAGACGGCGCAGCAGCTCTTGCAAATCCCGGTTGCGCTCGACGAAATCGATTTCCGACGTGTCCACCACCAGTAAGTTAGATGCCGAATAGCGAAAGAAGAAGTGCTCGTACGCGTTGGCGACCGCTGAGAGATATTCAGGCGAAATCTGGCGCTCGGAGGGATCCCCCTTCTTTGAGACTCGCTTGCGCAGCACTTCGGGTTTCGCCTGAAGGTAGATCACCAGGTCGGGCGCGGGAACGGAAGGCGCGAGCGTGTCGAAGAAACGCTCGTAGAGTTTCAGCTCTTCGTTGTCGAGATTTATGTACGCGAAAATCTTGTCCTTCTCGAACAGAAAATCGCTCACAACCGAACCGCGCACGTCTTCCGGATGCGCTTCCATTAGCCGCCGGTGACGGTCGTAGAGGAAGTACATTTGAGCGCGAAATGCCGCGCCTGGTTTCTCGTCGTAGAACTCCGCGAGAAACGGATTGTCTTCGCAATCGAAGATGCGGCGCGCGTGCATCTGCTCGGCCAGAACTTTCGCCAGCGTCGACTTGCCGACGCGGATGGGCCCTTCGACAACGATGTGGCGCGGGGGCTTGAATTTGGGATCCGTCACGCGCGGGATTATAGCAGACGCGTCGCGTTACCACTTTTCTGCGACCACAAAGATGATGCGCGCGAGCGCTTC
>Ga0185299_10004234_pt1 | contig 17612 bp, 10 predicted proteins | sample PaiPotPPA55metaG_FD_128002 | JGI IMG/M metagenome (GOLD analysis project Ga0185299, IMG submission 128002) | Iron sulfur acid spring bacterial and archeal communities from Banff, Canada, to study Microbial Dark Matter (Phase II) - Paint Pots PPA... ...
GCGTCGACATTTTGACGGCGCAAGGGACCGAGGCCGGCGGCCACACGGGTTCCACCGTTGGGACATTGCCGTTGTTACAAATCGCGCTGGAAATGACCGATAGGCCGGTTGTTGCCGCCGGCGGCATTGCGACCGGACGGGGCCTTGCGGCAGTGCTCGCTGCCGGTGCGGCAGGCGCGTGGATCGGTACGCCGTTTTTGCTCGCGCGGGAGGCGCGTAATAGCGAGGCTGCACGGGAACGCATTGTCTCGAGCGACGAAACGCAGACGATCTACACGCGCGTGTACGATCGCGCGCAGCATAAAGGCTGGCCGCATGAATTCGGCGGACGCGCCCTTCGTACCGAATTTTTGGAACGCTGGACAGGACGCGAAGACGAACTCATGTCCCACCCGGAAGCTCTCGCGCAGTTCGAACCGGCCGAGAAGATCTATGCCGGACAATCGGTCGGCCTGATGCATGAGGTCCGGCCTGCGCGCGACATCGTGCGCACCATCGGTTCCGATGCACGGGCGTTGCTCCAAGGTCTCTGCAATCGCGTTGCGACCACTGCATCCAAACGCGGCGTTTGAGCGTTATGGGAAGCAGAATGGTTACCTCGACATTTGCACATCCGTATATCACCCAAGTGATTGCCCTTTGGGTTTCTTTTTTGCCGGTCGCCGCAATAGGCGGCCTAATGGTCGGTTCCTTGCTGCGCGGCGACCGCGGCCGCGTCCGGAACGAGCGCGTCCGCGTGCCCGTCAATTCGGTCTCGTAAAGCCCGTAGCGGGCCCGTTGCGCCTCTTGGGGCGCGGTGCTATACTAGTCGCCTATGCCTGCCCGCTAACGGCATATAAGAAGAAGAACGAGTCCCTTTGCCTCGCAGAGGACCTCTCGTTCTTTTTAGCGTGCCCATCATTCAGCTCCGGTTGAAGCGCGTAGCGCGGAGTCCTGAGGCATCGAAGGGGCGGACATAGATTGCGCAATCCACATCCTGGGTGAGAGAGAAAAGATATAATGGCGAAAACGACGGCTCCTAAGTCCCCCGCGAAGAGCACCGCGGGCACGAAGAGCAAGTCGAAGCGCGCCGGCCAGGCTACGGGCAATGGTGCCGCTGGGACCGTCCAGCCGAGCACTTTCCCCATGCCGACGGGCGCGTTCACGATCGAACAGCCGCCGGATCCGGGCCCGAAGCGCGAACGATACAGCTTCGGCAAGATTCCGCACGTCCTGGAAGTTCCCAATCTCATCGAGCTGCAGAAAGCCAGCTTCGAGTGGTTTAAGACCGAGGGCTTGGCAGAAGCCTTCTCGTCCATTTCTCCTATTAAAGACTTTACCGGCAACCTGGTCCTGGAGTTCGGCGAGCACAGCCTGGGCGAACCCAAGTACTCCGTCGAGGAGTGCCGCGAGCGTGACATGACCTATAGCGCGCCGCTGCGCGTGCGCGTCCGTCTTATTACTGCCGAATCGGGCGAAATCAAGGGCATCCCCGACCAAGAGATTTTCATGGGCGACTTCCCTTTGATGACCGACAAGGGCACGTTCATGATCAATGGCGCGGAGCGCGTCATCGTCAGTCAGTTGGTCCGTTCGCCCGGCGTCTATTACAACCAGGACTCGGACACGAACAACCGGCCGGTCTATAACGCGACGATCATTCCCAACCGCGGCGCCTGGATCGAATTCGAAACCGACAACGGCACCAAGAACGACGAAACCGAAGGCACGATCGGCGTTCGCATTGACAAGAACCGCAAGATTTACGTCTCGACGTTCATCCGCGCGCTCTCGCGCCCCGATATGGGCTACGATTGGGAGAGCGACGAGGCGATTTTGCGTCTATTCAACGACTCGCCCCTGGTGCGCAACTCGATCGACAAAGACAAAGATATCAAGACGCGTGAAGACGCGCTCAAAGAGATCTACAAGAAGCTGCGTCCCGGCGAACCCGAAAACGCCGAGAATGCTGAGAAGCTGCTCGAATCGTTGTTCTTCGACGACAAGCGCTACGATCTCGCGGGCGTGGGCCGCTATAAACTCAACGCAAAGTTCCAATACCGCATCGAGAATCCCGATCCGGACGCGCGCGGCGATCGCCCGACCGTTTTGATCGACGAGTATCGCGACGTCGGCTTGGAGATGCCGCCGATCGAGAAGCGTTCGCTCACGCGCGAAGACATGATTGCCGTGATCCGCCGCCTCATCAAAGTGGCGACCGGCGTGATTCCCAAAGACGACATCGACCATCTGGGCAACCGCCGTATCCGTTCGGTCGGCGAATTGCTCCAGAACCAGTTCCGCGTTGGTTTGCTGCGCCTCGAGCGCGTCGTGCGCGAACGCATGACGGTTCAGGACATCGAAACGGTCACGCCGCAAGCGCTAATCAATATTCGTCCTGTGGTCGCGGCGATCAAGGAGTTCTTCGGCTCCTCGCAGCTCTCGCAGTTCATGGACCAAACCAACTCGCTGGCCGAACTCACGCACAAGCGGCGTCTGTCGGCGCTGGGTCCGGGCGGTCTTTCGCGTGAGCGCGCGGGCTTCGAAGTGCGCGACGTTCATCACTCGCACTACGGCCGCATCTGCCCGATCGAAACACCGGAAGGTCCGAACATCGGCCTTATCGGTTCGCTCGCGACCTACGCGCGCGTCAATAAATTCGGTTTCATCGAAACGCCCTATCGCGTCGTGCGCGAGGGCAGCGTCAGCAATGAGATCGTATACCTGACCGCGGATCGCGAAGACGAATACATCATCGCGCAGGCCAACACGCCGGTCGATGCAGCGAAGGGCAAAATCCTTTCCGACTCGGTGGTGTGCCGCTACGCCGAAGAGTACATCGAAGAGCCGGCTGCGCGGGTCCAGCTAATGGACGTCTCGCCGAAACAAATTGTCTCGGTCGCGACGGCGCTCATTCCGTTTCTCGAGCACGACGATGCAAACCGCGCACTCATGGGCGCGAACATGCAGCGACAGGCCGTGCCGCTGCTCCGTCCGCAGGCGCCGATCATCGGCACCGGCATGGAGTACCGTTCGGCCAAGGACTCGGGCAGTCTCATCGTCTCAGACGTTGCCGGCGAAGTCGTCGGCGTCGACTCCAAGTCGATTACGCTGCAGCTCGAAGATGGAACAGAGCGGCCCTTCGATCTGCTCAAGTTCACGCGCAGCAACGCGGGCACGTGCATCAACCAGCGCCCGATCGTCGAACTCGGCGAGCGCGTCGAGGCGGGACAGATTCTCGCCGACGGCCCCTCGTCGGACGAAGGCGAGCTCGCGCTCGGACAAAACGTGCTGGTCGCGTTCATGCCGTGGGAAGGCTACAACTACGAAGACGCGATTCTCATCAGCGAGCGGATGGTCAAAGACGATCGTTTCACCTCGATTCATATCGAAGAATACGAGTGCGAGGCGCGCGACACCAAGCTCGGACCTGAAGAGATCACGCGCGACATTCCCAATGTCGGCGAAGATTCGCTGAAGGATCTCGACGAACGAGGCATCATCCGCATCGGCGCCGAGGTTCGTCCGGAAGACATTCTCGTCGGTAAAGTCACGCCGAAGGGCGAGACCGAACTGACGGCGGAAGAGCGCCTGCTGCGCGCGATCTTCGGAGAGAAATCGCGCGAAGTGCGCGACACCTCGCTCAAAGTTCCGCACGGCGAAAAAGGCAAGATCATCGACGTCAAGGTGTTCTCGCGCGAGAACGGCGACGAACTGTCTCCGGGTGTGAATCATCTGGTACGCGTGTACGTCGCACAGAAGCGTAAGATTCTGCAAGGCGACAAGATGGCCGGGCGTCACGGTAACAAGGGTGTTATCGCGAAGGTTCTTCCGGAAGAAGACATGCCGTACATGGAAGACGGAGCGCCGGTCGATATCGTGCTCAATCCGCTCGGCGTGCCCTCGCGTATGAACCTGGGGCAGATCATGGAGACGCACCTTGGTTGGGCGGCGCGCATGCTCGGCATGTTCATTGCGACGCCGGTCTTCGACGGTGCGCATGCAGAAGACATCGCGGAGTGGCTGCAAGACGCGGGCTTGCCGGCAGACGGTAAGACGTGGCTGCGCGACGGCCGCACGGGCGACCGTTTCTCGCGTCCGATCACGGTCGGCATGATCTACATGCTCAAACTTGCGCACTTGGTCGACGACAAGATCCACGCGCGTTCGACCGGTCCGTACTCGATGATCACGCAGCAGCCGCTGGGTGGCAAAGCGCAGTTCGGCGGTCAGCGCTTCGGCGAAATGGAAGTCTGGGCGCTCGAAGCGTATGGTGCTGCTTATACGCTGCAAGAGCTGCTCACGGTCAAGTCCGACGACGTCGTAGGCCGCGTCAAAACGTACGAAGCGATCGTCAAGGGCGAGAACGTTATGGAGCCGGGCGTGCCCGAATCGTTCAAGGTCCTCATCAAGGAGCTCCAATCGCTGGCGCTCGACGTCAAGGTGCTCACTGAGAACCGCGAAGAGATCGAAATCAAGATCCAAGACGACGACATGGGCGAGCGCGCCCAAGAGATCGGCTTGCTCATGGGCGACGAAGATCCGCGGATGACGCAAACGGCAGCGGTGCAGCGCGAGGTTGAAGCGCAGCGCGCAACGGCTGTGACCAGCGAAATCGGCGAGATCGAAGAACCCGCCGAAGAGGAAGAAGAGGAAGAGGAAGAGATCGACGATTCCAAACCGATCGTCACCGGACCCGTTGGCGGCAGCATGGGATCGGCTGATGCCGACATGCAAGTGCCCGGAGCCGGCATTCGCAGCGGTCTAGAAATCGACGAACTCGAAATCGAAGAGGAAGAACCCGCCGCGGAGGAAGAGGAAGAAGAGCAAGGCTACGTGCTCGAGGAAGAAGACGAGGAACTCGCCGAGGAAGCTTCGCCGTACGGTGAAGACGAGGAAGAGACCGAAACTCCGTTCCGAGAGACGGAAGAAGAGAACTTCTAACTACTTGTCACAACAAAGAGGCCGGTGCGAAATGCACCGGCCTCTTTTGTGATCAATGGAGCGTCCCAACGGCAATGCCCCAGCCGGGGCTAACCGAGCCGGGATCGAGCAACACGACTACGGTGGTTGCCGATTTCCATTCAGGATCGCCTACGCTATCCGTACCGCGCGTGAATCCGGGCGGAAGCGCCGCAGTGATATCGGCCGCAAGTTGATCGACGGCGTAAACGCCCACGTAAAGCGGTGAGTTGATACACAAAACGGCCCACCGTTGATCGCGTACTACTACATTGCAAATCCGTGCGAGCGCTGAGTAGAAAGAACCGCTAACAGCGTAATAGGTGCCTTGTCGGGATGTCGATTCTTGCGCCCCGCGGATCGGTAAGAAGTTAGCAGGTGCAACGGGTAGGACCTTATCGAAAAACGTCCGCCATTGGCTCACGTTCGACGCAACGGCAGCAACCGAACGCGGCGGTGACGTGAAGCGAATACCCCAATCATCAGTGCTGGAACGAGGTTTTTCTACGCTGACGATGACGTTCTCGGTGTTTGCCCATCGCGGATAACCGTACGCGTCTTTTTTCATCGTAAATCCAGGAAGGGCAGCAGAGACGTCCGCCGCCAACTGAGGAAGCGATCCCGGCCCGATGTACCCGCGTGCGTCATTGCACGACAGACGCCAACCCGCCACTTTAGAGACTTTGCAATTGTGAACGACCGTATTATCGCTGCTTCCGAGTTCCGGAAGGTCGTTCGGACCCGCGGCAAGGGCTTGCGTGAAAAAGGCTCGCCACCCGGCGATACTGCCACCTTCTTGAGCTGCTGCTTGCTTGTAAACCGCCTGTGCGTCGGCAAGCACCTTGCCGTCGAACAACGTGTCCGCTAGACGTTCGTAGAATACCACCGTCCTGCCGGACATCTGCGCGAACGATCCGGGCGAAGTTTTTGTAGAAACAACATTTCCTGAGGCGTCGAAGGATCTATCCGACGTCATCGCGCCGTTGCTCTGGAGAACCTCGTCGATGTATTCCCCGTCTGGCGCATACATGTAGACGAACGTTGATTTCAGAGCGGCGTGGCCGGGTTCGCGCTGTTCGACGGTTACGACGCGAGCCATAGTATCGACATCGTAATCATACGAGTATTCGGAATCGGATCCACTGGACGCTGTTACGTGCGCCACGCGGCCTGTAGTTCCCGTATAGGCCATCTCCATGACGTTTCCGCCTGCGCGCCGTATGCGCGTCAGATCGTGGTCCCTATCGTACCGGTATGTGTATGCTTGGCCCTGCGTGTCGACAGATTGCGTGAGGTCCCAGCCCCAGAACTTTCCGTCTTTATTCTGTGAGTTGTATGAGTATGCGTAGGAAGCTATTCGGCCGCGCCAATCGCGTATGTGCTGTAACAGCCCTCGGTTATCGAATGCCAATCTAAACCGGAGCCCGCGATTGTTGTAGATCTCCTTTGGTTGTTGCTTTGAATTGTATCGGATCGCAACGAAATTGTTGTCGTTGTCCCAAATGCGAAGGATCTTTCCTTGAAGATCGAACGCCTCGAAATCGCCTCCGAAGGATCCGATTGCGCCGTAAGCTTTGAACGTCTTGCTTAGAGACTGTCGCTGGAAACCTTCAGGCACTCTTTCTATTTTTTGCCGGCGCGATGCATCGTACAGTGCTTGCCCCACTGGGGGAAGTGGTTCATTTATTAGGCCCGATGCTCTGAAGGTCGTCCACTCGCTTTTGAGAAAGTCCTGATCGCCTCGAAGTTTTGCAAGGTATGCTTTTTTAGCTGCATCGCTCCCAAACATGCTTGTGGTTACGGCGGCATTCATAACTTCCGTAACGAGCTGTTCGGTACTGCGCAAACCGCCCTCGGGAATAAATGCAGTTTCGGATCCTCCGCCGTAGTCCTTGGCTACAATCGAACCGTCCGGTTCGAATTCAAGGTAGGTTTCATAGCGGGAGCCCCACCCGTAGCCGAACCACCCCGAGTGCGTGTTCTTAGACTCATAAATTCGTTCGATTCTTGTGAGCGGAGATGAAGCATCCGTGAGGTCCGTAGAATCGAGAATGAAGTCGAGAACGTCCCGCGGAGCGAATTCGACGCTATATCGCAGGTCCGCGAGCGCAGATGCAGGCGTCGCTAATATCAGGATCGCGGCGAGGATCGATCTGCTAAGCTGCGAGGGCGTCATTTTGCGGCGTGACCGCCCGCCTGACGTAAGATTGCGATCGCCTGACTCGCGAGAGGATTAGCCTCGGGATTGGACAGGTCGGTGCTTTGCAAAACGTAGGCCGCGGCGCTATAGGGCGTTAGGTGCGTATTGAGCTGCCATAGATAGACCGAGCCGTCGTTGCATCCCAACACGATATTGCTCCCGTTTGCGTCGAAGGCTGCGCTTGTGACGCCGCTAGGCGGCTGCGCGAGGCCGATAAGTTCTCCCGTGTCTCGATCCCATAACTCGGCAGAGCTATCCGCTGACAAAGTCAGCACGAACGAACCCTCGCCCGGTGACGCTGTTATGTAGCGAATATTTCCCCACTCCTGGCGTGCCCGGAGCGCAGCGTGCAGTCTGCCATTGGAGACATCCCAGACCTTCGTTGTGAGATCGTCGCTGTGGGCAAAGATGAGCCATCGATCGTCGGCGGAGAACGCCATTGCGGAAACATGGCCTTGGCCGGTGAAAGGCCAGCGCCTTAGTCGTTCACCCAAGGCGGGCAACAAGCTTACCGTGCCATTGCCCGCACCGATCGCTAACGTGTAGCGATGGTTACCGTGTGTCAGCGCGAATGCCGTTATATCCGAGGAACTATTGGCAGTCTTGCCGCTTGCAAGGTTAAAGAGATCCGCCTCGGCTGAGCTTGCATCAAAAAGAAGCGCATATCGACTGTCATTGGTAATCTCTGCCTCACGCGGAGGGCTCCACCATCTCGCTGCAGTTTCCGCGACGATTCTTTTGCCGCTTAGCGACCACACGAACCACCGGTTGCTTTTGTACGGCTGTAGATGCAACGGATCCGCTCCGGTCTGAACTGCAAGAACGCCGTGACCATCCGGCAAGAAAGCGGCATCCGTGAAGCGCCTGCCCCGTATTGTGGGATGGATCGTTAGTGAAAGCGACGGATCGCCGTGCGTGACGTTCCAGACTTTGACGGAATCGCCACCCACAGTTAGTGCTCGTTGACCATCGCGGCTGAACCGTGCGCCGACCATCCACTGCGAGTCATGCGAGTGATGCAACAAGGCCGCCTTGTTTAGGACGTTACCCGAGCGCCACAGAATTGCGGTGCCGTCACGTCCGCCGCTTAGAACTAGCGCTCCGGTCGGATCGAACGCTACGGATTCTACGGGCCCATTGTGCGCGGCATTACCGCGGATGAGCGGCACCCGCGGCTGCCAAATAGAGATTCGTCCATCATCGCTTCCTGTCGCCAGGAGTTCGCTGTTCGGCGAGAAGGATGCGACGGTTACCGGCGCCCTGCCGGATCTGAACGAAGCGATCGCGTGTCCATCGATTGTCCACAGCGCGACCAAACCGTTCTCGTAAGTGGTGGCAACTTCGGTGCCCGATTCGCTTGAAACCGCGCTCAATGCTTTTGGGGCTCCAGGTTGAACCGGTAATATGGCGGTTAGCTCGCCTGTAGCAGCACTCAAAATACGAACTGTTCCGTCTGCGCTCGAGACTATGACGTGACGTCCGCTGGAATCGAATGAAACCGTGGTGATTTCATCTGGCCCATCGTGGCGCACGGTGATAGGCTTGTGCCCAACGAGGTCGTACAACAGCAGACTTCCGTCAGCACCACCGGCGGCCGCTCGAGTCCCATCTTTATCCACCGCGACATGTAATAGCGGGGCGTCCATGCCGGTTGTCAGCTTTGAGCTTTCTTGCGTTTTCCAGTTCCACGTCCGCAGGCTTCCGTCGGCTAAGGCAGCGATAACGTTGCGATCCTGCGGTGTGAAGAGCACATCGTTAGCATAAACGTCAACCGGCCAAGTGGATACTTTCGCTCCGGTCGCGGCGCGCCAAACAACGATCCGGCCATCCCCTCCGGCAGTCACGACGTCGCTGCCGTTGTGGCTGAATCGTACGGCATTGATTCGGCCCACGTGCGCCGAAGCTCCGTTGCCCAAGGCGATGCCGGCACCCACGACGCTGCCGCCACGCAGATCGTGTATGTGACCTGAGCCGTCTTCCGCGACGGTGGCCAAATAACGACCTGCCGGATCGAATGCGATCGCCGTTATTCGATCGTTCGGATCGTAGTCTTGAATCGCGCCAAGCAAGTGGCCGGAGGGCTCCCAAAGTTTTACCGAGCCGTCCGCGCCGGCGGCAGCAATGATGCTTCGACCGCTCGCCGGACTGAATTGGAGGGTCGTGATGGCGGCATCGTCGGCCTTCAAAGACCTTTGCCGCATGGAGACCTTATCGATTGCTTGCGGCAGGAGAACGCGCACGTCTCGATCGACGGGATTCAGCACGTATGCCGCTCCCAGATAAAGCGCAGCATCGTCGTTTTGGCCGTCGAGCAGCGCGCGCCGTCCCGCTTCCGCTAGAGCGCCTGCCCTTGACCGCCGCTCTTTGCCTGTTTCGCGTTGGGCCAATGATGCGTTCGTCATGGCTACATCCATGTTTCCAATCGCGCTTGCTTTTGCTTTCGCGAGCTGTGCGTTTGCAATCTTGAGCTTGTCGCGTATATGATTGGCAAGCCACTCTTTATCGTTCGCGTTCTTGGCGGCTATCTTGGCTGCATTTGCCGCGTGTTCTGCTCTTATCTTCTCTTTTGTAGCTTCTTTTGTCGCCACAATGGCCTGATATTTTGCTGCGTCGGCTGCGCGCGTGAGAATCACCGCACCGATAACCATTGCAAGCGCAAGAACCGCGATGAGCGAGGCGGCTATTGCGACGCGTCCGCTGCGCTTGGCGGATGCGGCCTGCCGATGCGTTCGTTCATCATCTTCCAACTTGATGCGGCTGTTTTCGAGCAGCCGCCGGACGCGCTCATAGCCGCCGGGTCCGTAGCGGTCCGCCCAAGCCGGCGTTTTTGGCGCGCGCGGATTACCCCACTCGTCCGGATGGCCTGTCCACATTTCATAGGCATCTTTGTACTGCGCGGCCGAGAGCGTTGCGTTCGGGTTGCGTTCGAGGATTGCGAGCAGGCCGCGATAGAACCGGCCGTCCTCGGCTTCAGCGTATAGCCACCCGGCTGCGGTTCCGCCCAGTAACTCTTCGCGGAGCGGCGCGCTAATTTTCTCCCATTTGCGAAGCAGGGCTTCATGCACGATGTCCAGGCGAGTGTCGTCGTGCAACTCCGGCAACGCTGACGTAGAGGGAACGATAAAGGAGCAATCGTCACGCCTAAAGCGATTGACGACCGCGCGCATGTCGCTTTCCGGGAGTCCGCTTTCATCGACGAGTTGCCCGTACAGTCGAGTGCGTCGCACCGCACGCCCCTCTTCGTCGACTTTGCTAAGCGCGCGAAACAGCTGTTCGACGGCTAGCCCGAGCCCTGCGAGTTCCGGCGAATTCATGATTTCATCGGCATGCTTGGAAAGCGCGCCTGAAATTCTTCCGATGTCGTCGTAGTGCTGCTGCGTCAAATGACGGGGTTCGTTGGGTGTCTCCGGCTTGGCTTTCTCCCACAGCCGTGCGAGGCAGTGTTGAAGGACGGGAAGCTGGTCGTTTTCTCCGCCGATGTCGTTGAGCAAACGCTCCACTAGCGTGGAATCGATGGTCGCGGTCGGATCGCCGCCGTCTTTTTCCGGCTTTCCGGCCTTTTCGATAGGTTGACGAATCACGTCGTCACGCTGATCACGCGTGAGCGAGGGCACTAGGAATTGTGCCGCGCTGACCGCTTCCGGCAGGTCGTAAAAGCGTGAGCAGTCGCCGATAAAGTCGGAGCGCATCGTGATTAGCACGTTGATGGCATGCGAGCGATCGCGGCTGGCCTCGAGTAAGAGCTGAACGAAGTTCACAGCGTCATCGCCGGAGTAACGGAAGATCTCTTCAAATTGATCGACGACCAAAAGCAGTGAACTGTCTTCCAGCGTTAGGATCTGATCGAGGGCGTTGGAGAGGCCGAAGCTCGAACGGCGCAGCGCGAAGCCGATGCGCTCGCGGCGAATGGCGCGATTACTCTCGTCCTCTTCAACGTCGTGCGCGGCGAATTCCACCAGCGCCTTCTCGAGTTCCGCCATCGGCGCATCACCGGGGTGAAGCGTTATCCGGCGCCACGTCCGGCCGCCTTGCTCGTCGGTTTCGCGTTGGAGAAGCGGTAGCAACCCGGCCTTCACGAGCGAGGACTTGCCGCTTCCCGAGCTGCCGACCACGGCGATAAACCGGTTGCGATCCAATAAGCGGTATAGCGCTGAAACCTGTTCTTCGCGACCGAAGAAGAACGCATTGTCCTCGAACTCGAAAGGCCGCAGTCCTGGAAACGGCCGGTCTTTCGAGACGAACGCGCGGTTCATTTAAGCTCCGACGGTCTTTTTCACAAGCGGATCGAGAAGCTCGGGCGTAGGGTTTGGATAGGCACTAAGATCGAGGACTATGTCTACTTGGTTTGTCGGCGGAAGGTTCTTACCGGCTTTTTTCATGAATGATTGCTTGACGTCGCCGGGAGGACCGACGATGATTCCGCGACAGCTGAAGGCCTTCTTACGATTGAGCTTTGTCCAGTCTCTGAATTCCGGCGGCTGCTGGCTGATCCAAATCTCGCCGGCATTGGCCCAACACACGACAATTGCATCGCATACTTGAATCTGCTGCTTGTGCCATTCCGGATCGATATCCAGCCCGTTGAAGATCGGCGTCGTGGCTTGAATGTTCCTTGCCTGCAATGCGGCCGCCACCTCAAGGCCGTAGTCCTCGTCTTTGGCCTGGTAGTAGACGTACACGCAAGAATCGGTTTCGATCGCTTCGATACCGCCGCCGTCCGGGCGCGTTAAGTGTTGCCCCAAGTGCTGAACCAGGAAATCGGAGAATTCGCTGACCTCCGTACCGACGATTTTGTCGCCGTCCACCGCCGAATCAAAACTGGCAAGAACGGCTGTTTCGTCTCTTTCCGGCCGATCGCCGATCTTTCTGGGCGCCCAAATGATTCTCCGAACGCCCCGCAGACGTGCTCGCTCGAGCTGAAGCCGCACAATAGGCGTCGCGCCTTGCTCTTCCGGCGCCATTCCAGGTTTTTCTCCAAGCACGTGAACCGCAAATTCCGCACCGTCGAGCGCGCCGTCGATGTACTCCACGGCAGCCGCCATGCTGTCCAGCGGTATCGTGGAGTCCTTGTCCGGGACAACCACGTACTCGCGGCCTTCCAGTTCTTCAGCAAGCCGCCGGTAATGCGTCGACATGTCCGACCCGGGTTTTGCAAGATAGATCCTTCGCCCGCGCGTGCGTTGTGGCGTAGGGCCCTCTCGATGGCGTGTCGGATCCTCAGACGTCATTCGGTCTCGAATGTCGTTTGCAATTTTCTGAATCAGCAGATCGATTGTGTCGAGTTTCTTGTGGAGGAAAAATTCGGGCTTGTCGGGATCGTGCTCGTCGTAGAACCTATATGCCGTCTGCCCCTGCAGAAGCACCGGACGGTTCTCGGGCTTCATATCGTGCTTAGCGGCAACGATGATGCGCCGCTTTGCCGACGATCCGTTCGACTTTTGGGCAAACAGGTTGAGTTCTTTGCGGCAATAGTCGCTGGCCATCCAATTGTCAGACAAGACCACGAGCATCAATTCCGAGGCAGCAATGCCGTCGTCGATGACTTCGTCGAATTGATCGCTGGGCTTAATTTTGCCGTCTCTGTCGCGCCAAATCTGTGGCGTCGGCTTGCGCTGATCTAGATCGAATTTCAAGTAACGCACCAACGTCGTGACAAAGCCGTCACCGCCGCTCGGGGGCGCGACATCGTCAAGGCTCGCGTACGAGACAAACACCTGAAAAGCCAAGTAGATTAAGACCTCCTGACCTTACCGAAAGTTTTGCCGTCCAGGCCGCGTACATTCAACCTTCGGACCCCCGGGAAGCGCTCCTTCGGCGGCTCACAGGAACCCCGTGGAAAGACAAGCAAAGCAACCGATGGTCATGAGCGTAATCAGGGGCGTCTGAATATGCGCAATACGGCTTTCTTTTGGTTTTCGGGCGCGCTCATAATCGCGATGTTGATTGCGGCGGCTCTGGTATTGCGGCCGCACGGTACGCCTGTCCCCGTTCCGCAGGCGGTCAGCGCCGCCTTGGCGGCGCAGGTCCCTACACTAATGCTCGACGCCGGCAAACGGCCGGACTACCGGTTCGAACGCGTCGATCTGGCGGCGTCCGTCCAGCGCGGCACGCGGCGCATCCTATTTTTCATTCCGGGCTTCAACACGAGCTTCGTTTCGGGCGCCGTTACGGCTGCGCGCATCGGCGCTGTCGTGGATCCCGGCACGCTGGTAATCTACGTAGATTGGGGATCGCAAGGTAAAGCGCTTGAGTACCGGCGCGACGGACGCTCCGCACAGCGCAACGCTCACGCCTTCGGCCACGCGCTCGAGTACGTTCGCGCGACTTTTCCGCACGAAGAATTCGACATTTTTGCGCATAGCATGGGGTCGAGGGTTGCGATTCGCGGGGTGGCGGCGACTTTTGCAGACCATAAGCGCGTGCGCATTCAGCACTTGGTGTTGGCGGCCCCGGACGTGCAGGTCGGCGATTACGTCGCGACGATGCGGCAGGCAAGTACCATCGGCCGAGCTACGATCTATGTCTCGCGTCGCGACAAGGCGCTTTTTCTCTCGGCGGTTATTCATTTTCATCACCGTTTGGGGCAAGTCAACGTCGAGCGCTGGAACCTTCCCCGCACCGATATCGTCGATGTGAGCGCGGAAGATCACTCCAAAGACGGGCATGGATACGCCATTCACGATCAGCAGATCCTAAGCGACATCTACGGCGTTGTGACGGACGCACCGGTTCCTCATCGTAAATGGTGCAAGTCGAAGGCGTACGCCGATGTCTGGATTTATCTGCCGCCGGCTTTGGCGAAAGCGCTGCTGCCGAAGCTCTGCCGATCGTGACCGTGGAAAAACCGCTGAACTTCGAGGGTCTTCCGATCGTGGTCGGCATTACCGGCCATCGCGATATTCCACCGGATGCAGTAGATCCATTGCGCGAGCGTTTCGGTGAAATACTCGGCGAACTGCAAACGAAGTATCCGTCCACGCCGCTGCTCGTGCTCAGCGCGCTTGCGGCCGGCGCCGACGTGCTCGCGGCAGAGGAAGCGCTCGCGCGCGGAATTCGCGTTATGGCGTGCCTGCCGATGGACCAAACGGATTACGAAGAAGATTTTACGCCCGAGCAGACCGAGCGTTTCCGAAGCGTGCTTTCCCGCTGCTCTTCCGTAACGGTCGCGTCGTCTTCGTCGGACCGGCAGCAGGCGTATTCGGCTGCTGGTACGCACATCGTGTACTACAGCCAGCTCCTCGTTGCATTTTGGGACGGCGAAGCTGGCAGTGGACCGGGCGGCACCGCCGATATGGTGCGGCTGCGCCGAACGGGAATCCCCAGCGTAATGGCGGGCCAGATCATTCCGTATCTCCCCGATATCGGCCCGGTCTTTCAGATCGTTACGCCGCGGGAAAATAAACCGCTGCCGCGCGACGTCTTCACGACGCTGCGGCACTATCCGCCGCGATACGATTCCGACACGCGCGGTCAATCGGATTTTGAAGCAGCACTGGCAAACCTCGATCGATACAACCGCGACGTGGCAACCCAGGCGCTGGATCGGTCGGGTGAGCCTTTAGTGGATCTGATGACGCGTACCGACGAAGCCGCGAACAAACTGCAAGGCAAGTACGTTCAATCGCTGCATTTTGTGTACGGCTTCGCGCTTTTCGCCGGTGCTGCGCAGATTGTCGAGATACCCGGCGGCCCGATCATCCGGATGGCGATTTTGGCGCTCGCGTTCTTATTTTTTAGAGCGGCGCGAAAGCAAGACTACGAAAACCGCTACCAGGATTATCGCGCTATCTCGGAAGGTCTGCGTGTGCAGAATGCGTGGTGCAGCGCAGGGTTGCGCGAGCGCATGGTCGATGCCGCCTATCTTCGCATGCAGCACAGCGAGCTGCAATGGATCCGGATGGCGATCCGGACGGCGTATTTGGTGTTCGATGCGCGTACCGCTCGCGGTGGCGAGTCAACCAAGAGTCCTGCCTGCATGCAGTGGGTGCAAGGTCAGCGCGACTACTACAAACGAGCGGCGCAGCGCGAGGAGCAGAAGAAGCGGCGCATTACGCGCATCTCGGAGGGCTCCGTTGTGGCCGGATTCGCTCTGACGATCATCGTTATCGCCCTCGCGAACTTGAACGGCAATTACTTCTCCCCAAAGCTCGTGCACGACCAGCAGGGGGCGTGGTATCACGGAGTTATGCTTCGCCTCAACGGGATGCATTTAGTGCATATTGCGTGGCTCGAGAACCACCCGCGATTCGTGCATTTCTTCGAAACGGTTCCCGCGCCGCTTGCGGCAATGGCTGCTCTGTTGATGCGTTTTTACACGCAGCAGCGCGGGTTCTCCGAAAGTGCTCGCCGTTATCAGCGCATGTTCACCGTGTTCGACTATGCAGCACGCCGGCTGCATGATATTCACGAAGACGGCGGTCAAGACAGCGCGCACTTGGTGATCGAGGAATTAGGTCGCGAGGCGCTCACCGAACATGCGGATTGGCTGATCCTGCACCGCGAGCGTCCCCTGCAGTTCGTGCAGGCCTAAGCGTCTTAGTGTTTCATTTTTTTGGTGAGCGAAGGAATTTTCGTCATTGCGAAATGATGGCTGTGCGCGAACTGCGCCTTGGTCATCACACCGCCCGCGAAATGCTTCTTGCTTCCGGGAATCGCCGCAACCCCTGAGGCCGCGGCGCTTGCGTGGCTGTGGCTAGCCTGCGCTGCGGTCATGTGGTGAGCGCGCGGAGCCGTTTGCAGGTTGGACGACGCAGCCATCGTAGGCGCGATTGCGCTGCACATTAGGGATAGCGCGGCAGCCGCAGTGAAGAGTTTTCTCATGAAAAGAGTCCTCGTTTCAATCAGTAGGAAGACGTGATCGTGCCGATGTTGCAGAAATTGACGTCCCAATCGTAATCGGTGTGCCCGTCGGAGTACACGACTGCGACGTCCCAGTAGCATGTGTCAAACGAGCTGCCCGGCCAAGAGATGGTCGTTTGGTAGCCGGGCGAAAGGACGTCTTGGCCCAGAACGTCCGAACCCCAAACACTAGACGATGCGCGGGATACGTAGGCATGATAGATTGTCGTGTCGCCGTTATTTCTCAAAACGAAAGAGGCTTGCGCAGCCGCAGTTCCGGCGACGAGTAATCCGATCGTCAGTGCAAAGACGGCCCCGATAGAAGCTAATCGTTGTCTCATGTGTCCTCCAAACAAAACGGGAGTAGCACTGACCGCTCACGTTCGTGCGTCCGGGGTTCGTACCTTCAGCGACGAAGCGGGGTCGACGCAAGAGTGGGATCGCTGCTCCAGGTTGCAAACTCGGCGTGCCGGCGCAGATATTTGCTCAGCACTGCGATTCGCGCTTTGTCCGTCGGGTGGTCCGAAAACCACGCGATGCGCGAAGACGGGCTAGAGCCCCGCAATTTGCGGAGCATCCATACGATGCCCCAAGGGTTCGAGCCCGATTCCGAGCAGACCGTCGCGCCGGATAAATCCGCAGCCTCTTCCTCGCTACGCGAGTAGTGCAGCGTTGCGAGCGTTCCGCCCGCCGATATAATCTCGGCGATCGGTTTTTTGAAATGATTGTGCGTGACTTTTTCTGCGCGGTTGATGAAGGCTTTTACTCTATTGTTATAGACTTGCGTAGCACGATCGCTCCGCGTTCCGTCGTGATGCAAAACGTGGCTGGCTTCATGGCACAACACGCCGGTCAGCTCTTCGCGAGAATCCGCAAAATCAACCATACCGCGGCTGACATATACGTGCGGACCATAATATGAGTACGCGTCGGGATCGCGTTCGCCCGTGAGGTCGAATTGAAATGGTGTCCCGTATATCTTCTCGAGAACCGGCTGCAGCTTAGCGGTAACCAACGCCAAGATTTTCGCTTCGGGCAGGTTGGGGCGCAAATGCGGTTTCTCGATCAGGTTTGCTTGCCGGTCCAGGTTCGCTTCCGTCGCGCTTGGCTGAGCAGACACACCAGCCACGGTTAGCAGAATAGCGGATAGGGCGCCGATTAAAACGCGAGACATCGTCTACTATTGCGTAAGTTTCAACGCCGAGCAAAGCTGCGTGCGCGGCGCAAGCGCGCTAGGGCTCGCGTCCTCTTTCGCAGCGCACATGGCACGCATTGCTCGAACGAGATCGTCGCCTATGTGCGCCGAGCCGGAGCGCAGGCGCACCGGATCGCTGTAGCCGGGAATGTCCCGCGTGCTCGCGCCGCTAAAGATTGATGCGAGTAAGGCGCCGGAGGTCACGCTATTCGTCGATGAGCTCTTCGAATTCAGGCCATTTTTCGATAACAGTGTAGTCCACGCGGCGACGGAAATAAGCGGGATACTGACTTGACTGCGCCGCTCGATCCATGGGGTGCCGTTCGCGCCGGGCAACTCACTTACCAGTCCCACCATTGCCGGGGAGCGATTGTTGCACGCGACGATCTCGGCATAGACGAAAAACGTCGTCGTTTCAGACTGCCAGAGGAGGAAGAA